>Ga0307428_1000073_pt1 | contig 89236 bp, 77 predicted proteins | sample SalMarWE160240MG_FD_202161 | JGI IMG/M metagenome (GOLD analysis project Ga0307428, IMG submission 202161) | Salt marsh sediment microbial communities from the Plum Island Ecosystem LTER, Massachusetts, United States - WE1603-240 | ecosystem: Environmental > Aquatic > Marine > Intertidal zone >...
CTAATCCTCTACTGGTAATTATTCCAGTAGATAGACCAAGTTTACAAGCGGTAAGAGAAGAATAAACCGCTGAACCTCCAATTAATCTTTCTCCAGGATAAATATCATAAGTTACATGTCCTATAGAAATAAATTCTGGAGACTTCATTATTCATCCCTCCTATTTAGCTAATTCTTTTTTCCGTTTTTCCTCTTCCTTTTCGGCTTTATTAACTCTTACTCTTCTATGTTCTTTTTCTTTTCTTTAAAAATTCTATTACCTCTTTTAATCCTTTCTTCACTTTAATTGTCTCATTTAATCTCTCTTCTGTTTTTACCAATTGAGACTGTAAAAATTCAATCATCTTATTCAATTCGTTATCATCTACTTTTTCAAAAATATTTTCTTCCACAATTCCATTTATCTCTTCCATTTCTTTTACTTCTCTTAAAGAAAAACCAGCTTTTTTTAATTGCCTAATTCTTTCCACCAATTTCACTTTATCATTTTGATACAACCTAAAACCGCCTTGGGTTTTTTTAAAAGGTTTTAGAAGTCCTTTATCCTCATAATGTTTAATCGTTCGGGGAGTAACCCTCGTTTTCTTTGCTAACTCTCCTATCTGGATAAATTTTTCCTCTTTTTTCTTTTTATTCTCCATAACAATTATCCCTTTTGAAATATTTAATAAATCCTAAATGAAAATACCTATCTATTATATATCATACTTGTACGTATAGGTCAAATTTAATTTAACACTATCAGAAGTTGCAACAAGTGCCTTAAAAAATTAATTTTTTCTTGTAAAAGACGCAGAGAGCATTTTAAGCGCCTTTTTTACCTTGATTTATACTTTTACCCTCACAAAACGGGCTTTTTTTTGGCGACTTTTTAAGTCTTAAAAATCTGAAAGTGGCTATTTATAAGGGTTCTGGGGATTCGAGGAGATCAAAAAAGGCTAAAAATATGATGCGGGTACCCCGCTGCAACAACTCGTGCTATTCTGGTATATATAAATTATATATGCTTCACAGAAGTGATGTCTATAAAAATAGGTATCTGTCCCTATTATCTCGCTTAGTGATTATAAATCGAAGAACTATTTCCGGATTTAACCTAATTCAATTATGGTGGAGGCGGCGATATTCGAACTCACATCTAAAGATACTTTAGTAAAAACCACTCCGTAAGCTAATGCTTGGTGTGAATTAAAAATCAAAAATCTTTTAAATCATTTTGCAAGATACTTTGAAAAGAGTGCCTTTGTTTCCTTAAGAATATCAGGGTTAAAATCCAGATATTTATCGTGATAGTACTCAAGTATAATTATCCCCTGATAATCCTTAAGGATTTTGAGAACATCTTCAAATGGAATAGAGCCCCACCCCGGTGGGAGATTAAGGTCTCCCCTGCCTAAATTGAGTCTGGTAGTGTAACTTGAAACCCGATAAAGATCAAAGTTTTCCAGTCTCATTTTTTCAAATCGTCCGAAGTTATCGCTTAGATGAATATGACTTACCATACTTGCTGCTCTCTTAATACTCTCAAGAAAGTTTTCCCCAAAGTAATGTTCAGAGAGAAAAGCATGTCCCACATCCAACACCAATATAATATCTGGCCTATTTATCTCTTTAACAAAACCTACAACTTTGGAAAGTTTATCTATCTCAATATTCTCTATCCCAATTTTAAATTTCCACTTTTTAGCATACTCAAGTCCTTCAAGAATAGCTTCTCGAAAAAGAAATTCTTTAGCTGGGTCATCGCTTTCTTTTTCGAAATGACAGACAAGTAACTCCGCACCAATAATCCCCGCAAACTCAATACCTGACTTGAATGACGCAAGTTGAAATTCTCTATCTTGATTATCTCTTAAATCAATTCCATTATGGATATGCGCAGTACGCTTGAATTCGTAGCGTTCAAGGAGTTGGAGGAGTTTATCTATTCTTTTAGGAATAATTTTCCCCCCACCAATTGTATCTACCACATCTACTGAAACCTCGAGATATTCAAAACCAGCTTCTTTAAGATAGGTAAGCTGATTCTCAAGTTTTGAGAAATTTCCATCTGTCCTGCGCGTATTTACACCAAACCCTTTTATTCTCATTCCTTAAATTTACCTTTCTTATTTAATTTCCCCGGCAAAAACCCTTTACATATCTTCTTATGCTATTCCCTTGCCACCCATTATGGGAGCTTTCATCAATGCTTTCTGGAGGAAAACAAAGAGGAATAAAGGTGGCAACATATAAAAAAGTGATATTGCTGCAATTACTCCATAATCTACTACCTCAGTTGCAAGAAGACCTTGAACTAAAGTTGAAAGTAATGGCACTGTACCTGGAAGCAAGGTATAAACATAAATAAAATCATGCCATGCAAACAGAAAACCCCATATAAATACTGCCCCTATACCGGGCTTGATTAATGGAAGGAAGATCTTGTACCATATCTGAAATCGAGTACAGCCATCTACCATAGCAGATCTTTCTATATCCCAGGGCACTGCATCAAAAAATCCCTTTATCATCCAAACTCCTAATGGTATTTCCAGTGAAGCTCTTGCTAATGCAACGCCGGGGATTTTATATAAGAGTTTTGTATACAGTAACAAGAAAAATATGGCTATTAAAAGGATTTGTCCACTAATGGCATGGAGTATTAATTGCATCGATAAGAAAAAAGCCTTTCCGCGAAATTCGATCCTGGACAAAGCATAACCTGTCAATGTACAAACAACTGTTACTGCAAGGCCTGATATGGAAGCAAAAAGGAAAGTGTTTAAAAAAATACCCCATATTCTGGTTTTCTCTAAACCCCATGGAATCGTACTCCATAGGAAACTAAAGTTAGAGAAACTTAATTTTTGAGGAATGATCCCAAGTGACATCCCTTTACTAAAAGCTTGCGCAAAGAAAGCAATGTACATTATCAGAAATGGGATAGCAATAAGTGAAAGTATTATATAAATTATCCATTTATCAAATATTTTTTTCATACTTCTATCCTTGAGCGCTCGATCATTCTTCTCATACCAAAGGCTTTCAGTAAAACTACGAGAAGGATCAAGTTAATTATCACAAGTACCACCATTATACTGCTTCCATAACCATATTGATAATTTTTGAATGCACTATTGTATCCATAAAGTGCCCACACTTCAGTAGCATGATATGGCCCTCCCCCAGTAATCAGGAAAATATAAACATATGAGTTTATAAATGACATTAAATGCCATGCTGTCATAGTCATAATTGGCCATTTCAATAGAGGAATTATAATGAATCTCGATGTTTGCCAGAAAGAAGCTCCATCGATCTCTGCTGCCCAGGTATAGTCCTTAGGAATAGATGCAATTGCAGAGGTGAAGATAAGCATAGCCAATGAAATACCCAAAAATCCATTGGCACATATCACAATAAGCATAGGAGATTCAATAAACCAATGGATTGGTGAGACACCAAATCCTTCTAAAATTGAGTTGAAGACTCCGTAGCGCGTTCCCTCAAAACTCCACATCCAGAGAAAACCCCAGACTACAGGCGGCATTAATCTGGGAAAGAAGAATATAGCTTTAAAAATTAGACTTGCTGTCCGATTAATTCTCATAGTAAGTAAAGATATAAAAAGTGCCCCAATAATAGTTAAGGGAAGTGCGCTGAAAATATAAATAACGGTATTCTTAATAATTCTCGGTATCAATGGGTCTTTAAGAGTGAATAACCTTAAAAAATTAACTAAACCCACAAAACGCCAGCTAAATACCTGATCCATATTAGTAAAAGCGATAGTGAAGACCAGCACAACCGGAATAAAATAGAAAAATGATACAAGAAGGACACTGGGAGATAAAAAGAACCAATGGGAATGGAATTTTAAGGAATTTTTTCTCATTTACTTTCCTTCCTCAGCTCATAATATAAATACAAATTAAGTTCAACTAATTTATGAGAATAAGCAATTTCCAAAAATAAGAGAGGGCCTTCAAAGCCCTCTCTTATTCTGCTCATTTCATCATTTTATAAGTTCCACATTCTGTATAGTAGTAGCAAAGGCTTTCAAATCATCTACAGCTTGAATCGGAGTAATTATACCAGCTTCAACACCTTTAAGGGCATCGAATGCACGAGTCATATAATCCCAGAAGTCTGGATGTACTGGAACAGGTTGAATAGTCAGTGCAGAGGTAGCAGTTCTTTGAATATATTCATTATCTTTAATCAATGGATTTTCTAAGGCCGATCCCCTATATGGTGGTCGCAATGTATGTGCAGAATGTATTGCACAGGCTTGTGGTGAGGTTGCATACATTATCAATAAAGCTGCAATGTCTGGATATTTGCATTGGCTGGTTATCATATATGGAGCAAACTCATGGACTGATATTGGCTGACCATCCTTTACGGAAGGTGGAAAAGGAAGAAAGCCAAGGTCATTCTCTAAAGCCTCATCTGTTAAACCATATTTAGCTTTCCATTCCCCTGGTGTGCCGACGTGAGATGCCATGGTACAAAATGTCTTACCCTCAACAAAGGTAGCATGTACAGTCCCCCAGGATGGTGGTTCTGGTGGAATTACTCCTTTTTTGACCATGTCAGCATGCCATTCGTAATATTTAAACAGTGCTGGCTCGTCAAGCACTAAGCTATCTGTATCCGGATTATAACATTTTACCCCAAACTCGAGTAGAGTTGCATAGAAACCTGCTCCTTTGCTCGGTCTGTGGAGAATTCCATATTCAACCAAACCTGCATCTACTGCCTCTTTAGCCACCTCTGCCAGTTTATCCAGTGTAGTTTTGCCATCTAATGGTAGCATTTTGAGTATTTCATCGTCAGTATATCCCAATTTTCTCAATACATCCTTCCTGTACCATGCGCCTGCAGGACATATATCATTAGGTACTCCCCAGATCTTGTCCTTCCAAGTTACACCTTTCCATAAGTTGCTGCAGAAATCGTAATAATTGAGATCCCACCACATATTAATATATTTATCCATTGGGATAATAAAGCCGCCATCTTCAAGTTTTGGGTCCCACCTTAAATTAGTTATATCAGGAGCATTGCCAGCCTTGAAATCAATATAAAACTTAGCAGCAAACGGACCCCATTTCAGCTCTGAAAACGCTATAGATACTTTTACTCTTACTGGCGAACCCATACTTTCTAACATCTGATTAAGCTCGTGGGCAGCTAATTCTATATTTTCAGCCTTTTTTACTCCCATCTTTCCTGGGCCAATAATATTTGCTTTTAGCTCGTAAACTTTTTCCTCCCCAGCTGTTGCTCCTACAACAGAAACAATAGAAATGAGCAAAGAAATCATTATCACAACTATTCCTATTCTCATTAATTTTGTTAAATAACTTTTACTCATTTTTAACAATACCTCCTTTTAATTTTAATTAAGAAACTCACTTCCCTCCTTTTTTCTTTCTACTCCGGATTAGATATATTGCTATTACTACAATTACAATTCCTATAATCCAATACCACATGTTCTCCAAACTATTTCACCTCCTTCTCATAGATTTTTGAGTGTTCATTTCCTAAATGTCACTTCTATCAACTAAACATTTATTATTACTCACTCTACCAAATCAAGATTATATTGGTTTTAAGTAACCTTTTCATTCAACTTTCCACTTTTAAAGGTAATGAGGTGAGTTAATGTGTATATAGTCTTTGTATGAAAATATTATTTATTACTCTTTGCAATAAAATTATTTGACATAACTTTTAAAAATCCTGCTTTACTTTAAAAATTTTCTAAAATTATTTTAAGTAAATATATCTCCTACTCTTATATTATCTACTTTCTTTTTTAATAGTCAACTTAATTTTTATATTCTAATAATATTTGACAACCAAAAAATATAAATGTTATATTTTAAGAGATTGCTTGGCCTCATTAATTCTTGCAATATCAGGTAAAAGAGAGAGGATAAAATTTATATATTATTAATATTTATGGAGATGATGAGATGGTAAATAAAATTAAGTTTTACGATATTGCTTTTGTAGGGCATTACACTAAAGATACGATTGTATCTGCTTCAGGCACCAGAATTGTGGATGGAGGTGCTTTTAATTATGGTGCCAATGTGGCAGCAAGAATGGGGCTCAAAGTAGCTGCAGTTACTCGTTTAGCAAAGGAAGATTTTCGGGTAGTAGAAAAACTCAAGGCTTTAGGTGTTGATGTATTTGTAAATATTACACCTTATTCTACTTGCTTGCGTCTGGAATATCCCACTTCCAATGTTGATGAACGGGTCATATATGTAACCAGTTCAGCAGGTCCCTTCACCACGGCTGAAGTAGAAAAAATTCAAGCTAAGGCAATTGTAATAGGTGCATCTATGCGTGATGAGGTTAGCTTGCAAGTTATAGTGGAACTGGCGAAAAAGGAAACTATTCTTGCCGCTGATGTACAGAGTTTTATCCGGGTAAATTATAATGGTAAACTAGTGCCTAAAGAATGGCCTGGAAAACAACCAATACTTTCTCACTTAAATGTACTAAAAACCGATGCGGTAGAAGCAGAAATGTTAGTTGGTGAAACTAACCTTTATAGAGCTGCACAAGAAATTCACGATTTAGGACCTCGTGAAGTAGTAATTACTCACCATGACGGTTTGTTAGTATATGCCGAGGGAAATTTTTATGAAGAAGATTTCTTTCCTAAAAAACTTATTGGAAGAAGTGGTCGGGGGGATACTTGTATTGCTGCTTATATGGCCAAACGTTTAAATGCTTCCCCTCAAGAAGCAACTATCTGGGCAGCAGCAGTAACCAGCTTAAAAATGGAAGCAGAAGGTCCTTTCCAACAAACAATAAAAGAAGTTAATAATCTCATTCAGAAGAAATATAGAAATTTAAATTAAGTCATTAATTTTTATTTTTTAATCTCCTCATAGGGTATAATATGTAAACTCTTTTCCTTGAAAGTGACAGTCACTTCCTCTCCCTTGGAAAAAATTTTGTGTTCCTGAGGATTAGTAATCTCTACCGTAAGTGGACTTTTAGCTATCTCGATTTCATACACCATACGTGAACCAAGATAAATTATCTGACGCACTATACCAAAAAGAGTGTTCGACTTCTTCGGCTCCAGTTCTACAGACTCAGGTCGAATAAGTAAAAACACTTTCTCTCCTTCTGAGAAGGAATCTTTTAATGTAAAAACCTTAAATTTCCTGCCACTTATATCAAGCTCAGCTTTATTCTTAGATACCAAAGATACCACTCGACCTTCTAAGAAGTTTGCCTTCCCAATAAAATCAGCCACAAAATAGTTAACTGGATGAGCATAGATTTCCTGAGGTGTACCTATCTGTTGAATTTTACCTGCATTCATAATAACCACCCGATCGGAAAGGGTCATCGCCTCTTCTTGATCATGGGTAACATAGACAGAGGTTATACCAAGCCTCTGTTGTAACCTACGGATCTCTAATCGAGTAGATACCCGTAACTTGGCATCAAGGTTGGATAGAGGCTCATCAAGCAGTAATACTTTTGGCTCCATTACTAAAGAACGGGCAAGACTAACTCGTTGCTGCTGACCTCCTGAAAGATGGGCAGGTGAACGTTCACTTAGTCCTTCCAGACCTACAAGATGGATGATTTTATCTGTTTTTTTGCGAATGTTTTGTGCTGATTCTCGATGTATCTTTAATCCATAGGAAATATTTTCAAATACTGTCATATGGGGAAAGAGAGCATAGTTCTGAAATACCATTGTCGTTGGTCTCTGGTTGGGGGGTGTCATACTTACCTCTTTCCCATCAATAAAAACCTTACCGGAAGTGGGAATCTCAAAACCAGCGATCATTCTAAGCGCTGTGGTTTTCCCACAGCCAGATGGACCCAGAAGAGTAAATAACTCTCCTTCTTTTACTTTAAGGTTTACATCATTTACAGCTACAATGGTATCTTTTCCGCTACCAAAAATCTTGACAAGATTTTCAAGAACAAGATAATCCTGTTTCATAATATATCCTTTCATTTATCTTTGTATTTAGCCAACAATATCTATAGCCCTCATTCCCTTACCAATCCTATTTACTACCAATTGGATAATTCCTAAGGCTACCATTACAATCAAAATAAGTAGTAGACTCATAGCCGCTGCTTGAGCGTATGCAGCATTATCTACAAAACCCAATACAGCAACGGTGATCAAGTTCCATTTACCAGAAACTACAAAAATTACTGCACTAATAGCGGTCATCGCCTTCACAAAACTATAGGCTAAACCTGAGAAAAAGGCTGGGGCTATCATAGGCAGAGTAATTCTACGGAAAGTAGTATTACTATCTGCACCGAGATCGGTAGAAGCTTCTTCAATGGAAGGGTCAATCTGCTGAAGAGCAGCAATTCCAGAGCGTACTCCCACTGGCATGTTTCTGAATATAAGAAGAGTTATAATAATCCAGGCCGTTCCTGTAAGCACAGAGGGAAATAAAATTGATTTCTGGTTAAAAGCCAGGATATAACCTATTCCTACTACTGTTCCGGGAACAGCAAAAGTTAACATAGAAACAAATTCCATCAGACCACGGCCTATAAATTTTTTCCTTACAATAAGGAAAGCAAGGAACATGCCTAAAAGCCCGGTTATAGGTGTAGCTAAAGTAGAAAGGGTTAAAGAATCAATCAGGTAGTCTTTTCCTACCTGAAACATTTCTACATAATTCTTTAAGGTAAGTGTTGCATCAACCCCCCAGAGAGTTTGAAAAGAACCATAGACCAACATTCCGTAAAAGAGAAAAACAATTCCTGTAAACAAGACACAACAAGTATAAACTGGTGCTTTAATATACCATTCCAGTCTTTTTATTGTTGCACCGGTTGGCTTTCCAGTCACTGTAACATACGATTTTCTGGAAACCCAATACTTCTGGAGAAAAAAGGCTGTTAATGTTGGTAACAAGAGAAAAATTGCCAGGGTTGAGCCCCTGGATAGATCATACATACCAGTGATTTGTAAAAAAGCCTGTACTGAGAGAACCCGAAAATTTCCAGAAATAACCATAGGATTCCCGAAATCAGCCATAGACTGGATAAACACTAAAAGCCAGGCACTGGCAATACCAGGAGTAGACAGGGGTAAGGTAATAGTAGAAAATACTTTTGCCCTCGAAGCTCCTAAATCCATAGAGGCTTCTTCCAGTGCCGGATCAATAGCTTGAAGAATTCCATAGAGAACCAAAAAAGCAGTCGGGCTATAAGCAATCGTTTCAACAAGTATTAATCCTCCCAGTCCATATATTGAGTATTTACCAATAATTGTAGTTAAAATAGGTGTAAGACTCCCCGCTCTTCCAAAAAGAAGAATAGCTGCCAGAGCAACTACAAACGGGGGAGAAATAATGGGAAATGTTGCGGTCAATCGGAAGAAATTCTTAAAAGATAAAGTAGTTCTGGTAAGGGCATAAGCAAAAATAAATCCTATGGTAGTACCTATAGTAGCTGTACATATGCCTAAAATCATACTATTTAAGAAAGGTTGAAAATAATACCTTTTAGAGAAAATAGCTAAATAGTTAGAAAAATCTAACTGTTTACTAATAATCATACTGGTTTTAAAAACCTGAAATATGGGAAACGCCACAAAAGTCAATAAGAAATAGAATATTGCAAGTATAGATATAAATAGTAAGGGTTCCTTCCATATTAATCGTAAGTTGCCTATTATCTCCTGTATTTTTCTGTTTGTTTTGGTCATGCTAAACCTCGAATATTTCTATTTAATATAATAATCCCTGCTACCAAAATAATCAACTAATAGCAGGGATTATTATATTTGTATGTAATACTAATAAGCTAACAAAGTCTAATTATTTTCCTATTCTATCTCTCCAGGCTGTGACCATTTCATCTTTATTCTCGCCAGCCCAGATATGGTCATATTCAATTAATTTTATATCATCCAACGTTACTGAGCCTTCAGCCACTTTTGCTTTAGGATTAACGGGTAGACGGTTCCATTCTTGGAAGAGATCTTGAGCTTTTTTGCTAAAACACCAGTCGATAAATTGTTTACCCAATTCGGGCTCAGGTCCACCTTTTATCAAGGAGAGTCCACCGACTTCATAACCAGTTCCCTCTAATGGGAAAGTCATCACCACAGGATAGCCTCTATTTATACCTTTGGCAAGGATATCGTGAGAAAAAGCAATTCCTACAGCTTCTTCACCTAATCCAACCATGGCTATACAGGCAGTTCCTGATTTAGTGTACTGGTGAATGCTATGTTTATCAAACTCTTCCCACCAATCAAGAGTTTTTTCAAGTCCAATCATTTGAATTAAGGTGGCATAAGTAGTATAAGCAGTACCAGAAGTATAAGGATAAGCCATAGCAATATTTTTTTCAAAAGCTGGGTTTAAAAGATGAGACCAAGAAGTTGGAGCTTCTACGCCATGTTCTTCCAAGAAGTTCTTATTGGAGACAAACCCAATGGCACCGGTATAGAACCCTGTCCAAGCCCAGTCTTCGGCATGGAATAGTTCTGATAGTTCGAAATCTGTGTTAGGCTTATAAGGTTCAAGCAGTCCTTTTGAAGCTGCATTTATATGAGATGTATTGGAGCCAGCATACCAAACACTTGTTTGTGGATTTGCTGCTTCAGCTTCTATCCGGGCCAGAACCTCACCAGAAGACATTCTTACCCATTCTACATTAATTCCCGTTTCTTTCTCAAATTCATCAATGTAATATTTAGCCTGATCTGTATCAAATGCGGTATAAAGGTGAAGAACCTTCTTTTGCGCTAGACCTGTTGTAAAAACAATACATACAATAACCATAACAAGCAAAAATATGAAAGTTAATCTTTTCATAATAAAAAACCTCCTAATTTTTTAAAATTTTTACTACCAAACAAAAATACCTATGTCCTTACATTATATATACTACGCTCTTTATCAACCTCCCTTCTTTTTTATTCAAATAATTTAAAAAATAAATTATTTGGGAAATCAATTAACATTTTATAATACAAGAAGCTTACCTTGAGGGTTAAACTTTTCATATAAGCTTTTTCTTACTTCTTGCTTTTCTTTATAAGACCTGATATGGTCATAATCATTTTCTAACCAAGGAGGAGAAATAAGAAGTGATTCTTTAAATTGCTCTAAAAGTTTATCTTCAAATTCCCCTTTATATTCTCTCTTTACAAATCGTTGAAATGTATCAGGAAAATTATCCCAGGCTTCCTGTTCTTTACCAGGTGGGGTAGGATAAAAAAGTCCATTATTTACTTTAACCGCTTTTAAATCACCTCCTCCATCACCAATCATCATCACCTGGTCATCTTCATACTTGCCTGCTTTTTTTGCTATTTCAATATGGTGTCCCTTTGAACCCATTTCCTGGCCAGTAATAATCTGAACATATTTGGCAATTCCCTGATCTTCCCAGTAATTTGCTAAATCTGCATATGGAGTCTTAGAAACGATTAATATATCTGCATATTGAGCCATTAATTCTAAACATTCTTTGACCTTATCAAAGGGAGGAATTTTTGCAGAAATATGGGGGAACATCCTGTTTACTGCTTCACTCCATCCTAAAAGTTTATATATAGCCAAATCTTTAGGATTTTGATTGAGAAATTCCTCCAAACTTGGATTACCTAATCCCAATTTATTCTCCTTGGTATAGGCGATATATTCGTTGAGGGATTTTATATTGGGTAATTTTATATGCCTTTCCTGTAACACTTGTTGAACATCTTTCCTATTCTGAAGAGCGGTAAGGGTAAGCTGGATGGCAATAAATCTATTACAGCCCCTATCCACAGAAAAAAGATTGTAGTATTCGGCAACTTCTCTAAAATAAGACTCAACCCCCCGTAACTGATAAAACTCCATAAATTGGGGATGAAAGATTAACATCTGTTTTCCACTCATATTATCAGTAACACAACCATCGGTATCGATAGCTATTAAAAAATCTCTTGTTCTTTTAAATTTTCTTAATTGTTGTTCTGCATCTTCCTTTATCTGTTTTTCGGTAAGCCGCGGTAAGGCCATAATCTAACTCCCTTCTAATATATCTAATGTGTGATGAATAACTTGTAATGTGTAATAAGTAATATGATTTCTTATCTCTTTATTCATTGTTCCTTACTCTTTACCTATTACTTATCACATATTACTCATTACTGGTTACTTACTTCTATACTCTACTGGTACATATTCTCCGCACTTTTTAGCAATATATATCTCTTTAAATTTCGCAAATCGAGGTAGTGGCCCACCGATTAAAGGCAAAGCCCAATTTATAAATTCATCGGTTACATCCACTCTATTGGAGGCAATCCATTTTTTAGGGAATTCCCTTTCTGAATTAGCTACAGTATCTAAAAGTATTTTATCATAATTTACTTTATAAGGTAAATCAGGATTTCTTATAATGGTCGACATAAAACCATTTTCCCCCGATAAAGCAATTTTGGCGGCATATACTCCCACCTGATAGGCCTCATCCCTATCAATTTCAGATACATAGGCAATCTCTCTTCTCTGGCGAGTACCTGGTCTTTCCGAGCGAGCTATTCCCCTAACTATTAATCTACTTTGCGCTCTTCCCTGGCTATCTTTCCTATCTGTTCCGTTAAGGTAATTAGTAAGCACCTGTTCTACAGTCTTCTCAGAAGCGCTAAATTGAGCATGTCCAAAGCTATCTCGCAGTATTCCCAAATCCCCCACATTTACTCCTTCTCCTATAACCACAATATATCTTCTCTGTTTTCTTAATCTTTCATTAACTTTTTCGGTAATAAATTCTAAATTACTCTGATAATCATCTTTGGATAGAGATTCGGGAAGAATTATTAATAAAGGAATTTCTCTTTTGGGATCAGCCAGCCTTGCTGCCGCCGGAATAAAACCAATCTTTCTCCCCATTACTCCGATTACTAAAACCGGATCACTGGTATAGCTGGCTTTATTCTCTTCATTTGCCTCAAGTATATTTATGGCTAAATTTCTGGCTACACTTCCATACCCCGGGTCATGATCACATACCGCAAATGTTCCATCAGCTTGCAATGGTCCTCCTACGTCATTATCAATAGTTTTAGGTATGCCGGTACAAATCAGCTCTAAATTTTCTTTTTGGGCTAATTTACTTATTTTGTTAGCTGTATCCATGGAGTCTCCGCCTCCACAATAGAAGAAATATCCAACATCGTGCCTCTTGAAGACCTCGACAATACGGGCCAAATCCTCATCATTTTTTATTTTATACCGACAACTACCTATTGTTCCTGCAGATGGAGTTTCTGCTAATAAAGCTATTTGCTGGGGCTCCTGGGAAGAGATGTCTATTAACTCTTCTTTTAAAACCCCAAGAATACCCATCCTCGCTCCATATATTTTATCAACTTTTTTAGAGGAAATTAATTCGTCAATCACTCCTCTGATACTATTATTTATTACCGAGGTGGGGCCGCCTGATTGCGCGATAACTACATTTTTCATTTATTTAATCTCCTACTTTTATAATTGATTACACCGATTATAAGAAGATTACTCAGATTAGATTTGGAATCTCTCGATATTTTATTTTATTTTATAGAGGTATTTTCCTCCATTTTCAATCCAAAAATTTCCTGGTCCTATAAAATCTTCGTGGTGAATTGAATCAGGATTCCGATAACCCAATCCTACTGATTCACAAATATCTTTAGAAATTCCGGTAGCCAAAGTGACTCTAAAATTAAACTCTTCTTTACCGGAATTAACATCAAAACTTCCTGCTCCTCTTACATTTATAACATGAGCAGCTATATTTTTACTAAAATCGGGATTTGATTTTAAATATTTTTTTATATAATCTTTGCAATGATAACCTATCTGCCTTAAGGCAAGATCCATCTCCTGTCGGGAATGAAAACAATTTATGTGAGGGGCATAAATAATAATTTCTCCCCCTGAGGCCATTACTCCGGGACTCTGTAACTTATAAGAACCTTTCCCGGCAGTCCAAATCTCGTCATAATTTTCATTAATTACTTGGACAACAGAATTAAGCGGCTTATCTATATACATCACATGTAGTTTAGAACTTGTTTTGGCTGCTTTTTTATAAGCCTCGATAAATCCGTTAAATCCCTCTCCTATATAAAGCCCTTTAGGTATAACCGAATGTCCTTTTTCTTCAAAAACCATATTAAAAGAAATAGTTGGTGCTTTTATCTGGTCAAATATATAAGAAGAACCCTTATTTATAACTTTCCGAGCAGGATTATCAACGGTGCCGATAATTTGAGGAATACCGATAAGCACTGCTGCCCAGTGGAACAAATCTATCACCTCCGGTCCGGAAATACCCGGCAAAAACACCTTTAACCCTCCCGCATAACCAGCGGCTTCATGAGGCAATGTCCCGCTTAAGGCAATAATCAAATCATAATTTTCAACAATTAATTTATTTACTACTACCGGAATAGACTGAGAAAGATCTCCTTGAGTTTTTTCCACTACAAAAGAAGCGGGAATCTCTCCCACTGTGATAAGCTGTTGAAGGTCGTTATATTCATGATTATAAAAATGGATAAAATCAGATTGAATGATAAGCCCCAACTTAGTTCGAATCTCTTCCTCGGTCATTGCTCTATGGGTGCCTCCAGCGTTTAAACAATCAATCTGCTTCGTCCCCTCATTTATTAATTCTTGATAAATAAGAGGAACCAACTTATTGGTAAAGTCTGTCCTGGTATAATCAGGATGAATTAAAAGAATTTTTTTTACAGAACTAAAATCTTTCAGACTTTCCTTTACAATTTCTTTTAATTGTTCTTCTGTTAATTTTCCCTGGAGATTTTCAATGGATAGCACATTAATCCTCCGTTAACTACGGTTAGTAGGGGCAGACCTTGTGTCTGCCGCCTGTAGGACTTACTAATCTGTCATTGCGAGCGACTGAAGGGAGCGCGGCAATCCCGTAATTGATGAGATTGTTTCGTCACTATGTTCCTCGCAATGACCAAAAACCTAAACGCTATACGCTATTACTCAGTCCATTCCTCCTCCGGACGTCCGGGGAGCATCCATTCAGTATGAAACTCTCTCATTTTTCCATCTGGTGTAGTCATTACTTCCGGATCATCTAATCCTTTGAGTTTAAAGTAACCATGGGCTCCAAAATAATCTCGTTGCAGGGCTGATACCTGGGCAGAGACCATCACCGGACTGGCCAGTTGAAGAATATAATCAAAAGCATTATCCATAGCCGGAGCAGGCACTTTTACCCAATGAGCAATCTCGATAAAGTTGGCTAATTTGTTAAGATCTTGTTTAACCACTTCAGCGAATTGAGGAGCGGTTAAAAGATTGGGTATTTCTGGATTTTTTTCGTAGGCCTTGGTAACTTCATCTAAAAACTGAGCCCGAATTATGCACCCACTTCGCCATCCCTCAACAATTTCTCCTAAGTTAAGGTCCCATTTATATTCCTTAGAAGCGGCCTGTAATAAAGCCATACCTTGGGTGTAAGAAGAAATCTTAGCCAGATATAGGGCATCATGGGCAATTTCGATAAATTGCTCTTTTTCCCCTACATATTTTTCTTTAAAGATAGACAATTTTTTTGATACTTTCAGTCTTAAATCTTTATCTTGGGACATCTCCCGAGAGAAAACCGCTGCAGTAATAGTAGGTATGGGGACTAACAGTTCCAAAGCACTTTGAACTGTCCATGTCCCTGTCCCTTTCATTCTGGTAATATCAGCCGTCAAGTCAACTAAATACTCATTACTCTTTTTATCTTTTTCTTTCATACTTTCCCCGGTAATTTCTACTAAATATGACCGAAGGACATCGTTTTCACTATTCCATTCGGTCATAATATGGGCAATTTCTTCCGAACTCATATTCAAAGCATTCTTAAATACCCAAACACATTCTCCAATTAATTGCATATCCCCATATTCGATACCATTATGGACCATCTTTACAAAATGGCCAGCTCCATCTGGACCAATATAGGATACACAGGGAACACCATCGTAGGCTTTAGCAGCAATTTTTTTAAACATATCCCCCACAAGATTATAAGCTTCTCTTTGACCTCCTGGCATTATAGCCGGCCCTTTCAAGGCTCCTTCTTCTCCTCCAGAAATGCCTGTTCCGATAAATAATAATCCTAAATCATTTAACTCTTTATTGCGTCTTATCGTATCTTTGAAATAAGAATTTCCAGCATCAATAATCAAATCTCCTTTATATAATAAGGGGATAAGTTTTTCAATAAAGCTATCTACAGCTTTACCTGCCTTTACAAGTAAAATTATCTTTCGAGGAGTTTCTAAAGAATTTACAAATTCTTCCAAAGAATAAGTAGGTAATATATTCTTTTCTTTAGCTATTTCTTCGGCAAATTTTTCAGTCTTGGTACTTGTTCTATTAAATACTGCTACTTTATAACCTTTGCTTTCTATATTTAAAACTAAATTCTGTCCCATAGGACCTAAACCGATTAATCCGATATTTTGTTTTTTCATTTTTATCTTCTCCTGTATTAATGTTAAGAAACTTAAAGTTTAAAGCGAAAAGCTAAAAACTATAATTTAAAATTCAAAATTTTTTACACAAATTATTTCTTAGAGTGAGGAGTAGACTTATCCGCCCGCTCTTTTTTATGTCATTCCCTCTCCCTTTTATGTCATTCCCGCGGAAGCGGGAATCTATCCTTGACAGGCGTAATGCCTACTTATCTTAATTTCATCTCCTTCACGCGATACTCGATACGCGATACGCGATACTAATTTACACTCCCGAAAACGCACTAAATCCCCCATCTATCGGAACAATGATTCCGGTTACAAATTTTGAGGCATCAGAGGCCAGCCAGACACACGCTCCAATTAAATCTTCCGGGTCACCAAATTTATCCATAGGAGTGTGAGCAATGATAGTTTCTCCTCGGGGGGTTAGGCTGCCATCTTTGTTAGTAAGTAAAAAACGATTCTGGGTGGTTAGAAAAAACCCTGGGGCGAGGGCATTAACCCTCAATTTTTTATTATATTCTTGAGCAAAATGAACTGCTAACCACTGGGTAAAATTACTTACCGCTGCTTTAGCGGCGGAATATCCGGGTACTTTGGTAAGTGGGCAAAAAGCACTCATAGAAGAAATATTAATAATTGAACCTCCTTCTTTATTTTCCACCATAATTTTTCCAAAGACCTGCGAGGGGAGTAAAGCCCCCCCGAAAAGATTAAGCCCTACCACTTTCTCTAAAGCAGTAAGCGGTAAATTAAAAAATTTTAAATCCTCTGAGGTGGTAGCTTCTTTCGTGTTCCCTCCTGCTGCATTAAGCAAAATATCCACTTTACCAAAATCTTCAATTATCTCATCTCTGCAGGTCTTTATTTTTTCTATATCCATTACATTTATATAATACCCTTTAGCTATTATTCCCTCTTCTTGTAATTGCTTTGCAACTTTATCGGCATTTACAATATCGCAAAGGGCTATCTTAGCTCCCGCTTTACTCAATCCTTGTGCGATAGCAGAACCCAAAACTCCAGCACCTCCGGTAATTACTGCTATTTTGCCTTCAAGGCTAAACATATTTAAATTATCCTTCATTATCATTCCTCCTTGCGTGTAGGGGCGTATTGCAATACGCCCCTACACTTTCTTCGTCATTCCTACTCTCTTTTATGTCATTCCCGCGGAAGCGGGAATCTATCCTTAACAGGTGGGCCTGTCCTCGTGAAAACGGGGAACGCCTATCCCTACGGATTAGCGGGCTCGATGAATCGAGCCCCTACATACTAAAAACTAATTAAAAGTCCTAAGTGTCTTTTAATATGATTAGAAAGTTCCCGATAATGGTCTTCTTCATACTTAAATAATATTTTGTAGATTCTATCTTTAAAAATATATTTCCCTTCATCATCCTTTGCCCTTAGAATAGAACCATAAGTTATATGGATAAGTTGCCGGGAGTCATTCTGTTTGAAAAGATTTAGCAATTCATCATCTGTAATTGTATCTATATCGGGTATACGGGAAAGGTTGGTAGTTAAATTATAAGATGCTCTATCTTTTTCGAAATTCTCCAAAGCAAATCGATGAATCTCTCGATAAAGAGCCGGGTCTTTCATGGCAACCACTTTTACTTCCTCTAACCAGCTGGTTCCGGCTGTTTTGATATGGCAAAGACCGTTTGTCTCCTGAAAAAAAATAGGATAAACAGAAAACTTATCACTCCCTGTGTGGAGGGATAGTTTATATCCGCCGATACTCTTAGCTAAAATTGCATGTAAAGAAAATTCCCTGGCAAATTCCCCTACATTCCCTATATATTCTATTCCCTTTTGCCAATCCCCTAAGAAATGAAGGGCTAAGTTCTGGAAATCTACCCCTCCTCTTTGAAGCTCCAGAACAATAAATAGATGAGCCAAAGGAGAAGTAATAGTAGGAGTTTCGTCTACAGATATTTCTAAATCAAATTTTTCCTTTTTGTAATCCTTCAAAAATTTGTAACATTTCACCACATGATTTAAGGCTTCAGAATAAGTAAGTATAATTTCTTTCAATGATTCCTCATCGAATATTAATTCTTGCTTACCGATTTTATACTTCTTATTTAAATATAAATTTTCTATTTCTTCACCATTAGAAATTTGATTATAAAGTTGTTCTAATTCTTGTTTGCTTAACCTTTCAATATCATTTCTGATAAAATCGGAGGGGTCTATAGTAAACATGGTGAAGCCGCAATCTGCTGCTTCTTTTAATTCTTTAACTTCTTTTACATGATCAGCATCAGCTCCAAAAGGTCCTTCATACCCAGCTTCAAAACAGCCCCAGATTGTATCATCTAAAACTTTCTGCCAATTTCTCTCAGTTCGAGCCATCTCCCTAACCGACTGCTGAGCTAAAATTGGGAAAATATCCTTACCTTTAAAAGCCTGAAGATGAGCAGGAGTAGCTATCCCTAAACGGTCTCCGGTACCAAAAGAAGCCCGAAGACCACAAAAAGAAGGATTAAGACAAGAAAATATTCCTCGTAATAAATTAAGATTATGATGATTTAAATAACATTTCTTTATAATCAATTTATTCTTATCCACTATCTTCTCTTTTAAGTCCTCACCCTCAAATTTTTTAGCAAAATTAGACGCGGCAACAACTATCAAAAATTTTTCTTTGTCGTCCTTAATCATAAAAAAATAATTGTCTTTTTCTGATTTTATTGAAGATGAATATACTTTATATCCATCACCATAATGTTTATAAAATAATTGCAAAATATCCTGCTTATTCATTAATTTCTCCTTTTAAATTAAATAACCTAATTTGATTTTCATACATCAAAGCCTTTACTGCTCTTACTCCACCATTATAGGTTATTTGCCCGTTCGAAACAAGATTTCCTACTGCTTTACATATTATCCTGTCAAAGACTTCGAACCTGCTTCCTTCTGATAAAATTTTTCTTCCATCACAGACTGGGCCACCACTTGAGGTAAGCAAAGAAGAGTTCGCAGTATGTAATAAATATTGTTCCATCACATAAGGAGAATCATTATGCCACCAGGGAAATCCAGAATGAACATTAGGGAAAGCCCTTTCCAACATCAAATTAGTATGAGCAAAGATCTGATTCATGGGATACAAAATTAAATGGCTTTGATTTTCATTTTCTCCACTAAAAAATCTTGATAATAAAGGTTGCAAATTCTCAACGATATTTATATTTTCAGCTGAAATATCACCTCCTACATCTGTTCCCCATTTTTTAAATAAATATTCGTTAGCATTTCTGACCGCCCCATAATGTATTTGAGTAACCATTCCTTTTTCTTGATTCATCTCACAGAATCTATGAATTATATAAGAAATAAATTCCTTAGTTTCTGGAGATTTGAGACTAAATTTTTCTTCCTTATTATAGGCCTGTTGAAAAATTTGCTCAGCTCTTTCCTGACTAATTTTCAAACCATAAGGTTCTAATAAACCGTGGTCACTTGCCTTGGCTTCCATTTCAGCAAAATAAGAATGTCTTATTTTTAAAGCTTCCACAAGACCTTTAAGAGTTGTTTCTTGTCCAGTTAATTGACAGATTTTCTCAACGTTCGATTTCCAATTATCATCAAATAGATTACAATAGGCATCCGGTCTAAAAGTAGGTAAAAAAGTTATACCTTCTATGTTATTAGACATTTTGTGATATATTAAATCATCTGCAGGATCATCAGTAGTAAAAATAATTTTTGCCCTAATTCTCTTTAATATAGCCTGGGGCAACATGTCCTTTTGCTTTAAACGATCATTTGCTTTTTTCCATACTTTATCTGCGGTTTCAGCACTTAACAATTCCTTGATACCAAACATTCTTCTCAAATCTAAATGTATCCATTGATGAACATGATTTCCTTCCAAATAGGGAAAAACCTTACATAAGGCTACCCACTTATCATAATCTGAAATTCGAGGATCTCTGGCTAAAGCTTGTGAAAAACCGGAGAACTTTGCTGCCAATTGAATAATATAATGATCACAGTTTTTATACTCCTCTCTTGTTTCAAGAACTTCAGCCCTCCAAATATTAGGAAAAGGCTTATTTTCTACAATCTGCCTTAAATTATGATGTGTGTGAGTATCAATAATCCCCACTTCTTTTCTTGTGGGAATTGCAATATCCTGATATAGTTTTATTCCTTCAGCTGTATCTAATAACCAGTTATTACCTAAAAATTTTTCTCCCATCTTTTTCCCCAATTAATTTAATATTTTTTAAATATGACTAAAGCTTTGTAAATACGAATCTCTTTAATATTTTTCTTTTTATCCCATTATAATCAGATATTAATAAAAATATTTTGCGATTTTTTAAATAAAATAATATATCTATTACTTAATAGAATCTAAATGAGAAGATGTAATCACTCTCGTAATTTTAAACATTTCTTTTAACACTAAGGCGGCTGCCCCTATAACGGTACAATCTTTTCCTAAACTTACCGGTATAATTTTAGCAACTTTAGCGGAAACAGAAAAAGCTCTTTTTTGCACTGCCTTTTTCAAGGGTTCAAAAATAAGATCTCCAGCTCGGGTTACTCCACCTCCCACAATTACCAACTCAGGATTAAAAAGATTAATAATATTAGCTACCCCGGTACCTAAGTATCCTCCCGTTTCCTCCATAATACTTCGTCCTAATTTATCTCCTTGATTAGCTGCTGTGGCTACAATTTCGGCACTAATTTGATTTAAATCATAATTTGCTAATTTATAAATTAATGACTTCTCACCTTCTTTAATTGCTTTAATTGCTCTTTTGGCTATAGCTGGACCTGATGCCATAACTTCGAGACACCCATTATTACCACAACTACATTTCGGACCATTATAATCAACAGTAGTATGCCCAATCTCTCCAGTGCAGTTACTTTCTCCATGAAAAAGTTCTCCATTGATAACTACTCCAGCTCCAATTCCCATCCCCACATTAATAAAAACAAAATTTTTTACTCCCTGTCCTTTCCCAAACTCAGATTCAGCTAAAGCCATGGCATTAACATTATTATCGACAAAAACAGGAATATGAAATTCTTTCTTTAATATTTCACCTAATGGAGTATCTCTCCAGCCAAAATTAGGAGTAATGAGCATTGTACCTTTTTTATCTATTAGACCTGGTGCTGCTACTCCGATGCCAGATATCTTTTTCCATTGTATTCCAGAATCTTTAACAATATTATAGATAGTAGCTATTAGTTTTTCTATAATCTTATCTTTGTCTTGTCGACAATTAGTTGGATATTCAATCCTTGTTTCAACTCCACCTAACAGATCAGTAATAGCAATTGTAGTGTGGAGAGTTCCTAAATCAACTCCTATTGAGTAATAGGCTTTGGAATTCAACTCAAGTAAAATAGCTTTCCGACCCACCCCTGAGGAAGTTAATCCAATCTCTTTTATTAAATCTTTTTTAATTAAATAGTCAACGATGTTGGAAACAGTGGAACGAGTAAGTTTAGTTATTTTGGAAATATCTGCGCGAGAAATAGGACCTTTTTCTTTAATTAAATTTAAAACGAGGGAGCGATTAATTTTTTGAACTAATCTAAGATTTCCTGTTTTAGTGTACAATAGATTATACCCTTTATTTATAAAAATATAATTGTTTGTTCATTAAACATTCAATTAAATTTTATAATCATTCTAAGAAAATGTCAAATAATACATATGCAAAGGTAAATAAATCTTGATATTTTAATTCAGCAATAATCAAAACATTTACTTATAATTATCCTCTTTTTTGGTTGAATCTGGAGGAAAACAACTAATTAAATGTAAAGGTTGCACTGAGCAAATATTTTTAAAATTTAATTTACCTAAACCTGCAGGTAAAAATATTTTATCGCCCTTATTAATCACCATACTTTTGTTCTCACATATTACTTTACCGTTTCCTGAAATTACAATAATAATTGAAAAAATATTTTCTGATCTAATTGAAAAAGAATTGTATATTAAAAGAGATTTCATCCCAAAATAAGGTATTCGTTTGCCATCAATAAGAATTTCTTCATAAGCAAAATCAGATTGATAATTAACAGTTGGTTTTAAAAGCCAGCGTTTTAAAGTTTCCTGCCTTGAAAAACTTTGATAATTAAAACATTCAAATATGTTATTAAAACCAATCCCTTGGTGACAAAGCATGTCAGGTATCTTTTTTCCTGAAGGTGTAGTTCTTTCTACTCTTATCGTATAATCTGTTGGCTCTTGAATTTCCACAAGAAAACAACCGGGTCCTATAGCATGTGGCACACCGCCTTCCAATAAAAAAACTTGACCTGGTTTTATATAAAATTTATGCAAAGAACCCAACATTGCTTTTATATCCTGTTTGTAAAATAATTGTTTCCATTTTTCTTTATTCATTCCAGGTTTAAAGCCTAATATAATATAAGGTAATTCTTGCCCAATGTTACGCCCACCCAATATATACCATGCCTCAGTTTTTCCAAATTGGGAATGAAACAATTCTTTTGCTATTTTGCTATCTGGGTGAACCTGAATAGTCAATCTCTCAGCCGAATCTATTAATTTTACCAAAATACCCAGATTGCAACCATATTTTTCTACATGTTCTTTTCCAAGAAATACATCTGGCGCACGATTTATTAAATCTGATAAAAAAATTCTACTATCACCAGATTTTATATAACTAAGGCCTTCATTTTGACCATGCTTTATTACATTTCGCGCTCTCGTTACTGATGCTACCCATTCCTCAGGAAAATCACCATCTGTAGAAATGTTTCTTACTCCTTGCCAATCTTCAAGTAACTTACCTCCTTTGTAAGTTCTCCATATACGATTTGAAGATAGTTTCAACGGGCGCAAGTAATTCAACATTGTTTTCTCCTTAATGGTTATTTGAGTAATCGCCTAAGAATATTAAAATAATTCTATTCTTTTACTCCTACATTTTCTGGGATTCCACTTGAATTCATTAAAAAATCACTTTTATCGACGACAATAATTTTAATAAATATAATTCCTGTTCATCGAGTGTCCAATTAAAAATATTTATTAATACCTCCAACAAATGTTATCATATCTCCATGCTTTTCGATTAGTTCAACAACATTCATCCCGTCATGAGGATCTAGGGGATTTAATATGTCTATAACGATATCATAAAGGCATCTAATGATTTTGTTAATATTTCCGTGACTATGCATATATATGTGAACTAATGCCACATAAGAATGACATAACTATACTAAATTATTGTGCCATTTTTGAAAATAGCTCCTGTAAGGCTCTGGACTAATCAATAGATTTGTTCCGCTCCCCAAATCATCACAAAAGCAAATAATGTCAAGATCTGCGTCTAATAAATATTTTGCATTACTTATTTATCCGAAGACATTTGTTTAAACTTAATTTCTGGATAAAAATTATAATTCTCCGGAGAGGTTGGTGGAGAGTACATAAAAATAACTTCACAGTTTTCATCACCTATATTTCTTATCATATGTTTAGATCCTGGAGGAAATAGAATTGCATCCCCAGTGGTAAAAGTTGTAATATCTCCATCTACCCAAGCTTCACCATCTCCTTTACAAATATAGATAATTTCTTCTGTTCCAGGATGAGAATGGCAAGGCTTTACTGTACTTCCAACAGGAACCCAAATTATTCCGAAGGTTAATTTTTCTGATCCGCAAGATTCTGGAGTAATCATCAATTTCATATCTCTTCCAGTTAGTTTTTTAATTTTAATATCATCGATAGAAACTTTTCTTATGCTCATACTTGCCCTCCTATGTTTAAAAATATAAATACTTCATCAAGATTTCAAATATTAACCAAATCCTTTTAAACATATATCTTCAACTAATTTTCCAATATAATTATTCTGAATTAAGTGAAATGAGAAAACATTAAGATTAATTAATTTTTTATATTTAATTAATCTTATTATAATTGAAAACACTAACTTTTCTTAGAATTATTTACCTCATAAATAGACCACCATTCACATCAATAGTCTCTCCTGTAATAAAATTATTTTCAATTAAAAATTTTATCGTTTTTGCAATATGAATTGCCTCTCCTATTCTTTTAATAGGGGTAACTTCCTTAAATTTTTTCATCTTCTCTGGAGTTGACACTTTTTTATGAAATGGAGTATCTATTACTCCTGGAGCTACCGCATTTACCCTAATTTTAGGAGCTAATTCATTGGCTAATCCTCTAGTAAAGGAATCAACCGCCCCTTTACATGCCCCATAAATTGTTGCTGAAGGAGCTCCATGGCGCATTGCAATAGAACTTATATTAATAATATTTGGATCTTCTCCTTTTTTAAGTAAAGGTATACAAAGAGATGATATCTTCATAGTAGAAAATGTATTCAAAGAAAATGTTTCTAACATCAGTTTCCATTCTAATTCTTGTGCGGCTTGTCTACGAATCAAACCTCCAGCATTATTAATTAAAATATCAAGTTTAGAATATCTATTAGCAACCTCTCTAACCAATCTTATACAAGCCTCTTCAGAAGTTAAATCCTCTTGAATAAGAAAAGCGTCTCCACCACTTTCCTCAACATCTTTTGCAACTTTCTCAGCTGCCTCTTTAGAACTATAATAATGCACAATGATTTTGTTTTGGGGAGCCAATAGTCTGGCAGTTGCTGCCCCTAAACCTGTACTTGCGCCAGTAATAAGTATAATTTTAGACATTTTTTTATTTTAATACTCCTTTCTATATGTTTTTTCTATTAATTAAGAATACATCAAAACATTTTTTATTTAAGGCTTAAGTATGACTTTAATTCCTTCTTTTGTCTCTACTAATTCAAAACCTTTTTTCCAGTCATCTATTTTCAACTCATGTGTAATTAAGCCATTTAAATTAACCTGGCCAGTTTTTAATAGATTTAGGCACTTTTCCCATACATCCCAGGTATGGCTAAAAGTACCTCTTAGAGTAAGCGACTTTTCTAATAACTTATCTAAACTAAAGTTAATAGGTTTCGGACCCCAAGCTACCTTACCTATGATACCGCTTGGTCTTACTGCTTTTAAGGCTAATTTTAAACTCTCTGCAGGACCAGCAGCATCAATAACCACGTCCACTCCATATCCCTCATTTTTATCCTTAATATAGATAAGAGGATCCTCTTTTGCCCCATTAATAATGTGAGTTGCTCCATACTCTTTCGCCTTTTCCAATCTTTTATCATCACCGGATGTTCCAACTATAATCAATTCACTGGCCCCTGTTATCTGGGCCATCTTGCAACAAAGAAGGCCTATTGGACCTGGGCCTATAATCATTACAATATCACCAGGGCTTATAGTAATATTTTTTACTACTAAATTATAAGCTACACATAAGGGCTCTGTTAAAGCAGCTTCCTTTAAACTTACATTATCTGGTACTCGATGTAATATTCTCTCGGGAACCTTTACATATTCAGCAAAAGCACCATTCACCCTAAAACCATACCCTTTTCGATTTCTGCAAAGATGATAGTTATTCGTCCGACACATCAAACATTTTCCACAATATTCGGCATGGGTTTCTACAGTCACTCTATCCCCGATATTAAAATTTTTTACATCACCTCCTACTTTATCAATAACACCAGAAAACTCATGGCCCAATATTAAAGGATATTCCATTTTATAGGATACATTATTATGGTATACATGGGGATCGCTTCCACAAATTCCGATATATTTTACTTTTACTAACACGTCTTGAGGTCCAATCTTAGGTATAGGGACATCTCGAACTTCTGTATTTCCATCCTCCCTAGCGTATTTTACTACTGCTTTCAAATAAATCACTCCTTCCTGGTTAATATTTTCCTATCTGGGTAACTATATTATTCCGAAATTTATCTGGAAAAAATTATTTCAATCATTTCTCAAAATAATTTTAATTATTTTTCCATCCCTATTTTCCTTTAGTTTAATAAAAGCTTCAACACCATTCTCTAACGATTCTTCAGAACTAATAATGGACTCAAGGTCAATTCTTTCTTCCTCAATCATCTTAATGCTGGTTAAAAAATCCTCCTCTGTATAAGCACGAGACCCAATCACCCTATTCTCACTTGTAACTAATTGCTGCATATTAATTTTAATTATTTTTTGGGCATTACCTACCCATACCGCTATTCCACAGCTTCTTAACACCTCTAAAGATTGAGCTGCAGTAATAGAAAGACCAACTGCCTCAAAGGAATAATCAACCAAGTGATTTATGGTAATTGCTTTTATATTAGAAAAAAAATTTCTTTTAGTGGGAATAATAATAAAATCAGCCCCCAGTCTTTTTGCAATTTGCAAACGATACTCACTTATATCACTTACAATTACATTTTTACAGCCTTTAATTTTAAGGACTTGCAATATTAATAACCCAATCGTCCCTGCTCCGATAACCAAGATAAACTTTGCCTCCCGTAATTTAGAATTTGAGAGTTTCTGGGTAGCCCTATATGCAACCGCTAAAGGCTCAACTAAACAAGCTCTACTGAAACTAACCTTATCCTTTATTTTAAAAATATATCTTTCTGGAACAGTAATATATTCAGTCATTCCCCCATTGACATCTAATACCCCCAGTGATTTCCAGTTCTTACATAAATTAATTAAACCCTTCTTACAATAATTGCATCGACCGCAATAGATTATAGGCTGCACAACTACTTTATCGCCATGGTTAAATTTATTGCTATTTTTGGTATCTACTATTTCTCCAGATAGCTCATGCCCCATAATCATAGGGGGAATCCTTCTTCCTGTTTTCCCTAAATAACCTTCAAAATCTGAACCACAGATTCCAACTGCTTTAATTCTTATTAATAATTCATTCTCTTTAGGAATAGGTTTTTTAATTTCTTCTAGAAAAATATTTTCTGGACTTTTAAATACGAGAGCTTTCATAAAGTAAAATCGCTCCTTATTAATATAAAAAATTTCTAAAATCTCATAAAATATCAATATATTAAATAAAAGAGATTAATTAATTGGTGTCACTTATATTTAATCAGTTCCTTTGCCTTTTCGATAATATTTTCGGGCATCAAAGAATAATGTTCGAGAAGCTCTTCGTGGGTTTGGGCAGATTGACCGAAGGTATCTTTTATTCCTACTCTCTCTATACGCACCATCTGATTACTTAAGGCTTCGGTTATAGCTCCTCCCAGGCCTCCGATTATACTATGTTCTTCAGCGGTAATTATTCCTTTCACTCCTTGGCTATATATCTTTACGGTCTCTCTGTCCAAAGGTTTAATTGTGCTAACATTCACCACACGAACAGAAATACCTTTATTGGCTAAGACTTCTCTTGCCCTTAAAGCTTGATAGACCATTAAGCCACAAGCGAAAATAGTAATATCAAAACCATCTTTAATAAGGGATATTCTACCAATTTGAAAAGGCGTATCCTCTTCAGTTAATATTGGGAGTGATGTCCTACTAATCCTTACATAGACAGGGCCAAGGTATTCTACAACCGCTCTTACTACTTTCTTGGTTTCAATTGCATCAACAGGAATAATCACACTCATATTGGGGATAGCTCGCATAATAGCGATATCTTCCACCGATTGATGAGTAGCTCCATCCCCTGCATCCGACAAACCACAACTAGAACCGAAAATCTTCACATTCAGTTTAGGTAAGGCGATCCCCTGTCTAATCTGATTAAACGGTTGTCCAGTAGTGAAGACAGAAAATGAATTCACAAAGGGTATTTTCCCAACTAAGGCTAAGCCAGCCGCAACAGAAAGCATATTCTGTTCGGCAATTCCCATCTCAAAAAACCTTTGTGGTATTTCTTGCTCCATATAACAGGTCATAGTAGATCCACATAAGTCTGCATCTAAGACAACAATGCGGGGATTCTTCTTCGCTATCTCAACTAATTCTCTTCCATAAGCTTCTTTTAAATTTTCTTTTCTAACCAATTCCTTTACCTCACGCTTCGATATTAGCAATATCCTCTTTTGCCTGTCTGAATTGCTCCTCGGTTAATGCAATATTATGAAAACGATAATTGTTTTCTGCAAAAGAAACACCCTTCCCTTTAACAGTATGAGCAATAAGGACTGATGGGGAATTTTTTACTTCATCAACTGAATCCAAGGTATCTACTATCTCTTGCATATTATGTCCATTAATTTCAAAGACCTTCCAACCGAATGATAAAAATTTAGCTCTTATATCACCTAAATCAAATCTTTTCTTAATCTGTCCAGTAGCTTGTAATTGGTTATTATCAACTATTACGACTAAATTATCTAATTTATAAAAATTCGCCGCGTTGGCAGCTTCCCAAATTTGGCCTTCTGCTAATTCACCATCCCCAACTATTACATATACCTTATAATTCAATTTGTCCAGTTTACCACCCAAAGCCATCCCCACTCCCATCGAAAGTCCCTGGCCTAAAGAACCAGTATTTGCTTCAATTCCTGGGGTTCTAATTTCTGGATGACCCTGTAGTATAGAACCCAGAGTTTTGGTTTCTTTTAGCTCTGATTTGGAAAAATAATCCCATTCAGCTAAGGCAGCATATTGAGTTAAAACTGAATGTCCTTTGCTAAAAATAAAGCGATCTCTATGGGGATCATTTGGATATTTAGGATTATGACTCAACTTATAAAAATAGAGAGCGGTAACCAAATCAGCTGAAGACATAGAGCCGCCGAGGTGACCTTTTTTACCAACTCCTATCATTTCTAAAATATCTGCTCTAATTATCTTTGACATTTTTTTTAGCCATTTAATATCTCTACTTTTCTTCAAATGTTCCACCTCCATAAAGCAAACTCTTTCATGTCCAAAGCCTGATTTACTAATCATTTTAATCATTTTTATTATTTTATTTATTAAAATTTACGAAAACAATATAATATTTATTTATTGTTTTGATACTTCAATGAAATTTCATTCATTTTTTCATAAAACAAAGCTAATCCACCATGGTCGATCTCCGAATGTCCGTCAGCCATAAGTGTCTGCATCATCTCCATAACCTGAGCCGAGAGGGGCATAGCATTATGTAATTCTCGGCTAGTTTCTAAAGCATTGGTAAGATCTTTAACATGTAATTTCATTCTAAAACCAGGTTCATAATTTCCAGTAAACATGCGAGGGGCTTTATCAATCAAACACTGACTACCAGCCAATCCACCCTTGATTGCATTAAATATATTTTTAGGGTCTACTCCTGCCTTTTTACCCATAATTAAAGCTTCAGCTACAGCAGCTATATTAATAGCTACAATAACCTGATTAACTAATTTAGTGGTCTGGCCTGCTCCGATATCCCCAACTAAGGTAGGTTTACCCATGACTTCTAAAATATCTTTACATCTTTTAAAAACCTCTTCCTTGCCTCCAACCATAATAGCAAGACTACCAGCCTTTGCTTTTTCCTGACCCCCACTAACCGGAGCATCTAACATTTCTACTCCTTTTTCGTATAGTTCTTTAGCAATTTCTTGGGATACAAGGGGAGCAATCGAACTCATATCAATTAAAATTTGCCCCTTTTTTACTCCTTTAATAACTCCTTCTTTGCCCAATACTACTTTCTTCACATCTGGTGAATTCGGTAACATAGTAATGATAATATCACATTGAGAGGCTACTTCTTTACAAGAAGAAGCACTTTTTGCACCATAGGATATAATCTCCTCTAAAGCATCTTTACGGATATCATAAACTATGAGGGGGTAATTAGCGTCAATTAAATTTTTAACCATAGGTTTTCCCATAATACCGATACCTATAAAACCTAATTTTTTCATTTAATTTCCTCCTTTTGACATTTTTAATGTTATACATTGTATATCACTTATTTTTCTTTAAAATATTCTTTACAACTATCTATATAAATTATTATTCACTATTATAGTTATTTATTTATTGAAAGAAATAAAAATTTAAATAATAAGCCGTTCTGGAAATTCTAAATAGTACTTTATTCGATTTAAAAAGCTTGCTGCCATTGCTCCATCGATCAAACGATGATCAGCAGATAAAGTCATCTTCATTATAGAACATATTTCAGTTTTTTCGCTATTTTCTTTTTCAACTACAATAGGAATTTTCTTAATTTCTCCAACTGCTAAAATAGCTGCTTCAGGAGGATTAATAATAGCAGTAAAACTCTCTATCCCATACATGCCTAAATTAGATACAGTGAAAGTTCCTCCTTTATAATCTTCAGGCATTAACTTTCTCTCTCGAGCCAATTTAATCAGTTTTTTTGCTTCTGCAGATAGTATAGATAAATTTTTTTTATTAGCATTTTTTAGTACTGGGACAATAAGACCTTCTTCTATGGCCACTGCAATTCCGATATTTATATCCTTATAAGAGACAATTTCTTCACCAATTAATGAGCAATTAATGTTTGGCTGCTCCTTTAAAACCTTAGCTACTATAAAAACTATTAAATCATTAATTGTTGCCTTTAATTGAAGATCCGAGTTATAGGTATCCAAAAAACTTATTGCCTTTGTCATATCAACAGATATGGTAAAGTATACATGTGGAGCAGTAAATTTACTTTGAGAAAGTCGATCACCGATAATTTTTCGTATACTGGTATATGGTATTCTTTTCTCTATTTCTTTTTCTTCAATAAGGGTTTTAGATGTTTCTTTTTTTAATTGAAAATAATCTAATATATCTTTTTCCATCACTACTCCCCCTGGGCCACTTCCTTCTACTAATTGCACTTCTACTCCTAATTCTTTTGCTTTTTTTTGGGCCCTAGGGGAAATTTTCTTTGACTCTTCTTTTTCTTTTTTCGATTTTATTTCCTGGCTCTCCTCTATTACTGGAGGAACTTCTCTATCTACTTTAGATTTTTCTTTTATTATTTCAGTTTTTCCTAATTTTTTATAGGCCTCTTCAATCATCTTATTAATATCTTCCTCTTTATCACCTATAATGGCAATAGGTAGAGTTACAAGGACTTCTTCCCCCTCAGTCACCAATATCTTTCTTAAGACACCAGAAGTTTGAGCTTCCACTTCCATAACAGTTTTATCAGTTTCAATTTCAAAAAGCAGTTCTTGTTCTTTTACAAAATCCCCTTCTTTTTTTCTCCACTTCAATAAAGTCCCTTTATCCATATTAAACCCTAATTTAGGCATTATTACATATTCTGCCATTTGTCTACCTCCCTATCCTAATACCATATCTTTTACTTTTTGAAAGATCTTATTTTCATCAGGAATAAGAGAAAACTCTAAAGCAGGACTAAAAGGTATAGGAACATTGGCAGTAGTTAGACGTTCGATTGGTGCATTTAGATAATAAAAGACATCTTTTAAAACTGATATAGCAATTTCCCCAGCTACCCCACAACGTTCATAACCTTCATCTATAATGAGTAATCTACCAGTCTTTTTTACTGACTCAATTATAGTATCTCTATCTAACGGAACTAAAGTCCTTGGATCAATTATCTCAGCATCTATCCCTTCTTTAGTTAATTCTTTTGATGTTTGAAGGGCTTTAAGGGCTTGAGTAGAAGTGCCAACAATAGTAATATCCTTTCCTGCTTTTAGAATATTAGCTACTCCAAAAGGAATAGTGTATTCTTCTTCAGGAACTTCATAGGTTTTATTGTATTCCATTTTATGTTCGAAGAAAATAACTGGATTATTATCCCGTATTGCCGTCTTTAATAAACCTTTAGCCTCAGAAGCTGAAGATGGCATTACTACTTTTAGACCGGGGATATGGCAAACTATTGCCTGGAGGCTTTGAGAATGTTGTGCAGCAGTAGAACGACCTCCTCCCATAGTAGTACGTATAGTTAAGGGAACTCTTGCTTGACCACCTGACATATAACGTATTTTGGCTATTTGATTTACTATTTGGTCACCTGCTAACATCATAAAATCACAGAACATAATCTCAATAATTGGCCGTAAGCCAGTTATGGCTGCACCCAAACCTAAACCAGTAAAACTATTCTCAGAAATTGGTGTATTCCTAACTCTCCATCCGCCATACTTTTCATATAACCCTGGAGTAGCCCTAAAATTCCCCCCTAATACTTCAATATCTTCTCCTAAAAAAATGACATTTTTATCTTTGGCCATTTCTTCATCGATAGCTTCACAAATTGCTTGACCATAAGTTATTTTTCTCATTGTTTTACTTTCCTCCTTCCTGCTCAGTAAAAAGATCTTCAAAGGCCTCTTTTTCTTTGGGATAAGAGCTCTTAATCGCAAAATTAGTAGCTTCTTCTACCACTTGTTTTATATTTTCTTCAATTAAAAATAATTCTTTATCTGTAGCAACATTTTCGTTTAATAATCTCTCTTTATATGTTTTTATAGGGCAACGTGTCATCCATTCCTTCGTTTCTTTTTCTAAACGATAGACCCGCCCAGGATCACCCACATGATGGCCTTTCCAACGATAGGTTTTACACTCTAATAGAGAAGGTCCTTCTCCCTGTCTGGCTCGCTTTACAGCTTCTTTGGTAACTCTATAAACCTCCAATACATCATTACCATCAACTACAACTCCAGGGATATCATAGGCTAAAGCTCGAGTAGCTAAATTTTTTGTATTAGTTACTTTTCGTATATCAACTGAAATCCCGTATAAATTATTTTCACAGACGTAAATAACTGGTAGCTTCCAAGCAGCAGCCATATTTATACTCTCGTAAAAAGTTCCTTGATTAGAGGCTGCATCACCAAAGAAAGCTACTGTCACCTGGTTTGTACCTCTTACTTTAGCTGAATAACCTGATCCAGTTGCGATAGGTATCCCTGCTCCGACTATACCATTAGCCCCTAAAATACCTTTGCTAAAATCTGCAATGTGCATAGTACCACCTTTACCTCTGCAGTAACCATCTTCCTTACCTAAAACCTCGGCCATCATTCTTTTTAGATCACAACCTTGGGCAATTAAGTGTCCATGTCCACGATGGGTACTAACAGCAAAATCACGTTCAGTTAAATTATTACAAACTCCTACTGCAATAGCTTCTTCCCCAATATATAAATGAGCTAAACCAGGCATAAGCCCTTTGGAATAAAGAGCAATTATTTTATTTTCAAAATATCTAATTTTTAACATATCCTTATACATCTTTAATAACTTCTCTTTAGACAAATCATAATCTTTTATAGGGTTAAATTGATATTTCTTATCAACCATATTAAACTTCTCTCCTTTGATACCTTATTTTATTTGTTTTTACTCTATAATTAAAAAATCCGCTAATAATTATTAAGCTCGATCCTAAAATACTGTATATGTCCGGAAATTCTCGAAAAATTAATAAACCATACATAGTCCCAAAAATAATCTGAGAATAAAAATATAGAGAAATTAAACTAGCTGGGGCTGCTCGATAAGCATTCGTTAAAGCAATTTGCGCTACCCAAAAAATAAATCCCATCAATAAAAATATATTCCATGCATGCAAATCTGGAATAACAAAACTATTTTGAAGAAACAAAATAACTAATGCTCCTATGCCAGCTGAATATACTCGATAATTAACAATTACCAAAGGTTCATCTGTTAATCTTAAAATTCGTAGTGTAATTTGTGCTCCCGCTCCAAATATAGCGGCTAATATACCAATAATAGCAGGGAGCATTTCTAGACGAAAGCCTGGTTTAACTATAAGTAATGCCCCTAAAAATGCCAGGATTAATGCGGGTATTTGTTGAAAGATAACTTTTTCTTTTAGTATAATTCCGGCTGATATGATTATAAAAAACGGGGATAATTGCTGTATAGTTATAGCATCGCTTAGCTGCATCTTTGTGCAAGTAAAATAATAGCCAATCATACCTACAAAACCGAAAAAACAACGTAATAATAAAATTTGTTTATTATTACCACAAAATGAGATATTCTTATACTTTAATATTATAGGAGTAATTATCATAGCGGGTAAGTTTAAAAAGAAAGTAATTTCCATTAAAGGAAAATGTCGCATATATTTTACTAAAGCAGCAGAAAGGGCTAAAAAAAATGAAGCAATAATCATCATAAAAATACCTAATTTATAATTATATCTAATTTTCTCATCTTTATTTAAAACGATTTTTGCCCTAATACGATTTTCACCTCAAATTCTTTTATTATTTTTTATTATAGAATCCAGTTTTCTTAAGGTGATAAAAAATCAAATTTTTCCCATTTATAGTTAATTGTTTCTTAATTCCTATATTAATTCTTACTCTTAAACACTGATGCTTTTCATTTTAAAATAAGATTCTTCCATTATTTCTACTTTATTTAAATTCCTAACTCGATATAAAATATAGTGATGATTATATCTATTCCTAATATTTTTTAGATAATCGCTATAATCATCTAAAAAACTTTATAAAATTATTCAACAGCTTAAATTAGAGAAGGACAATTTATATACTTAAAATTTCTCATATTGCTGGGGACGCGGTGGAGATTGATTTAAGTCAAGTCCGATTTTTTCTCCAAATGCTTTATATTTTGGTTTTAAAAAATATTCTTCCTTTAGTTTGGTAAAGAATGGTAATCCCCATTCATGCTCCTGTTCATACTGAATGCCCTGGATAAAATCAGGAAGCATCTCCGGGATCAAAGTAAATATAATTTCATTGTCTTGGGCAAAGGCGATGGTTCGATCCCCTTTACAAGGAAGTGCAATATGACATTCCCGGTTTAACATTGACGGAACAATTGCATATACACAAGCCGCATGTCCAGAAAGCTGACAGGTAATATCTTTTCCATCGATATAATTTCGAATGATCATTAGATAAGTAGCCATTCTTCCGTCTACATGCATCACAATTAAATCAGGAATAAAATTACAAAGATGAATAGGTGCTGAAACAATACCCTGATATTTACCATAAGGTAAATAAGGCATATTTTTACACCATTGAGCTCCTGCTTTAAGTGTCTTAACACTATCAGGATATCGATGATGTCCCTCTAGGAATTCAGGAATACGCTTTGCTAAACCAAGACCAATGACTGGTTCAAAACACCAGTGATCTTCCTTAAACATGGCAATGGTTTCTTTGTGACCATCCTGGGATCTAGCAAAAGCCTGACATAAGGCATATTTATGTTTCCAATCCCGAGTGGGAATTATTGCTCCTTGTGGCACTTCATTTTTACTATTTAACAATTTCACTGCAATAGGGTGAACACGCATTCTTAGCCATATTTCTAATTCCTTCCCCATCTGATGCAGTTCGTCTAAATTCATAATCTAAACCCCCCATAAAATCAATATATCTTATAGGCCAGAATAAGACTGATAAAACCTTATGACTATAAATTAATAAAATGAATATATGCAAAACTATGTTTTAATTTTCTTTATTTTCTAAGAAAAGACGGGTATTTAAGCTTCAAATAATAAAAGAAATTTTTAAACTAATTTTATTATCCTAATAATTTAAGAAGAAGAGTAATTTTTTAATCTCAGCTTTATCTTTTAAATCTTTACATAAAAAGACCGGGCATAAAGAGTTTTGGTACCCATAAAGTGATACCAGGAAACAGAATTATAATGATTAAAACTAATAACATTACACCTAAAAAAGCACCAACTTCTTTTAATGCTTTCATACAATTTATCCCAGCGATTTCACTGGTAATTAATAAACAAAGACCATATGGGGGTGTGACCAAACCAAAAGCTAAAGCCATTACTCCTACAATTCCAAAATGAAGAGGATGAATACCAACATGTTCTGCCAAAGGTTTTAGCAACGGTCCTAGAACAACAATAGCAGGTATTGCATCCATAAAAGTTCCTATAATAAGAAAAATTATTACAAAAATAAATAGCATAACAGTTGGAGAAGTCGTTAAAGACCCTAAAATATCAATTAAAAATTGAGGGATTTTAAAATATGCTAATACCCATGCATATATAGATGCTGTTCCTACCGCGAATAACACTAAAGATGCTAATTTAGCGGTTTTTAAAAGCGCTGGAGAGACCTTTTTTAAAGGAATGGTACGATAAACTATCACTCCCAAAATAAAAGAATATATCACGGCAATAAGGGAGGCTTCAGTAGGTGTTACAAATCCACCAACAATACCACCAATAATTATCACAGGAGTAAACAATGCTAAAAGAGAATCTTTAAAACTCGTTAACACCTCTTTAAAACTAAATTTTGAAATAGTTTTATATTTTCTCTTACGGGCATAGAATAAAACTATAATCATCTGGAAACCAGCTATCATAATCCCAGGAATAAATCCAGCTAGGAAAAGACCCGAGACTGAGGTACTCATTATTCCTCCCCAGACTATCATGATAATACTTGGAGGAATAATATTCCCCATAACTGCTGAACAGGCAGTTACTGCAACAGTAAAATTCTTATCGTAACCCTCTTTTATCATTGCGGGAATAAGGACTCCACCAATCCCTGCTGCATCTGCATTTGAAGAACCAGAAATACCAGCAAATAACATACTCACTAAAACATTAACATGTCCTGTTCCTCCAGGAAGAGATCCTACAATTGAACGGGAAAAACGCATCAATTTTTTAGTAATTCCCGAATCATTCATTATGTTGGCCGCCAAAAGAAAAAAAGGAATAGCAATTAAAATAAAAGAACCATACTGTACCATCATTCTATGTAATAACATTACCGGGGTTATTCTGGGAGTAAGTAATAAAATAGGAAGGACAGCAAAACCTAATGAATAACTAACGGGTACACGTAAAAATATCAGTACAAGTAACAATGAAAACATTACTATAACTACAATTAGGGGGCTCATTACTTTTGTTCCCTTCTACGTTTTGATGGTTTTTGAAAATAACTTTTATATAAATCTTCTGTTAAAAAAATAAGCCAAGAAATACCGGAGAAAGGTACAGAAAAATAGAGAAATCCCATATTTACTCCGGTAATATCTGAATTTTGAATTAAACCCCATTCTACAAAGTACTTATAACCAAAAAAAATAAAAATAATTGTCATCGAATATAACACAAAAAAATAGATTATATCAATTGCTTTACTTAATTTAGGACTTATATTTTCACCAAATATATCCACAAAAAAATGTCTTCTTCCTCTCACCCCAATTATTGACCCAAGAAATACTAACCAGATTAGAGAAAAATTAGTAACTTCTAATGGCCACAAATATCTGGGTATAAAAGGAATATATCTTCCTGTAACCTGTAAACTCATTGAAAATAAAAGCGCATACATACATATAGTAATAAGTTTGTTTATAAATTTCGCGTAAATATCAATCATCCGAAAAATCATTTTATTCCCTCTTCAATATTTTTATAATATTCCTGGTAAATATAGGCAGGCAGAAAGTACTTTCTGCCTGCCTATGAATTTTCTATCTTTTTACTAATGTTTCTTGTTAATCTCCTGGCAGGCTAATAAGATATCATATGCTCCAACTTCTTTAGCGAATTCCTCTACAACAGGTGCAACTCTTTTCCTAATCTCTGTATTATAGAATTTTATTACCTTTAGCTTTCCAGCTTCAACTAAATCTTCCAATATTTTTGTGCCTTCACCAACTTCAGTTACATGATGAAATCTAGATGACTCTGGCCCGGCTTTTAATATCGCCTCCTGTAAACCTTCAGGAAAACTCTGGAATCTCTTTTCGCTTACACAAAGAACACGAACAGTCATCTGATGATCGGTTAATACATAATAAGGAGCAACTTCGTAAAATTTCATCTGAGACATTCCAGCAGGTTCATTTTCTAATCCATCTAATACTCCTGTCTTAATCGCATTGTAAACCTGCATATAATCCATCGGTGTAGCCTGAACGCCAACTGCATCAAATACCTTTTTTGCTAATGGTGAACCCTGGACTCTCATTTCTATACTAGGTAAATCTGCAGTTTTCCAAACTGGTTTGGTTAAAATTAAATTTCTTGTTGCACCACCGCCATAACCAATGATCCTAACTCCTTTTTTTGTAATTACGTCAGCAATGGGTTTAAATACTTCGGTATCCATAGCTTCTTCCCAGGCAGCAAGGTTCTTAAATAAAAAAGGTGCATCCATAAAAGATGCTCTTTTATCCCAGGTAGCCATCCAAGCAGGAGAAATAATACTAACATCTACAGAAACACCCTGCATCATGTACTCAAACGCATCTTTTTCAGAACCAATGTCACCAGAATGATGGAGCTCGAATTCAACTGGTCCATCGTAATATTCTTTCACTTTATCTGCAAAAAATTCTAAAGTCCTAAAATACACATGTTCCTTGGGTAACATAGTGGCAAGAACAAGCTTTACAGGTTTCTGAGCAAAAGCAGTCAAAGAAATTGTCATACTAAAAGAGACAACAAGCACCAAAATTAATACCATTACAGATACTTTTTTAGATATTTTCATTTTTCTCTCCCTTCAAAATTTAATAGATCCTTAGAAAAAACTAATTTTACAATCTTAATTTACCACCCCCTTTAACTTTACTTACATATCGCTAGTTAAAAGTATGTGGAAACACCACAGTCATGCTCAGGGAATTTTTCCACTTTTCGAGCTATACTCGACACCCTTTAGGCGAGTTTACATTCATCTACAGTAAAGCCTATGTTATTATACCCTTAATTTAACTCTAAAAAAGCTACTAAATTTACAGATAGAGATAAGATAAAATTATACTGAGTATAAATATTTTCCTAGTTTAGTATTCGTATTTTCTTAAATCATAAATTAAAAAAATTAAAGTATATAATGATAACTACTAACTTTTAAGATATCATATATATTATTTATACTACACTTGCTTTTAAAATCCTTCTTTTTTTAAAAATCGTTTCACTCCCTCATCTTTTTCCTTGGTGTTAAAACAAAGAGCAAGTAGTTTCTTTTCGTAAGCAAAGCCAGAATTAGTATCAAGCTGACCAGATATTCTTACTGCATCTTTAATAAATTTTAAAACCATCATACTATGTTCTCCGATGCGTCTAGCTATTCTGTAAGTTTCTTCTTCAAGTTTGCTGTCAGGATATACTTTATTGACCAAGCCTATTTCCTTTGCCTTTTTAGCTTCAATAAAATCCCCACTGAGAAGAAGCTCCATAGCAATCCCTTGCGAAATTATTTTTGGCAATAATTGAGTTCCTCCTCCACCAGGTATCCATCCCATTTTTATTTCAGGGAATCCAAATTTAGCATTCTCAGAAGCAATTCTAAAATCACAAGCTAAGGCCAACTCGCAACCACCACCTACAGCATAACCTCTAACCATTGCAATTACGGGTTTACTAATACCATAAATAATGTGTGATACTTCTGTTTTTTCCTGCCGTTTTAATCCATTCTCATTTGAAAGTTCTTCAATATCGGCACCTGCAGAAAAAGCCTTTTCCCCTGCTCCAGTCAAAATTATGACTTTAACATCATCTGATTTATCAACTATTTTTGCTGCTTCAACAATACCTTCTATAACATTATTGTTAATTGCATTTCTCTTTTCCGGACGATTGATTGTAATTGTAGCAATTGAACCTTGATAATCAATTTTTACTGTTTCATTCATAAAAGATCTCCTTTATATCAAATAACAATGATTTAAAAAATTTCTCTTTATATTATTAATATTTTATAAGAGAAACAATATAATTTAGTATTTTTTGAATTAAATCTTAAAAAATATTTAAGATTAGTACTATTAACTAATTTTTAAATTCATTAAATTTGCATTAAATATTTTTGAATCCATTTTATGAATCTTATCAGCTATTTCTATCTCAAAATCTATTAGACTCAATACATCTTTTTCTATATCAATACCCGGTGCAATTTCAATGAGTTTTAGACCTGTTGAATTCAATCTAAAGACAGCTCTTTCAGTAATATATAAAACTTCCTGATTATTAATCTGTCTTGCATACTCTCCGCTAAAGGTAATTTGCTCAACATCTTTAACAAATTTTTTAATTTTACCTTCTTGAATTATATTTAATTTTCCATCTTCAATCTTTGTCTTCAATCCTCCTGTAGTAAATGTACAGCAAAAAACGACTTTTTTAGCATTTTGTGATATATTAATAAAGCCTCCACACCCAGCAATATGTGAACCAAATTTACTAACGTTTACATTACCATGTCTATCTATCTCTGCAGCTCCTAAAAATGCTACATCGACCCCACCACCATCAAAGAAATCAAATTGATATGGAGCATCTATAATAGCAATGGGATTTAAAGAAGCGCCAAATTCCACTCCTGGAGCAGGGACACCGCCAATTAAACCCTGTTCAACTACAAAGGTAAATTGATTTTCTATTCCTTCTTCTGCAGCTACTAAAGCTACTCCGTCTGCTATCCCCACACCAAGATTGATTACACAATTCTTTTTTAATTCCTCTGTAGCTCTTCTAGCAATTATCTTTCTATGGTTTAAGGGCATGGGTTTCAAACTTTCTACTGGAACTTTTATTTCTCCACTATAACCTGGATTATAATGGGTAATACAAGTTTGTTGTTGTTTTTTATCAACAACAATATAATCAACTAAAATACCAGGAATTTTCACATTTTGGGGATTTAATGCACCTTTTTGGGCAATTCTTTCAACTTGAGCTATTACTATTCCTCCACTGTTATGGGCTGCCTGGGCAACGGATAGATTTTCTAAAAAAGTACCTTCTTTTTCTAAAGTAATATTACCATCTAAGTCAGCGGTAGTTCCTCTTATGAGTGCAACATCAATTTTTATTGCCGGATAAAATAGGAATTCCTCACCATTTAATTCAATTAGATTAACAATATCCTCTATTGTAACTGAATTTAATTTACCCCCCTCAATTCTTGGGTCAATAAAGGTTCTCAACCCAACCTTGGTAATTAAACCCGGCCTATTTGCAGCAATTTCTCTAAATAGTTGAGATAATACACCCTGAGGTAGATTATATGCTTCAATATCATTATTTAGAGCTAATTCAACCATCTTTGGAGCCATACCCCAATGACCACCAATATCCCTTTTAACTAATCCTTTTAAGGCTAAATGGCATAAACCTCCATCTTTGTTATCACCTATACCAGTTGAATGCAGTAAAGTTAAGTTTTTAGGTTCAGCCGTTTTCTTATATCTTTCACCTAAACTTTTTAGTAATAAAGCAGGTTCAAGAAATCCACCCCCGGAACTCCCAATAGCAACAGTACTATTTTCTTTTATTTTTAAAATAGCTTCTTCTGCAGATACAATCTTACTACTCAATATTATCCCTCCAAAAAAATTAATTTATCACACTTATTCTACGAGGTAACCAAAAGCATTAAATCCGCCATCAACTCTTATTATTTCTCCATTTATATAACTTGCTTCCTCGCTTGCTAGAAAAATGGCTACATTCCCTATATCTTTAACTGTAGCAAACCTTTGTAGTGGGATTCTTTTCTTAAATATTTCTTCTTTAACTATTCCTCTTTCTATAAGTTCTTTTACCTGATCAGTATAAGTATAACCTGGAGCAATACAATTAACTCTAATACCTTTGCTTGCCCATTCAATAGCTAATACTTTACTTAATCCCTCAACACCCCATTTGCTGGCACAATATGCAGCTCGCTCCGGAGCAGCTGCTGAACCCCAAATGGAAGAAATATTTATTATGCAACCCCCTCCTTGAGCAAACATTTTTTTTGCTGCAATTTGACAAGAGAGAAAGGTACCTTTTAAATTAATATCTATTGTCCTATCCCAGTCATCTTCTGTAAGCTCTATAGTAGATTTTGTCATAGATATTCCGGCATTATTAACAACAATGTCTAAACGATTATATTTGTTAAAAATTTTCTCATACATTGCAAAAACATTATCCTTATTAGCAATATCAGCTGCAATAGCAAAAGCCTCTCCTCCACTCTGTTTAATTTCATTTACAGTTTTTTCCGCAGATTCTAATGTAGTTGCACTAACAATAACCTTAGCTCCTTCCGTAGCATATTGTAAAGCAATAGATTTTCCTATTCCCCGACTGGAACCAGTGATAAGTGCAATCTTATCCTTTAATCTCATATTTATCTCCCCAATTAAATAAAACTCATCTCACTCTCATAAGTTGAACAGTTTCTCCATCCAGTACTAATTCACCCTTTTGATTGGTACAGGTAGTCCTGATTTTAACAATTTTTTTCTTAGGAATAATTTCTGTAACTTCAGCCTTGGCTGTAATTGTATCACCAAACCTAACTGGTTTCAAAAATTTAAAAGAATTACCGAGCGATAATCCTCCTGGAGCGACAATTTGTGAAGTACAACTTGATGTTAATGATGCTGTTAAGAAACCATGAACAATTCTTTCACCAAACATAGTAGTTTTAGCAAATTCTTCATTGATATGATGTGGGGCATAATCACAAGTTATACCGGCAAACAAATAAACATCTGTTTCAGTAATAGTTTTAGTAAATTCAACAAAATCTCCTAGTTTTATATCATTAATAGTCTTTTCTTTTATATCCATTTTTAAAACTTTCCTTTCATTTTTTAAAATTAAGTTTTATTTTAAATATAATAATTAAACCTTTAATTCTTTTAAATAGGCTAATGAATTTTTACCCCTAATAATTCTTTTAGATAATATACTTTTAATAGCCATTATTTTTGCCTTCTCTTACACCAATTTTTACTGAAGTAATTGACTATTAACCCTGCTTTTAAAGTAGTAAATTCATATCTAAAAAAATTTACTACTTATAATGTAACTCCTTTTTTAAAAATACCTATATCTCTGTAATTATTTACCTCATTTTTTGTTCTTTTTTCCCCTGAAACTACCTTTAGTATATATACCATTAAATCTTCAGCAAGTTTATCCATATCGACTCCATCTATTATTTGGCCAGCATTAAAATCAATCCAATTATTTTTCTTTTCATAAAGTTCACTATTTGTAGAAATCTTTACTGTAGGAACCGGGCTACCCAAAGGATTCCCCCTTCCAGTTGTAAATAAAATAATCTGTGCTCCAGCCGCTGTTAATGCGGTAGTAGAAACAAGATCATTGCCTGGCCCTTCAAGCAATCGTAAGCCATTTCCATTTGATTGATTACCATAAAAAATCACATCTCTTATTATACTTGTTCCACCCTTTTTTATGCATCCTAAAGATTTTTCCTCTAAAGTAGTAATACCGCTTTCTTTATTGCCGGGCGAAGGATTTTTATAAATAACCTGTCCATTGGAAAGAAAATAATCTTTAAATCCATTAATTAAATCTACTATTTTATGGAAAATTTTTTTATCTTGAGCTCTATTCATTAAAATTTTCTCAGCCCCAAACATTTCCGGAACTTCAGTTAAAATAACCGTTCCGCCATATGATACTATTCTATCCGATATTTTTCCTATTAAAGGGTTTGCGGTAATGCCAGAAAAACTATCTGAACCTCCACACTTAAGTCCTATCTTTAATTTAGATACCGGTATATCTTTTACTTTAAATTTTTTAGCATATTTTACTAGCATATCTATTTTATTTAAACCCTCTTTAATTTCATCCTTTACATCCTGAAGATTGATAAACTTAACCCTATTATCATTATAATCTCCAATTACTTTTTTAAATTCACTGATTAAATTATTTTCACACCCAAGACCTACTACTAATACCCCGGCTGCATTTGGGTGTTTAACCAGACCTGCTAAAATCCTCTGAGTATTTATTAAATCATCGCCTAATTGAGAACACCCAAAGGGGTGGGAAAAATTAAAAAACCCATCTATCTCATCTTTTTCAATTTCAGCTCTATATTTTTGTTTAGCAGATAATACCATTTTTTCAGCTGGTTTATTAACACACCCTACAGTGCTTATAACCCAGATTTCATTTCTTATTCCTACCTGACCATTATCTCGTTCATATCCACGAAAATATAGCATATCATTTAGGAATTTTATTTCTTTTAAATCAGGCTTATAACGATATTCTATTTTCCCCTTTAAACCTGTTTTTAAATTATGAATATGAATGCATGTACCTTTTTTTATAAGCTGAATAGCTCTACCTATTCCATATCCATATTTTATTACCTCTTCTCCTTTATCTATGGATGTTAGGGCGATTTTATACCCTTTTGGTATATCTTCTTGTACTACTAGTTCCTGACCATCTATATTGATTTTAGTATCTTTTTTGACATGATATAAAGCAACAGCAACATTATCTTTAAAATTAATCTTTAGGAGAACGTTTTTCTTACCCATAAATAACCCTTTTTTATCCCTTGTTACACATAACATATTATATGTTTTTAACTTAAAGTCTTAACTTACCTTAAAATTTAACCGCCAATTTTTACCTTCAACCCTTGTTTAATAACCACTGTTCTAAGTTTATTAACATCTTCTTTATCAAGTATTTTATCATTTTTAAATGGATAATCCCGCCCCAATAAATTATATTTATATCTTCCATAATTCTGGTAAGGTAAAAGATTAAGTTCATTAATACCAAGCTTTGCTACATGCTGAGCAATATCATTTATATCAGTTTCCGTATCATTAAAACCAGGAATTACTGGTGTACGTATTATGATCATTGCTTTTTTTGCGAGTTTTTCTAAATTTAACAATATTAATTGATTATCTACCCCAATATATTGTTTATGAATTTTTGGATCCATATGTTTTATATCATAAAGAAAGAAATCAGTATAAAGAATAACTTTTTCTATATTTTCCCATGGAACATATCCACTAGTTTCTATGGCAGTGTTTAATCCTTTTTCCTTGCATTTTTTAAGAATTGAAAGTGCGAAATTAGACTGCTGAAGAGGTTCGCCACCTCCTAAGGTTATTCCTCCCTGAGTTTTTGAATAAAAAGCGTTATCCTTAATTACTTCCTTAATTACTTCATCTGTGCTCATTTCTTTGCCTTTTATTACTCGTGCTTCAGCATAACAAACCTCAGCACACTTGCCACAATTTTTACAAAGCTCCCTGCGAAAAAATATCTGGCCTTTTTTAATAATAATTGCTTTCTGCGGACAAACCTTTATACATGCTTGACAGCCAATACACTTTTCTGGCTGAAAAAATAGATCTGGCTTAAATCGTTGAGATTCAGGGTTAGAACACCACTGACACCTTATATTACAGCCCTTCAAAAATACTAAAGTACGTATGCCTAAACCGTCATGAATTGAAAACCGCTGGATATCAAAAACTATACCCTTTTCACTCATATTATTTTCCTTTTTTTAAAATATTTGTTTTATGACTATATAATTATTTCAATAAAAGATTTACTAAAAAGTAAAAGAATGGGTATCAGGTCTTAATAAGCAACTTTTTCTGTCCTTTTAATGATATCTTCCTGTAGCTCACTTTCCAAATCAGTAAAAAATGCACTATAACCAGCTACACGAATTACTAAATCCCGATAATTCTCAGAGTTGTTCTGAGCATCTCTTAAGATATCTGTTGTAAGTACATTAAATTGAATATGCCATCCTCCTAAGTCCATAAAGGCACGTATATACTGTATAAATAATTTTAACTTATCTTCTCTTTCGAGTAAGCTTGGATGGAATCTCTGATTTAGGATAGCTCCATGATGTACTCTTACCACATCTAATTTCCCTACTGATTTTGCTACTGCTGTAATACTTTTTTTATCTTGTCCTTGAGATGGAGATATTCCTCCGTCGTTTAATGCTGCTCTGGCTTTTCTACCATCTGGTGTGGCTGCTGTATGTAACCCGAAAGGTATATTAGCTGATAAATAATATAGCCCGGCTATAAAAGGACCGCTTCTTGCATTTTTATACTTAGCTAATTCATCACAGTAAATATTTAAGACTTCATTACATAAATCATCGGCTATATCTTCATCATTACCAAACTTAGGAGCACGATTTAATAACATTTGGCGAATGTTTTCTTTCCCCTCAAAATTATTGATTAAAACCTCGTTTAGTTCTTTCATAGTAATTAACTTTTCTTTAAATACTAATTCTTTAATTGCTGCTAATGAATCTCCGGTTGTAATCGGTCCAACTCCTAAGGGAGAAGTAGTGTTATATTTTGCTCCACCTCTGTTAAATTCAATTCCTGTCCTTAAACAATCGCGAGTTAGTATCGAATAAAGTGGTAAAGGAACAACTTGCATCTGGACATGATCTATTATATTATCATAAAGAGCTAAGTACTTAGTAAAATGTTCTACTTGTATCTTAAAGGCAGCTAATATTTCCTCAAATATCTTAAATTCATTCGGCTTTCCAGTATGTGGTCCCATTTGCTTATCTGTAAGCATACATTTCCCATCATTAAGAGCTAATTCCAAACATTTAGCTAAACAGATGAGGCCAGAATTTCCCCAACTATTTTGATTTCCACACACAACTGATTCGCTACAACCAAGGGCACCCCAGTTCCTTGCATCCTCTAATGACATTCCTAAATTTAAATTAGACTGGATAATAAGTTCATCATTAAATAACTTTGGTTTTGTTAACCTCTCTCTTATATTAATACATACTTCTCTTAGGAAATTATCTGGAGTAGTACGAGTTATCCTGACGGCTAAATCAGGTTGAATTAAGCGAATATCCCGATCAGCTTCTATAAACAGATAAGAGAGTTCGTTAATACTGTCTCTACCATCACGGGCACATCCTCCCAAAGTTATAGTCTGACCTTGTGCTGGCCCTTGTAAAAATCTGGTGGCTGCATTAGAATAGACTTTATCTATTTCTGATATCTTTAAAAAGAAACACTGAATTAACTCTAAGGTATCTTCTTTAGTTATTCTTCTCTCTTCAATGTCTTTTTTATAATATGGAAAAAGTATCTGATCAAGACGGCCCAAGGCAATAGCCAATCCATTGGATTCTATTTGAATAGCTATCTGTAAAAAATAAATACATTGCAGTGCTTCCCAGAAATTGCGAGCCGGTTTGGCTGGAACATGAGAACAAATCTCTGATATACGCAGAAGTTCTTTTTTTCTTCCTTCATTACCCTCTTCTTCAGCCATTTTTTTGGCTTCCTGAGCATATCTCTTAGCCCATTTAATTAAAGCATCACATACCATAAAACAAGCCTTATACAGATGATATTTATCTTCATAATCCTCGTCATCTAACTCTAATCCTTCTATATAATTTTCACATTTTTTCTTTATAATAATTAAACCATTTTGTATGACAAATTCATAATTCGGAATCATATGCCCAGGCCCTGACATTGAATAATTTTCGTTTGTAAAAACACCGTATTCTAATATTTTGCTTAAATCGTTAGGAAGAGCCGCTTTAATTTTAGCCCGTAACGTTCTACCTTCCCAGTAAGAAAAAATCTTTCTTAAGGTTTCTTTTTGTTCTTCGGTAATCTGGAATTGATCGCCTTTTCTTGTAGAGAAAATATCCATATCGTTCTTAATCCAATCTATAGCGTATTCGGGAAATAAAGGTACCCCTCGACGGTTTTTGGATTGGTTTCCCACAATTAATTCATCATCTCTTATTTGAATACTCATCCTTTGTAAAATTTCATCTAAGGCAAGAGCTTTTCTCACTACTTGCGGATCAGCTTCATGTTTTTGATAAGCTTCTGTAACAATCACAGCTCTTTCAACATCTATCATACGTACGCTATTTAAAAATGACTGTCTTAATCTAACTATTCTCTCTTTTCCCTTTGTCATCTATTTCTTTCTCCCTTTAATTTTTAGATGATAAAAAGTAGTGCTTATATTAGTATATATTAACTTTAGTAATAATTTTACCTTTGTACTCTACCTGACCCCGTTCCTCCAGCCAAGTTTTTTACTTCCTCAACTGAAAGCAAGGGTAGGTCACCGGGAATAGAATGCATAAGACAAGATGCTGCTACTGCAAATTCAAGGGTTTCCTGATCATCGTTTAAATGATTGAAACCATAAATGAGTCCTGCTGAAAAAGTATCTCCTGCTCCCACCCTATCTACAATGTTATGAATCTCATACTTTTTGGAAATAAGAAATTCTTTCCGATTATTAAGGACCGCTGACCATCCATTGTAATTCGCAGAATGACTCTTCCTTAAGCTTATGGCAATTTTTTTGATATTGGGATATAAGCTGAGGATCCTATCGGTTAATTCTTTATATTTTTCTGCTTGAAGTTTTCCTGACTCTATATCTATATCCACTTTAATCCCAAGAGATTTTTGACAATCCTCTTCATTCCCTATGACAATATCAACATATTTTACCAATTCCCCCATTACCTCGGGAGCAGATTTCCCATATTTCCACAACTTTTTTCTAAAATTTAGATCACATGAAACAGTAACACCCTTTTCCCTCGCTTTTTCTACCGCTTCTAAGGAAAGCTCTGAGACCGAAAGAGAAATAGCCGGCGTAATGCCACTAATGTGAAACCAGGCTACTCCCCCAAATATTTTATCCCAGTTAATATCACCGGGTTTTGCTTCAGCAATAGCGGAATGAGAACGGTCGTAGATAACCTTAGAAGGTCTTTGATTGGCTCCGGGTTCCAAAAAGTAGATACCCAATCTGTTTCCTTTTCTTACAATAAGTGAAGTATCTACACCCTGCCTTCTTAGTTCTCCAACACAAGCATCTCCAATTGGGTTATTAGGAATCACGGAAACATAAGCTACATTTAAACCAAATCGGGCTAGACCCACAGCTACATTTGCCTCTCCTCCTCCAAAGGTAGCTTCTAAAAGAGGACTCTGGAAAAATCTCTCTAAGTTAGGTGATTTTAGCCTTAACATTATCTCCCCAAAAGTAATATATTTTTTCATGTTTTCCCCTTATTAAAATTATTTTTGCAAAAGATGAATGGCAAATCCCGATACTTCTTGAGCTATATAGATTGCCTTAAGTTTACTATTCTTCTCTTTAGCAGTTTCAGGAAGAACTGAAATATCTTTCTTTTTTAAATAGGCTATTGCCCTGTGAATATCCTTAGTAGCAATGGCAATATGACCGTGCTTCCCTAAATATTTGTTTTTCATAATCTCAAAAGTTGGACCAGCAAAAATAGAGGTCGTTCCCTCTTTTACAGGAAAATTAAAAAGATGTGAGAGTTGGTTGGCAGAATTAAGAGCCTTTTCTTTAGTTTCCTCATTTATTCCCAGATGGGCAAACTCAAAACCTAAGATTATAGAAATCGCTTCTTTAGTAAGTCTGGTAATCTCAGTAAAATTGCCTGAAGAGATAAGCTCAGGCTTTACCATCCAGCTACCACCACAGGCATGTACTTTATTATTGGACAGGTAAGAAGATAAGTTATTCTGGTTAATACCTCCGGTAGGTATAAATTTTATACCGCTATAAGGGGCAGACATAGATTTGAGAAGTGATAATCCCCCTGATGCTTCAGCAGGAAAAAACTTTACTATCTTAATTCCTCTCTCCAGAGCCATCTCAATCTGGGTTGGGTTATTAATGCCAGGAGTTATAGGAATATCGTTTTCGATACAATAATCGACTACTTTAGGATTAAAACCTGGGGAAACAATAAATTTAGCACCAGCAGAAACTGCTTTTCTGACCTGTTCAACTGTTAAGACTGTTCCCGCTCCAACTAAAAGTTCTGGAAGTTCTCTGGTTAAAGATTTAATTGATTCCTCTGCTGCAGAAGTTCTGAAGGTAATCTCAGCAATAGGGAGATCACCATCAATAAGTGCTCTCCCCAGAGGAAGTGCGTCTTCAGCTTTTTCTATTTTGACCACCGGAGTAATTCCCAACTCACCGATTCTCTCAAGGATTTTATTCACTTTAAAGTATCCCCCTTTTATTTATTTTTTCTAAATATCATTCGAAATAAATTAATTATATTATTGCTAAAAAAAGTAAAAATAATTAAAAGAACTAGAACAGCACTAATAGGATTTGTCAAGAAGGGAAGATAATTTCCTCCTGTTTTTATTAATCCCACTCTTAAATTATCTTCTATCATAGGTCCAAGGATAATCCCAAGAACCATAGGGGCAAGCGGGATATTTAAATTTTCAAATATATAACCAACTACACCAAAAAATAACATTACATAAATATCAAAAATACTATTTCGGATTGCGTAAGAACCGACCACTGAAAATATTAAGACAAAAACCATAATTATATTCCGTGGTAAGCTCAATATTCGACCATACGCTTTAATACCTAGCAATCCAATAGGAATTAAAAAAAATTGAGAAATTAGTGCGATAGCAAAAATGCCTTTAACAAGATCTGGGCTCTGCTGGAAAATTAGTGGTCCTGGCTTTAATCCATACATCAACATTGCCCCGAGCACAATAGCAGTTATTGAATCACCCGGTACACCAAAAACCAACGCCGGTATCCAAGTACCCCCTAAAGCTGCATTATTTGCACCCGTAGGAGCAATAACTCCATCAATGCTTCCCTTTCCAAATTCTTCAGGTTTTTTGGAAGTCTTTTTTTCTATACCATAGGCAACCCAAGCTGCAATATCTGCTCCCGCTCCCGGAAGTGCCCCCACAAAAGTTCCAATAAAAGAGGATTTTAACAATATCCACTTCCTTTTCCAAACTACAAGCAATGTTTCAAATATGGATATATCAATTTTATCATTTATAGTTTTTTCTGTTAAATGAGCTCGGGTTTTTACATTTTTAAAAACTTCGGAAATACCGAATAAGCCAACCATAACGGGAATAAATCCAATACCCCCCATAAGCTCAATATTACCAAAAGTGAACCTGGGAAAACCGGTAGTTATATCAATACCAACTGTGGAAACGAGTAATCCCAAAACAGCAGATATAAGACCTCGAACATTATTACCTGTACTAAGCACAGCACTCATACTAAGCCCAAACATACCAAGCCAAAAGTATTGGAAATTTGTAAACTTCAAGGCAAATTTTGCTAAAGGAGGAGCAATTATTATAAGTAATAACACACCGACAAGACCTCCAATGGCTGAACATATCAAATCTATAGTAAGTGCAAGTGAACCTTTCCCCTTTTTTGACATTTCAAAACCATCAAGAACTGCCGCTGCTGAAGCAGGGGTACCTGGAATTCTAAGAAAAGTTGCTGGAATATCACCAGCAAATATAGAAGTAAAACTTACTCCTAAAATCATCGCCAAACCTGCTAAAGGATCCATATAATAAGTTATAGGGACTATTAATGCTACTGCCATAGTGGCAGTTAATCCAGGAGTCCCTCCTACCAGTATCCCAACCAACATTGAAATAATCCAGGGTATCAAAATATGTAATTGAAAAATATTTGGCAATGTCATATTTAATTTATCTCCAAAAAATAATTCCTAAAGACCCTTCTGGTAATTGAACCATAAATATTTTTGTAAATATTAACATTATAACGATTACTGCAACAGTTGAAAAAATTGTTCCTCGTATCCATCCAGTTTTTAAACGAATCATAAGAGTTAAGCTAAATATAAAAGTAGCCAGGGCAAAACCTAACCAGCTTATAAAGGAAATATAAATAAGTAAACTAAAAACTATTATCAAGACATTCTGATTACCCCAGTCCTTTAGATATTCCTTAGAAGATTTTGTAGATATTTTAGCAAGTATATCTCCTCTCCGGGCAGTTAAAATTTCATATCCTCCTGCAATTATTAAAATTATACTTAATATTACCGGAAAAAAATTTGGGCCGGGAAGTTTTTTATCTCCAACTATAAAAGATGGGAATCCTAATGATATAATAATAACAAAAACAGCAATAACTATAAGTATTATTCCAAACCAAATATTTGTACTTTTTCCCACTATCAATCCTCAAAAGTCCGCCTCCCTGTTAAGGGAGGCGGAGATATTCTTATTTTAAGTATCCACCAATTTTTAAAATCTTTTTCCAAGTAGTATTTTGTTCTTCTACAAAATTAGAAAATTCTTCAGAACTTCTTATCTTAATTCCAAATCCATTCTTAGACATAAAGTCTTTATACTTTTCAGAATTAGTAATTTTTGATAGCTTCCCGTAAAGAGAATTTACAACTTCTTCAGGAGTTTCTTTTGGGACAGCAATTCCTCTCCAAGTTCCAGAAGACCAATCAATTCCTAATTCTTTAAGAGTAGGAACATCAGAATATTTTGGATTCCTTTCGTCCGCCATTATTGCCAAAGCCCTAAGCTGTCCTGAATCTAATTGAGCAGATGCTTCTGGAGCACTACAGGTTATTACATCAACATGTCCCCCAAGTAACTCTACTATAGATGGAGCCGCTCCCTTTGTTGGTATCCATTTAATATAATCTACAGGAACTCCAACCTTATCTAATAAACCTATCCTTGAAAGATCCCAAATTGACCCTGCACTACTACCGGAAAACATATACTCACCAGGATGCATGGCTATATCTACTAACAATTCTGTTATTGAATGCCAAGGAGCATCAGCTTTTACTATTACGCATGAAGGATCTTCATTAACTTGGATTACATAATCAAGATCTTCATAAGTAAGCTCGGTTAAACCCAACCAGTGCATATTTGCAATTTCAAGGGTTACAAGAGTAAGAGTATATCCATCAGGTTTAGCATAGGCACCTGCTCCATGTCCTACAGCTCCTCCTCCACCAGTTTTATTCACTACCGTGAATGGTTTTCCATATTCTTTCTCTAATTCTGCTGCTAAGAAACGGGCTACTCTATCAGTACCTCCTCCGGCACCCCAAGGACAAACAATGGTAACGCTCTTATCTGGGTAAGCAGCAAAGACACTAATCGTAGCAAAAAGAATAACTAAAATCACACCAAATACTATTGACTTTTTCATAATTTTTCATTTCTCCTCTCTAAAATTTACATTTTTTACTTAATGTTCTTGTATACTACTATTTAGTATTTCTTTAAAATATATAATTTTACTTTTTATCCCCTCCCTTCTTGTTTATTATTTGTTGCAAATTAAAGTTAAAAATAAATCTAGCAAACAAAGAAAATTAGTCTTTATGTAATTTCGGATTATAAATATAATTAATCAAACGAGGGCTAATCCCTTCAATCTCAATTTCTACTTTATCACCATCCTTCATGCTAAGCACATTAAAAGGTGTGCCCGTAGAAATTATATCTCCTGGAAATAAAGTTCTGCTTTTTGAAAAATATGAAACAATATATGCACAAGAAAATATTAAATTTTTTGTATACCCTTCTTGAACTTTTTTACCATTTAAATATGTTCTTATCACCGCATTTTCCGGATCAATATTCGTATTAATAACAGGTCCAAAGGAAGTAAATGTATCAAAACTTTTGCAATATGTTACTTGACTTGTGGTATAACTCATTTCCCTTTCAGTAACATCATTAAACGGAGTTATACCCAAAACATGTTCCATTGCTTCTTCTATAGATATATTCTTTATTTTATCTTTAATAACTAATGCCATTTCACCTTCATAATCTACCCTTGTTGCTGTTTCAGGATATACAATATTTTCACCTGTGTTTATGACACTAGTAACTGGTTTCATAAAATTTGCAGGTTCTTTGGGTATTTCCAAATTTAATTCACTAATGTGTTCTCGAAAATTAAGACCAACACAATATATATTTTTAGGTTCACAAGGAACTAATAATTTAACATCAGGTTCATTAAAAGTTTTCCCTGTTTTCCTAAAGGATTGGTAAATAGACCCTTTAATTTCATAAATTATGTTATCTTCAAAAATTCCATAAGCAATCAATCCTTCCTTTTGTTGAAAACGTACAAATTGCATTTTGTTCACCCCCTAAATCATTTTCTATTTTTTTTCAAATATCCTGCTTTTTGGGCAATATTAATTGCTCCATTAATCCCTAATTGGTCAATCTCTTCTTTTTTAAATATAATTCGAATTTCTTTTTTTATATGATAATGTTTGATGAGAAAATGTTTTAATAAACGGCAACGACGGTGGTGACCCACTAAAGCAAAATTAGTCTCAAATAGAGAAAATTTAAACAAAGAAAATTCATTCAGCACTTTTAAATCTTCGGTAGAAATAGCTGCATCAAGAAAAAGATCCCTTTCATACCAAGTGTTTTTTAATAAAACTTCCATAAAACGCGGCATAAGTAATGTTCGTAAAAAGCCAGCATTTTTAACCGAACTATAAGCAGATTCAATTACCTGGAGATCGAAGTAGTCAACAGGTGGAAGATTATCATCACTAATCAAGGATTTTCCAATAGAAGTTTCTTTTTTAATCGCCTCATAAACTTGGCCGCTTAAATTTGTTAAAGAACTGGCTATTTGTTTTTGAGAATTAATATAAAGGTATTTAGTATGCGAACCTAATACTGACATTATAATTGGAAAGTTCAAATCTGGATAACTAGATAATAAACCGGCTGCTTGTGTTTCTTCCCCTCGCATAAAATCAATTTTACGAATATCTTTATGGGTAGAATTTTCCTTAAAAGTATTTTTTACCCCGGGAATAAATATTATAGGTATGTCCAAAGGAAAAATATTCCTATCCTGCACTACTTTAATATTAGATGCTAAATCATTCACCCCAACAGGTATCCACCTATGAGGAATCTCTATAAGTCCTATCTCAGAAGTAATCATTCCAAAAGTAATAGCAAATTTAATATCCCTAATTTCAAGACTTGCAGATAAAATAGTGTCTATTAAAAGATTTTTTAACCCTAATTTAAGAACATCTTTGGAACCGCTAATAGCTGTATCCCTTACTCCAACTTTCTTAGTTCCTCTTTTTATTATTTTAAACTTGTCATTTAAAACATAAACCCGAGAATTTGTAGTACCACAATCTATTATTGCAAAATACATTATTAGATTACCCCTAATTCAATTAAACGTTTTTTTATCTCCTCTTTTTCATTTTCTTCAGCTGGTACAAAAGGCGAACGAGGATATGCCTTGATAATTCCTCGAATCTCAAGCATGGCATAAATGGCTAATTGAGTAGATTTAGCCAAATACATAACATCTCGAAGTTCATTTACTATAAATTGCGTTTTTCGACAAGCTTCAAAATCATTATTAATTCCTTCCAAATACATCTTATGACATATTTCTGGTAAGGCATTACCTAAGCCTGGAATAAAAGATTCTCCACCCAATGCCCTTGCAGAAAGCCACATTGCTTCAGTTCCTAAGGCAATATCAAAATTATCATCAGCTAATTCACGCATATAGGTGGCAAAGGTTAAAATATTAAAAGTTGCATCCTTAATGCCGTGAATTCCCATCTTTTTTAATTTTTTCATGGTGTTTAGAGAAATTTCGTAACCTGAAAATTTAGGATTATGATAAACATAAACAGGAAAATCAGGATTTACTGCCTTTAACATAGATCCATAAAATTCTAAAAGACTATCTTCGTTATGATGAAAATAATAAGGACCAACTGCTGCTACAGCAGCACAACCAACTTTTTCCGCATGTTTTGTTAATTCTACCGTATCCCGAGTATTGGTAGTGCCTGTATGGGCTACAATAGGAATTTTTCCCTTAACTACTTTTACAGTAACCTCAGTCACTTTTTTTCTTTCCTCTACTGACATTAAGGGACCGCTGCCATAAGAACCACATATATATAATCCATCAACTCTACCCCTTAAAAAAGCCACTAATTTTTCTAAATTCTCGATATCTACATTACCTTCCTTGTCAAAAGGGGTAATCATTGGGGGTACAACTCCTTTTAATTTAAACATTTTTTATCCTTCCTTTTTTGTTAATTTTTGTAATTCATTTTTTCTCTTATTTTATCTCTTGTCATTTGTAATAGCCTTATATTTTCATTAACTACTTCCTGACTTGGAAAATCTATAACTAATCCAGTAATACTAATTGCCGCTTCTAATTTATTAAACTCATTTAAAATAGGAAGGGATATACAATGAATATGTTTTTCATGTTCAGAATTATCTATTGCATATCCACATTCCCTTATATTTTGCAATTCTGCAAATAATTTATTAGATGTGGTTATAGTATTTGGGGTATAACTATGTAAACCGTAAGTATTAATTATTTTTTCAACCTTATCCCGGGGAGAATAAGCTAATAACACCTTACCTTGTCCGGTACAATGAGCAGGGACTGAGGCACCGATTCGAGAAACCATTTTTATACTACTATTTGGCGGATCATATTTATCTAAAATAATTACATTTAATCCATCTAACATTCCTATATGAACAGTTAAATTAACCTGTTCGGCTAATTCTTTTAGATAAAAATTTGAGACTTTTTTTAGTTTATTTACTCGAGATATTTGATTTCCTAAAATAAAAATATTTAATCCTAACTCATATCTTCCATTTTTATCTTTTGATAAATATCTATTTTTTTCTAAGGTGTAAAGAATTCGAAATAATGTTGATTTATTATATTTTAAATCTTTCTGAATATCAGTAAAGGACAATTTGTTATATTTTTTAAAAAGATTCAATATATTTATCCCTTTTTGGATTGTAAAAACATTATATTTTTCTTGCATTTTTATTTCTTTCTCTTAACAACCATCTATATTTAAATTAGGAAAAAATATCTTTATATGAAACTTACTTTCATATATTAAATATTATCACAATAAACAGAATGTTTCAATCTTTTCATATTTTTGTCAAATTTCGTTTCACTTAATAAAACTAAATAAGGACAAAGTCCTTTATATACTCTTTTCTCGATTCATAAATAAAATATACTAACAAAACAAAATAACCAAATCCTCTTCATGAACATTAATCATGTTCACATCTCTCAAAATTGTTTGTTTTAAACATAAAGAATCAAATGCAAAATTTATTATTTCTTTTGTTGATTTATTTAAAAGCAAAGTAAAAATAATCCCTGCAGTAAAAAATTATCCTCCTACGACATAATCTAAAATATGGTTTTTTTCAAAATTTCTTTTACCATTTTTATTAAAATATTTTTCTTTATTCCCTATTATTTTTTAATTTCTTTACAATTTGCTTACTCGCCTCATAAAGAATACCTACATCAACTGAAAAAGACATGTACTGCACCCCTAATGAAACCCAAAATTTAGCTGTTTCTACATCATCTACAAAAGTTCCCACAGAAACTTTATTTTCCTTACATTTTAAAACCACTTCTTTCATCTTTTCCGTTACTAAAGTATTGTTAACCTCTCCAGGAATACCTAAAGATTGAGAAAGGTCATAGGGTCCAATAAAAATAACATCTATATCGGGAACTGATAGTATTTCACCTAAATTATTTATACCTTCAACCCCTTCTATGTGAGCAATAATCATAGTCTCTTTATTGGCAGATTTAAAATATTCAAATTTATTTATGGAAGAATAATTTGCTGCGCGTACATATCTACAAACTCCACGTTCACCCTGAGGAGCATATTTAACAGATCTAACTGCTTTTATTGCCTGGAGCTTACTGTTAATCTGAGGAATTTCTATCCCTTGAGCTCCGATATCCAATGCTCTTAAAATTAGAGCTTCATCATTGTTAGCTACTCGAATAACAGGTGTAATATTTGCAATTTCGGCTGCTCTTATCATATTTTGAGCATTTTGCATAGATATAGGACCGTGTTCTGCGTCAATAATTACAAAATCAAATCCAGCAAATCCCATAATTTCCACCGCAGCTGGATCAGTAAACTTCATAAAAGGACCAAAAACATTTTTACCTTCTTTTAATACTTCTTTTAAATTATTTTTTTTCAAATTTTAGTCTCCTTTTTAAAAACATTATTTTTTTCTTCTTATTTTTTCCTATTCAGCACTTGTGGATTAATAATTGTTTCAGGCAACTTCCCATTTAAGACAGATAAAACCGCTTTAGCAGTCCTCGTCTTCAGCTCAATATAAGATTCCTCAGAATAAAAAGCACTATGAGGTGTAAAAATTACATTATCTAATTTTAACAAAGGATTATCCCAATCTGGCGGTTCTTTTTCCAAAACATCTAAACCGGCTCCAGCAATCCATCTCTCTCGAAGAGCATTATAAAGAATCTTTTCATCAACAATAGCTCCTCGTGCAGTATTTATTAAGTAGGCACTCTTCTTCATAGCTCTTAGCTCATCCTCTCCAAAAGAATGCCATGTTTCATCTGTCAAAGAAGCATTAATAGAAATAAAATCTGATTCTGATAATAATTGAGGAAAATCAACCATTTTTATTTTAGTATTAATTTTGGAAACATAAGGATCACAAGCAATAATTTTTAAGCCAAACCATATAGATTTTTTAGCTACTGCACTACCAATTCTTCCCAAGCCAAAGATACCTAAAGTTTTTCCTTGGGTTCTAAAAAGAGGCTTTGCCAGGGAAAATCCCCATCTTTTTTCTTTTACTTTACTATTAAACAACACTATTCCTCGCGCACATCCCAAAATTAAACCTAAGGCATGTGAAGAAACTTCATCAACACAATAATCCGGAACATTTGCTACAATAATCCCATATTTAGTAGCTGCTTTTACATCAATATTATCCACCCCTACTCCATAACGAGCAATAACTATACATCTATTTAGCGATTTAATTATCCCTCTTGTTATGGGCACACGCTGATTTATTATTCCATCAGCGTCCTTAGTTATTTTTATGATATCTTCTTTTTTATTAGAATTTAACAAAATAACTTCAGCATTTATTTCACTCAATATTTTCCTCTCTATTTCAATTGAAGGGTGATCACAATCAGTTATCACCACCTTTATCTGCTTTTTCAACATGCCTATCCTCATTTTTATAACTTATGATAATCTTAGTTAACAATCTTGAAACATTAGAAACAAGTCACATGTAAGCTCTAAGGATAAAACTATCTTCCAGGAATTTTTACTTCTAAACCATTTTTTTCTGCTGAAACGTAGGCAGAATAAAGAACCGCAATTACATCCCGGGCTAAATTAGAATCAGATTGAGGAGATTGGTTAGTCAAAATACAATTTACAAAATCACTCAACTCTTGAGGATAACCAAACATCCAGTCTTCATCAGGTGAGGGGGAGCTCCATCCCTGCTTAGTTTCTATTTTTTCAACTATGTAGGTATTTTTTAGTTGATCTTCTCGAGGGTTGAACAGTTTAACAGCATTAGTACTACTTAAATTACAATAAGTATGATGGTTATTAGCAACAACCTCTAACCAATTCTTCACTCCTCCCATTACAATTTCAGAGGCAAAAATATCGGCAATCATTCCATCAGAAAAAACTAAATGAATTTGGGCATAATCTTCAATATCATGATATTTAGTCCTTAAGAATCCGGCATCAATAAAATTTTGATTCCTGGTTATTTCATGAGTTCTACAGCTTACAGTTGAAGGCTTTATTGGTTTACCGTTCCGCAATTCACCTTCGAGTCTTTTTAGATAAAGAATGGGAGTTAAAGGATGACAACCTTTCCCTACCACTGATCCTCCACCAGATTGACTCCATACCACGTAAGTATCTGAATGAGATCCACTATGGGATTCCTCACCTAAAGCCCACAAAATTTGTCCTTTGGTATCTTTCAATATTTCAACTTCTTTTTGTATTGCCGGGGCATAAACCCAATTCTCAGCATAAAATATATTTCCTTTACTTTGAGTTTCGGCATCAAGAATACGGTCTGCACTGGCTAAAGCTTCCTTTAACATTACTTCTTTAGGAAATTTATTACCCAAAAAATTCTTTTCTCCAGGTGGTCCATAATAACCCGTAAATGGTTTTTCCACAATAACATGTTTACCTGATTTAAGTACTTCAATCGAAAAGGGTTCGTGAAGATATCCGGGAACACATAAATCCACTACATCAACTAAATTAATTAATTCTTGTAAGGATTTAGTCGGAATAATTTTTCTTTTTTGAGCGAATCCTTCGCGTTTTTCTTTAGTTTTAGAATAAACTGCTTCTACTTTAACTCCTGGAATTCCTTCATAACATTTATAGTGGAACGAAGCAGCAAAGCCTGACCCTGCTATTCCCACTTTAATAGGTTGTTTTTTCATTATTTCCTCCATAATAATATTATTTTTAAATTTGAAAATCATTTTTATTACGAAATTACTCTTAATTTGATTAAGTTATCTTTCTTTTTAAAAATAACTTTTTAATGGATAATTGCAGGATTTTTAATAAATTTTTAAACCACTTCATTTGACTAAGAATAGTAATTAAAATAAACAAGAAAAATACTAAGGAAATTGGTCGAGTAAAAAAGGGCAAAATGTTTCCATTAGTTAAAATTAAACCTCTTCTAAGATTACTATCCAGTAAATCTCCCAGAATTATACCCAAAACTAAAGGTGCTACAGGATAATCCATTTCCTTCATAGCATATCCGATAAGACCAAATACAGTCATTACTAAAATATCAAACATTTTAGCAGAGAGGGCATAGGAACCAATAACGCATAAGGCAAATACAACTGGCATTAATTTTTGTCTGGGAATAATAAGAATCTTAACAAATACTCTTATCAGTGAAAGACCAAGGATAAACATTGCGCAAGTTGCTAATAAAATCATAGAAACTACTTGATAAATAAAAGTAGGATTTTCAATCATGAGCAGGGGTCCGGGGCGAATCCCATGAATTAGCATTGCTCCCAATAGTACCGCTGCAGGAGCAGATCCGGGAACAGCTAAAGATAATACCGGTATTATCGCCCCTGCCACAGCAGCATTGTTTCCAGTCTCTGCAGCAATTAAACCTTCTATACTACCTTTCCCGTATTTTTCTTTTTCTTTACTTGCTTTTTTAGCAAAATCATAAGATACCCAAGCACCAATATCCTCCCCTACACCGGGAATCGCTCCAATAATAGTACCAATAAACCCAGAACGAATAATAGTTTTCCAATATTTAGTGATATCTTTAAGACTAGGAATTACTTTTTCTATCTTGTTACTTACAATTTTTACTGCTGGCTGTTTCATAACTATGAGAACTTCAGAAAAACCAAAAACTCCAATCATTGCGGGAAGAAGTTGGATTCCACCGGCAAGATTTACATTTCCAAATGAAAATCTTCTATAAGCATGCATAGCTTCCATACCAATGGTGGCAATAAAAAGACCAAGGAACCCAGCAATCCAACCTTTTAAAGGGTCTTTAGGGGCAGTAAGAGTGCCACATATAATAATACCAAAAATAGTTAACCAAAAATATTCGAAAGAATGAAAGCTAAGAGCGGCATTACCAATAATAGGAGTAAATATTGCCAACATTATCATACCAAAAAGAGAGCCTAAAAAAGATCCTGTCGTAGCTATACCCATAGCTCTTCCCGCCTTACCCTGTTTAGCTAGAGGATTGCCATCAACAGTAGTAGCAGCATTAGCAGGTGTCCCCGGAATATTAATTAAAATTGCGGTACGGCTTCCGCCAAAAATAGCCCCAATATACATACATATTAAAATCAGAACTGCATGGCTACTTGCAAATTTGTAGGTAACAGTAGTCATTAAAGCTACTCCCATTGTAGCGGTTAATCCGGGAAGCATTCCGACCATAATCCCCAATTGAGTACTCCAAAGTACATCAAAGATAAGTCGGGGAGTTAAAAATTTACTTAATTCTTGTCCTAATTGGATCAACCCTTCTAACACTAAAGTCCTCCATCTTGTTTAAGGAAGCGTTACTAAAAATAAATAGCGAAATACATAAGAGATGCAAAATGCAATTAACACAGCTTCAAGAAGAGCAAAAAATAGAGTTTTTTTAGTTTTCAATTCAAAAGACCAGACAAAGAGAAAAATATATATACCTGTTAATAGAAAATAATTAATTTTACCCAGTAAGATAACATAAAATACTGATAAAAAAAGAGCAATAAGAAGACGTTTAATTGGATTGTTTTTAAAAAATAATTTTATGCCTTGAAACGATAACCTAACCCTATATCCCTTACGAATAACGGAGCGAATGAAAAGAATACCACCCATAAATAATAATATAAATCCTAAAATTCCAGGAACTATTCCCGGAACAGAGTAAGTGTTGGCCCCTACTTCTCTAAAGGTAGGCATTCTAATAGATATAATAAAAACAATCAACCCGAATAAAAATAAAAATATTGAAGTGAAAAAGTCAGCTTTATTCATATCTTCTGGTTTCATTAGCCAAGTTACCTCTTTACACTGTGTATCAATAATTATCAAAAATATTTCCTAATACCAAATAGCACTATAATTTTTTAAAAAATATAAACAACGGGAAAACTTTTAAAAAATAGTCTCCCCGTTGTTAGAAAAAATTTCAATTACTTTAGGGTCGAGGTACACCAATTTCCATTGGTGAAATTTCAGCTTTACCTGCGTCATAATAGAGCCAAGCATTATTTTGTATCAAAGGGAAGGCTTTAACTAGGGCTTCTGTTCCCCAATAAGGTGTAAACACAGCTCCTCTATCACTAGCATATTTTTTAACTACTTCTGAATTTTTTATTACCTCTTCCCATAATTTATTCATGGTTGTTACAACTTCTTCTGGTACTCCTTTGGGAATAAAGATACCAAAATAAAGAGGAGCAGGAGTAAATTCGGGAATCCATTTAGTAATAGGAGGAATCGTTCCATAACCTTTTAATTCTAACGCTTTACTGTCTAAAACAGCAAGTGGTCTAAGCTTTTTAGCTCTAATCATATCAACCTCTTCACAGGCTAATTGAGGAACGACTTCAGTTTCACCTCTGACAGTAGCAATAACTGCGGGATTCCCACCTTCGTAAGTCACATGTTTATATTCTATTCCAGTATATTGTTTAATACTCTCCATACCCACATGACCACATGAGGTCTCTCCAGCAGTTGCTACAGCGATTTCATTAGGTTTATCTTTAAAGGCTTGCAATAAATCCCCAAAAGTTTTATAGGGGGTATCAGGATGAACCGAAACTACATCTACATTAGCTACTCCAAAATATAAATGCCAATCTTCCATTTTAGTGTCTAAAAATCCTTTTATAGCATATGTTCCTAAATCACCAATCATTCCAGCAGTCCAAGTATAGCCATCCTTTTTAGCATCCAAAGCTGTTTTACTACCCACTGAACCAGATCCACCGGATTGATTAACTATAACAATCTTTTGACCCAATTTTCCTTCTAATTCTCCAGCTAAGATACGAGTTATTTGGTCTGTTGAACCACCAGCTCCCCAGGGAACAATTACAGTAATAGGTTTAGTTGGTTTCCATAACTCTTTTCCCATGCTAGTAAAAGCAGCGGTAGCTACTAGCGCAACTATAATGAATACAAACAAGATTTTCCTTAACATTTTAATCAAACCTCCTTAAAAAATTATAATCAAACTCTTCTAAAAATTTTTCTCTATACTTTGCTAAATTTTTCTATAGTTTTCACCTCCTTCTTTTCTTCTTTTTGCGATTTTTCTTTATATCCCAATCGTTTAGATATCTTTTTGCTTATCTCGATAAGAGCTTCTTTTTGATTATTACGTGTGTTTACATCTATCCTGAAAGCAGGACCTGAAATACTGACAGCAGCTATTATCTTTCCTTGAAAATTCCTAATAGGGGCAGCTATACATCGAACATCTTTTTCATTTTCTCCTCTATCTAAAGCAAAGCCCTGTTTTTTTATTCTATTAAGTTCCTTTTCTAATTCCTTTTTATCAGTTATGGTCTTTTCCGTAAGGCGAGGAAGTTCTCTTTTGCCTAATATTTTCTTTTTTTCTCCTTCTGGGAGATAGGCTAATAGTACCTTACCCAAAGCAGTACAGTGAACAGGAGCTCTTTTACCTACATAAGAGCACATCCTTATTATTTGAGAAGATTCCTCTTTAGCTAAATAAAGAACCTCTTCTTCTTCCAGAACTCCTAAATGAACAGTTTCGTTACACTTATTTACTAATTCTTTGAGGGAGGGATGAGCTTCTTTTACCAGATCTATTTGGTGAAGTTTTGCCATACCTAATTCTAACAACTTTAGGCCTAGCTGGTATTTCTGATTATTGGATCCTTGCTCCACATATCCCCAATGTTTTAAGGTATCTAATATACGATGGATGGTGCTGGGGTAGAGCCCTAACTTTTCGCTGATCTCAGTCATACTCATAGGAGAATTATGTTGAAGTAGAGTCTCTAAAATGGAGAGTGATTTATTGAGAACTTTTATGGGATAGGCAGGTTTATCTTTAACCATTTTTCACCTTCCATAATTCTATATAGTAGAATTAAATTCTATTTATATTATATAAGATTAATTTTAGATTTGTCAAATTTCATTTACAAATTTGGTCAAAAAATCAAAGCCTCTTTAAATGGAAACCCCCATCTACATTAATTATTTCACCAGTAGAAAAATCTAATTTTCCTGAACAACAAATAGATACTGCTTTTGCTACATCCTCAGGATATCCCCATCTTTTAATTGGAGTAATACCATTAGTAATTAATTTGTCATATTTATCTTTGACAGTTTTTGTCATGTCTGTATAAATTATTCCTGGTCTGATTTCATAAACGTAAATATTTAATTCAGACAAACGATCAGCAAAAAGCTTGGTTATCATACTAACCCCGGCCTTAGAGATACAATATTCTCCCCTTGATGGTGATGATGTATAAGAGGATAGGGACCCAATATTGATGATTTTAGGTTTAAAATGGGAATTCTCCTCGATCTGCTGGACCATTATATTCGCAACAGCTTGAGTTAAAAAGAAAGTTCCTTTGAGATTGATATCTAGTACAAAATCAAAGCTCTCCTCGGTTGTTTCCAGAATATCCATTCTTACCCTGGGGGCAACCCCAGCATTATTTATTAAAAAATCAATCCTCCCGTACTCTTTCATAACCTGCTTACAGAAGTTGACATGATCTTTACTCTGAGCAAGATCTCCCTGAAAATAAAGTACTGGTTGGCATTCTTTTTTAAGCTCTTTCATGTTTTCCTTAACTTTTTCTGGCTCCAGAATATCAAATATGGCAATAGCACAGCCATCCCTTGCCAGTTGCAGAGCAACACTATACCCAATTCCTCGAGCAGCTCCTGTAACAACAGCAACCTTCTGTTCGATCATATCTTCTCCACACTCCTTTAATAGAATTTAATAATACGCTTACTTATAGTTTAAAAAGGTTTCGCCTTGGATAAAGAAATAATTCAATTTATTTAATCTTAGTTTCAGCTTGAAATAAAGTCACACAGAAATCAAATTTAAGTACTTAAACCCATGCAATGTCAACAGATAGGTGTAGCAAAGATATATTATAAATCTTCAATTTTCCCGTTCTCTTAAACAACTGCTTTTCTTTGTATTTGTTCAGACTCATTTATTTATTTTTTGACACTGCTAATACCTCTTTGTACACATTGGCATAGAGATCAGCATCACGAACGACACAGCCTGTTTTTGAACCCCAAACCATTAGCTGAGAACATTTACTGCAGGTTATGCAACACTTCTTAGGATTTAATTGTCCCTTTTCTAATATGTCTTTTGCAAAACTAGGATAAGCAAAAGCTTGTCGACCAAATCCAGCTAAAGAATGATGGCCTTTTCCAACATTTGCTGCAGCAGCAGCTCCTCCAAATTGGCGTAACCAACTATAACCTGTTCCCATTATCGGCAAATCGGGCACCATTTCTTGGATCTGACGAGCAAATTTAAATAATCTTTCTACTCCTTTCAGGGGAGATTCTGGCTCTTTACACCCCCCCTCTACAGGCTGATCATAAGGACGGCCTATATAAGGATTAAAATAAGGAACACCTGCGGTAGCATTAATTAAAGATACACCTAAATTATCCAATTCTTTGACTAATCTTTTGGGCTCACTTAAATCGATTTCCCATTCACCAGTATTATTATTTTTACTAATACCCCAACTGTTTCCCACAAAAATTACATTAGAGATATTCAAGCGAGTGGTAATAATTAACATAGGGACTTCTTGTTTAATTAATTCTATAGTTTCTTTTAAAAATCTCGTCCTGTTTTGGTAAGAACCTCCATATTCCCCTGTTCTAGTTTTAGCTCCTAATAATTCCAATATCAGATAGCCATGGCATGATTTAATATCTACCGCATCAAAACCTGCCCTATAAGCTAATTTCGCAGATTTTACAAATTTTTCCTGAATATATTTTAATTGACCATCCTCTAATAAAGGATAGTTCTCATCAATATTTACTACTTTATCCAAAATAGAATGGTGAACTGCAATTAAAGGTTTTCGTATCCCTTCAGGTTTACTAAACCTCCCAGAATGGTTTAATTGTAAAACACAAAAAGGCTCATGGTGGATACCATATTCTTGTATAGCTCTGTTTTTGGTCATTCTCAATAATTCAGCAAAAGCTGGTTCGGTAGAATCATCTAATAAAAGCTGATGAGGGTTAGAACGTGCTTCGGATAAAATGGCAGTAGCTTCAAACCAGATTAATCCAGCGCCTCCTTCAGCAAATCTTTTATATCTTCTAAAAGTTAATTTTCCCGGATTACCTTGTTCATCACTGTCGCATCCTTCCATAGGTTGAATAGCTAATCTATTAGGAATTCGGTGATTATTTATCATCAAATTTCGATTTAAGACACCCGTGTTCTCTGAAAAATCAAGCTCAATATTATCTTGACGAACTTCTGTCTGCAATTCTTCGAGACTATGGTAATTAAATTTTCTATTCAATATTTTTCCCCATAAATATTTTTATCCAAGAAAGATTTCCAAACATTTTCAAACCAAAAATTATCCTGGGGAATCTCTCTCACAGGAACCCAATTCATTTGCTGGGCTCCTTCCTTATATTGATATTGCAAAATAAACCTTCGTAACCTTATTAGTTCAGGGCGGTATTTCCATTGCTCATTTAATTTTTCACTTATTAATTCTCCTTGCTTATCTAAAATTAAATAAGAACCTCGACTCCCTCCGCCTTCTTCCAAATAGGACTCTATACTCTTTAATACTGCTATTTGGGTCAAGCACAACTGTCTATTCTGGAAAAATTCTACTATTTCGGCCTTATCATTTAAATTTATTTCCCCTGAATTAAGGCTATTATATTGATCTAGAGCTTCTTTTAAGGAATTTTTAATATCCTGGAAGTTCCTAATATGAGCCGCATATTTAGTCATTCTTTCTTGAAATTCCCTACGGAAAGAAGACATATCTTGCCCTGATTTATGTACCCTCTGCAAGGCTTTTTGGAATAATTCTAATTTAGAAGCTATCTGTAATTTAGTTTGGTCTAAAAAATCTTTCTTATTAAAAGTAAAATCTGAATATTTTTGAGAGATAAATTCCGCTGCTCGTAAACCTCCTACTTGTCCAGAATTTAAAGCAGAACCACCGGGGCGATGAACTCCATGGCTACCATTTACCTCTCCTATAGGAAATAAATGCTTAATATTGGATTCCCACCAAATATTACCGACTAAACCTCCATTATTATGCTGGGCACAAACGGCTATTTCTAAGGGTTCTTTACTTAAATCAATCCCGTGTTGCCGATAGAGTTCTACCGCTAAGGGGTTCATTTGTTCTAACCGGGCGAAAGGAGTACTTAAAAGTGCTTCTCCTTCCTTTAAATAAGTATAAGCTTCAGGGGCTAGATTATTTAGGTTAAATTTCTCTAATTCATGGCTTACCGTAGGATTTTTTCTAAAATCGAGAAAAACTCGTCGTCCTTTAAGAATATTTTCCTGATAAACCAAAATATCGATTAAAGAGGAACCGTAATTTTTTATTTTCTCTACATCAAATGGCCACTGATATCCCTTGAGAAATATAGCAGTAGCTAACTTTCTCATAGTTGAAAAATATTCATTTAAAAATTCCTTTTCGTCTGAACCATCTAATTTAGTACTAATGTAACAAGGAATAGCCTGCTGATAAGTACCGGATAAATTCCAACGAAATTTAGTAGAGGCTAACCCGTACTGCCATTCAGTTAGGTTTACCGCTTTAGCCCCTATTTCCAAAGCAACACCAGTACTACCTAAATGTTTTTCCGGATAAACTGAAGTTTTATATAAACCACCGGGACCACCAGTTCCCATTACAATATTCTCTGCTTGAAAAATAGCTAAAGAGGACAGCCCAATAGAAGTTATATTTTTGTTAATAGCTATTGCCCCCACTACTCTTTTTTCTGCTCCTTTTCTGTTGGTTAGAAGAGAAATTACTTCGTATTCATCCAAGATAGGGATTTTTTCCTTTTGCACTTGTACTAATAATTTTCTATACATCTGTCGAGAAGTCCAGGGACCGGCTGAAATACCTCGCTGCTTAGGGTCATTATCGGTTTTATACCCAACATATCCTCCAAAAGCATTATGAGGAAAAGGGACACCAATCTTTACTAAATGATAAAACTCCTGTGATGATAGAGTTGCTTCAATTAATGCAATATCACCATGCATTGACCCTCCGGAAAATAAAGTATTTGCCATTTCGTAGACCGAATCTTTCTCTTCGCCAAAAAGGGATAATTTATAATAAGTTTGCTTATCCGATCCAGAATTGTTAGAAGTACCTCCTCCTAAACATTCAGTAACGATCGCTATATCTTTTAAGCCAAAATTATGCAGATGAAGAGCGCAATTTAAGGAAGCAGCTCCTGAACCAACAATTAAAGTATGACAGCGATAGAAAGGAAGGTGTATCCCCCGAATAGAAATATATTCTTTTTTCATTTCACTAACCTTTGATATTTTTTATTTTAAGCAATAAAAACTTTTATCCTTCGGGTAAAATATAGTATAGCTAAAGATACTTTCTATAATGTAGAATTTCATTCTATATTAAATATTATAGTAAGATTTTATAATTTTAGCAAGTTTTTATTGTCAGGATATTTAAAAATCTACTCTAATTTTAATTAAAGTAAAATTTTTAAAGGGCGCTTTTTTCTTAAAAAGATATGGAATGAAAAAGGGGGGAAATAAAAAATGTTTTCTCAGATATATTCATATGAAAAGTGTCAGGTAATAATCCTAAATTTGATGCTCTTATGCGCTTAATAAATTAAATTCACTCATTGAGTGTATTTACAAAATTACTTTCATATCTATTTACCGGTTCTAAGGCAAGCCGGACATGGTATTCTTTTGCAAATTCTGCACATTTTCTAAAGCAACCAATAGTCCAATTTTCAGCCTTTTCTCGCTTAATGTATTATTTATTTTTTATTTTTTAGTTATCAGTAAAATTGCCAGAATATTCTCCTCTTAGAGATATCAAATAAAAATTCCTTCGTTATTTAAAATAACTCGCATATTAAAAGATGAATATCTAATTAATTTTTATTTTAAAAAATATAATCGCTCTAATAAGATCAAATTTTATCTAAAGATATTTTAGATAAATACTTAGCTGAATCAAAATCAAGGAAGACAAAACAATTTTTATGTTTTTTTAATATTGAAGAAGGGTGCATGGGTGAAATCTTATCTGTTCCGAAGCAGTCCTTTACTGCTTGGGCTTTTCTTTTTCCAGGTATTGTACAGATAATATTTTTCGATTTCATAATTTGTTTAATAGACATAGAAATTGCTTGCCAAGGGACATCTTCTATAGAGTCGAACCATCCCTCTCCTACCTGTTGTCTTCGACAATGCTCATCAAGATTTACAATAATGTAAGGATCTTCAATTTTAAAGTTTGCTGGAGGATCATTAAAGGCCAAGTGCCCGTTCTCCCCTATTCCTACAAATGCTATGTCCACAATTTCATTTTGCAAAATTTTATTGAGACGGTCACACTCTTTTTGAGGATCCGCTGCATCCCCGTCGATAAGATTAATCTTTTTAATTCTATCTACTTTAGAAATAAATTTCTCCTTCAAATATTTTCTAAAACTCGCCGGATGAGTTTCCGGAAGGCCAATATATTCATCAAGGTGAAACATCTTGGTTTTGCTCCAATCAACATTGCCTTCAGTGACTAAATGTTTGATAAAGTCCAGCTGGGAAACACCGGTAGCAATTACAAAGGTAGCAGTACCTTTTTGACGAATTGCCTTATTTAATATTGAAGCGGCTTGCAAGGCAGCTTCTTTGCTGGTTTCTTTTTTGTCATTATAGATATTTATTTTCATATGTTTATGTTAGACCTCCTTTTTATTGCGGGTTCGATGAATCGAACCCCTACGCCTATCTAATAATGACAGACGAGACGCCTGTCCTACGCTTGAAGAAGAGATTGTTTCGGTCACCTCGCTCTAATAACAAAGATGGATTCCCATTTTCATGGGAATGACAGAAAGATAAAACGGGCTTGATGAATCAAGTCTCTACATTTTTTATAAATAAGAAAATTGTTATCCAAGTTTAAAGCTGGAAGAGGCGGATTCTCCCACAAATACATTCATTAGATATACTACGCCAAAAACAGTCACCAATAATAAAACAGAAAGAGAACTGGCTACTCCAAAATCACCATCAGCTACTGCATTATAAATCTGTATAGGTAAAGTTTGGGTCTTTGCAGAATACAATAATATACTGGTGCTTAATTCCTGTAATAAAGTAGCAAATGTCAAGATTGATCCGGCAATAATCCCCGGTAATATTAAAGGAAAAGTAACCTTGCGAAAAGTGTAATACCAGCTGGCGCCGCTTATGGTTGAAGATTCCTCTAAAGCCTCATCGAGCTGAGTTAAACTCGCAGCAACTGAACGAAATACATAAGGAGTCCTCCTAACTACAAAGGAAATCATCAAAATCAAGAAAGTCCCGGATATATTAATAGGTCCGGAAGAAAAGGCAGATAATAAGGCAACAGAAACAACAATACCTGGTAAAACAAACGGAGTCATCACTGTAAAATCTATCAATATTGCTCCTTTGGGACGGCGTCGTTCAGTAATATAAGCAACTAAAGTTCCTATTAGAGCGGTTAACAAGGATGCAGAGGTGGCTAAAAACAGAGAATTTTTAATAGCCTTGGAAGCAATCTGGGGGATAATTTTATAATTTTCCAAAGTGAATCCTGCCGGTAAAAAACCTATCCATTGCCTAAAAAAAGACATAGTAATAATAGTTATTTGAGGAGCCAAGGAAATAAGTAAAACCAAACTACAATATATTATAGCAATAGCTTTTATAAAAGGATGTCTATGTAATTTATGTTCTGAACTGGCAGTACTAATGGTCTCATATTCCCTGGCGCTAATTATCTTTCTTTGAATAGTCAAGGCTATAACCACAATAATAACACTAAGGATAGCAATTGCTGATGCCCCATTTAAGTCCCAAAACCCGTTTACTCTAAAATAAATTAAAGTCGGTAAAACATATTGCTGCCCACCAAGTACTGCCGGTATACCAAAATTTCCTATAGCCCGAATAAATACCAATATAGATGCTGCTCCCAAACTAGGGAGAATCAGTGGCATAGTGATGGTTCGAAGTATTCTGCTCTGGCTTGCTCCCATTATCATCGCACTTTCTTCCAATAAAGGATTAGCTGATTTAAATGCACCATGACTTAGCAAAAAAACAAATGGTAAATAGGTAAGGGTCATAGTAAAAATTATTCCAAAAAGACCATATATAGGTGGCAATGATAGTCCCAGTAATCCTAAAACCTTATTCACCATATAGCGAACTACTCCTTGTTTTCCTAATAATATGACCCAAGAAAAAGCACCTACAAAAGCCGGGGTGATAATGGGTAAAATTCCTAATGATAAAATCAATTTTTTAAAGGGCATTTCTACTCTGGCTACAAAATATCCCATAGGAACCCCTATAAGTAAAGTAAAGAAAACTACAGAAAAACTAATTACAAAAGAATTACGCAAGCTTCTCTGATACATCGAGGAAGTAAAAAATCGTTGAAAATTAACAAAGGTAAAATTATCTAAAATTAATTCATTGCCCCTTAACACAAAAGCCTTTACAATGCTCATCCCCAGAGGCCATACAAGAAATATAACTAAAAAAAGCAAGGGTACGCTTAAAATTAAATAGGGAGTATAATCTTTTTTAGATTGTTCTAATATAAATTCCTTAAGATTATTAATAATACCCACCTATATTGCCTTCTTTCCAGAAAACAAAAGTGTGTTGTTTCTATCAAAATTAATATATACCGTGTCTCCTTCTTTTGCTCCTGGTAATTTTCCCTCCATATCAACTTCTATTAACTTATTTTTAGAATCCCAGAGAGGAGTAATTTCGTAGCGAGTCACTTTCCCTAAATTTTGTATTATTCGAATTCGTCCCGAAAATAAACCGTCTTCCGGGTCAGTGCTTATAGTTAATTTTTCCGGTCGAGAGCCTAAAATAATTTTTTTACCTTTACTCATTTCTTGTTTTCTTTTTTGATTCATTTTATAAAACAGATCCAAAATCTTTTGATTATGTTCCAGTTGAATCTTACAATGATTTTCTTGAACCTCCTGAATCGTTCCCGGGAAGAAGTTCATCTTACCTATAAAATTGGCTACAAACATATTATCAGGATAATGATATATTTGATCAGAAGTACCTATCTGCTCTACTAATCCATTATTCATTATTGCTAAACGGTCTCCAATTGCCATAGCTTCTTCCTGATCATGGGTAACATATATGGTAGTAATATTTGTTGTCTTCTGAATCCTACGAATCTCTGCCCGCATATAACGTCTCAATTTTGCATCCAAGCTGGCTAGCGGTTCATCTAATAATAAAATCTCCGGGTCATAAACTAAGGCTCGGGCAATAGCAATCCTTTGTTGCTGTCCTCCGGATAAAGCTGTAGGGCTGGGATTTCGCCTTAAAACATCCGGTAGTCCAACTAACTCCATAATCTCTGTAATTTTCTTTTTTACAATATCTTCAGGTTCTTTTCGTACTCGAAGGCCATAGGCGACGTTTTCAAAAACACTCATATGAGGGTAAAGAGCAAAACTTTGGAATACCATTCCAATATTTCGTCGAAAAGGCGGTATAGTAGTTATATCCTTTTTCCCATAAAAAATCTGCCCAGTGGTTAAGCTTTCTAATCCAGCACTAATTCGAAGAAGAGTGGTTTTGCCACATCCACTCGGTCCTAATAAACAGAATAATTCTCCTTTTTCTATTTCAAAAGATACTCCTTTTAAAGCATTTACTATCTCTTTTCCTTCAAATCTTTTTGCTACATCTTTATATATTATATTAGGACACACTGTGATTTTTCCCCTTGTTATTAATAATTTTTTAGATTAAAATTCTTCGAATGATAAATTTATTGATTATTAATTATATTATATATTGTAATTCAGTGCCAGTAATTATTCGCATTGTGTATCGCGTGAAGACAAAGAAAGATACTAAAAGTTTACACTAACTTCTTGTAATTAGTATCCTGCATTGTATAAAGAGAAAGAAAGGGACCAGGGAAATAGAAGCTCGGTCTTACAAGAGTGAATCTTGCAAAACCGAGCTAACTTCTTTATATTGTTTTTAATTGCTACCCTTTATTGGATTAAATCTGACACTTTGAGAGATAATTCTTCTCTCATTTCTGCGGCCTTTACTGCATCATATTTCATTAAAGGAATTTCATTTAAGGGCGGTAAAGCACCGGGAGCCGGAACTTCCGGATGTACAGTTCTACGAGATTTAGTATTTAATACTATCTCGTAAGCCTCCTTAGTGGTTACAAAATCCATAAACAATTTGGCGTTTTCTAAATTAGGACCATTTTTGATAATTCCTGTTGCATCAAATCGAGCTCCCGTTCCCTCTTCAGGATAAATAGCTATAACCGGAGTACCAGCATCGATATGTTTGGCAATATTATATTCACCAGTAATGCCTATGGCATATTCAGCTCGGGCTACGGATTCAGGAACCATACTTGAAGAAGTAACAAATACCACATTAGGGACAACTTCTTTAATGAAATCAAATCCATACAGTTCATGCATTTGGAAAACTTGAGAATAAGCTGACCCAGATAGAGCAGGATTAGCCAATATAATTTTTCCTTTATATTTAGGAAGGGCTAAATCTTTCCAACTTTTAGGATAATCTTCGGGAGCAAGTACAGTAGTATTAATCATAAAAGCCTGCAAAGGCATGGAATAACCATAATATTTAGGAATTTCTGCAGTATCTTTTAAATCTTTAGGAATAGCACTATCATTCTTGCTCTTATATGGTACAAAATAATCGTAGTTACCTTCAAAGGCTTCTTTGGCAATTCCTAAAATTATATCTCCTTTAGGATTTGGTTGTTCAGCCATTAATCGAGTTAGTAGTTCTCCAGAACCTGCCCTAATCATATCAACCTTAATATTCGGATAGTGTTTACTAAATGCCTGAATTAAATTTTCCCCTTCTGCGGGAGAAGCAGCAACCCATATAGTTAAATTCCCTTCCTGGGCAATTACATTCCCACTAAACATTAAAACCAGACAAATAGTTATTAAAATTAAACTCATCTTTTTCATAGTTTTTTCTCCTTTAATTAATAAATAGTACAGATTTTTTTATTCGGGTCTTAATTTCGCTTCTCTGAAAATTTTTTAATTTTTCTTATTTGTGATATCACCTCCTAGAACTTATTCGGATTCAGACGTAAATACAAATTACCTATTGCTAGATTCACAAATCCTGAATAAAAGTAAAATTTTTTTAATTTTCGTAAACGGTTTATCATTATTTATTAAATATTACTATGTTTTTTTAACAAATCATATGTATTTTCCAGTTCTGGTAATGTAGTTAGTTCAATGGTAATTCCTCTAATTTCTTTAATGGATTTTATACTTCTCCAAATATCTTCAATATCGCCCCAAGTTTTAGGAGGCATATGTCTGCCTTCATCCAAAGTTTCATAGGCGTATAAATGGACATAGCGAATAAAGGGTTTCAATTGATTTATGTATTCTACAACGGAAAATTTTCCTTCCAGAACCAAAGGGCTTGACGCGGCATGTCCAGAATCAAAGGTTATATTAACTCCTGCATATTTTACTAAATCTACTAACTTTTTCGGTTCAGCTGTCCAGCCCATTTTCAGATTTTCTAAATATAAACAACCATTTGCTTTGGAAACGTATTGACCCAATTTTTTTAAATTATCTTTACTTGTTTCCCAATTTAATAGCTCCATGGGTATGGAATTTGCCCCAATATGCATAGTAAAAATTGGCCTATATTTCTGCTTTGTTAACCAAGGCCTTAAAAAATCAATATACATCGTTAAATATTTTAGAGATGTTTCAGCATAAAATTTATTTTTATGCCCAATTTCTACATCACTTGTGGGGAGATGAAAAGAAAAATATAATTCCGGATATTGATTTAATTCATTAAAAAATTCTTCTGCTTTCTGAGGATTTAGCATTAGCCTCATCTTATTTAAATACAATTCAACACCATAATAGTTATTCTTCTTTGCATAATCTAATGCTTCTTTAATGTTAGTAAATATTCGAGAAGTAAGTAAAATTTTCTCCAAACATGCCACTTCCATTTCATTAACCATTTATTATTAATAATACTATTCCAATACAATTAAAACAAGATAAATGCTTAATCTTTCTACATTCTTGCCACTACTGCAACCATAAACTAAAAATATATCTATATCTTTAAAAAAATTATATCTATATCTTCATCTTGGGAAATAAAATTTCCCAACTATGAAAAGTATTTCTTTAATCATAAAGCACGGTTTATTAGAATCAAGCCAGGCACAAATTTCCATGGGACCCTAAGAAAAATAATTTTAAGGAGTTTCTATAATATTAAAAATATATTATTAAACTATAGTTATGATGAACTAATACCCAATCTTATTTAATGTTTCAGCGGTAAGGCGGGCACAACTATCTGAATCAGGAAAGGGGAGTATCTCGGCAGAGACATAACCCTGGTAATTTATTTTCTTTAAAGTCTGAACTATTTTTGCAAAATCAAGATGGCCACAACCCGGTGCCCAGCGGTTACTATCGGCGAAATGGACATGGGTAATAAAATCTTTCGCTTGAATAATGCTGCCGTAGATTGAAACTTCTTCGATGTTCATATGAAAAGTATCCGCCAACAACCCTAAATTAGATACTCCCACCCGCTTAATAAATTCAACTCCCTCGTTTAGGGTATTAATAAAATTACTCTCATATCTATTTACCGGTTCTAAGGTAAGCCCTATATTGTGCTCTTTTGCAAATTCTGTACATTTTTTCAAGCAATCAATGGTCCATTCTTCGGCTTCTGCCCTGTTTACACCTTCCTCAATATTCCCTCTTATTAACCCGATAATTACCTGGGCATTAAAATGGGAAGCAAATACTATCTGGTCTTTTATTCTTTCTACCGCCATCCTTCTAATTATTCCATCCGGATCGGAAAAACTTAAACCTTCTTCTCCATAGGCCTGTCCGGTGCCGATGGCCGGGACTTCTAAATTATTTTCTTTTATTATGTTGGTAACATCATCTATTTTTAAATCTTTAGGATTTCTAACTGCTAATTCTGCTCCATCAAAACCTAAATCAGCGACTTTTTTAATACTTTCTTCAAAGTCCTCTTTGAAGGCTAAAGCTGAAAAATTAGTAGGCTGAATAGAAACTACTATACTCTTTTTCATTATTCAATACCCCTATTATAATTAAAATAAACATTATACAAAAAATCGAATTTATTCGAACCACTATTATTCGGATTATTCCCCCTCACCCTAACCCTCTCCCTCCAGGGGAGAGGGGAGTGTGGATTAAGATTATTTCCTATTCTTTCCTCTCCCCTCTGAAGAAGTAAAGTATCACCATCATAGTTTCCTCCCCCTTGAGGAAGTAAATTGGTATTATTTCTCAAATCTCCTCCCCCTTGAGGGGGGAGGATTAAGGTGGGGGTGATACATAGACAGGAGAGACGCCTGTCCTACGGGTTACTTATCTAGGGCAGACACGAGGTCTGCCCCTACTAACGACTATTCACTATAAACTATTTATCTGCCCGATATATGGTAACTCAAATACAGATTTCCAGCCTTTGCTCATCGGTTCTTTTAAGAATGGTTCCATCTCTTTGGGGTCACGCAAACTAATCTTTTCTACCGGTGGTAATTTTCCTGCCGGATAGGTCTCCATAATCTCATCATGAACCAAAGTCAAATAGCTTAGAATTGCAGCAATAGGACGTTTTGCTTTCTCAGCACTCGCTCGAGTCGGATAACCTACTACTCCTTCCGGAACAGCCGATCTTTCAATAGCAGATTGACCTTCCCCTTGCTGCCACCCTTGAGGTCGATGATAAGGATCAACTGATGTATCAAAATGACCTCCGGGCAACAATGAATCACCCTCTGTGTCTACAGCATACTTCATATCTATCATATCAGGAAAGAGTAATTTGGCAACTGAAGCCTCTGCTTCATCAGCATGAATGAAGTCAGTGGTGAGACTATCTTTTCTATCTATAGGAATAAAGAATTCTCTGATTGAGCGATGCCAGTCAATTACCCGATAGATACCAGGTAATTGGTAGCGTTTACAGAATTCCTGTATGGCTGATTCTAATACCCATAATTGTCCATGGTTGTTCACCCACATCTGTTTGCGGAATCCATCATTCCAGAGTCCGTACATCACATTAATCATAGTTTCCCTTACTACATCTTCGGGCATAATAATAGTACCGGCCATGCCGCAATGATGATAAGGATGTGCACCATAATTTAGGGGAGGTAGAGCTAAACTACAGCCTACTCCATCCCTGTTTTTTATAAAACGGCGTACTCCTTCACAAATTTGAGTAACCATAAAAGTATCCAGTCCGGTATTAGCGTAATCACCATGGCATTCCGTACACCCTACCGGGACAAAGACAAAATCATTTTTACGTCTGTTTTCTATAACATGCATGCGGGGAGTAGTCTGAATATAACTACCCGCCTTCCCTAATTCAGAAGAGGAAGGAACTTCGTATTCTTTAAGTATCCCTTCTATCTTGCTCATCGGTGCATCAAATAATTCTTTTTTTAATCTACCTACCTGGCTATTTTCAAAAACTATTTGAGGATAATTGGTAGTCAGCCATTTTTCATTTTTTTTATTATCAGTCATTTTATTTTCTCCTTTTCACTAAATTAAATTATTAAAATAAACAGGTAATTTTACATTCTGTTCTATCAGTCCGCAATAACACTATATTTTCCGGAACTTCCTCTAAGGTTATCTTTTTGGTAATCAATGGAGTCATATCCATTCCGGAAGCCATCGAACTGATAACTCGGGGGAAAGTTCCGTGTCCGGAATGACCTTGAGAACCAACAATAGAAGCCCTTCTAACCTGAAAGACTTCTCCGGTTACCGGAATCTTCTTATCTGAACGGGCTACAATTACTACTGTACTGTTAATCATTTTACCTTCCCAGATAGATTGTTCGATATCTCCCCAGACCTTATCAGGTAAACCGGTTGCTTCTAAGTACAGTTTAGCTCCCAAGCCACCGGTTATATCTAACACTCTCTCAGTAAAGTTTTCTTTAAGAGGATTGATGATATGGTCTGCGCCCATTAATTTGCCTAATTTTGCTCTTGGTTCAGAAGGCTCAGAAAGAATTACATTGGAGGCTCCGGCTTTTTTCATTATAGCTACTGCAGCAAGACCAATAGGTCCTCCACCTAAAATTACTGCATTATCTCCGGGTCTTATTCCTCCCCCTCGCTCTATTACCGCATTATAAGCTACTGAAGTAGGTTCAACTACACTACCAGCAAGGAACAGGTCATCACCTTTATAAACTCTCTTTAATTCCTCCAGGCTCCAAATATAGCGGGAATCAACTTTGACATATTCTGCAAAGGCACCGTCGCAACTAAAACCAAGTTCTTGCAATTTTTCACAGTGATTAGGGTACCCATCAGCACAGGGTCGGCAAGAAGCACACCAAAACATCTCTTCAGCAGTCACTGCTTCTCCTTCTTCAAATTTCTTCCCTGTTCTTTTATTAATAGACTGTTCACCTGCCTCCACTACAATTCCTGAAAATTCATGGCCTAAGGTTGTTGGAAAAGCAGTAAGTCCGGGATACCAGGTATAACCATTATCATCAGGTTGGGCCATATGGACATCACTACCACAGATTCCGCAAGCCTTAACTTTAATTAAAACCTCTGTGGGCCCAATTTTAGGAACACCTTTCTCTACTATTTTAAGTTCCGGATTTTTCCAAACTTTGCTTCCTAAATAAGTAAGTTTCCCATCAATATCTTTTGCCCCTAATTTAAAATCTGGCTTAGGCTGCCAATCAGCATACAAAGTAACAGTTTTCATTTTTGTTTCTCCTTTTTCTTATTTTAATTTAATAATTTATTTCTTACATTTTATTCTAATTATTTTTTTTACAAGATTCTCTTATGATTAGTTTAGATTTTAACACTATTTTTCTTTGATCAAACTCTCCTTTCTCTATTATTCTTAATAACATCTTCACTGCTAATACCCCCATCTCCAACATCGGCTGGCGAATAGTAGTCAAAGGGGGATAAACAAAAGATGCCAAACGAATATCATCAAATCCAATAATACAAAAATCTTTGGGAATATGATATTTCCTCTTCTGAATAGCCTGCATTGCCCCTAAAGCCAACAAATCATTGGCAGCAAATATTGCAGTAGGTGGTTCAGTTAATTTTAAAAATCTCTTCATAACCTGGTAACCACCATTTATTCTAAAATCCCCTTCTTCAATTAATTCTTCTTTATATTCAATTTTATGTTTTTTTAAAGCAAACTTATAACCTTCTAAACGGTTGATAGAACCTCTTACTTTAAGGGGACCGGTAATATGAGCGATTCTTCGATATCCAAGCTTAATCAGATACTCGGTTGCCATTATTCCTCCAGCCACATCATCAACAATAATACAATTCTTATCCAAACCTTCAATATTACGGGAAACTAATATATAAGGAAAACTATTTTTTTCTAATTCCAGGATGCTCTTATCTTTAATGTGAGCAGTTCCTAAAATCAGACCATCTACCCGCTTTTCCTTTAATATATCTAGATAGGTTCTTTCCTTTTCTAATTTATCATCAGTATTGCACAATATTATATTAAATCCATTTACATTAGCCGCATCTTCCGCTCCTCGGGCTATCTCCGCAAAAAAAGGATTGGTAATATCAGGAATCAACATTCCCAGGGTATATGTTCTTTTCGTCTTTAGCCCCCGAGCAATTGCATTGGGAGTATATCCTAATTTTTTAATTATTAAAAGAACTTTGTTTTTAGTCTTTTCACTTATTCGAGAATCACCATTTATTACCCGGGATACTGTAGAGGGATGGACCTCTGCTAATTCTGCCACATCCTTAATAGTAGGATTCATAATTTATCTTTATTCTTTCCTTTCTTTTCCCCGATTTTTTACTCGGTTATTTTTACAAAACTCCCCTTAGTTAGAGATTCTTTGGCTGCGTATCCCATCTGAACAGAGATTTTACCATCCAATCCACCCACTGACGGCTCTTTATCTTCTCTAATACAATTAATAAATTCTTCCATTTCAGCTAAATAAGCATTTTGATATCGTTCTATGAAAAAATAAAGAGGTTTATCGCTTATGGTATCCTTAGCGCTATTAATAATTACTTCTGTTGGCTTTGGATTCCCTACTATTACGCAGCCTTCTGAACCAAAAATTTCTATCCGTTGGTCATATCCATAAACAGCTTTACGACTGTTATCTATGGTTCCCCAGGTACCACCTTCGTATTTCAAAGTAACTATTGCTGTATCAATATCCCCTGCCTCTCCGATAGCCGGGTCAACCAAACAACTGCCCACTGCCATCAACTCAACCACCTCTTGACCTAAAAGGAAACGAGCCATATCAAAATCATGGATCATCATATCTAAAAAGATTCCCCCGGATACTTTAACATAACTAATCGGTGGTGGTTCAGGATCTCTGCTGGTTATTCGCACCAGGTGAGGTATGCCGATTGTGCCTTTTACCACTAGATCTTTTGCTTTTTTAAAGCTGGGGTCAAATCGTCGATTAAATCCCACCTGTAGTTTTACCCCTGTTTTTTTGACCGCAGTTATAGCTTGGTCAATTTTACCAAGTTCTAAAGCAATAGGTTTTTCACAGAAGATGTGTTTACCCGCTTCAGCTGCTTCGGAAATTATTTGAGCATGGGTATCGGTAGATGAACAAATTACCACTGCATCAATATCCTTATTTTCCAATAAAATCCGATAATCTTTTTCAGCGATAGGTATTTCTAATTGGGATGCCACTTCCCTGGCACTCTTTTCAAATATATCAGCAACTGCCGCTAATTTTACTCCCGGAATTTGATATTTTAAATTGCAAGCATGTAATCTTCCAATTCTACCCACACCAATTACACCTATATTAACTTTTTCCATAATTTATATTTCCTTTCTTTAATTTTTTAAAAGTAAAATTATTCTTCTCGAGTTACAATAATATCCTCAGGTGATAGATAAAAAGTCACTTCTTCTCCAATTTTAAAGTTGTATTTAGCATCACTATTCGTTCGAATTTCCCAACTACCCACTTTAATTTTATAATCAATAATATTTCCTAAATAAGAAGATTGAATAATCTTTCCTTTAAATATATTTACTCTATTTTTATCGCTTTTATTTTCATCTTGAATAAATTTAATTACATTCATTCTCATAGCAACCGAAACTTTTTGTCCTATATTAAAACTATTATCAAAACCATGAATAACAAGGCCATCATCAGTTTTAACAACAACCTTTTTCTTTTCTTCAGTAAATGAATCAATTCTGCCATTAATAAAACTGGTAACGGCAATAAACCCTGCCACAAATTTATTTTTTGGATTAGAATAAATTTCTTTTGGTGAACCAGATTGAACTATCTTACCCTGATTAAGAATTACAATTTTATCAGAGATTACTAATGCCTCTGCCTGATCATGAGTTACATAGATTGCAGTAATTCCGAGTTTCCTTTGTAATTCAGTAAATTCAAAACGCATCTCTTCTCTTAATTGTGCATCTAAATTACTTAATGGTTCATCAAGCAACATTATCTCTGGTTCAAATACCAGTGCTCGTGCCATGGCAATGCGCTGCTGCTGACCGCCACTCATTTGTCGGGGATACCTATTTTCGTAACCTTCCAGCTGCACCATACTTAAAACCTTTTTTATTCTTTTATCAATTTCGGATTTAGGTACTTTTCTAATTTGCAAACCAAAAGCTAAATTTCCATAAACAGTCATATGGGGCCAAAGAGCATAATTTTGAAAAACCATTCCAATGCCCCTCTTTTCGGGTGGAAAAGGGGTAATGTTTCTATTATCTAAATATATCTCTCCTTGGTCAGGATTCTCAAAGCCGGCAATGCATCGAAGTGTAGTTGTTTTACCACATCCACTGGGACCCAAAAGACTTAAAACCTTACCCTCTGTTGCTTCAAAATTAACCTCTTGAACAGCTTTTACCTTTCCGAAATTTTTACTTAAATTTTTTACTTTAAGAATTGCCATAAAACAGTTTACCTCCAAGTAATATCTGCTTATTTTAAAAACTTTAATTTATCCTCCCATTCCTCCTAAATGTTCAGCCTTGAGGAATTTTTGAATCAATATCATAAAAAGAATTGAAGGAATCAATAACAATATAGCGATTACCGATGCAAATTGAATATTAGAACCGCTTGCTGAATAAAGGGTCATAGGAAGAGTTGTTACAAAAGGCAGCCCTACAAAGAATGTACCAGTAAATTCATCCATTGAAGTAAGGAATACAAACACTGCACTGGCTATAAGCCCAGGAGTTGAAATAGGTAAAGTTACTTTAAAAAATGCCTTTAATCTTGTAGCACCAACGCTTCGAGCAGCTTCTTCGAACTCCGGAGGGATTGAACTAAAAGTACTTGCAGTAATCCACACCGCAAAGACCAACCCCACCACTATATGAACAAAAATCACTCCTAACACTGTTCCGGTTAATCCTATTTTATTAAACATCAACATTAAATTAAGAAATACCGGCTGTTGAGGAAATGCCCGGGGCAATAAAAATAATATTAAAATTATTCCCTTTAAAAGAGCAGGAATCTTAAGTTTTGCTAACGAATAACCTGCCGGAATGGCAATCGCCATAGTTATTATAACTACAATAATGGCAATGCCCAAGCTTAATAGAAAAGCTGGAATTACATTTACTGCCCCCAGGGTTAAACTTTTAGTAATTCCTAAAGCCTGGAGCCAGTAATCAAATCCTATTTCTTGGGGAAGTGTATGGGGCCAATACCATCTTAAAGCCACAGACCAAATCCCCAGACTCAATAAGGGAGCAAAAAGAAAAAATATAAATACTGTAAAAATAATTATTTCGATAGTCTTTCTAAAAACACTCTTTTGCATTAACAACCTCCATCAATCATAAAGACCTTTTTTCATCATACTTCTTACATAATAAAGTGCTAATAAACTAACCATAATATACGAAAAAACTCCCAATGCATTTGCCACTCCATAATCACCAAAATAATTTACACGATGAGCAATATCGACAGTTATAGTAACCGGGGATTTCCCCCCGATAAGCATATAGGGAAAACTAAAACATCCAACCAGAGAACAAAAAACCAAAGTTACCGCAATAAGAATGGTAGGTTTATTCATAGGAATAAGAATCTTGGTAATAATCTGAGGTAACTTTGCTCCTACGCTTCTTGCCGCTTCGATATAAGAATTGTCGATCATCTGAAAGCCACCTAAAATTATTAATATCATAAAGGGTGCTTGTTTCCATACAAAACCGAAAGTTAGACCAGCCCAATTAAAAAGTTGCAAAGGATTTTCTATATTAACTAAATTAAACTTTGCTAGAAAAAGATTCATTGTTCCATGGGGAGCTAAAAAACTTCTCATCATCTGGGCAATTACTACAAAAGGAAGAAAAATAGGTAACCTATATAAAATTCCAATACTGTTGGATAGCCAGCCCTTAGATAATCTTAAATATACTGCTACAATAATACTTAAAACTGTAGCAATAAAAGTACTAAGTGCAGTTACTCCTAAAGTAAATAAAATATCATACCGATATAAACGAAGTGTTTTCTCATAATTTGCTACACTTAAAGCCCCTTCTTTACTGATAAAGCTTTTCCAGAATGAAGCAAGGAAAGGATATAAATATAATAATAAAATTACCATTACTGCAGGAAATACTAACATATAAGGAAGAATATTAGTATAGGAGCGGGGTCTTTCGACCCCAACTCCTATTTCACTCTTTTCAACATCTAGTTCATTCTTTAAATTGTTTCCCATTTAATTTCTCCTAAATTGGTTGTATCCTAATTCTATTCGACGGCTTCTAATATTGCATCAAAATAGTCTCCCAGCGGGAAAGCCCGACCAAATTCAGCTAACATTGCCGGAGTTACATCTTGATATATTACATCAAAAGTTTCTTTGGGAACAAAATCTTTAATGTAACTTCCGTCAATCCCCGGATACCAGTTAAATCTCTTTACGATCTCCTCAGCCTGTACTGCTGGTGAAGTAACGAATTCAACAAATTTTTTCGCTTCTTCGGGGCGAGGTGAATTCTTAGGAATTACAAAATACATAGGTTGTCCGGGCATACCTGGTTCAGGAAGAAGAATACGGGAAGCAGGGTCTAATTTGCCCTCTGCCATCCAGCTTAAGAACATATCAACCCAGACTGGTCCCATCCAGATTTCACCCCTATTAAGAGCATCGAGGGTAGCTACATTTCCACCGGTTAAAGTAACATTTTTATTAAATTCTTTCAACTCTTTAATTGGTTCTTCCCAGGTGGCAATTTCGGCTTCATCAAAAGGCCCGGTAACTGCATACTTTTCATATTTACCTGTCTTCCAATAAATCCAACCACATGTAAATGCTACTCCGGACATTCCGCCTTTTATTCCATTGTAACCAAATTTTCCCGGATGTTCTGCAGCCCATTTGACTATTTCTTCATAAGTTTTAGGTGGATCGGTAACATATTTTGGATTAAAAGCGACAACTGCCTGACTATGGAACATGGGCATACAATAACCTTCTACATCAACACCGAGAGATTTTTTAGCAAATGGTGAAGTAATATATTGCCATGTATCTATATCTTTAGCATATCCAAGTAGGAGATCTTCTTCCATTGCCCATTTTAAGAAAATTTGATGTATCATTACTACATCTACATCGCCTTCTTTTTTATCCTTGTCTGCCATAATCTTTTCAAAAATTCTACGGGATCCTGCATTCCCCGGGCCAGTATGAACTGTCATTACACTAACATTAGGATACTTTTCGCTAAACTGAGGACCTATTACATGTTGGCCAAGAGCAAGCATATTCACATCTCCGGCAGTCATGTATACTAACTTAACTTTTTCTTCAGCGCCGATATTTAAAGAAAAAATAGCCAAAACCATTACAATTAACAACAAACTTATTACCCAAGTATTTAAAATCCTCTTAAACATTAACTTTACCTCCTTTTTAAATGTAACAATATTTAAGCAGCCTTATTTATTCACCACCTCCTTCCTGGCTCTATTCTTATGCTTTCCCCTTTTAAGAGAAAGCACTAACTCTAAAATCATGGTATGTGTATCTATGCTTTTGAGTAATTATTATTTCTTTTTTATAAATCAATTAACTGAACCCACTCGTAGAGTTTTTTATAAGTGAAACTTTTTTCTTTAACAAAAAATTCAAATCCTACAAACCCTGAATAAACTTTAGAGAGTTCTTTAAGAATAAATTTGAAGTCAAGTTCTCCGATCCAGGGCTCACATCTGTAAGGAACATTCGCTACATGAATATATCCTATGAATTGGTGATATTTCTGTAAGGTGTCTAATATGTTCCCCTCCATAATTTGCATATGGTATATATCATAAAGTATTTTAAGATGCTCAGAATTAACTGATTGAATTAATTCAAGAGTTTTTCGGAAATTATCTAAATAATAATTTTTATGGTCTTTTAAAGAATTTAAGGGTTCAATTACCAATATAATGTCTCTCTTTTTAGCAACCTCAACAAGAACTCTAAGATTTTCGTATAAACGGAGGAATTTATTTTCGTCACTTATTGAATTAATTTTTACACTTCCATCGTTCTCTAATACATCTGACAGTAACATGATACGTTTACATTTCAATTTTTTTGCTACCTCTATAGAAGCATTTACTTCTTGAATAACCTTTTCTTTGCTGTCCAGGGTTAAAGATGATACTCTATTCCCATTAAAATTCGCAACTTTCAAACCGCTATTTATGATTAGCTCAAAATCTTTATCCCTCCAATCCCAGAATTCAATAAATTTAAATCCCGCCTGTTTTATTCTCTCTAATTTTTCTTTTAAACCATCTTCAGGATATATAGAATCAATACATAACGAAAATTCCATCTTCTTTCCTTTTTATAATTAAAATTTAAATTCCTTTATAGTTTGAAACATCGCTATAAGATTTTCAATAGGGACTTTAGATTGAATATTATGGATGGTGTTAAATACAAAACCACCATCCTTCCCAAATATCTGGCAACGCTCGTTGACTTCTTTTCTTACCTCTTCAGGGGTACCAAAGGGAAGCGTCCTCTGTGTGTCTACTCCACCTCCCCAGAATACTAATTTATCTCCGTATCTTTCCTTTAATATTTTTGGATCCATATCTTTTGCTGAAGTCTGAACAGGATTTAAAATATCCACTCCAGCTTCCACAAAGTCTTCTAAAAAGAGAGCAACAGAACCACAACTATGATAAAAAGTCTTCCATGGTGTATTCTTGTGAATCCAATCATTTATCCTCTTATGAAAGGGTTTATAAAACTCCCGATACATATCAGGTGATATAAAGGGGGCATTTTGAGCCCCAAAATCTGTTCCACTAACCATAATTACATCTATCTTATTTCCTACTGCTTCATAAGAGAGTTTCAAGTTTTTCAGTGCTATTTCACATTGCAATTCAAAGATTCCCTTTATATAATCGGGATATTCAATATGGGCGGTAATCCATCTTACTGGTTCCCTGATCCCCTTAGGATTTTTAATGACTGGACCTGGCACCATAGAAATATCTCCAAAGCCTGCATCTATAAACTCTCCGACAATACAAAGATCTGTATTTTTATATAGCTCATCTGCCCTGTTCTCTAAATATCTTAATGTTTCTTCTGAAAAAATCGAGTATTGTTGTTTTGCCCAATCTTCGGGATTTAAATTTCTCTCGTCAAAGGGTTCTTGACGTACTAAAAGATCAAAATAATAACCATCTTTAGGCATCTTCGCACAAGGAGGAACTGAACTGTCCCCTTGAGGATAGAGATAAATATTACCTTCGTCATCCCTTTTAGTGGTAAATTTTTCAGGCACTAATACCTTAGTGCCATCAAATAGTTTCCAGGGTTTCCATTTCTCGTTTTTAAATCCAAAAAAATTAGTTGGAAGCCATAATCCTATGGTATCAATCCCTAATTTCTCCATTACCTCCATCTCAACTTCGCCAAGCATCTGAAAAGGATCGGCAATCCTTACTGATTTATCCTTTAAGCCCATGAACTGCCTTAATTTAGCGTAAGTGCTTGCCTGGATTCCAGTCACCAAAGTTGAACCTAAATCAAGAGGAATACGATCGGTTTCTTTATGATTAATGGCTTTTCTTACCCTTTCTCGAGAATTCATTAATACATCTCCTAAAAAATATGAGGTAAATTAGAAATCTTTACTTTAATTTTCAAGTTTTTAATGTCTTTGACATCTTTCCCGTGGCTATTATCTCTATAATATCTTCCGGACTAGCATCTTTTTTATACACTTCTCCTATTTTTATCCCCCTATCTAACATCACAAATCTTTCCGCAACAGGATAAACATGATAAACATTGTGAGTGATAAAAATAACTGAAACTCCTGACTCTCTTGCTTTTTCTACCTGTCTAAGCACTTCCCTTGTTTCTCTAACCGATAAGGCTGCAAGAGGCTCATCAAGGATAAGGAGTTTGACTTTAAAATGCATAGCTCTTCCTATAGATATTGCCTGTCTCTCTCCTCCGGATAAAATCGATACAAATTCATTTGGTGACCTTACTCTTACACCTAATCTCGTAACAGCCTTTTCGCATTCTTCGTTCATCTTTTTCCTATCAAGTAGATGTATCGGCCCTATTTTTCTGATTGGTTCTCTTCCCAAAAAAAAGTTCCTGGAGATACTCATTATATCTACCAAAGATAGTGCCTGATGAACTGTTTCAATCCCCATTGCTCTTGTATCTCTTGGGGATGAAAAATTTACTCGACTGCCTTCGAAAAAAATTTCACCTCTATCTGGAGGAAAAACACCGGCCAGGATCTTTATAAGAGTAGATTTACCTGCTCCATTATCCCCTAAAAGACCCAAGATTTCTCCAGATCGAACCTCAATACTTACCTTTTTTAATGCCTGAACTGCTCCAAAATATTTTTCTATATTGACCATTTTTGCTAATGAGGTAGCTTCCTGCATAAATTATGAACCTCCTTCACCTTATGTCATTACGAACTTCGATTTATCGAAACGTGGTAATATTGTCGGTCGGGATAGAAATATAGCGCGCGCTGCCTTAGATGAAGAGTTTCCGATTCACACTCTTTCGATTGTGTGACGGGTTCCTAGCTCCATCATAACCCACGTTTCCATAAGCCCCCCTACAATCCCGGACAGTCGGTTTTCCCGAATCCGGTTCTGACCTTGAGTCAATCACGCATTAGCCTTCCTAATATAACCTTAAGCTTAAATGGTAGCACCCATATACACCCACAGTTATTTATTTTACTAAA
>Ga0307428_1000074_pt1 | contig 89053 bp, 98 predicted proteins | sample SalMarWE160240MG_FD_202161 | JGI IMG/M metagenome (GOLD analysis project Ga0307428, IMG submission 202161) | Salt marsh sediment microbial communities from the Plum Island Ecosystem LTER, Massachusetts, United States - WE1603-240 | ecosystem: Environmental > Aquatic > Marine > Intertidal zone >...
AGCGAAGCCGCTGCATGGCAGAGCCATAGAAATAACAAAAATGCAAAAATCAATTGGCAATTTACCACTGATGACGCCAGAATTAAGTTGTCACGTCTCTATCCGTCAATTGAGACTTGACATGACAGTAGTTTATTCAATAAAACTACTATTTCAAGAAGAGGAAACGGATGCAAATGGATATAAAAAGATTAAAGGAAAGTGAATTGTATTCTGAGGAGCTGGGTATCTATTTAAAAGAAAACAATGATAAAGAAATTTTTAAATGGTTTCTGGCTAGCATTCTCTTTGGGACAAGAATATCAGAAACAATTGCTAAAAATACTTACAAAACCTTCGGAAGATATAATCTTCTAAAACCAAGAAAGATATTAAAAACGGGCTGGGATTTTTTGGTAAACCCGATTATGAGAGAGGGTGGTTATGTACGTTATGATGAAAAGACCTCTACCCAAATTTTGAAAAATTGTGAGACCCTCCTCCAAAAATATAAAGGAAGTTTAAAAGAATTGCATAAAGAAGCCCAAAATAGTAAAGATTTAGAAGATAAATTGACCAATTTTTACGGTATCGGTCCTATAACTACCAATATCTTTCTTAGAGAATTAAGGCCTTTTTGGGAAAAGGCCAACCCGGAGCCATTACCAATTGTAAAGAAAATTGCCCAAAAATATGAGATAAACTTAGATGGGTATAATAGAAAAAGTATGGCATTTGTTAGAATTGAGGCAGGTTTAATAAGGTTGAGAAAGGAAATACAAAATTTTAGAATAAAATAGGGTCCCTATTTTTAAGTGTAAACACCACTTGAAAGTAATACACTTAAATGTAATAATATTATTAATATAAAATATAAAGGTGCTAAAATGAAATACAGGAGTGTCCGGGAAATATCAATGAGCCTTATTCCCATAGCGGCCTTTCTTCTTGCATTACTAATTGGGACAATTATGATTGCCTTTCTCGGAGTAAATCCCCTGGTTGCTTACCAGGCACTGCTCAAGGGTGCGTTTGGGAGTACAAATGCTATAGCAGACACAGTAGTCAAGGCAACCCCTTTGCTTTTTGTAGGACTGGGAATTTGCATTGCCTTTCGTGCCGGCGTCTTAAACATCGGCGGAGAGGGTCAGCTTGTAGTCGGGGCCCTATCTACAACCATAGTTTGTCTTAATTTTCCAAATTTACCGGGCTGGATACTGATTATAATTGCTTTGCTTGTCGGGCTCTTGAGTGGAGCAATATGGGCAGGAATTGCCGGATTTCTTAAGGCCTATTTTAAAGTAAACGAAATCCTGAGCACCATCATGTTGAATTATATTGCGGCCTATGGGATGAATTATCTTCTTCGCGGACCGATAATGGATCCACTCCAGATAGAACTTGGCTCCTTTATTCCCCAAACTTCCCGTTTAACTCATGTAGTCGATCTTCCCCGTCTTATTCCTACCCGCCTGCATTTTGGAACAATAATAGCAATTATTTTCGCTATTTTGGTTTATATTTTTCTCTGGAGGACGACAATTGGGTTTCGTATCCGTATGATAGGGCAAAATATACAGGCCTCGCGCGCTTCCGGAATTAATATACAAAAATATATGGTCCTTGCTTTTGTCTTGAGTGGTGCGTTAGTAGGGTTAGGCGGAGCAACCGAAGTGTTAGGAGTTCATCACCGGCTGTTCACTGACGGTTCTGTATCGGGTTTTACCGGCAGTGCGGGCTTTAACGGGATTGTGGCTGCCTTATTTGGCCAACTTCATCCTATCGGAACAATACCGGCTTCCCTTTTATTGGGAGCACTTCTTACCGGGGCAAATAAGATGCAGAGAGTAGTGCAAATACCTTCTGCCTTGATAGGTGCTTTGAACGGCTTGATTGTACTCTTTGTAGTAGGAAGCGAGTATCTGCGCCGCAGTCAGGCTCGGCGAATGGAACGAACTGCAGAAGTGAAAAAATATTCCAAAGATAAAAATAAAAAGGAGAGCAAATAATGGAAGCAATCATTATCGGGATACTAAAATCTGCAATTCGCCTTGCCACACCATATCTGTATGCTTCCATTGGGGAAACGATAGGGCAGTTGAGTGGTGTCCTTAACCTTGGGGTAGATGGCGTTATGCTTATGGGGGCTTTTAGCGCTTTCTATACGGTTCTTAAAACAGGTAATCTTTGGCTTGGTTTATTGGCGGCAATAGTGGTCGGAGCGATATTTGGTCTCTTGATTGCCTTTATTAATGTTACCTTAAAGGCCGAGCAGGGGATTAGCGGAATCGGGGTTTATATATTCGGTCTTGGATTAAGCAGTCTTTTGTTTAGCACTATGGTAGGAACAGTGCAAACAGTAAGCGGTTTCCCCCCTTTGTCCATCCCATTGTTCTCTAACATTCCGATTATGGGCGAAATCTTTTTCCGGCAAAACATTCTGGTATATGGTGCATTTGCCCTGGTTCCTATCTCCTGGTTTATATTAAACAAGACACCTTTGGGCCTTAGTATTCGAGCTGTAGGGCAGCACCCGGAAGCGGCTGATTCATTAGGGGTTAACATTGTGCGTATCCGTTATCTAACAGTAATATTTGGTGGAATACTCTCGGGGATTGCCGGTGCATCTCTCTCTATTGCACTGCTTAATGTATTTCAGCAAAATCTGACTAATGGGATGGGCTTTATTGCCGTTGCCCTGGTATATTTTGGGGCCTGGCGTCCTTTAAGTGTTCTCACCGGTGCGCTTCTATTCAGCACCGTAAATGCTATTCAGATATGGGTTCAGGTGAAGGGAATTAATATTCCCTCTGATTTTACCCTGATGTTGCCTTATATTGTTACTATCGTGGTACTTGCAGCTATGGCTAAACGCCGCATACATCCACCTGCGGCGTTAAATAAACCCTTCGAGCGGGGGGAATAATATAAGAGGAGGTGGTAACTAAGATTAAAAGCTTTAGGAGAAAAATGTTTTTTGTATTCTAAAATAAAAAATTAGGAGGATAAAATGATGAAGTTGAAAAAGATTATAGTAATTCTTACTCTAATAAGTATATTTGTATTATCGCTTGGGTTCGGAGCAAGTGCAAAACCTTTCCGGGTAGCATTCATTATGCCAAGCAATATTAATGATTTTGCCTGGAGCCAGAGTATGTACGAAGCTCTGCTTACCATTCAAGAAGAGATGGGCAAGGAAAATTTTGAGTTTGTTTATTCGGAGAGTATGTTTATAGTAACAGACGCTGCTGCTGCTATTCGAGACTATGCCAGCGAGGGGTATGATCTGGTAATTGCCCATGGTTCGCAGTATGGTGCCTCTTTAACAGACATTGCTCCTGATTTTCCTAATACAAGTTTTGCCTGGGGGTCTACCGCAAATGTATTTAGCGATCTTGGAATTACTAATATATTTGCTTATGAACCTTTGGCTGAACAAGGTGGCTATGTTAATGGTGCCCTGGCAGCTAAACTTTCCGAGAGTAATATTTATGGAGTAATTGGCCCGATTGAGACCGGTGATGCCAAACGTTATACCGAAGGTTTTAAGGCAGGTATAAAATCGATAAAACCAGATGCTAAAATAAATGTAACCTGGATTGGTTCATATAGTGATGTTGCCCTTGCATCTGAAGCGGCACAGACTCATATTGATGCCGGAGCAGATGTTCTTACCGGAACATCACAGATGACAGTCGGAGCAATCGGAGTAGCGAAACAGAGAGGAGCTCTCTGGTTCGGATATGATGTTGACCAATCTGCACTTGCCCCTCAGAATGTAATCTCCAGTGTAGATGTTGTTTGGGCAATTGCACTCAGGCCGATGATTGAAATGATTCAGAAGGGAGAAAGAGGAGGTAAAATCTTTACTCTTAACTTGGCTAACGGCGGCCTCAAAATTATCGTAAATGACGAAGCGTTTGTAGGCAAAACTATTGAGGATATAGTCAAAGGAAACATCGAGGTCAAAGTAGAGAAATAAAGAAAGATTAAGAGTACCCATACGGAACGGAGCTCTGATTTACATTTTAATATGAAAAAAGATACATCTAAAATAACAAATTTAACCAAAGTCGAAAAAGTTGAGATGCGGGGAATAGTTAAGCAGTTCCCGGGTGTGCTGGCGAATGACCGAATTGATTTTGATGTTCATGCCGGGGAAGTTCATACCCTCCTTGGCGAAAACGGAGCCGGGAAAAGTACCCTGATGAAAATCCTTTATGGCATATATCACCAGGACAAAGGTGAAATTTACGTTAACGAAAAACTGGTTAACATTCGTTCTCCGCTGGATGCAATTCGACTGGGGATTGGGATGGTGCACCAGCATTTTATGCTTGTACCTACCCTTACCGTAGCAGAAAATGTAGCTTTAGGGCTTCATTCCTCGCGAAACTTTCTTCTTGACCTTAATGTTGTTTCAGAACGTATTAAAGAGCTTTCCAAAGTTCATGGGCTTTATGTTGACCCAAAGGCAAAAGTATGGCAACTCTCTGTAGGAGAGCAGCAGCGAGTAGAAATAATAAAAATCTTATATCGCGGAGCTTCTCTCCTTATCCTGGATGAACCGACTGCTGTTCTTACTCCGCAAGAGGTGGAAGAACTCTTTCATGTCTTGCGGAGTATGATAAACAGAGGATACTCTATTATTTTTATTAGCCATAAACTTCATGAGGTTCTATCACTGAGTGACCGTGTAACCATACTTCGTGACGGCAAGGTGGTAAAATCTCTTCCCATTGCTGAAGTGACCAAAGAAAAACTGGCACGTCTTATGGTGGGGAGAGAAGTCCTTTTTCAAGTAGAACATCCTTCGATAAAGCTCGGTAAAGTATCCCTTGCTTTGGAGGGAATTTGGGCTCAGGGAGATGAGGACATTCCTGCCCTGCGAGGGATTGACCTTGAAGTGCGTTCCGGTGAAATTCTGGGAATTGCCGGAGTCTCGGGAAATGGTCAGCGTGAACTTGCAGAAGTCATCGCAGGTCTGCGGAAATCTACAAAAGGCAAAGTGTTTATAAAAGGGAGTGATGTTACCAATTGGTCTCCTTCTCAACTTCTCGGGCATGGTCTTTCTTATATTCCCGAAGAACGAATGCGAGATGGTGCAATACAAAAATTTACCGTAGAAGAAAACCTGATTCTTAAAGACCATATACACAAACCTTATGCTGAGGGAATATTTATGAATTTTAAAAACATTGCCCGGGAAAGTGAACGTCGAATAAGTGATTTTGATATCAGGACTCCTTCCCGTTATACTTCCTTAAAAAGCTTATCCGGTGGAAATATCCAGAAATTAATTCTGGCACGAGAACTCTCTCGAAAACCCGGTGTTCTGGTAGCTGCTCAGCCTACACGCGGTTTAGATGTCAGCGCCACAGAATATGTTCATCGTCAATTGATTGAACAAAGGACAGAATTAAAAACAGCAACTCTTCTCATTTCTGATGACCTGGATGAAATTTTATCACTCGCTGACCGTATTGCGGTTATCTACGAGGGAAAGATTATGGGAGTGGTAAAACGAAACGAAGTGAGTGTTGGGGAATTGGGCATGATGATGGGAGGAGTACATAAAGATAAGATAAAATAAGTGGAAATCCATCCCTCAGTCATTGTAAGCGAACAGAGAGAGCGTGGCAATCTCATTACTCCTGATGTCATTCCCGCTCTCCCATATGTCATTCTCATGAAAATGGGAAGCGTATACAAAATTGTCGAAATTGTGAGTATCAGTGAAAAATCATGGGAGGATGCAGCAAGAGTTGCAGTAGAGACTGCTTCTAAATCGATTAAGGAACTTAGGATAGCCGAAGTAAGTAAGCTTGATATTAAAGTAGAGAAAGATGGCAGACTAACTTTTAGGGTAAAATTGGATATTTCATTTAAATTTAAAAAAGAAATCTAACTTGTCCATCAGGGAGATAGCTGTCGTTCCCTGATGCATACTTGTTATTAGTAAAAAAAGTTGATATAGACAATAAGATTTGTTAGTGTAAACTTTAGTGGGGTACTTTAAGAAAGAAAATAATAGCTATCTCTTTTGTTTTTCCATTTCTTTTCTATAGTTTTTTCTTAACTCGATACTCAATATCATATACTCAATACTGTCTTTAAATTATTTGACCATTACATAAAATTATATGATACTATTTCTCGTTAGTAGCAAAATTTAAGGAGGTATTAATTATATGAAAAAAACAGATGTATTGATAATTGGAGGAAGTGCAGCAGGTATTGTTACAGCATTAACTGGGAAATCTAATTATCCGGAAAAAGAGTTTTTACTTATAAGAAAAGAAGAAAAAGTTATGGTTCCTTGTGGGATTCCTTATATTTTTGGTTCATTAGGAAGCTCAGATAAAAATATTGTACCAGATGCTGTTTTAACTAATAAGGGTATAAAAATTGAAGTCGATGAGGTAATATCTATAGACCAAAATGAAAAAGTTTGCAACACTGCCAAAGGGACAGAGATTAATTTTGAAAAACTTATACTTGCAACAGGTTCAATTCCTATCATACCTAATTGGCTTAAAGGAACAAATTTGGAAAATGTTTTTACTATAAGTAAAGATAAAATACACCTTGATAAGATTTTCCAAAAAATCAAAGATTGCAAAAAGATAGTGGTTATCGGTGCGGGATTCATCGGAGTTGAGATGTCAGATGAACTTAATAAATTAGGGAAAGAAGTAACACTTGTAGAAATATTACCTCATATATTAGGTTTAATTTTCGATGAAGAAATAGCTGTTCAGGCCGAAGAGGCTCTTAAAACAAGAGGAGTAAAAATAAAAAGTGGCAAAGGCGTCAAAGAGATAATAGGCAATAAAAAAGTTAGAGAAATATTATTAACAAATGGAGAAAAAGTTGAAGCAGAAGCAGTTATTTTAGCAATGGGTTATCGTCCTAATACAGAATTAGCTCAGAGGTCGGGGCTTAAGGTAAGTGAAGGAAAATATATTAAAGTAGATGGGTATATGAGAACGGAAAATTCGGATATATTTGCGGTAGGAGATTGTGCAGAAAAAAAGGATTTCATTACAAGAAAACCAAGTGCAGTTATGTTGGCATCTACTGCCTGTGCAGAAGCAAGAATAGCAGGTACGAATTTGTATAAGCTTCGTTCGGTAAAAATTTTTGAGGGAACTATTGCTATTTTCTCCACAGCAATAGGGGAAACAGCCTTTGGTGCAGCAGGATTAACTGAATCAATGGCTAAAAAAGAAGGGGGTTATGTGGTTACTGGGACTTTTGATGGAATCGATAAGCATCCAGGAACTCTTACACATACTCATAAACAAAAGGTAAAATTAATTGTTGCCCGAGATTCGGGCATAATTCTCGGTGGTGAAGTTATTGGTAGTAAAAGTACAGGAGAGCTAATTAATATAATTGGGTTAGCAATCCAAAATAAAATGACTGTAAGCTCCATTTTGACTGCACAAATAGGTACTCATCCGTTGCTTACTGCTCCTCCGACTGCTTATCCCATTATTAAATGTGCTGAAGTCGTAGCAAGCAAAATTAAGTCAGCACAAAAGTAGATTTAGTTATTTAAATATAATAAATTACCTCGCTTTTAGCGGGGTAATTTATTGTTTGAAAACGATATTCATTATTATATAATACGAATTTATTGTTCCCTAAAACCCTTATTGTATAAGGCTTTCAAGAAGGTATTTTTCCATAGGTTTTACACATTTAGCCTATTTATAAGTAAATATTGTTAGTTTTAACTTCTCTATCATTACGAGGGGAGCACTCAATATCAATTGAGTGCTCCCCGTGACAATCTCATTACTTCCTTTATATCTTTCATCTTCATTGTCGCGATTACTAAAGAAGAAGGATTGCTGGTGGGGACTTCATCGGGGGCTAATGTCTTCGCCGCCCTTCATGTAGATAATGGGCGTAACAGGATGGTGACAGTATTACCTGACCGGGCAGAGAGATATTTTAGTACCGTACTTCTTTAATTCTCATTAGTTTGCCAAAGGACCGTCATCCTCTCACTATTTTTGTTTTAATATTTCTAAAAATACTTTCACTAATTTGGGGTCAAACTGAGTTCCGTTTCCTCGTTTAAGTTCTTTGATTTAGATTGATAATTTCTATCTCCTGTTTTTTTTGTTTTCATCAGTATAATTGCTTATAATTAAATAATATACTACACATTTTATAAAAATCCTTCTTTTTTATCACTATATTTTAATATTTTATTTTTTATTAGTTGATTAAAAAAGAGAAGTGTGAAAAATAATCTTGAAAATAAAAATTTTTTAGTGTTATAATATTTACAATATATAAACAAAATCTGCGAATCATATAATTCTTATAGGGACAGAAAGAAGGCTAAAAATCATAAGCCTTAAAAGGATAAAGCGGAATATATGAAAAGTAAAGAAAAAACTAAAAATCAGCTGCAAAATAAATTAACGGAATTGCATAAGAAGATCGATGAGTTAGAACAGGTAAAAGCCCGTGAAAAACAAACAGAGGAAAAATTAGCAAAATCTGAAGAATTATACCGTTTAATTGCTGAAAATACCAGTGATGTAATTACTTTACACAAGTTTAATTTAAAAGCAACATTTACTTATATCAGTCCCTCGATTAAAGATTTTTTTAGCGGATATGATCCAGATGAATTACTCGGGAAATCCCCCTTTGATTTTATCCATCCTGATGACAAAAAGAAATTATTTCCAATATTAAAAGATTATATTAATGCCAAGGTAAAAAAGCTCTTCACTGGCAAAGAATCGCCTACTACTGGAAGAATAGAATTTCGTTTTAAAGATAAAGAAGGAAGTTGGCGCTATGTTCAAAGCACCGGAAATATTGCTGGCAATAATTTGCTTTTTATTTCTCGAGTTATCACTAACCGTAAGAAAGCTGAAGAAGCCATAAGGGAAAGTCAGCATGAACTTGCCAGTTTATTTAAAAATATTCCTCAGGCGGTGGTCTATTTAGATGAAAATAGTAATATTAGAAATATAAACACACGCTTTAGCGAACTTTTTGGTTATACACTGGAGGAGATAAAAGGCAAAAATATTAATGAGGGGATGATTCATCCTCCGGGAAAGATAGAAGAAGGAAAAAATCTGGATAAAACAGCTTTATTTGAAGGATATTTTAATTATGAGAGCATTAGAAAGAAAAAAGACGGTACCCTCTTCCCAGTATCTATATCTGGTTCAAATATAATAATTGACAGACAATTAAAAGGGATAATAGGTACTTATTTTGATATCACTGAACGTAAGAAAATGGAACAAAAATTAGAAAAATTAGCTCACTATGATGTCCTTACTGGTAGCTACAGTAGAGGATATGGCCTAAACCTACTTGAACAACAAATTAAAATCGCTAAACGAAAAAAAGCCCCCATCCTCTTACTCTACCTTGATGTAGATGATTTTAAATATATTAATGATGCCTTCGGTCACCAAGAAGGAGATAAGGTCTTAAAAGAAGCAGTTAAACTCTTTAAATCTACCCTAAGAGAAGTGGATAGCATCTGCCGTATTGGAGGAGATGAGTTTCTGATAATCTTTCCTGATAGCTCTTCAAAGGATGTACCTCTAATTAAAAAAAGGATAAATAAAAATTTAAAGAAATCGAATCAGAAACTGGCAAAAACCTATAAGATTGATTCCAGCATCGGTATTTCTTGTTATGACCCATCCAATCCTTTATCTATAGATGAACTAATCAAAATAGCCGATGAGGATATGTATGGAAAAAAGAAAAATAAAAAAGAGGATTTTAAAAGAGTTTTGTAGAATATTATAATTACAAAGTATATTTAGGCAATTGGCGAAAATAAAAAACAAGAAAAGCTTTTATGTTTAGCTAAAAAGGGGAGGTGAAAGGAAAGTAATAAGAAGAATATATGAGAATACTTTAAGGTAGATTTTGAACAGAATTGTGAAATAAATCAATATATTTCTAAAAGGTATCGATGTTTTATATTGTCTAAGAATCACGAGGATTTCGGGTTGTAAAAAAAATTTTAAGGAGTGATTATAATGAAAAAATCAGTTTTGTTATCTATTTCGCTTATTTTGGTAATTTTAATTTTTGTCATTTTGACAACTGGCTGTATATCGCTTTTTACACCTCTTATAAAGATAGAAATTATGCAGATGTTAAACAAGTTAGGGGAGGCTAATGTAGAAGGTAATGTTGACCAGATAATTATACATTATACTGATCCATATACAGAAGTGAATCATCTTGTTAGTGAAGATGAGTATGTCATTTCCCTTGAAGAACTTCGTATGTGGCTCGAAGAAGATTTGACTTACGTTAATTGCTTGATAGATGATTTTTCCAATGAAGAGATAACCATTTTAGATACAACCAATGCGATAGTAGAATGCGATGAACATGCAAAATTTCAAGATTTATTCGAGGAAGGAGTTTTTTATGAATCAATCGATAGAGTTAAACTAACTTTAGTTAAAATAGATGGTAATTGGAAAATTTCCATATATGAGCTTCTTGCCTCAGAAGAAGTAACACCATAGTGAAGTTTTTCAATAATTCTAACTATTAAATGAAGTTAGGTGAAGATTTAATATAATTCTATAATTCTAATTCTAGTTCCTTAACAAAGCAATCTCCATTTCCAGGAAAGCAAAAGAGCATATGGAGGGAGAGTAATAAGGGAGGGAATAAGATGAAGATAGGGATGATGTGTCTTTGGAATGCCGCTAATGGTCCTTCCATTCATGCGGAATTATTAGGTCGTGCTTGGGTGAAATTAGGCCACCAACTTAAAATATTTTCTGCCCTGAAACATCCTGATGCCCGTCCGACCTTTCAAGAAGATGAGAATTTTGTAATCAGACATTTTAGGGTTGAGGAAGTCATACCATTTACTCGGGCGACTTCCTTTGATCCTTCTCCGCTTTTAAATGAAGAATATGAAATATTTGTCGCTCAAAATGTAGAGAGATTACCTGCTGAAAAACTACTTGAGGTTTTTCCTGATATCAAGAAAAAAGCAGTTACTGTTCAGGTCGTCCATGAAGGTAAAGCTCCGGAGGATCCTCTTTATTATAGATTCGACTGGGATGCTATTGTCTGTTTTGACCAGCGATATAAAGATTATTTGGTCAAATCTTTTCCTGCTGAAAGAATTCATATGATATCTTATCCTTATCATTCGATCAAGCTGGGGAATAAAAAAGAAGCCAGAAGAAAGTTAAGATTGCCCCAGGATGAAAAAATAGTATTCTCCTTTGGCTTCAGGTCAAAAGATGTTATATCTGTTTTGCCTACCCTATATGAAATGGCTAAAGAATATCCACAATATCCTCTTCGATATGTAGTTATTGCCAATCCCGAAAGCGAACTGGATGAATTATATCAGGCGAAGAAGAAATACAATTTTATAGACCTTAAAGTAAAGGCTCTCTCTTTAGATGAGTTATATGAATATCTGTATGCTTCAGATGTGTTACTCATTCACAGGGAGTCCTCCCAAAAGTATCCAGCAGTGGTATCCAGTTCAGTCTGCCAACTTTTAGGTTCTGGCTGTCCCATACTCTTTCACCAATCGAATTATATAGAACTAAACGGAAATGAAATTATAAAATATTGCGATTTTGAGGATATGAAGATAAAACTTATTGAGCTATTTCAGGGCAAATTAGACCTTGCCATAGTAAAGGCTTTTTTAAAGAATTATGAAGCAGAAAGAATTGCCGATAGATTTATAAAATTGTTTGAGAAGTTAATGGAGGCTCGAGAAAGGAGGAGAAGATGACATCCTCATTTAATCAAACTATTAAAAAATTGGGTGATGGTGTAATCATTTTGCTGAACTCCGGAGATACTATCTTCAAGATGGATTCTTTTAGAGATAATCCTGTTGTAAAGCCTCAATACCTGGGGCTTATCTGGGATGAAGATGGTAAGCTAAAGATAGGGGCTGTTTTTAACCCGGGAGCTGAAATTTTCCAGGATAAAGTTATTTTATTACCAAGATGCCACCAAGGATATCGGAAAGGTAAATTCTTTGATGAAAAACTCGGTATCGAGCGCTCTTACCTGGAAAACTATATTTCTGAGGTATTGCCTTTGGTGAGTGATGACGGAATTAATTTCACTCGATTTCGGGATGTAGTAATCAAAGGCGATGGTACTGACCATCAGGACTTTACTTATGGAATAGAGGACCTAAGGATTATTAAATATGACCATAGATTTTTATTAGTTGGGTGTGGCAAAATTAAACCTCCCTTCAAAGGCGAGAATGCCGACCGAATTACTATTTACTCCACTGAAGATTTCGTAAACATTTCTTATCATGGCCTGGTGGAATCATTTGATTCGCGTAATGCCATACCTTTCTCTGAACCGATAAATGGTCGACATTATATACTTTTACGTTTCCATCCTAATATTCACCTGGCTTGTCTTGAAGCTGGCATAGAACAATTATTAAATCCTTCTAAATATAAAAAAGAGTGGGAAAAGATCTATGAACAACGTCAGCAGAACCTTCTTTTAAAGGCGGGCTATTTACCCCATGAAGAGGAGAAAATCGGTCCCAGTACTCCTCTAATCAAAACTGACAAAGGTTGGTTGCTTATCTATCATAGTGTTGGTGAGATAGAGGGGGATATTTGCAAAGAGTATGGATTATCTGAAAAGATTAAAAGGGGATACTCAATATGTGCTGCCCTGTTAGACCTGGAAAATCCAGAGAAAGTTCTTTGCCGAACCAGACATCCAATTTACATTCCTTCAACTCCTTACGAATTGTACGGTAATGAGCAATATCCTGTAGATGTGCCGGCAGTGGTTTTTCCGATAGGGGCAATCGTGAGAAAAGATAAGCTTATTCTCTATACCGGGGCAGGGGACAAATACATCATCCTCTTAAGCTGCAATCTTAATAATTTAGTTAATTATCTGTGCAAGTTCTGTCATGGAACATTCCTTTAATGCGGTTTACCAAGAACCAAAAACTTTTTAAAAAAAGCAGGACTTTTCTTCACTTTTGTCGAACTTTGAATGTAGTATTTAAAAAATATTTATTGGATAAGTCTTAAAAGGTAGAAAATTACTGTTCTCATCTATGGGTAGTTTCTCACGCATCTCGCTAAGCATATTTGATTAATTAAAGGAAGGAAAACTATTATGAAAAAGAAAGAGCGCCGTACTGGAAAAGAACGAAGATCAGGAGAAGACCGCAGGAAATCTAATAACCCAAATTATAAAGGACCTGAAAGAAGAAGTGGACAGGATAGGAGATCCAATAAAGACAGAAGAAAATCCGTATAAAAACCATTGAGAGGGTCATATTATGAAAAAGGTTAGATGGGGAGTGCTAAGCACCGCCAGAATTGGTACTGAAAAGGTAATTCCCGCTATGCAATTGGGCGAGTATTGCACGGTTACCGCCATTGCTTCACGCCGATTGGAAAAGGCACAGGCAGCAGCCAGGCAATTAGGTATCAAGAAGGCTTATGGTTCCTACGAAGAACTGTTAGCCGACTCCGACATCGATGTTGTTTACATCTCGCTTCCCAATCATTTGCATGTGCCCTGGGCTATCAAAGCACTGAATGCCGGTAAACACGTTTTGTGCGAGAAACCTATTGGCTTAAGTGCAGCCGAAGCTCAGATATTACTGGACGTTGCCAGGAAGTTTCCCCGACTAAAAGTTATGGAAGCATTTATGTATAGGCACCATCCGCAGTGGCAGTGGGCAAAACAAAAGCTTAAGGAAGGAAAAATCGGTGAATTACGGACGATTCAATCTTTTTTCTCCTACTACAATGTCGACCCTGATAATATTCGCAACAAAGCTGATATTGGCGGCGGGGGACTGATGGATATCGGTTGTTACTGTATTTCACTTTCGCGGTTTATCTTTGGGGTCGAACCCTGGTGGGTCTGCGGTATTATGGAAGAAGACCCAAATATGAAAGTCGATCGTCTAACTTCTGCTATATTGGAGTTTGCCAGCGGCACTTCCACATTTACCTGTGCGACCCAGTTGATGACTTACCAGAGGGTTAACATCTTTGGTACCAAAGGGCGGATTGAAATCGAAATACCTTTCAATGCCCCGTCTGACCGGCCGTGTAAAGTATGGTATGGAGATGGTAATAGGATTGAAGAAGTTATGCTGGATGTTTGCGACCAGTATACGATTCAGGGAGACTTGTTTTCCCGGGCAGTGCTGGAAGATAGAGAAGTCCCGGTACCGCTGGAAGATGCTGTGGCGAATATGCAAGTGATCGAAGCACTCATCCATAGTGCCAGGAGTAGAAGTTGGGTTAACCTCAAGACAGGCACCACTGCCTAACGTCTAACTAAATTATCTTGTATATGTATTTATTAATGATGTGTTATTCCCGTTCCCCTTTATGTAACTCCCGCGAAAGCAGGAACCTATTTTCTCTCCTCTAAAATTTAATTTGCCAATCAGCCAATTGTAAACCTTTACAATTTGCATCTTGTAACCTGCAACTATTTTTCTAAAAAAGAAGGATTTTGCGTCACCCTTGTAGAATTTTAACTATAGTATTTAAAAAATATTAAACAGGTAAATTGAAGGAGGAAAAAATCATATGAAAAAGAAAGAAGAGCGCCGTACTAGAAAAGAACGAAGATCAGGAGAAGAGCGCAGGAAATTTAATGACCCAAATTATAAAGGACCTGAAGGAAGAAGTGGTCAGGACAGAAGAACCGGCCAGAGAAGAAAAAAATGAAATGTCATAGGCAAATGTCATAGGGACGGTTCTTCTGACAATATAACTTCATAGCAATGCAATAGATAAATAACCAATAAAGAGTCCGTGTCTTCTATGAAATAAGAAGATCGAATCCGTCGAGAAGGAAACATGGGAGGGGTTATGGAAGAGAGAATTATTTTTAATAAGAAGAAAATCTTCATTCTGGGCTTTGGATTTTTTGGGATTTCTATTATCTGGGCTATGTACAATGCATATGTTCCAATTTTTTTAAAGTATTTTAAATTAAGCTCTTTTGTTATTGGAATTATAATGACTGTTGATAATATCTTTGCCATCCTTCTTCTTCCTTTTTTAGGGGCATTAAGTGACAGAACCAGAACACGGTTAGGTAGAAGGAGACCTTATATATTAGCTGGTGCTCCCCTTGCTATGTTATTTTTCTTATTAATTCCTTATGCTAGACTATATGAAAATTTGGCTTTAATAATGTTTACTGTTATCCTGATGAATTTAGCGATGGCTCTTTTTAGGACGCCGGTAGTTGCTTTAATGCCGGATATTACTCCTTCACACTTCAGAAGTCAGGCAAATGGAATTATTAATTTTATGGGGGGCTTGGGAGCACTGTTAGTTTTTTTTGCAGGAAAACCCCTTTATGATAGCAATATTACCTATCCTTTTATTGCAGGCGGATTATTAATGTTGCTGGCTAGTTTAATAGTGGTATTTACCATTAAAGAAGATAGACCCTTTATTGAAGAGAAAGACAGGGAAGGTAAAAAACCAGCAGTCTCTTTCCGGGAATCATTCTCTGCCTTTTATGAAAACATTAAAGATATTTTTTCAGGGGATAGAAGCCTGTTTTTCATCCTCTTTTCTATATTCTTTTGGTTTGTCGGTTTTAACAGTATTGAGACATTCTTTACCAGCTATGCTAAATTTTATTTGGGGATAAAGGAAAGTACCGGTGCCCTTGTATTAGGGGTATTTTCTTTATCCTTTATGGTAAGCGCTCTTGTAACCGGGTATATCGGGGCGAAAAGGGGTAGGAATAAAACAATAAGAACAGGACTTTTAATTATTACCGTAATAATGATTACCAGCATGTTATTCCGAAATTTTATCTACATTGCTATCCTCTTTCTGATAGGTGGATTTGGGTGGGCTTTGATTAACGTTAATTCTCTCCCCATGGTAGTAGATATGACCACCTTAAAGAAGGTGGGGGGATATACCGGACTTTATTACTTTTTTTCTCAGGCAGCCAATATTATTGCTCCTCCCCTTTCGGGGATATCTATTGATCTGTTCGGTTATCCTTCTCTTATGGTCTTTGCTTCTTTCTTTTTTATACTTTCCTTTATAACAATGCATTTTGTTAGAAGAGGGGAAATTGTAAAAGAAAAAGGATAGGAGGTAGGAAATAAACAAGATTAACTATTGCTAAGATATTCGATAAAGTGAATAAAAATTAATATTTAATAGGAGGTGCGAAATGGGAAGCGTATACAAGATTGTCGAAATCGTGGGTACCAGTGAAAAATCATGGGAGGATGCAGCAAGAGTTGCAGTAGAGACTGCTTCTAAATCGATTAAGGAACTTAGGATAGCCGAAGTAAGTAAGCTTGATATTAAAGTAGAGAAAGATGGCAGGCTAACTTTTAGGGTAAAATTAGATATTTCATTTAAATATAAAAAGTAGAAATCATTTGCAAATATTATTAAAAAAAATACCAACTCCCGAGATTCATGATCAAATATTAACTCAATAATTAATGTAAATAAAAAGAGTTAATGAGCTTTTTACTATTCTTTTGTATAGTAAGAGTGAAATTAGGAGGGATTTTTTTGTCTTTTTAAGGTTTAAAATATAAAAAAACTTCAGGACAGGAGTGTCAAGGGGACGGTTCTATTGACACTCTAAAGGAGGGGAAGAGATGATTATTCTTCAAGTCATTGGCATTATTATTGGGATACTTGCCCTTTACCTATTAATTGTGACTTTTGCCCCTGACTTTACGGTACCAAAGCAACCTCTGGAAAAAGCGAAACAACTGACCAAGAAAGTGGGCGCAAAACCACCACAGTCAAGAAAAGATGTGACTTTTCAAGTTAAAGGAACATCAATAAGCGCCTGGCTGTATCTTCCTGAGGATCTATCGGCTCCTGTTCCCTGTATAATTATGGGACATGGTTTTGGGGGGACTAAGGATATGATCCTGGAATCTTATGCTCTTCGATATCAGGAAGCCGGATTTGCTGTGCTTGCATTCGATTACCGGCATTTTGGTGAAAGTGAGGGGAAACCGCGACAGCTGATTTTGATTCCTCACCAACTGGAAGATTATACAGCAGCGATCGAGTATGCTCGAGGTCTTAAGGAAATTGATACGGCAAGAATTGCTCTATGGGGTACCTCTGCAAGCGGTGGATATGGTATTGTAATCGCGGCAAAAGATAAAAATATTGCTTGTGTATGTGCACAATGTCCGGGGTTGGATCCTCATGCCTCAGGAGAGATGTTTTTAAAAAAATTAGGCATTGGGCACTTTCTCCGTCTGTTTGTTCACGGACAACGTGATATGATGAGGTTTCGCTTAGGTCTTTCGCCCCATAAAATACCTATCGTAGGGAAACCTGGAAGTATTGCTTTTTTTCCCATTTCGGATGCTTATGAAGGTTACAGTAAACTTGCACCGGAGAATTTTATTAACGAAGTCTGTACTCGTGTCGTTCTGCGGTCATACGGATTCAAACCGGTTGAACACCTACGAAACGTACAGTGCCCAATCCTGATTCAGATATGCGATCATGACAGCTTGGCTCCAATAAGCGCTGAAACCGCAAAGGAATTGGAGAAATATGCAAAAGTGAAACATTACCCCATCGGCCACTTTGATATCTATATCGGGGATAACTTCGAAAAAAGTGTAAGCGATCAGCTTGGATTTTTTAAAAAACACCTTTGATTAATTAAAACGATTAAAATATTCCCTCATAATCCACTTCTTTTATTTCCTCATTTACTATTATAAATATTTAAAATTCAAAATTATTTGACAATTATAATACAAGTAATATAAAATATTAATTATTAAACATGTTATATACAATAATTATAATAGGAGGTAATATTATATGTCTTTGGGAAATGCCTTATTGGGCTTACTGGATCATAGGCCGATGACCGGCTATGATTTAAAAAAAATGCTTGATCATCCCATGGGGTTTTTTTGGGTTGCCCAGATGAGTCAAATATACCGGGAGCTAAATAAACTGGAGGAAGAAGGATTAATTAAATCTAAGATTGAACCACAGGAAAAAAGACCGGATCGCAAAGTTTATCACCTTACCAAAGAAGGCAGAGAAACCTTTTTAAGCTGGCTGAATAAATTTCCTGATCAGCTCAGTCAGACTTGCAGAAGTCAATTTTTAATGCGTATATTTTTCTCATCAAAAATAAAGTTAGATGAATTTGCCTTTGAAATAAAGAGGTATAAAAAAGAGATAGAAGAAGAGTTAAAATGTTTAAATAAAGTTGAACAATGGATCAAGGATTATAGTCGGGAAAAGAAGCTTAAAGAGCATGCTTTTTATTGGAATTTAATAGTTAAAAAGGAGTATAAGAGTATTGCTGCCGGGATAGAGTGGGCTGATGAATGTTTGCAGTTGATTGAAAAGAAAAAGAGAAAAAAATGAACAAATTTAAATTTAAAGGTGGGAATTAAAATGAAAAGATCTATCATTTTTCTATTAATTTTATTTTTTTTAGTTTTGTTAACTGCCAATGTCTGGGCTGACCGGGTGGAGGAGGTTATAGAAGAGAGCTTTTTATTGCAGAAGACCGGCTCTTTCTCCCTAAATAACGTTGCCGGTGATATTATAGTCTATTCCTGGGATAAAGAAGAAGTGAAAATGGTTGCCACTAAATCCATTAGTTCCTGGGGAACAGACGACCCGGAAAAATTATTAGATAAAATTGATATTGAAATTACCAGACAACCCAAAAATCTCAGAATTTACACCCGTTATCCCACATTTTCCTGGATTAGGAATGCCCGAGTAGACTACCAGCTATGGATTCCAGAAGCAACCAGTGTCCGACTGGAATCAGTAAGTGGAACTATTCAAATGGGGGCCCACCTAAACCGGGTATATGCCAAGACAGTCAGTGGAAATATAAAATTAAATAATATAAAAGGAAATGTAGAGGTTAAAACTACCAGCGGAGATGTTGTTATAAGTAATGTCCAGGGAGATCTTGCTTGGTCTTCAACAAGTGGTGATCTTGATCTGGCAAACCTTGTTGGCGATTTAGACCTTCATACTACCAGTGGAGAGGTAAGTGGACATGAGATTAACGGGGATATAAAAGCTAGTTCGGTAAGTGGTTATCTTGCTTTTCTGGATTCTCAAGGGGGTTTATCTTATTTGCATACCACCAGTGGGGATATTCGAGCTGAGTTAAAAGTTATAGATAAAGATGTTTCCAGTATGTCTCTTTCTACAGTTAGTGGTGATATAACCCTGTATTTACCTGAAGATGCTTCCTTCGATTTAGATGTAAGTACTGTTTCCGGGGAAATTAATACCGGATTTAAAGTTTTAATAGATAGTGTTAGTAAAAGAAAATTACAGGGAGAAGTTGGTGACGGAGGCATTAATATCGAGTTAAAGACTGTTTCAGGGGATATTTCTTTAAGGAAATTATAAGAAAAAGTTAATAGATGTTTCTGGGGTTATCCCGGTAGTGAACTCGCATATATAAATCTAATTTCAGGAGGTGTCTGAAGATGGAAAATCAAACTGCAAAAATTGTTGCAACGATTCTGGGAGTATTGGGATTTATTTTAATTTTGGCTGGTCCAGTCTTCCACTTAGTGGAGAGTACTCCCGCTCTTTTTGCCGGTATTGTATGCTGGGTTGTTGCCGGTGCCATTAAAGAATTTTTTAAGAAGAAAGGGAAATAAACCCTCGTACTATTAGGGCAAGTAAAATGATAAATAACAAAAGTATCAAATAATATAAAAAATTAAGGAAGGAAAAGTCAATGGTAACGAAAAAAGAAGAATTTACTATTTCTGGAGATAAGATTGTTGAAAAAGTAAAAGAAATTATTAATGAAGGTAATGCGCGAAGAATTATTGTAAAAAATGAAAAAGGGGAAGAAATATTTGAATTTCCTTTGACTGCTGGTGCTGTCGGAGTATTGTTTGCACCTGTCCTGGCTGCATTAGGAGCTGTTGCCGCCTTGGTAACTAAATGTACTGTGGTGGTAGAAAGAAAAGAATAACCTTATTTTATATTTACTGGTAAAGTGCATTAAATTTTAAACAAAAGTAAATTATAATCCCGGAGATTGGAATAATGATTGTCTTAATTATAATAGAATATATTCTGGCGATTTGTTTAATTCTCATTATACTGGTCTTTTTTGTGCCAATATTTTTTAATATCCAGGTAAGTAAATACAATGGTCTTGTTTTATGGGTAAAAGTTAATTGGTTGTTTAATGCTTTTTACTGTTATATTGAAAAAAAGGGGAGTCAGAAGCCGGTAGCTATTGTAAAAATTTTGGGTTTAAAGATTCCGATAGAACGAGAAAGAGCTAAGAAGAAGAAAAAGGAAAAAATTAAAAAAGAAAAAAAATTCAATTTTAGAGCATTACTTAACCAACCCTTTTTAACTAAAGTATTTCAATTTATTAAAAAAGTATTAAAGCATATTGTTCCTCAAGAATTTCGGGTAAGGTTATCCTATGGTTTTGATAATCCTGCCAATACCGGGATATTATGCGGTTTTATTGCCTTATTTTCCGCTTATTTTTCCGGGTACGATATCTCTCTTGACCCTATCTTTGATCAGGAAATTTTAGAGGGAGAATTATTTCTAAAGGGCAGATTATTTTGTTTTGTGATTACCTATTATATTCTGCAATTAGTTTTATCAAAAACTTTCCGGAAAACAATAAAAGAGGCAAAAAAAATTAATTAAATTTAAGGAGGTATTAAAAATGAGAGAAGAAGTAAACAAACAGGTAGAAATGTTATTTGAAAAGTTAAAGGATTTTATAACTTCTAAAACTGTGGTGGGAGAAGAAATAAAGGTAGGAAAATTAACTTTAATCCCCATCATTGAAGTTACATTTGGTATGGGCTCAGGGACTGGCGGAGGTAAATATGCCAAAGATCAGGAAGGATCTGGCGAAGGAATGGGTCTGGGCGTCAAAGCCAGACCATCGGCTTTTATTGTCATTAAAGAAGAAGAGGTTGAATTATTGTCTTTGCATAAGCCCGGCTCTTTGGAAAAATTAATAGAAAAATTTCCCGAGATTATGGAAAAATTTCCCTATAAACCGGGAAAGAGGGGAGGGAAAGAAGAAAAGAAAGAATAGAGAGTAATTTTCTTTTAGTAAATAATAAGAGAAAGTCAATAGATGTTTCTGGGATTACCCCATGGCGAACTCGCATATATAAATCTAACATCAGGAGGTGCCTGAAAATGGAAAATCAAACTGCAAAAATTGTTGCAACGGTTCTGGGAGTATTGGGAATTGCTTTAATTTTGGCTGGTTCGGCCTTCCACTTAGTCGAGAGTACTCCCGCTCTTTTTGCCGGTATTGTATGTTTTGTTATTGCCGGTGCGATTAAAGCATTTTTTAGGAAAGCAGGGTAATAAATAGAAGAAATTGTTTTATATATTAAAGTTTATTTATTCCAATGAATAATGCGAGTTCGCCTACACTAAACAAACGATAATATTAAGCTAGATTAATTAATTAGGGAGGAATAAAAATACCTGAAAAAGAAAATGCTCCTAATAACAGTCAAGAGACAGAAGAAAAGGTGTTGGTAAAACGGCTGGAAACCCTTGGCTGGGCTCTGTTTTTAATCATGACCGGTGGACTCTTTCTGATACCTTCTCATCCGTCCCCTTGACAATTTTAGTAATGTGTCTGTCCGTAGTTAGAAACAATGCGGCCCTACATATAAATGCTAATCATGCAGAATCAATTAAAAAGGAGGTGCCAATATGGCAACTATTTTTGCTGTATACAATTTGAAAGAGAAACAAAAAACTGAGGAATACGACGACTATCTCATCAAAACGAAAATCCCAGGGATTAGGGGTGCACCTTGGTGCACAGACTTTAAAACCTGGAAGATAGACAAAGTTCTTGGTCCTGCTGTTTCTGAACCAGAGGGAGAATTACCTGCAGAACCTCCCTACCTGTATGTGGCCAAGATTGAGGTATCTGATTTGGATGCGATGTTGAGTTTTCTCGGGACAGATGCAGGTAAGGAATTTGTCAAGTCCTGGAGCGTGTATATCGATCCAACAGCGATCTTTACCATGGGGCATGAAGTATAGCAATATATTAAAAGTTATTAACTAGAAAAGGGCCGCACTGCTTCTAACACGGAATACAAGCTGCTGCACTCAATGCCCTAATTATGTTCGAGCACTGCTGTATTCCGATTATGTTAAGTATCATTAATGATGGTCGCCAGCCTGGTGGACGAGGGCCTTATTGGCTGGGACACCCCGATTGTGGAAGTGATGCCCCAGTTCCAGCTTTCCGACGAGGACGCAACGCAGCAGATCACCCCGCGCCACGCCTTTGCTCATACCACTGGCCTACCCAAAACCGACTCGGTTCTGTTATTCTCTGACCTACCGCCGGAGGGTTTCGTCGAATATCTGGCGGATGTGCCCCTCGTCGATGCGCCGCCGGGAGAGTTGCGGACCTACCAGAACCAAATGTACGCCATAGGCGCTTATGCCGGCGCCATGGCGACCGGTGCCGAATACGGTGAGAACCTGCTGGAATCCTACACTGGTTTAATGCAGGAGCGAGTGTTCGACCCCATCGGCATGTCCAGCGCCACGTTCTCGGTGGTCGAAGCGGAGGCCAGCCCCAACCACGCCACACCACACTATATCACCATCAACGCGACTTTAGCGGAGACCGGTTTCGACGTCACCCCCACGCATTATATGGAGGCGAGCGCGCATGCCCCGGCGGGCACAGTCCGATGCAGCGCGCTGGACGTGGGGCGTTTTCTGATGACCATGCTGGCCGGGGGTGTCGCTCCGGATGGGACACGGGTCGTTTCGACAGAAAACCTGTTCGAAACCTGGACTGAGCAGATCGAGACCACTTCCGCGCCGTTCGAGCAGTTCCTAGACAGTGCGGGCTCCGGGTTGGGGTGGCCATACAGTGTCATACCAGGACGTTCCGATGGTTATCCACAGTGGCGGTCTTGGGGGGTTCACCTCCCAAATGGCTTTCATCCCTGACGCCGACACCGGTATTGTGGTGTTGAGTAACTTGGATCTTGGTTCCTCTTACAATCGTTACGTGCAATACCGCCTGGTCGAGTTGCTTTACGGGCTTGACCCGATAGTTGCCGACCTTCCCAAAGCTGAGGTCCAGCAGATCGGGGGACTCAGTGCCCTCTACACTCAACTTACGCCAGTCGATCCCAAGGGCGGTAGGTAGCACCTTACGTGGGAGAATACGAGGTCCCCAACCCCTTGGACTGTCGAGTTGCGCGATGGCACTATGGCTCACAAAAGGTCCCTTTGACTATGTCCAGTTGCTCGGCTCACCTGAGGATGGCTATGTTGCGATCAGTGGAGGTGAGTTCTTGCTTTGGCCGTTCCAATTTGTGGAAGGGGAAGACGGCTGTATCACCCTTGTCATCGCTGGCGCGCTTGAATTCCCTAAACTTGATTAGGCCTAATCAAGTTTAGGTCTCGTAACGCTACGAAGCAATAAGGCCGAATTGGAGTAAATTGGGAAACGGTAAATACAAATAAGGACAGATTATTTGTCCCTCTCAGTTTGGCTGTGCTAAAATAAAATGACAGTGAAGGCCTAAGAAGAAAGTTGAAAAATAAGTGTCTATCCCTATTATTATCTATTATTATTAAAATGCAATAGAGTCTGGGGTGGTGTAAGTGAAAGAAACACATCGAATAATTCGTAAAAAGGTAGTAATCACAAGTATTATGATCCTGATTGCACTAATCCATTTCTTTACGGGTAGTAATTACAAAGGTCCATACCCGGGATTTGTCAACGGCTATTTACTCGACATCCTTGTTCCTTTTGGCTTCTACTTCTTATTGTGTCTTATCAAGTTTCCTCTGTTGAAGTCCTGGATTGTCAAGAGTATCTTGGTGTTCGGAGTTGCTTCTTTCACGGAGATTGCACAATTCTTTGGTGTTCCTATATTCGGTCAAACTTTTGATCCTGTGGATTTTGTAATGTTTGGAATGGGGGTCATATTAGCAGCCATTCTTGATATCATAGTGTTTCCCCGAATCTTTGATTTTTGGACACCAAAAGCCAAAGGATCTATCTAACCTTAGTAGCGGCCCTTTTGCATTTGCAGTTGGTCTTATAGCAGGTTATGTCTCACATAACCCGACGCGGCGGCTCAGTTCCTGGTCGATAGACGATGATAATGTGAGTCAGTATCATAAGATACTAGGAGGAAAAAACCGATGAAAGTCAAAGTTTTTAATTTAATTTCTTTAAAAAAAGGATTTTTGATTTAAAGAGTCGAATTTTAGATAAAAGTTAAAATCTGTACCTGTAGAAAAATGTCATGTTAGTACAATCTCCTTGTTCTTGACTCAGACAAATACATAGAATTTAAAAAAAGATGGCTGAAAAATTTTTAATAGAAAGAAAGGAGAGATGAAAAATGACAACTTATTTCATGTTTGGAAAATATTCCTCTGAATCTATAAAGTCAATAAGCGCTGAGCGCACAAAAAAGGCAGATGATATTATTTCAGAGCTTGGTGGCGAGGTAGTTGCCCGATATGCATTACTTGGAGATAAAGATTTAGTTTTTATTGTTAATTTACCAGGCGTAGAAGAGGTGTTTCAAGCTTCAGCAAAGTTGCATAAATTAACCGGTATTGCCTTTTCTAGTACTCCAGCTATAACTGTTGAAAAATTTGATAAAATTCTCTCATAGAAATATTGGCGCAACTTACCTGTAGATATGTGTTTTCCGATCCAATAGGAATTTCAGAACAAGGATGATTGTACTAAATGATTACCGGTATCGATATTGACCGGTCTTCCCTGGAGAGATTTAGAAAAAAAGTCAGGGAAACAGGATTAGTGGATAAAATAGAAATTATAGAAAAATCATTATTTGCTTTGGATTTTCCGGATGAAAGTTTTGATATCATCTGGGCGGAAGGTTCAATCTCTGCTATTGGTTTTAAAGGAGGTCTTAAACAGTGGCGCCGTTTTTTAAAACTTCATGGATTTTTAGTCATTCATGATGATATTAGTGATATAAAAAAGAAGCTTAAACTAATCTCAAATTATAATTATAGACTTATATCACGATTTAAAATATCCCATAAGGAATGGTGGCTTAAGTATTATGCTCCCCTGGAAAAATTAATACAAGAGTTTCACAATAATTATCTTAATGATTACAAATTGATAAAGGAACTAAATAAAGACCAGGTTGAAATTGACAGACTAAAATCAAATCCCACATTATTCGGTTCGATGTTTTATATTATAAGAAAGGAGGGGAGCAAACAATGAAAGTACTTGTAATAGTAGGAAGTTCACGCGGTAAGGGTAATACCTACAAAATTATTAAGCAGCTCGAAGAGAAAATAAAGGAATTAAGAGACGTTGAGTTTAACTATCTATTTCTCAAGGAAACTAATTTAGAACAATGTCGGGGATGTTTTACCTGTGTTACCAGGGGAGAGCATCTTTGCCCTATAAAAGATGACCGGGCTAAAATCGAAGAACAAATGATAAATTCAGATGGTGTTATATTTGCTTCCCCGGTATATGTCTACAATATTACCGCTCTAATGAAAAATTTCATTGACCGTTTCGGTTATGCTTCTCATCGCCCTCTCTTTTTTAATCAATCTGCTATGGCAGTCACCACGAGTTCCGGTGGAGGAATAAAGGAAACGCTAAATTATCTTGAATCTATCACTCGTAGTTGGGGCTTTAATTTTGTTCATAAGCTTGGTGTTATTACCCATCCTTATTTAATCCATACCCCGAGATACAGTAAAGAAATCGAAAATAATATGGATACAGCAACAAGGATATTTTATCATTCTCTTAAAACCAAAGAACGCAAATCTCCCAGGTTAGGTGATCTTATACAATTTAGGATGATGAGAATTCACGCCATAGATACCAAAGATTATTTTACAGCTGATTATAAATATTACAAAGAAAAGGGTTTATTGGATAAAAATAAAAAGTATTTCATTGATAGCGAAATAAATATTTTTAAAAATATGTTTACCGGAATAATTGAAAAATTGATTTTAAGGGCTATGTCAAAAAGTTTATCGAAAAAAGTGTAAACGATCAGCTTGAATTTTTTCAGAAGCACCTTCACAGGAAGAAAAAATTCCAATGAAATCTCATTAAAAAGAAAATATAAAAATATTTAAGGTAAATGGAGGTTTTATAAATGAATAGTAAAATGAAAATTATTAGTGTAAATTCAGATAATATCTCCGAATATAAACCGGTATGCTTTCTAAATCCCAAAAACGAAGGTTATCTAAAGAAGCTGGAATGGTTAAAAGAGCGCTTTTCTCAAGATCTGATAATTAAACTGTTATATCTGGAAAATGAGAAAAAATGTAATGGTTTTATTGAATACATCCCCGGAGAGTATGCCTGGAGAGCAGTTGATGCCAAGGGCTATATGTTCATCCACTGTATCTGGATTTCTCCTAACAAGTACAAGGAAAAAGGATATGGTTCACTCCTGGTGAAAGAATGTCTTAAAGATGCCAAGAAGGAAGGAAAGTATGGGGTTGCGGTGGTGACCAGTGAAGGTCCATTCATGGCCGGTAAAGCTCTTTTTCTAAAAAATGACTTTAACTCTGTTGCTAAGGCCAAACCTTCCTATGAATTGATGATTAGAACCATTAAGGGCGGACCTTTACCCAAATTCAGGGATTGGGAAAAACAACTGAGCCAATATCAAGGACTGAATATTGTCTATACCAATCAATGTCCCTGGGTTGCCCGATCCATTAAAGAGCTAAGTGAAATCGCCAGGGAAAAAAGTTTGAAATTAAAATTAACTGAATTAAAAAACGCCAGGCAAGTACAAGATGCTCCCTCGGTATATGCTGTATTTAACTTAATTTATAATGGAAAACTCTTGGTGGACCATTATATTTCCAGTAGAAGATTTCTGAATATAATTGAGAAGGAGTTAAGTTAATAATAAATAGGGACGGGTTGCTAGCTTAATAATTCAGTAACTTTTTCTAACTTTTCGTAAGGGGTTTGAAAATTCAGGGTTCCAATGTCTTTTTAAATTATCAGAATATTAGATGAGACAGTTCTTATATTACGCTTTTATCATATTTTAAGAAATTACAGTATGTCAAATGTGAAAACCTTACTCCTTATATTCCCGAGGTAAAAAAATGAATAAAAATGTATTAAAAAGGCTTATCCAGGTAATATTCACACTAATCATTCAAGGAATAATACTTTTTATTTCAGCTTGGACTATTAAATGGCACTGGGCTTGGATTTTTTTATCGCTGGGGATTATTATTCTTATAATAAACCTTTCTGTTATTCCTGTTGAATTAATGGAAGAACGAGGCAAGAAAAAAGAAAATGTAAAAAAATGGGATAAGATTTTAACCTCTATCAATATTATACCAATGTTGGGAATTTATATTGTTTCAGGATTGGATTATAGATTCGGCTGGAGTATTAATCCGAATATTCTCATTCACATAACTGGTTTAGTATTTTATTTCCTTGGTTCAATGCTTTTTACTTGGTCAATGCTATCAAACAAATATTTCTCAACAATGGTAAGAATACAGATTGAACGAGGTCATAAGGTGGCTATAGGTGGTCCATATAAATATATACGTCATCCCGGTTATGTTGGATTTATTGTTATGGTATTAGCAACTCCTTTATCTTTGGGTACTTTATATGCTTTATTAATGTCCGGGATAACAACAATCCTGCTTATTATTCGAACATCCTTAGAAGACAAAACGCTAAAAAATGAGTTAGATGGATATTTAGAATATTCTAATAAAGTAAAATATAAATTAATACCATTTATCTGGTAATATTGCGCCAACATAACACAAACCTTTTTTGAATAAGGAAAAAAGAATTAAAAAATGTCATAGATACGGTTCTTTTGACAATAAAACACTATATCCCCCTGTTTTTAGAGGAAAAGTCTTTTTTTGCTTTTAGATTAATAAAGTGGTATGATATTTCTTGAAAGTGCTATAAATAGCATTTTGGAGAAATAATATGAAATTTTTAGAATTAAAGAGCGAATTAAAGGATTTCACGATATTTTCCTTGAATGAGATTAAAAATATTGAACCTGGTTTTCATCGGCGAAGATTAAATGAGTGGCAGGATAAGAACTATATTAAGAAAATAATCCGTGGTTATTATATTTTTTCTGATTTAAAACTTAATGAGGAAATCTTATTTAAGATTGCCAACCGCATTTATTTACCATCTTATATCTCTTTGGAAAGCGCCTTATCTTATTATCATCTAATTCCTGAAAGCGTTTATGGAATTACCTCTATTTCTACCAGAAAGACTTATCATTTTAACACCTTTATCGGAGAATTTATTTATCGAACTTTAAAGCCTTCGCTTTTTTTTGGCTATGATTTAATGAAGTTTCAAGAAAAATATTTAAAGGTATCCTGCATAGAGAAAGCTCTATTGGATTATTTTTATTTGCACACGGATATAGAAACAGAACAGGATTTTGCCAGTTTGCGGATAAATAAAGAAATGTTTTTTAATCAAATTAATAAACTTAAATTGATGAATTTTTTAGAAAAATTTAATCAAAAGAAATTAAACGGAAGAATCAATCATTTTTGGAGTTATATAAAAAATGCTTAATTTAAAACAGATAGAATTATTTTATCCTGAAAATCTAAGAATTTTTAAAAGGAATCTGTTAAGAGAATACTTGCAATATGTCATATTAGATATTATTTACAGTTCCGGATATGGAAGCCGATTGATTTTTATGGGTGGGACAGCAATTCATATGATTCATGGCATTCGGCGGTTTTCTGAAGATTTGGATTTTGATAATAAAGGTTTAAATCAGAAAGATTTTGAAAATTTATCTAACCAAATTTTACGAAAATTAGAATTGTATGGTTATTTTGTGGAAATACAAGATAGATATGGAGGAGCTTTCCATTGTTTTGTAAAATTTCCCGGAATATTCCATCAACATGGTATTTCTGGTCATTCCCGGGAAAAATTAACCATTCAAATTGATTGTGAACCTCAAAATGTTAATTATAAACCTGAAAGAGTTATTTTAAATAAGTTTGATATTTTTATGAGAATTAATGCCGTGCCTGCAGATGTGTTATTATCTCAGAAGCTATTTGCAATTTTAAATCGCCCCAGATCTATGGGAAGAGATTTTTATGATGTGATTTTCCTTTTTTCTAAAACATATCCAAATTATCATTTTTTAAGAGAGAAGATGAAATTGAAAGAAGAAAACGATATAGAAAAGGTAAGGAAAAAATTATTGTTAAAATGTGAGAAAATAAATTTTAAAAGATTAGTTAAAGATGTGAAGCCTTTTTTGTTTTACCCCTCCGAGGCTGAAAAAATAATGTTATTTCCTGATTTCATTAAAACAAAAATAGTTAAATAAAAGAAGATAAGGATGACATGATAGCATCGGTAGCATCGGTGTAAGGCTTCACAACTTCACAAAATATAAAAAAGAATGGATTAATGATCAAATCGAGTATAGAAATTTAGAAAATGTGAAGTTGCGAAACCTTACACCAAAAGATTAAAGATTTACTCAGACTAAATATTTATCTAAAAGAGAATCGGATTTGACTCTGTTAAAAGCCCATGAAATAAAAATGATTGATAGCGTATTGGATAGATTATCTGATATGAATGCCACCGAGATAAGTAATTATTCCCATAAAGATGTACCGTGCTTAACGACTAACAATGAAGAAATAATAGATTATGAATCTGTTTTCTACCGCACAAAACCCTATTCGGTGAGGACATATATTGAAGAAAATATTTAATGAAGTGTTAATGCTTCCTGTATTTTCTCTAATAGAAAAATAAACATAATTATTAGGAGAAAGTGTCAGGGGACAGTTATTTTTGTAAAAATTCCGCCTTCATCTTTTGCAATTCCTCTAACGTTTTTTCAGCAACGATTTTATCTTTATTGAAATGCCCTATCATCCTGTTCAGACATTTTTGTTTCTCTTTCGGATTTCCCAGATATTTTGCGCATTCATCCATAAACCCTTTTGTCATCGATACATTTGCATTAACTTCCTCAGGTATTTTTTCACTATCATGTTTTATTGAATTTTCTGGACATACATCATGGCATATGGCACAATGAATACAGTTATCCATATTTATTTCCGCTTTTCCATCTATCATGAAAATTGTATCAACCGGACATTCTTCAATACATATTCCACAACCTATACAGTCATCTTTTTTCACCCATGGCATCTTATCAATCCTCCTTTGATTTTCTAACCAACTTCTTGAATTTAGTATTATAGTATAACATTCTTAAGACTAAATTGTCCAAATATTATATTTGATTAAATCAGAAAAGTACTTTATTCAAACCCATCTTTTTAAAAAAAGAAGGATTTTTTAAAACCTTTGTCGTATTAGCATTAAAATGTAGAAAAATTGAAAAAGACTAATTCTTTTAATCGCTAGCGGCGATTCAATGAGGTAAATATATATTTTGAAGCGTGACAAAGAACCGTCCCCTTGACACAATAGAAATAGTCCAAAATTATAATTATAAAAGAGATAATGATTGTGATTAGATGATGTCTATGTTATAATAATAAAAATTAAATATAGTTAACAACCTTGGTTTTGAAAGAATTAAAAAGGAAAACGGTGTAAGACCGTTGCTATTGTCGTATCTGTAACCGGCATAACCTTGTATCATTCACTGCCTGATGAGGTGGGAAGGATGATATGCTCTGAAGGACCGGAAGCCAGTAGAATTGCCTTGGTTGTCTGCTTGACTATCCTCCGACATAGGGGTAGAGCAGTTGCTATTTTATAGCGTTTATCCGTCAATTTTAAGGCTGCTTCCTATTTAGATAGAGGAAGCAGCCTTTTTTTATTTGTAAGCGACATATGATGGTCGAGCATTGTAATTTTTCGATTAATTACGAATACAATATTTAATATTTAATTATAAAAATTTAAAGGAGGTTTACACGCATGTAAATAAATTTCTAATCATGTTTATCTTTTATATTAATAAGATTTGAAAAAGTTTAATTTATATTTTATAAGAAAGGAATCTATCTATGAAAAATAAAAAACATTTTTTGCTTATCATAGGCATAATTGCCTTAATCCAGATCATTACAGTAATACCAGGATTAGCCTCAGGAAATGAAAATCAGATATTCAGTCTGGATGAAATTGTGGTCATTGCCTCTAAATATCCGGAAAGAGTGTTAGATTCGGTTGTCAGCGTAGAAGTCATTACCGAAGAAGAAATTGAAGCGGCTCAAGCAGAAAATCTTGCAGATATATTAAATGCTGTTAGTGGATTGGAAATCAGTGACTACGGAAATGCCGGCGGAATTAAAGCCATAAGTATTCGCGGATCATCTCCCGAGCAGGTCCTGATCATGCTTGACGGACGACCGATGAATAATCCTCAAACCGGAAAAATCGATTTAGGGCAAATTCCCGCCAATATAATAGAAAAAATAGAAATTTATCGAGGACCAGCTTCTGCCATTTATGGGGCTAATGCTCTTGGTGGAGTAGTAAATATTATCACTAAAAAAGGTAAAGGTGATTCCAAAGGTGCAGTAAACGTGAATGTGGGTACATATGGTGCCCAAGATTACGAAGCTTCTTATCAGGGAGCCAATGATAATCTAAATTATTATTTTTCAGGTAATTATTTTACTACTGATGGAGATCGAGAAAATAGTCAATTAGATGAAATTAATTTTTTAGGAAAAATTATTAATAAATTAGACCAACAAACTGACATAGGTTTAGCCCTTCGATATCATAATTACAACCGAGGTTTACCTGGTTCAATCGATTATCCAAGTCCTGAGGCTATTCAGAGAGATCAAGATTTTAATTTGGATTTAACCTGGCAGAAAAGAGAAGAAGATAAAGATATTAATGCCAATGGTTTCTATTCTTTTCATCGGGTCTTTTTTGATAATCCGGGAATGTGGGGGCATACCGGTGCAAGCATTCATAAAACTAATTCTATGGGATTCTCTTTCGATTACACTGATTATAATTTCACTTTTGGTGATAATGGTTCTGACAGTCAACATATTTTTACCTGGGGAGCAGAAATAAAAAATGATCAGGTTGACAGCACAGATATCGGTGAACATAATAGCTTGAATGGAGCTATATTTGTTCAAGATGTTTGGCAGCCTTCTGATGTGGATGACCTGAAAGTAACGGCAGGAATCCGTTATGATTATAATCAAATTTTTGGAAATCAACTTAGTCCTCGTATTGGTTTTTCTTACCGTCTCCAGGATGAGTTAAATTTCCATGCATCTGTGGGAAGAGCATACAGGGCGCCTAATTTTGATGATTTATATTGGCCTGCAGATTCCTATGTCGCCGGTAACCCTGATTTAGTTCCGGAAGTCGCATGGGCATACGAAGCAGGATTACGATATATAAACGAGGAAGGTGATTTTACGGGAGAATTAAATATTTTCCGTAAAAATGTTGAAAATTTAATCAATTGGGCTGCTGGGGATGACGGAATTTGGAAACCGTTAAATATCGGTTCAGCAAGAGTTGATGGAGTAGAAGTTATTTTCAAAAAAGATTTAGGTGACCATTTGAGGGCTAATCTTGGTTATAGTTATCTAAACGCTGTGGATTTAGATACAGATAACCAGCTCAAACCTCATCATAAATATAATTTTGGGGTTGGCTATTATGACAAAACAGGTGATAACCAAGGAGAATTGCATGTTCAATTAGATGGTTATGCTATTACTGAAAGACCAAATGATTTACCAAATTATTGTCTGATTGATCTGAATATGGGAAAAGAATTGACATTAACCAAAAAGGATGGGCAAAAAGTTAAACTTGATTTTTCTGTGAAAAACATTTTAGACCAACAACCGGAAATGGTGAGTGGATTTCCGATTACAGGGAGAACATATACGGCAGGTATAAGTTTTGAATTTTAAATCACTGTCAGGGCAAGTCCTACTGATTGGACTTGCCCTGACAAAATTTAATAGAATGATGATTCCATCAACAAGAAGATGAAAAGATTAATAAAAAAAACTAAACCTATCTGGATTGCTTTAATATTGTCCTTATTCATTCATTTCTTTTTAATCAATCGTTTTATTTATTCATTAGAGGTTTCATCAAATAAGAAGATAATGGAGAAATCTCATATTGCCCGCATATCCCTAAAGCTAAAAACGGATCTTTCTTTCCCGATTGAAAATTCAGAGGTTTCGAAACTGAAATCATTTCCTGATTCTCAAAATATTGAGAATCGCGATACGGAAAAACAAATCTTACACGTGGAAGAAAAAATCGTTAAAAAAAAGTTACCTGTTGAAGAAATAATTCAGGATAATACAGACAAAAAAGAGATAACAGAAGATTTTATCCAAAAGGGTAGCTCGGATCAGGTTATAGAAGAAGAGACACCTCAAAGTCTGGTAGAGACGGAAAAATCTTTGACGACTGGGAACAAGGAAACGGAAAAAGAAGCAGAACAAGAAAAAGAACGGAATCTTCCGAAACAAAGTAATAACAATGAAAATATAAAAGAAAAACCTGTTCAGGAAGATTTTGATATAGCTTATCAAGGGGATGATTGTAAAAAGGAAGACCAAGTGAAGAATTCGGAGATTGAGGAAACGCTTGATTTCACCGGAAACAATTATCCGGATAATGTAAATCCGCCTGAGTTGCTTGAATTTCAACGTCCTGTCTATCCAAAAAATTTAAGAGAAAGGGATATTGAAGGGAAGGTCATTCTTAAATTACTTATTGACAAGGAAGGCAAGGTACAAGAAATTCAAATTTTTGAGTCATCAGGATATAAAACGTTTGATCAAATTGCTGTCAAATCAGTCTGGCAATGGCAGTTTAAACCAGCGAGAAAAGGAAATCAGCAAAGGGAAAGCCGGGTATTGATTCCCATTAATTTCCAAATAAAATGAAAAAGCGGGAGGTAATTTTAATGTATAGCATTTTACAGCAAGGGGGAGCCATTATATATCCATTGCTATTTATTTCCATTATTGCATTAGCGATTATCTTGGAACGTTTCTATAAATATTATCGGATTCCGAAGGAAATACCGGATGATTTCATGATAGCCATTAAGGAAAATATCCGTTTGAATAAGAAAAATGAGGCGCTAAAAATTTGTAATGATATAAAAAACCCGATTGGGAAAATATTAAAAAAGGGCATTTATCATTTAGATGACGGTGTTGAAGAAATATATCAACATATGGATGAAGCCAAATTGCATGAATTTCCCAAATATGAAAGGTATTTAGGATTATTAAATTTTATCGGAAAAATCAGCCCGACTCTGGGATTGCTGGGAACTGTTACCGGTATGATAAAAACATTTCATTATCTATCATTAAATGTGGAGGCGCAACAGCTGGCTGAAGGAATATCTGAAGCATTGATTACCACCGCTTTTGGCTTGATCATCTCCATTCCCAGTTTGGGCGCCTACTATTATTTTACAAGTAAATTCGAACAAATGGTAACTCATACGGAGAAACGGGAAATAGAATTGACGAATTATGTCAGAAAATTAGGAGTCCCTTATGAGAAAGTACCGAGTTAAAAAAGCAGATTTGGATATGAATTTAGCCCCAATGATTGATATTGTTTTCTTATTGTTGATCTTTTTTGTGGTAGCATCAACACTAAATATGAACGAAGTGCAGGCAATCATACAATTACCCGGGACTAGTACAGTAGAAGGAAGGAGTATTAAGGAAATTGTATTATATATCACAAAGGAAGGGCAAGTTTTTTTAGAAAAGGAAAAAATAGAATGGGAGCAGCTTCCGGATATTTTATATGAATGCATGACAGAAAATAAAACAAAGAAAGTAACGGTATATGCAGATAGAGAAGCGGACTTCCAATATATTGTGGATATGCTTGATTTAGCAAATCAATTAAAAATTAACCAAATTCAATTTTCCCTTCATCATCAGTAAAGGATCGTTAAAAATGAATTTTTTTATCCTAATTCATTTGACTCTGTTAAAGGCCTAATCTATAATTTAGGAAACTTAATATTTGAATATAATAATCTAAAAAGATATAGTTGGTTTTAGTTATAAGAAACCCTATAAAAGCTGAGGAAAGCTACTGGTTTATTGAGCTCATACAACATTCACCTTTGTAATATTAGGGCACAACTCTCGATTAGGAGTAGGTATGAACAGATATTTTACAATCATTCTCAACCCAATTGCGGATCAGGGAAATGCGAAGAAAAAAATCCCCTTAATAAAAGAGTTTTTTTCAAAAAATGCAACAGATTTCGAAATTGTTCTTACAGAAGGAATTGGTCATGCTACTTCCATAGCAGCATCGAGTGTTCAAATTCCTGACCACGTAATCGTAGCCGCCGGCGGGGACGGTACTTCTAATGAGGTAATAAACGGACTTATGTTTAATTCCCGTAAACCCGAATCATCATCAATCCATCAAAATCGTTTACAGTTTGGTGTCTTACCCATTGGTCCTGGGAATGACTTCGCCTTTGGAGCAGGAATTCCACATGATCTTACAGAGAGCATGCGCCTTCTTCTTGATGGGACTTTTTATCCAATGGATGTTGGGCTTATTAGCGGAGGTGACTTTCCTAAGGGTCGGTACTTCGGAAACGGTGTTGGTATCGGCTTTGATGCAATTGTCGGGCTGGAGGCGGCAAAAATGAAGCATTTTCATGGAGCGGCATCATATATCATTGCCGCGATTAAAACGTTGGTAATGCTCCCTAAAGCTCCAACAGTCGAAATATCTTACAAAGATAAACAGCAGATACTTACTCCGGCTCTTATTTCTATTATGAATGGGAAACGGATGGGAGGAGCCTTCTTTATGGCACCTAATGGAGATATGAGTGATGGGCTGCTTAATCTTACCATAACACATCAGGGGACGAGAATTTCTTTGCTCAAGGCAATGATGCTCTACATGAAAGGGAAACAAAGTAGGCACCGTGGAACATTTACTGACTCTGCTGAAGAATTCTCCCTAAAAGCACTTTCAGGAAGTATGACAGCTCATGCTGATGGAGAAACTATCTGTGTTGCAGGCACAGCTCTGAGAGTTCAGATAATTCCATCGGCACTTCAACTAATCACAAGAAGAAGACTGCCATGACATTAACTGGTAGATTTATAACCTTTATCATCAAACTGCTATTAAAAATATTTTGTAAAGTTGAAGGAGCCCAACTGAAATCTGTACCCCGTCAAGGACCTTTGATTCTCGTGATTAACCATATCAATTTTCTCGAGGTCCCGCTCATATACACGCTTCTGCTTCCCCGTAAGGTCTGTGGAATTATAAAAAAGGAAACCTGGGACAGTTGGTTCGTAGGGATGCTGGCAAGAGAATGGGGAGCTATCCCTGTTAACAGAGAAACCCCGGGCATCTCCACATTCAAGGAAACGGGAAAAGCTTTGAAAGATAAAAAAATCCTCTGCATTGCTCCGGAAGGGACAAGAAGTGGCACCGGAGTGCTGGCCAAAGGCCACTCGGGAGTAGTTTTTCTTGCCCTAAAAAATCGTGTTCCAATATTGATTGTCGCTCATTACGGAATCGAAAACTTTTGGTACAATATAAAGAGGTTAAAACGAACACGTGTCACCTTTGTTGTTGGGAAATCCTTCATGCTTGCGAGTGAGATGAAGACAACGAAGAACGGTTATCAGGAGATGACCGATCAGATCATGGCTCGCATGGCATTCATGTTGCCTGAACGTTACCGTGGTGCATATACAGATATAAAGATTATTTCAGATAAGTATATCAGGGTTAATTGTCAATACTAACCCTGCCATGGCTAATTACAGTTTTGATGAAAATAACCAGAGAACTGATATTCCTAATAAGTGAAAATGGGGTCTTTATTCTTGACATATAATTTAATTAACTGTCAAGAATAGAGATTTGATTCCACCTCCCTATATGTCATTTCCACCTCCCCATATATCATTTCTCCCCCCTTATATGTCATTACCGCGAAAGCGGTAATCTATCTTCTCTTTTCCATCTAAATACTATTTACCATTCACTAACAACTAATACACTTCGCAACTATTTTTTATAAAATGAAGGATTTTTTAAAACCTTTGTCGTATTAGTATTAAAATGTAGAAAAATTGAAAAAGATTAATTCTTTTAATCGCTGGTGGCAATTCAATAAGATAAATATATAATCTTAAAATATGACAAACGAAACGTCCCCTTGACACACTTTTGATTTTTAAATGACAAAAAATCAATAACATTGACAATATATATGAAGTGTGATATTAATACCAAAAGTATGAAAAATACTAAATATCCAACATGTAAGCCTATTCAGAAAAAAAGGAGATGAAAAATGTTTGATCATTCTGATTTATATTTTACTACGGTTACTGTAGGGAAAAAGGGGCAAATCATTATTCCGGCAAAATTACGGAAAGAACTGTCAATTGCCCCTGAAGAACAATTGGTTATCCTTTCCGGTCCTCATCAGGAAGGTTTTGCGGTGTTAAAAACCCAGTCATTTATTGAAAGACAGGAAAAGTTTAAGAAATTAACAGAACAATTTCTTGGAAAAAGTATGGACAGTTTACACAAAGGTAAAAAATAGAGAAAAATAAGGAGTGATGAAAATGAGATTGAAAAAAGATCATTTTTTAGGGAAAGTTATTTTCACCTTTCTCTTAGGATTAGTATTTTTATCGGCAAGTCATTTATTCATCTTTGCAGACTCCTCTTCAATGAATTTAAACTTGGAAAAGAGCATTCAAATTGCTTTGGAAAATAATATAGGCTATAAAATTACTGGATCAATGGTAAATTTAAGCCAGGCTCAGGTTAAAGAAGCTGAGGGAGCAAAAAAAATAAATATGAAATTGCAAGGCGGCTATCTTCAGATGAGCGAGACCCCCGATGAGGAAGATATAGCGGCAGGTGATTACAGCGATCTTTTTGCTCTTGGTCAAGGGGTTCCGATTATCTCTATCAGCACAACAAAAATTCTTTATAGCGGAGGTCAAATAGAATCACTAATTGATCAGGCAGAAGCCAATAAACAAATTTCTTTGAATGATCTGGAGAAAGAAAAACAGGAAATTATTTATAAAGTTACTGAGGCCTATTACCAGGTCTTGCAAACTGAAGGGATAAAAAGAGTAAGTACTCAGGCAGTCAAGCAGATGCAAGCTCACCTGGAATCATCCGAAGCACTGTTAAAAGAAGGGATGATTGCCCCGATAGACTTGAATCAAATTAAGTCACAGTTATTCAATCTCGAGCATAATCAAATTAAGGCAGAAAATGGTTATAAATTAACAATGTATAATCTTAATTCTATTATGGGGATTGATTTAAGTACCGAATTGCTATTGGAGAATAATTTATCTTATGAACCTTGCGAAATTAATCTGGAAGATGCTCTAGTCCAGGCCGGAGAGAACCGGATGGAAATGATGAATATCCTCCAGCAAAGAAGGATTATGGAAGAGATGATTATTGTAGCCAAAAGCAATAGAAAACCTAAGGTGATATTGAGTGCTGAATCGGGAATCGCCGGCTGGCAGGCTAGGATCGTAGCAGAATATTCTCTCTTGGATGGTGGCGTTAATAAGGCCAAGATCGAACAGGCGGAGATAAATCTTGCTCAGGTTGACCAAAGTGAAAAGCAGTTGAAGCAATTAATTGAATTTGAAGTACGTTCTGCTTATTTGAATATGAAAGAAGCAGAAAAATTAATTAAGGTAGCTGAAGAAGGCATAAAAAATTCACAGGAAAGTTTTCGCATTGCTCAGGTAAAATATAATGAGGGTATCGCAACAAATACAGAAGTGATTGATGCCCAAAGTACCCTCATTGAAGCTGAAACCAATCATTTAAATGCTCTTTATGATTATAATATCAATCGTGCTGCCCTGGTTAAAGCAATGGGAACACGCAATTAAAAAATTGATAAATGTATAAAAATAATCCTTTTATACTTTTTTATTTAATTATATAGGTATAAGGATTTTTAGATGATCATATTTTAAAAGAAAAAAAGTTAATTTATTAGAACAGAGAGGAAATATTTTATGAAAATTAAGAAAAGAACGGTTTTTGTCATTTTTTTGGTCATTGCAATTATTGGTTTATTGGCATTTCGAATTGTTAATAAATTAAATGAAAAACAGCAGGAAGAAATTCAGAAATCACAAATAAAAGAGGAAATCGTTATTCCCGTGAGAACTGCTTTGGTAGAAAAAGGGGAAGTTGATTCTTTTTTAAAGGTTACCGGTGTAGTGGAAGCGAATGAAACGGTAAGGGTAACTTCTGAAATAATGGGGCAGGCTAAAAAAGTCAAAGTACAAAATGGCGAAGAAGTCAATAAAGGAGATACGCTTATTGTTCTGGGTGATGAACAGATTAAAATCCAGGTAGCGCAAGCTCAGGCAACGCTGGATTCTGTCCAGGCTTCCTATGATAAAATCAAATCGGGTGCACGTCCTCAAGAAATCAAGCAGGCAGAATCAGCCGTACTTCAAGCTAAAATTAATCGGGATAGTGCAGAGGAAAATTATCAGAGAATGAAAAAACTTTTTTCCGAAAAGGCAATATCCGAACAACAATATGAACAGGCAAAAAATCAATATGAAATTGCAGATGTGCAGTATAAATCAGCTCAGGAAAGTTATAAAATGGTCATAGAGGGTGCAACGCAAGAAGATATAAAATCAGTTGAAGCCCAGGTAAGACAGACCAAGGCAGCTTTGGATATGGCTAAATATCAATTGAAAAATACGCAGATTACTGCTCCTATCAGCGGTAAAGTGACTTCTATCACCGTAAGTTCCGGCGAGATGATCGCTCCTTCCATGCCTTTATTGTCAATCATAGATACAAGCAGGATGTTTGTTAAAGTAGGAATTTCAGAGAAAGATATTTCCAAAACAAAAGAAGGTCAGAAAGTTAGCCTTGAAATTGATGCTTTTCCTGAAGAAAAATTTCAGGGAGAAATTGTTTACAAAGGTGTAGCGGTCGATCAAATTAGTAAGACACTGGAAGTAAAAATTGAAATACTTCAACAGAAAGTGGATATTCCTGTTGGCGTTTTTGCCCGGGGGAATATTCTTGTAAAAACCAACCATGATGCATTAATCATTCCTTCCAGTGCCCTTACCAGAAAAAAGAATGGAATATATGTTTATGTGATTGAAGAGAGAATAGCCAGACAGAAAGAAGTTGTTTTAGGCATTATTCAGGATGAACGGGTGGAGATATTGGAAGGGCTGTCAGAAGAAGAAGAGATTGTTGTACTCGGTAACCAGGAGCTGGAGGACGGAGTAAAAGTAAACGTGCTGGACAAGGAGGAATAGAATTGAATTTACCTGATTTTTCGGTTAAGCGACCGATTACCATTTTAATGCTTTTTATCGGATTAATTCTGGTAGGCTTTATTTCTTTTCAGAATTTAGGATTGGATTTATTGCCCGACTTGTCCTTCCCAATGTCAGCCATTATTGTTTCCTATTCGGGAGTAGCTCCCCAGGAAATAGAAAATATGGTTACGATTCCCCTGGAAGGGGTGGTAGGTACCATTCAGGGCGTAAAAAATATTTATTCTTATTCCCGTGAGGGAAGCTCTGTTATTTTGATGGAATTTAACTGGGGCACAGATATGGATGTAACTGCTTTGAATATCCGGGAAAAGGTTGATCAGGTCAAAGGCTTTCTTCCTGATGATGCCGGTGATCCGATTGTCATTAAATTTGATCCTTCACTGATGCCGATTCTTGTTTTGGGAGTGGATTCGGAGGAGAAAGATTTACAAAAATTGCAGGAATATGCGGAAGATATAATCAAGCCTCACCTGGAAAGATTGGAAGAAGTTGCCAGCGTGTCGATTAACGGTGGTTTGGATAGAGAAATACTGGTTTCGGTTGATAATGAAAAACTCCGCTCCAACCAGTTAAGTTTTGGTCAGGTGACTGCTGCTTTGGCCGGAGAAAATGTTAATTTACCGGCAGGAACATTAAAGGAAGGAACTATTAATTTTCTTATCAGAACTTTGGGGAAATTTGAAAACATTCAAGATATCGAAAAAATATTAATCTCTAATATTCGGGGAAAAAAGATTTATTTAGGTGATATCGCTAAAGTTGAAGATACCTTTAAGGAAAGAAATTCAATTACTTTTGTGAATGGAAAACCCGGTATCATGGTGAGCTTGCAGAAAGAATCGGGTAAAAATACGGTTACTGTAGCCAAAAGGGTATTTAAAGAACTCGAGAATATTCAAAAATTATTGCCTGATGATATATCTATCACCCCGGTATTTGATTCTTCAGATTTTATCAAAAAGACCATATCGCAAGTGGGATGGGTGGCTTTGTATGGGGCGATTATAGCGGTATTTGTTCTATTATTTTTTCTGGGGAATTTAAGCAGTACATTAATTATTAGTTTTGCCATACCTATTTCTTTGATTTTTACCTTTACTCTACTTTATTTTTCCAATTTAACTTTAAATATGATGACCCTGGGTGGTTTAGCTTTGGGAATCGGTATGATGGTGGATAATTCCATTGTCGTTTTAGAAAATATATTCAGGTATAGAGAATTAGGAACTGATATCAAAAGATCTGCTTGCTTGGGTGCAAGCGAAGTAGGTACGGCGATTTCTGCTTCCACTTTTACTACTATTGCTGTATTTTTGCCTATCCTATATGTTAAGGGAATTGCCAGTGAATTATTTAGCCCAATGGGATATACCATTACTTTTTCTCTTTTAACTTCTTTATTAGTGGCCTTAACCCTTGTTCCCATGCTTTCTTCAAAAATTTTACGCTTTAAAATGAAGGATAATAGCCCATCTGTTTCTAAAGAAAATTTGGTTCAAGATTCTCTGAATCATGGTGGAAGAATTTTTAATATTGTGAGAGAAGAATATGGCATACTAATTAACTGGTCTTTGCGACATCGGGGAATTGTTTTTATCCTTGCAGTGATTATTTTTGTCGGGTCAATCATGTTAATACCCTTTGTAGGAACAGAATTTATTCCATCGAGTGACCAGGGACAATTTAACATTAATATTACTTTACCTACCGGAACGAATCTGGAAACTACCAGAAAAGTTGTAAGTGAAGTGGAAAAGATTGTCTCAAAAATGCCGGAAATAAAAAGTATGTTAACTACCGCAGGAGAAGGTTCCGGTGGAATGGGATTCAGTTCACAGGGTGGTAACAGCGGTACCATCATGGTTAATCTGGTGGAACAGAATAAGAGAGAAAAGAGTATGGCGCAGATTATCAATGAATTAAGACAAAAAATAGACACTTACCCGGATACTCAAATAAAATTTGGGGAGCAGGGTTTTTCATTTTCCTCCGGGTCGGATTTAGAAGTAAAAATATCCGGTGATTCACTGGATGAATTGGAAAATATTGCTAATCGTATTTTGATAACGATAGCTGAAGTAGAAGGAGTGTATGACCTGGAGAGCAGTGTAGAAGATGTGCGTCCGGAATTACATGTAAATATTGACCGCGAAAAAGCAAATCTTTATGGTTTAAATACTGCTCAGATTGCTTCTACCGTTCATGATGCTCTTTTAGGTAGAGTTGCCAGTATTTATCAGGAAAAAGGAGAACAAATTGATATTCGGATTAGATTGGAAGAGAAGGATAGAAACAGTATAGAGGAAGTAGAAAATCTTCTGATTAGCTCCAGCATGGGATTACAGATTCCTTTAAAGGAAATTGCAGAAGTAATAGTAGCTTCGGGACCCAAAGGGATTGACCGGGAAAATCAGCAGCGGATAGTGAATGTTTCCGGGAATATCAGTAACCGCTTTTTAGGTAAAGTGATTCAGGATGCTCAGCAGCAATTGGATAAATTAGTATTACCCGAGGATTATCGTTATGAATTTGTCGGAGAAAATAGAGAAATGCAAGAGTCATTTATTCAACTTGCTCAGGCATTGGTTTTATCCATTATCCTGGTTTATATGATTATTGCTGCTCAATTTGAATCTCTTTTAATGCCCCTTGCAGTCATGTTTTCTGTTCCTTTTTCCTTGATAGGAGTTATCATGGGATTATTACTGGCAGATAAAAGTTTAAACGTGCTTTCCTATATTGGCATTATCATGCTGGTAGGGATTGTAGTTAACAACAGTATAGTTTTAGTTGATTATATCAATAAACTTCGAAAAGAGGGAATGAAAAGGAAAGAAGCTATTATTCTAGGAGGGAAAACCCGTTTAAGACCTATTTTGATGACCATGTTTACCACAGTTCTTGCTCTGGTTCCAATGGCAATTGGAATTGGAGAAGGTTCGGAACTTCGGGCACCGATGGCGATTACAATTATCGGGGGTTTGAGTTCATCCACCTTTTTGTCTTTGATCATTGTTCCTATTTTTTATACTTTTTTAGATGATTTAAGCCAAAAAATAACCAAAAGAGGATGAGGGTTAACCACTTAGAATAACTTCTTCTAAATTAAAAAGTTTTTAATCTCATTATTTTCAGAAAGAAGGGTTTATAAATTATTTTCGTATATATTAAACATTTCATCGGTAAAGTGCTTTGCAATGACATATAAGCCGTTATTTGTAAGGGATTTGACTATTTTATTCAGTTTTAATTTACTAACAACCGAAACCCTTTATTTACAAGGCTTTCAGACCCCCTTTGGGAATGCCCTTTTAACGCCCGTAGAGTGCCTTTAAACGCGATTCAATTTTCGAAAAATCGGCGATTACGACCCCCATTTTTTACCTATTTCTACCTTCTTAAAATCTTAAAACCCTTATAAATAACCACTTTCAGATTTTGGGATGATGGAATTTTAGTCAAAAAAGTGACATTTTTGAGGGGTAAAATACCTATTTTTAAAAATTTTGCGTTTAAGGGTGCTTAGAGTGGTTATTCGCTAAAACCCTTATTATATAAGGCCTTCAAGAAGGTATTTTCCCACAGGTTTTAAACATTTTCCCCCATTTGTAAGTAAATATTGTTAGTTTTAATCCCTCTGTCATTCCCACCTCCCCATATGTCATTCCCGCGAAAGCGGGAATCTATCTTCTCTTTTCCATCTAGATAGTAAATACCATTCACTAACAACTAATACACTTCGTAACTATTTTTAAAGAAAGAAGGATTTTTTAAAACCTTTGTCGTATTAGTATTAAAATGTAGAAAAATTGAAAAAGATTAGTTTTTTGCTCTCTGATGGCGATTAATAAGGTAAATATATATTCTTAAAATATGACAAACGAAACGTCCCCTTGTCTTTTCCACCCTTGTCTTTTCCAAAAAGGATCAAAAGATCATATGGGAAAAAATAATATTCAAGAAAATATTAGAAAACTTACAGAATACCAAGGGATCGATGTGCTTGGATTTGCGGATGCATCTGAATTTAAAGATTATTTATTAAAAAATTCTAAACGCCGAAACCCCAAGCTCTCATTATCTGACGCAAAGACAATTATTATTGTTGGCGTCTATATTGGTGGCCTTGTTCTTCCATCTTGGGCTAAATCCAACTTCGGGAGAACAAGTAGATTGTTTCTTTCTGGTTTTTTTAATGATGTAATCAAGCAAATTGAACCTATCTCCACTTTATTAAAAAATGAAGGATATACGGCTCTAATTTGTGATGATTCAAAGAGTGGAGGATCCATTATTCCATTAAAACAGGCTGCAATAAGAGCTGGTATAGGATGGCAAGGTAAGCATTCTCTTCTTATCTCCAGGCAGTATGGAACATTCCTTGCGCTTGGTGGAATTATTACCAATGCTAATCTTGATCATAATGACAAAGAAGAAACAAATCGATGTAAAAACTGTAAAAAATGTCAAGAGGCTTGCCCATTAAAAGCACTTGAAAATGCCTATATATTGAATAAAGATAGATGCCTGTCTTATGTTCTTCAAAATGATAATATGCCTGAAGAAGCTAAAACTGTATCAGAAAATCGAATAATAGACTGTGAAATATGTCAACAGGTTTGCCCGTGGAATGCTAAACATATTAAACAACCTTTAAACACACGAATGACATTAAGCTTTCAAAAGAAGATAGCAGCTTGGGAAGATTTTTTCACCCTTACTAAGCTTGTCAAACTAACGGAGAATGATTATAGAAAAACACTTAGCCACCTTAATGCGGGTATTCCGTATTCAATATTTTATCGAAATATTTTAATGGCAATAGAGCACGTTCAGAACTAAAAAAATTTGACCCCAAGTTTTTTTATTTGCAGGATTAATAAAACTAGTTTATGATAAGCTAAGAATCTATAAAGATATACCACAAGGAAAATTAGTGGTTAATTTTCGAAACTTCACCTAGAGTCATGCATAAACGAAGTAGTTCGATTATTTTAAATTATATGTAATGGCCATTAGATTATTCATGTTTAAGCCTTATTGGGATATTTTCTGATGGGGATTTATTATAAGGTTTTAAGAAATAGTAATATAAAAATAATTTAGTGAGGCTAATAATATAGAAGATTTTTCTTATTGGGTGCTCTTTTTATCAGCAGCAATACTACTGAATATTGCTCCAGGACCTGATATGATTTATCTCATTTCTAAAACAATGTCTCAGGGAAAACGAGTCGGATTCGCTTCAATATTAGGGTTAGGAACTGGAGCATTAATCCATACATTATTTGTCTCCTTAGGTATCTCAGCAATAATATCAACATCTGTAGTTGTATTTAAAATAATAAAATATACTGGTGCTGCTTATTTATTCTACCTTGGAATTAAAGCATTATTATCCGGGGGGTTAAAATTTAAAGAAAATGAGAAAAAAGAAGGTGATAGTTCTTTTTTTAAATCTTTTTCTCAAGCTGTAATAATTGATGTAACAAATCCTAAGGTCGCTCTATTTTTTATAGCATTTCTACCTCAGTTTTATAGAGATAATGGAACTTCAAAGATCACACAATTTATGACCCTTGGATTAATAATTATATTGATTGGATTTATTGTAGAATCAATAATAGTTTTATTGTCAGATAAAATAGCCCATTTATTAAAGAAAAAGCCTATAGTCTCAAGAGTGTTAGATAAAGTTTTTGGTACAGTTTTAATAGGTTTGGGGATAAGATTAGTAGTTCAAAAAAATTAAATTATGAAGAACAGGGGACGGTTCTCTGTTCCTATTTTCCCCTCCTAAAACCCTTACTATATAAGGCTTTCAAGAAGGTATTTTCCCACAGGTTTTACACATTTTCCCCCATTTGTAAGTAAATATTGTTAGTTTTAATCCCTCTGTCATTGCGAACTTTCGAAGAAAACTTAGGACTCTATCTTTCCTCCTCTTTTTTAAAAACTTGCAACTTGCAACTTGCAACTTGTACCTTGCACCTTGTAAAAACTTTTTCTTTTAAAAAGAAGGATTTTTTAAAACCTTTGTCGTATTGGTTTAAAAATAGAAAATAAAAAGCTTTCTTCGAGAGGGGAAATAAAAAAGGAGGTCAATATGTTTTGGGGAGTATTAGTGGGAATTATAGCTATGTCCTTTTTGGGTTGCATTCCTTTATTCGGTCCGCTTCTTGCAGGTTTTATCGCCGGATTGATTGTTAAAGGAGCAGGAAAGGGGGCATTAGCCGGTTTTTTAAGCGGGAGTTTCGGAGGAATATTGGCATTACTTATCCTCCCTAGTTTAGGTGGTCTTGTAGGCACTTTTTCTGGTGGATTATTTGGAGAGGTATTAGGTGGAACAGTTGGTACAATATTAGGAGGAGGAATTTTTATATCTACCCTTTATTTCGGTTTATTAGGATTAGCCGGTGGAGCTCTGGGAGGACTGGTTAGACCCAGATAAGGCAAACCAAAAGAAGATTGTTTTGGTAATAGTTAAAGGAACTTTACAAGAGGAGTGGTAAATAAATGACGAAAGAAAAAGTTCAATCATTAATTACGGAACATTTTGCTAAAATAGTACAGAAAGACCGCAAAGTACACAATGCGTATTTGTTAATTCATTCGGAAAAGCTCGGTATTCACTTGAATATGGCAGAAGGCTCAACCGGCAATAGGCCTGCTAATGCACAGCAGCCTTATTTTATTGCCAGCATTGGTAAATTGTTTACCTCTGTTCTTATCGGCATTTTGGTTGAAAAGGGAATGATATCTTACGAAGATACCATCACTCAGTTTTTAGATAATAATCTATGGCGCGACTTACATATCTACCAGGGGAAGGATTATACCAGCAAAATAAAAATGAAACATTTATTGAATCATACATCAGGTTTGCATGACTATTTCGAAGATAAACCGGAACAGGGTAAATCGATGATTGATATACTTTTTGATGAACCATCCCGTTTCTGGACTCCCCAGGAGACGATTCAATGGTCTAAAGAGCATTTGAAATCACATTTCCCTCCCGGAAAAGGATTTCATTATTCAGATACAGGCTATCATATTTTAGGATTAATTATTGAGAAGATAATCTCGACACCTTTTCATGAAGCACTTCGGCATTACATTTTTCAGCCGCTCCAGATGAATCACTCGTATTTGGCTTATTATTCTGAATCAATGGTAAAAAACGACTTGCCTGTGGCAGATTTATATTCCGGTAATACCAATGTGACCCAATACCGCAGTCTTAGTATTGATTATGCTGGTGGTGGAATTGTGGCTACATCCGAGGATTTACTGAAATTCATGAAAGCATTGGTGAAACATGAGATTATCAGAGAAGATACTTTTGAGAAAATGAAAGATTGGGCGAAATTTTCTATAGGTATTGATTACGGCTACGGATTAATGAATTTTCGAACCATTCCTCTTTTAATGCCCAAAAAATATAATGTATGGGGAAATGCCGGCTCAATAGGTTCTTTTATGTTTTACCATCCGGCAATGGATATTTACTTAATCGGTAATTTAAATCAGTTTCGCTATCATAGTAAAGGTATCAGGTTAATGTTTAAAATGATTGATATACTTTCAAAATGTGATTGCAGTTAGGTGGTTTTGAAGAATAAAGATGTCAAGGAGACGTGTCAAGGGGACGTCTTCTTGACATCCCCTTATGAGGGGAATAGGTTTGGGAGGTAAACAGATTGAGAAATAAAATCATAGATTTTATACCTGAAAAAGCAGAAGTTGGAGTTGGATTGGTGCTACAAGATAAGAGTAATAGATATATATTTTTTGTTGCTGGAGAAAGACATAAAACTGAATTAAAAGAAATTTTTTATGCAGGTATTGGAGGGCATGTCGAAGAAGGTGAAGATTTCATAATGTGTGCACATAGAGAAGCAAAAGAAGAAATTGGAACGGATATAGATATTATATCATCATCAAATACGTGGTATGTTTCAAAGGATGAATCAGTTAATCAAATTAAAATAATTGATAGTCCGAAACCGTTAGCAATATATGAGATGATTCATCCTATAGGTACTCCAAGAGAAGGAAAAGTGTATCACATTATAATATATAAAGCAAAATTATGTGATTTCCCCCAAAAAATATTACTTAATGAACTTCAAGGTGTAATTGCATTAAAAGAAGAACAAGTAGTAAAAGGATTAGAGAGAAAACCAACATTGAATGAACTAATTGAAGAAGGGGCAACTATAATGGTAGGTTGTGAAAATTTAAGCAGTGTAATCCGTCTTTATCCGATTGGAACAGCAAAGGCTTTAGCTAATATTTTAAATTATATATCTTAATTAAGGTAGCTAACATAACGAACGCCTAACAGTGGATTGCCGGTTCCGCTAGCGCTCCACCCAAATTCATTCATCAAACCAAGTCTGGCTAGATTCATGAACTTCGGCAATCTGATACGTTATGCGAAATTACCTATAAACAAAATGAACAAAAATCAACATTAAGTGGTCACCATGAAGATTAGCATAATTCCAAAATATAATCTAAAAACAGAAAAAGAGTATTGTTGTGTTCCAGCCGTTCTTCAAATGGTTCAAGAGAGGAGAGGCCTTGAATTTTCTTCACAAGAGGAAATTGGTTATCAACTGGGTTTGATTATACCTAAGGAAAAGGCGCACTTGTTTAGTAAAGTACGAATAGGCAGAATTCCAAAAACTGGTTGGGGAACACAAACCAGTAAGAAGCAATACTCTATCAACAACTATTTCATTAAAAATAATCTTCCTTTAGAATTGACCATTTATAATGTTCAGGAAATAAAAAATGTTTCCGAATTTGTTATTCAAAATCTCATGAACGATAATGATATCATTATTTGCTACAATAGTCAGTTTCTATTTGATGATGGAGACATAGAGCATGTTTCTTTAATTCAAGAGATCGAGACTGAGAACGATAAACTAACTATCGTAGATCCAGCTATAGGGATTCCAAAAGATAGAAAAACCAAATTGTCTAGTTTAATTCGAGTCTTAAAATCTCATGAAGCCAGCATGCTAATTGGTTTTTGGATTGTTTCAAGGACAAAATGAGGGCAACTTCGCACAACAGCGTGTTTACGATTCGCTTTGCTCACACAAATGCCTTCGGCACTCCGTAAACACGCAAAACGTTGTACACAAGCTGGACCGAAGCTGTTTTTTTAAAATCCGGTATCCTTGTTGGATAATAACAGATATTGTTTACTGAGAATGATCTTGAGATTACAGGAGGATATATATTGTGAATACGGAAATTTATTATTTTTCTGGAACTGGTAATAGCTTTTACGTGGCAAAGGAATTACAAAAGCGAATTATAGATTCAAAACTTATACCGATTGTAAGTCTTTTAAAACAAGAGATTATTGAAGTCCAGGGAGAGACGGTAGGTTTTGTTTTTCCTCTTCATGGTATGACTGTGCCTATACCTGTAAAAATATTTCTAAAGAAATTAGAATTAAAGTCCGTCAATTACATATTTACAATAGCAACACGAGGTGGCACAAAGTGTTTTGCGTTTAATAAAATAAATCAAATATTAAAAAGAAATTGTAAATATTTAGATTCAGCTTTTATTCTTACCATGATTAATAATGATCCAAAATTTGAAGTTTATGAAATCCCAACTGGTGAAAGAATATCAAAGGTTGAGTCAAAAATTCAAACTCGACTGGACTCTATCTCCAAGATAATTATAAATAAAGAAAAATACCAAGAAAAAGACTCTGATTATATTGATTTTCTTTTTATTAAACCTGTTAATTATTTATTAGAGCGACTCGTACTCTTAGGTATGTTCTGGGCTGATGTTACACATACTAATAACTATTTTTATGCAGATTCCAAGTGTACCGGCTGTGGCATATGTGAAAAAGTTTGTCTGTCTCAAAAGATAAAAATGATTAATAAAAAACCTGTATGGCAGAAAAACGTTAAATGCTATTTATGTTACACCTGTTTGAATTATTGTCCGGAGCAAGCGGTTCAAATTAAATCTAAAATATACATGAAATCCTATACTGATAAAAATGGAAGATACCCTCATCCATTTGCAACTATAAAGGATATTGCTGGGCAAAAACATTGAATCGGGGCGAGTAAGTGGATTTGCTCCTTAAGTCCTGTACATCCATTTATTCGACTAGTTTTTTAAGGGACATGGCACAACAAATCACTAAGAGTTTATGCGGAGTCGCTCCGCTTCTTAGCTTTTGGCACGATTACTAATTTATTTGATTCTATTTAAGATATCAGATATAATTTATACAAATTTTTTTGAAACGTAGTTATCCTCCGAGTAGCTTCAAAAATGTAGCTTAAAAATTTTTCAAGTGGTTGGAAATTATAAATAAGGGTAATAAAAAATGGATTTAAAAATTATCGGGAAAAATCTTGATAAAGGGAATATAAAAATACTCAAGGATACTCTTAATAAAATAAATCCGAATATAGGAAAAAAATTAATCTCCTGGGTCCTTCAACACCCTCGTTACCTTAAAAGTTTTTTCCCTCTTTATCGGGCTTACAGCAATGCCCGACAAACCCGGGAGAAAGAATTAGAAAACGGATTGCAAGTGCCTTCGACCTTAATCATAAGCATTACCCCCGCTGTAATCTTAATTGTGAAGGATGTTATGCGTCAGCTGCTGGTAATATCAAGAGACGTAAAAGTTTAAAAACTAAAACTCAAGCCAAAACTCCGCTAAATTGTGAACAATGGCAAAAAATCATAAAAGAAGCAGGTGAACTGGGGATATTCGTTAATATAATTGCCGGTGGTGAACCCTTTTTATTCCCTGGATTAATAGACCTTTGTGGAGAATTTAAAGACCAAACCTTTGTGATTTTCACCAACGGAACTGCCCTTACCAAGGCCGATTACGATCTCTTGAAACATTCAATCAACCTGGCTATCATCGTAAGTATAGAAGGGAGTCCAGAATTTACTAATAAAAGAAGAGGGAGTGGAATCTACGAAAAAGCCTTAAAAACAATTAAAAACCTTGACCAAATAGGCGTACCTACCGGAGTATCTGCCACTATTACTCGGATGAACTTTAAATACTGGATGAATCCTGAAAATATCGATAATCTGATTAAACAGAATATAAGAATGCTCTTTCTGATTGAATATATTCCTCAAACTCCTCTGTCTCAACCAAAAACAGCTTCAACAGATCATTCCACGAAATCTTCTCTGGATATGACTCCATCTGATCACTCTCTCCTGCTTAAACCAGAGGAAAGAAGAGAATTTAGGAAACAAATCCTGGAATTCCGTTCGACCAAACCTATTTTTATAATTCATTCTCCAGGTGATGAAGAATATTTTGGAGGATGTGTATCAGCGGGAAGGGGTTTTGCTCATGTTACACCGGCAGGAGACCTTACCCCTTGCCCGGTATCAAATATTGCCACCCATAATCTTACCAACTCTACTTTACGGGAAGGACTGGCCAGTCCCCTCTTTAAAGAAATATGTAAAAACGAACACCTGCTGGAAACCGAAGGTATGCCCTGTGCTTTGTTTGCTCATCCCGAGGAAGTCTCCACCCTGGCGAAGTTAGTCGGAGCTTACAAAACAGATTTAGATATTTTATGACAGGAGACGGTTCTTTGTCACACCCAAACTTTACACATTTTTCCCATTTGTAAGTAAATATTGTTAGTTTTAATCCCTCTGTCATTGCAAGCTTTCGAAGAAAACATGGCAATCTCATCTCGAAACTATTTTTTAAAAAAAGAAGGACTTTTTAAAACTTTTGTCGTATTAGTATTAAAGTGTAGAAAAATTGGAAAACACTAATTCCTTTAGCCCGCTGGTGGCGATTTAATAAGATAAATATATATTCTTAAAATATGACAAACGAAACGTCCCCTTGTCATTCCTAATCGAAGGAGGCTATTTTGAAAAGAGTATCCGAAAAGGACGTGGAACAGTTCTGGAAGAAAAAGGAAGAGGATATTGGAGAGAAAATTAAAGGGAGGAGTATGGCCCAGTTCATCGGTGGCTATCGGAACTTTTCCGGACCGATCTTGGGAATTTTATTCTATACCGAGAGCGCTTTTTATTTTCAGACTTTTCCCCGGCAAAACTCGCTCTTTTCTTTTATAAGAGCTGAGCAACCGAAACGCGAAGAGAATCAATTAAATTTTCGTATTCTCTGGTCCGATGTAGAGAAGATAGATCTTCCTCCCAGAAAACATTCTTTTCTGGCACTTTTATCTCCTGCAGATTATCGGATTTTCATTGACTATCAGAGCAACGGGCAAAAAATGACCCTAACACTGAACATGCACTGTCTGGAGGATTGTAGCAGGTTAATCGATTTTTATAAAGATCGCAGAACAAAAAAGAAATGGTAGATTATCTATCAGCTGATTGAATTACACCGGTTTTTGGTTGTCAGATTGTCACGGGAACGGTTCTTGTGACAATAAAAGATAACATGGCTCTGCAGCACATTTATTAGTTAAACAACTAATTAAAAAGCAAAAAATAAAGGAACAGGAAAACTGATTTTTAGCTAAACAAGAAAGATAAATCTATATAGAATTAGAGGATTATCAGTTTTTAAAGGAAAAAATAGTAAGGCTTTCAAGAAGGTATTCTCCCATAGGATTTACACATTTTCCCCATTTGCAAGTAAATATTGTTAGTTTTAATTCCTCTGTCATTCCCACCTCCCCATATGTCATTCCCGCGAAAGCGGGAATCTATCTTCTCTTTTCTATCTAGATACTATTTACTAACAACTAATACACTTAGCAACTATTTTTTAAAAAATAAGGGTTCTATAAACCTTTTATCGTATTAGTGTTAAAATGTAGAAAAATTGAAAAAGACTAATTCTTTTAACCGCTGACATCGATTCAATAAGGCAAATATATATTCTTGAAGTGTGACAAACGAAACGTCCCCTTGTCTTTCTATCCCTAATCCACTTCTTTTATTTTCTCATTTACTATTATAAATAATTAAAATTTTAAATTATTTGACATTAATTATACAAATAATATATAATAATATTTATTAAACATGTAATATATAATAATGTATATAAAATATAATAAGAGGTGATATTATTTGTCTTTGGGAAATGCCTTGTTGGGCTTACTAAATGATAGACCAATGGCCGGCTATGATTTAAAAAGGATCTTTGATGATACCATAGGTTTTTTTTGGACTGCCCAGATGAGTCAAATATACCGGGAGCTAAATAAACTGGAAGAAAAAGGATTAGTTAAATCTGAGGTGGAATCACAAGAGAAAAGACCGAATCGCAAAGTTTATCAACTTACCAAAGAAGGCAAAGAAACTTTCTTAAACTGGCTGAATAGGTTTCCTGATCAGCTCAGCCAGGCTAGCAGAAGTCAATTTTTAATGCGAATATTTTTCTCATCAAGAATTAAATTGGGTGAATTAGACTTTGAAATAAAGAGATATAAAAAGGAAAAAGAAGAACAGTTAAGATATTTAAATAAAGTTGAACAATGGATCAAGGATTATAGTCGGGAAGAAAAATATAAAGATGATATTTTTTATTGGAATTTAATAATTAAAAAGGGATATATGAATGTTGCTACCGGGATAGAGTGGGCTGATGAATGTTTGCAATTAATTGAACAGAAAAAGAGAAAAAGAGGCTCATAGCTATGTTAATAAAGGACACAAAAAGGGAAATGTAGTAATAACTTTGGAACATAATAACAAAACCTAACAAGGTAACTGTACAGGACAATTTAAATAATAAAAAAAGAGGAAAAAAAATGAATTCAGATAAATTTACTCCAAGACTTTTAGGTATAATGTTTTTTATTGTAGCAGTTACAAGCGCACTCAGTGGATTTATGTTTAGTTCATTGATTGAGTCTGATAATATCTCCAATAGCATGATTAATATTTCAGACGATCCAACTAAGATACAGATGAGCATCGTAGGTGAGCTCATTACAGCCATTGGAATTGTACTCTTAGCGGCATTACTTTATACTACCCTAAAAAAACAAAATAAAATTATTGCTCGTTGGGCCTTTGGTTTATGGATAACAGAAGCAATAATTCTTGCTGTCAGTAGAATAAGCGCTTTCCGTCTTCTATATACAAGTCAAGAATATGTAAAAGCGGGAGCTCCAGATTCCTCATATTTCCAAACTCTTGGCAGTTTATTTTATGAATCCACACAATTTGGTTATAGTGTTCTTATGGTTTTTTATTGTTTAGGAGGTATACTGTTTTACTACTTAATCCTTAAATCAAAATATGTACCAAAAGTGTTCCCCCTTTGGGGCATCATAGTAGCTTCTCTGGGATTTATTGGTATCTTGTTTGTATTATTTGATTATGATGTTCCAATGTACGTATTCCTTCCAATTTTGCCGTTTGAATTAGCAATCGGAGTATGGCTGATGGTTAAAGGCTTTAGACCACAGGAGATAAAATCTAAAAGTGGTTAACAATCATATAATATACCGTTTTAAGCATCAGGAGGATAGGAGTAGGTATCCTTTAGTAAAATCTATATTTTTTAACAGTAAAAGCGAGTTAAAATCTCGTTTGTCTGATGGATGTGAGAAAGTTAGAAAATTCAATACTTTAATATAACTAATCCAGATATCAAGGTGTCATACATAAGAACAAAAAAGAGGAGGAAGAAAAAATGAATTCAAACAGAAAGACCGCAATAATTGTGGGAGTATTATTTCTTGCCGGGATTACGATTTGGATAGGTGATGCACTTATAAATTCTATTCTAGATGCTCCAGATTATCTTATTAATGTTTCTGAAAATACAACCCAAGTGACAATAGGAGTGCTCATTGCGCTTATTAATGGCGTTGCAATCGTTGGTATTGCAGCTCTGATGTTTCCTATTTTAAAAAAGCATAATGAACCTATAGCTCTTTGGTACGCTGGTTTTAGGATTACTGAATTCGCAATCATTATTGTTAATTTAATTGCCCCACTATTGCTAATAACATTAAGTCAGGAATATGTAAAAGCAGGAGCTCCGGATGCTTCCTATTTTGCAACTTTAGGCACTTTATTTCAAGCAGTACGTTATTGGACCTTAAATTGGGTTTATATCTTTAATGGCCTAGCTGGTCTAATGTTTACTTATTTATTATATCAATCAAAACTCATTCCACGATTTATATCAGTCTTGGGCCTCATTGGATACGCATTGTTGTTACCAGGAGCCTTATTACATATGTTAGGCTATGTTGATTTGCTTCAATTTCCAGGAGGGCTTGTATTTTTTTCAGGAGGCTTATTTGAAATAATATTATTACCGATATGGCTTTTCGTTAAAGGATTTAATCCATCTGCAATCGCTTCCGGGTCTGCCAAAACAGATATAAACGAGATAAAATGACCAAATCGAAGTAAATAAGGAGAAATACTTATGAAAGCAATTGTATGCACAAAATACGGATCACCGGATGTTCTTCAGCTCAAAGAGGTAGAGAAACACACTCCCAAGGATAATGAAGTACTGATAAGAATATATGCGACAACCGTAAGAGCAGGGGACGTGAGAATTCGAAGTTTCACAGTCCCTGCCGGGGAATGGCTCTTCGCACGAATGTTTCTTGGTTTCAGAAAACCAAGAAGAGCTATACTGGGGTTTGAGTTAGCCGGGGAAGTTGAAGCAGTGGGCAAAGACGCAAAACGATTTAAGAAAGGTGAACAGGTTTTTGCATCTTGCGGTTTGGAATTTGGCGCTCATGCCGAGTACAGATGTCTGCCTGAAGACGGGGTGGTAGCAATAAAACCGGCCAATATGACCTATGAGGAAGCCGCCGCCGTTCCTTCTGGGGGAATTGCAGCATTGTGTTCCCTTAGAGATAAGGCAAATATTCAGAGCGGACAAAAAGCTCTTATCTATGGAGCTTCTGGGAGTGTAGGTACTTATGCGGTACAGCTTGCCAGGTACTTTGGGGCAGAAGTTACCGGGGTATGCAGTACCACGAATTTGGAATTGGTGAAATCTCTGGGAGCCGATAAGGTCATTGATTACACTAAAGAGGACTTTACAGAAAGAGGAGAACTTTATGATGTCATCTTTGATGCCGTTGGAAAAATCTCGAAATCAAAATGCAAGAAAGCACTAACTCCGAACGGGACCTATGTGACAATTCATAAGGTGAACTATAAGGAAAGTGCTGAAGATTTAATCTTCCTCAAAGAGATTATTGAGGCGGGAAAATTAAAAGCGGTCATAGATAGACGCTATCCGTTGGAACAGATTGCCGAGGCTCACAGGTATGTTGAAAAAGGGCACAAAAAGGGAAATGTAGTAATAACTGTGGAACATAATAAAAAAACTTAGCTAGGTAACTTTACAGTACAATTTAAATAATAAGAAGGAGGTGATAAGATGGCTGAGAAAAAACCCATCCCTAATGTTGTATTGCCAATGAAATCTCTATTGGTTTTGTTTTCATATCATAACAATAATACTGAGAAAATCGCTAACGTCTTCGCAAAGGTTCTTGATGCACAAATAAAAACGCCACAGCAAATAAACTCTGAAGAGCTTCAAGAGTATAGTCTAATAGGCTTTGGCTCAGGGATATATGATTACAAACACCATAAGGTTCTGCTTGACCTTGCCGATAAACTACCACAAGTCACCAACAGGAAAGCATTTATTTTCTCAACCAGTGGAGTTCGCGTCGATTCGCGCGTGTTCAAGAACGCGCGTGAATTTCACACGCCGCTTAGGGAAAAACTGCAATCTAAAGGTTACATGATTGTTGATGAATTTAATTGTGCAGGTTTTAACACCAACTCCGTTCTTAAATTATTTGGGGGAATGAACAAGGGTAGACCTAATGCTGAAGACCTCAAAGATGCGGAAGAGTTTGCTCAGAACCTGAAGCAGAACCTGCAAAAGAAGATGAAAGCCAAACCCAAGGCTTAAATGTCAAAAAAAGATAAATAGAATAATAATGAAGAAGGAGGTGATAAGACGGCTGAGAAAAAACCTATATGTCGATAAAGGACACAAAAAGGGGAATGTAGTAATCCAACGATCATGAATCATCCTTTTATACAACATATGAAGGGATGGATAATAAACAATCAAAAAGAAAGGAAAGGTATGATATGAATAAACAAAAAAGAAAGGAAAGATATAATATGAATAAAACTACAGCTTTCAAAGAAGTAGAGATGTCAAAACATATTCTCAAGGGTTTGATTGTCTCTATATTGGCAATATTACTGATGACCTTTGCTGCTGTGTCTGTCCTTGCATTTGATGCCCGCAGTGGAGATATTGTAACTATCGCCAGTGGAGAGGTAATCGATGGTGACCTTTATGTAGGTGGTGAAACAATAATCATTGATGGCACTATTAATGGTGACCTCATTGCTGGTGGCAGGACAATCACGGTCAACGGCACGGTTAATGGTAGTATCATGGCTGCTGGCGGAACAGTCAATATCAATGGTGAAGTTACCCACGCCGTTCGGGTAATAGGCGGAACTCTGAATATCATCGGTACTATCGGAAGAGACTTGCTGGTTGCCGGTGATGAGTTTATTATGGCCAGTACAGCTGAAATTGGCAGTGACCTTCTTTTGGGCGCTGGTACCGCCCGTATTGACGGACTTATTAATGGTGATATTAATAGCGCTGTTGACAATTTGACTATAGCATCTACGGCAAGTATCCAAGGAAAGCTAACCTACATTAGTAAAAACGAAGCTAATATTCAGTCCGGTGCTCAAATCAGGGGCACAATCACCCACAAGCTACCCGACGTAAAAGAAAGGCTAGTAACCGGCACCCACAGGCTACCCAATGTAGGAGAAAGGCTAGTAACCATAGGGTTATGGGGTAAAGTCATCGGGTTCTTAATGACTCTCGTGCTAGGCATAGTCATCATCCTCCTTGCCCCGAAACGGGTGAAAGCGGTCACTGAGTCAATCCGCACTCGCCCCTGGGCAAGCCTCGGCTGGGGAGCGGTTATCTTAGTTGCTACCCCCATTGCTGTCCTAATGGTTGGTATTACCATTATTGGCTTACCTCTCGGTTTAATTGCTTTGGTTCTTTATGCTATAGCCATTTATCTCACTCAGCTTTTTGTCGGCTTACTTATCGGGCAGTTGATTATCGGTGGCTCTAGGGGAGTTGAGACCAGAGGCACTCTAGTTGGTGCCCTGGCATTAGGGCTGGCTATTCTCAGCCTTCTGAGGCTAATCCCTTACTTAGGCTTTGTCATCGGGCTGGCTACCATTCTTTTCGGTTTAGGTGCCATATTGGTCTCGGGAAGGAAACTACGGACTGAAGCACAAAATATATCTTAAGTCCAGAGGCAGCTAGCCCAAATGACTGAAATTATTTTGGTAAAGCACGGAGAAACTGAAAGGAATGTGACCGAGATATTTTCGATTTTTTAACTTTGCATACGTTTTATGATATATTTTTCACAATTAGTCGAAATTGGGAGGAGGATGCAATGAAAGCGATTGTATGCACAAAATACGGACCTCCAGATGTTCTTCAGCTCAAAGAAGTAGAAAAACCTACCCCCAAGGACAATGAAGTGTTGGTAAAGGTTCATGCGGCATCCGTGAATGCAGCTGACTTGGAAACCCTGAGAGGAGTGTTCATAGTCCGTATCGTGGGGCCTCTAAAACCAATGTACAAGATACTCGGAACTGACATAGCGGGGCAGGTTGAAGCGGTTGGCAGAAAGGTAAAGCAGTTTTAGCCAGGTGATGAGATATGGGGGGATTTATCCGCGTATGGTTGGGGCGCTTTTGCTGAGTATGTATGTGTTCCTGAAAACGCATTGAGGCTGAAACCGGTTAGTATGACATTTGAGGAAGCAGCGGCCTATCCTCAAGCGGCAGTCCTCGCCCTGCAGAATCTTCGCAATAAAAGACCGATTGAGCCAGGACAAAAGGTTCTGATCAATGGTGCGGGTGGTGGTGTGGGTACCTTTGCGGTGCAGATCGCCAAGTACTTTGGGGCTGAGGTGACTGGCGTGGACAGCACGAGGAAATTGGACATGCTGCGCTCGATTGGTGCAGACCAGGTCATTGATTAGACTCAAGAAGATTTCAACAATCTCGGAATAGTCAAAAAGGAGTGATTAAAATTGAAAAGTCTTAAATCCAAAAACTAAATTTTTGAGTAAAAACAATCGTCTAACAGTTCATAACTTTTCTAAAAAAAGGAGAAAAAACGATAACTACCAAAGAAAAAATGAATCCCAATAAAACCGCAAGAATTGCAGGGTTCCTGTATCTGATTATGTTCCCACTCGGTATCTTCATCGCATTTTATGTTCCCTCCATTCTTATTGTGCCCGGAGATGCCGCAATAACAGCCAATAATATCATGGCTTCTGAATCGCTATTCCGTCTCAGCATTGTGAGCGCTCTAATCATCCAGATAATCAATATATTCTTGGTTCTAGTTTTATACAAGTTACTCAAACCAGTTAACAAAAACCATGCTTTGCTTATGGTTATATTCATTCTGCTCGGTGCCCCTATCGCGATGCTCAGTCAGCTTAACCAATTTGCTGTCCACTACTATTGAGCGGTGCTGACTACTTGACAGTATTCACAGCAGATCAGTTGCAAGCTCTGGTGCCCCTATTTCTTGATTTACACGAACATGGAATTAGTATCGCCGGTATATTTTGGGGCCTTTGGCTATTTCCCATGGGTTATTTAGTTTTCAAGTCGGGTTTCCTTCCTAGAATTTTGGGCATCTTGTTGATAATTGGATGTTTTGGCTATCTGATAGATTCTTTTACGATTTTTCTTTTCCCGAGCTTTAAAGGGATTGCCCAGTTTACGTTTTGGGGGGAAGTGTTATTCCCCTTGTGGCTTTTGATAAAAGGTGTAAACGTCGAACAGTGGGAAAAACGTGCTCTTGAATCTGCCTGAATATAACTCATGCCGAAGGGATAGGGACTTCGCTTTAGAGTCATTCCCTGGTAGACAATTTCTCCGAGACTCAAAGCGACGCGGATGGCGGCTGGGGCCTGTGAGCAGGAGGGGGCGGTCTGGGGGGGAGGGGCTGCGACGGACGCCGCGGGCAATCAAGGATGCGTTTGTGTATTGTAAGTTAGAGTATATTATGAATCAAATGAAGGAGGATGCTGCAATGGAGGAGTCAAAAAAGGAAGTAGAAAAACGGATGGAAAAGGAAGTAGAAAAACGGGTGACTGAAGCGGTGACCTCGGGGACTACCATCCTCGTCACCTTCGCCGTGACCTTTGTCATTATGGTGGTCGTGCTCAAGTTCGTGTGGGCGTGGGTCGTTATCGACCTGTTCCCCGGAGCGGTCGCTCAGGGTCTGATTAACGCAGACCTGACATGGCTCGCCGCGGTGAAATTCGCCGTGCTTGTGGGTGTGCTGAGCGGCGTTTATCACACACTCATCGGAGCCTTCAATCGCCAGTAGTGATTGACAGCCACGGACTGCACCTACAAAAGGTATGTTCCACGGGTATTATCTGTAAAAAGAAAAGTAAGAAAAGGGGTCAAATCTTTATTCTTGACAGTTTATTAAACTATTTGTCAAGAATAAAGATTTGACCCCGGTAAACATTCTAAATCCAGACATCCAGGCAAAGTAAGGAATAGCAAAGTAAGGTAATTTCACATGAAGTAGAGATTAAAAAAATTAAGGAGGTAGAAGCGAAGGAGAAAAAATAGTAATTTACTATCTTGTTTTTCAAAAACGTTTTTGAAACTATATAGATGGAATTAAATTTATTATTAATTAAGGAGAAATTAAAATGATAAACAGTATCGACAATACATCACCACGTAAAGCTGCAAGAATTGCAGGGTTGCTGTATCTAATTCTCATAATAACCGGTATCATCGGTCAACTTGCTCGCCAGAGTCTTATTGTACCTGGAGATGCAGCAACAACAGTCAACAATATTATGGCTAATGAGATGCAATTCCGCGGCGCCAATGTGAGCTGGCTAATCTCGGAGATGTTTTTATTATTGTTGGGCCTAGCTTTATACGTGGTACTCAAAAAAGTTAACAAAAACCTTGCTTCGCTTATGGTGTTATTCATTGTGGTCGGTGTCGCTATAGAGAGCATCAATACACTTAACCAATTTGCTGCCCTGCATCTTTTGAGCGGTGCTGACTACTTGACAGTATTCTCCGCAGAGCAGTTGAATGCTCAGGTGATGTCCCATCTCGATTCGTGGGAAGCTGGATATCGTATCGCCGTGATAATGAGTTTTGGCCCTTGGCTTATTCCCGCAGGTTATTTAGTTTACAAGTCGGGCTACTTTCCCAGAATTCTGGGCATCTTGGTGATACTTGCAGGTTTTGGCTTTCTGATAGAAGGTTTACAATATTTTCTTCTTCCCGACTACAAAGTGATATCTTACCCGGGTACCGTGGTTGCCATTATTGGGGAATTTGCATTTTGCGGTTGGCTTTTATTGAAAGGTGCTAAAATACCCGAAATGAAATCCTGAAATTGATTCATTACAGTATTTAACAAAAAACTAGAGAAGAAAAAATGAACACATCTGAAGAATAAAAGACGTTTTAGGACAATATTTTAAATATTATCAATCAAAAAAGGAAGGATACCCAAATGAAAGCAATTGTATGGACAAAATACGGGCCTCCGGATGTTCTTCAGCTCAAAGAGGTAGAAAAACCTACTCCCAAGGATAATGAAGTACTGATAAGAATATATGCGACGACAGTAACAGCAGGGGACTGTGAGTTGCGAAGTCTCAAATTCCCTCTGATGTCGCTCCTCATGCGAATATATTTGGGTCTCATAAGACCAACAAGAATAACTATACTAGGGCAGGAGCTTGCCGGGGAAATTGAATCAGTAGGCAAAGATGTAAAATTATTTAAAGAAGGTGACCAAGTTTTTGCACATACCGGTTTTAGTATGGGAGCTTATGCTGAGTACATATGTCGGTCAGAAGAACCTGAAGGGATAAAAGGGGTGCTGGCAATAAAACCGGCCAATATGACCTATGAGGAAGCCGCCGCCGTTCCTCTTGGAGGACTTGAAGCATTGCATTTTCTTAGAAAAGGAAATATCCAGAGCGGACAAAAGGTTTTGATTAATGGTGCAGGTGGAAGTATAGGTACTTTTGCGGTACAGCTTGCCAAGCACTTTGGGGCTGAAGTGACTGGTGTGGATAGCACGAGGAAATTGGACATGCTGCGCTCGATTGGTGCAGACCAGATCATTGATTACACTCAAGAAGATTTTACCAAAAGCGGTCAGACCTATGATGTTATTTTTGACGTGGTCGGCAAGAGTTCGTTTTCTGGTTGTATAAGATCGCTAAAGAAAGAAGGAATCTATCTTTCAGCTAACCCTGGGCTGTCATCGAGTGTTCGAGGGCTACGGACTTCAATGACAAGCAGCAAGAAAGTAATAGGTGGGACAGCGTCATATAAGACTGAAGATTTAATTTTCCTCAAAGAGCTTATTGAGGCGGGAAAGATAAAATCGGTCATAGATAGACACTATACGTTAGAACAAATTACCGAGGCTCACAGGTATGTCGAAACAGGACACAAAAAGGGAAATGTAGTCATAACTGTGGAACATAATAAAAAAATCTAACATGATAACTACACAGGAGAATTTAAATAATTAAAAAAAAGGAGAAATCCAACGGGTTCAGGTCTTGAAGTATAACAAAATTTATTAAATTTGCAGATGGTTATATTGTAATTCAGAATCAATCAGGATAGTCAAAAACCTTTCTTTATAGCAGAGTAAAGCCATATGACCGGAGAAGCATTTACTACCCGGACATTTATGAGGATAAAAAAGATAAAATCATTATGGTCAAAAGAATCAAGAGATAAGACAAAATATAATATTGAAAGATTAACTACATGATTTATAATATTGATTAACATTTAGACCAGTTTAGGTTGTCATAAAAAGCAACATTTGTTGTTTTCATTAGTACACCTACTCTTATGTTATGCGGCAAGCAATTTGATTATTTATTTATACAGTAAAGCAGTAAAACTGATATTTTAATTTTCAGAATTAGATAAATCATCATCTTTTATTGGAGGAAGTAAAAATGAGAACAATAACCACCATAATATTAACATTGATGCTCTTTACTTTTGTCGGCTGCGAAAACCAGGATAAATCGCCCCGGCAGTCAGCAGAGTCACAAACAACAGTATCAGTTCCCAAAGTAGACCTTCACTCGGCAGTATATACAGACAATCTTGAAGTTATTCGTCAGCATATTAAGGCCGGTTCTGACTTAAATGTATTAGAGCCCTCGCGCGCGTCCACACCCCTAATCACGGCTGCATTCCTCGGCAAGACTGAAGTTGCCAAGATCCTTATAGATGCCGGGGCTGACCTGAACTACCAAAACGTCGATGGCTCAACTGCTCTTCACACTGCAGCAGCATTCGGCAAGACTGAAGTTGCCAAGATCCTTATAGATGCCGGGATTGATCTAAACAGCCAAAACAACGAGGGAGCAACTGCTCTTCACACTGCAGCCTTCTTCTGCCGCGTTGAGATAGTCGAAGCCCTGCTGGTAAAGGGTGCTGATAAAACTTTAAAAAATAAGGCGGGACAAATCGCATTTGAATCAGTGGGAGCACCCTTTGAAGATGTTAAATTTATCTACGATGCCATCGGGGAGGGATTAAAACCACTGGGATTAAAGCTTGATTATGATTATATTAAAACGACCAGACCCAAAATAGCGGAGATGTTGAAGTAGAAGCAACTTAAAGATGAAACTGCATAGAATTGAATGATAAGGAAAAAATATAAAGGTATTAATATGAAAAAAAACATTTTTTTAATTTTAATTCTTTCATTATTGTTTGTTAGTTGTCAAAACGATCCTTCCAGTCAATACACTTATCGACCACCTGAGTATATTAATGATGGATTTGAAGTCGGCTCTTTGGATGAAGTGAATATTGATTCAGCATTGATTGAAAAGGTAGTGAATGATATAAACCGGGATAAATATAAAGAAGTACATTCTATGCTTATTTTCAAGGATGACAAGCTGGTGTTTGAAGAGTATTTTAAGGGACATAAATTTAAATATGATGCTCCTAATCATCACGGTGAACTGGTGACCTGGAACAGGTCTATAGAACATTCGATTATGTCCGATACCAAAAGCATTACTTCGGTCTGTATCGGAATCGCAATAGATAAGGGTTTTATAGAGAGTGTTCATCAATCCATATTTGATTATTTGCCGGAATATCAGCACCTTAATACAGATGGCAAAGATAAAATCACCATCGAACATCTGTTAACCATGACCTCCGGATTAGAGTGGAATGAGTGGGCTTTGCCTTATAGCAACCCGAAAAATGACGCTATTATGTTGTATCAAGTCGAAGACCCGGTAACTTATGTTTTAAATAAGACGCTGATAGATGAACCCGGGGAAAGCTTTAAATATGCTGGTGGTTGCAATATTTTATTGGGTGAAATCCTTAAGAATGCAACAAAAATGAACATTGATGAGTTCTCCGGAAAATATTTGTTTGAACCCTTAGGCATTGCTTCTTATTACTGGGCACACTTTAAAAATGGTGGGGTTGACGCAGCTGGTAGTATAAGGATAACATCAAGAGATATGACTAAAATAGGTGTAACATTTCTAAATAAGGGAATTTGGAATGGGGAACAGATTATTTCCGAACAATGGGTCGATAAAAGTGCCACTTCATTTCCGGGTAATAGTTGGTTGAATAATTGGGATGATCATTGGGGAATGCGAGGTTATTCCTATTCGTGGTGGACACATACATTTGTTAAATCAGGTAAAAGAACAAATATGTTTTATGCTGCGGGCTGGGGAGGACAGTTTATTATGGTCATCCCTAAAATAAACACTGTAGTTGTTTTCACTGGTGGCAATTACACATCATATAGGCCTCCTTTTGAGATTCTTAAAAAATATATTATACCAGCTTTTAAATAAGCTAAAATAAAATCGATAAGGCTGGATTATTTTCATTTGGTATGAACTGAGAATGGTTATACTGATAGATTGATTATATGATAAGAAAAATAGGGACAGCTATTTTTATAAGGAAAGAAAGTAAGAAACATGATAATAAAAAAATATAACCATTATATCTTTCATCTTCATTCTGCTTAGACTTTTACCATTCCCACTCCCCTATATGTCATTCCCGCGAAAGCGGGAATCTATCTTCTCTTTCCATTTAAATACTATTCACTAACAACTAATACACTTCGCAAATATTTTCTAAAGAAAGAAGGATTTTTTAAACCTTTTGTCGTATTAGTATTAAGATGTAGAAAAATTGGAAAAGACTAATTCTTTTAACCTCTGATGGCGATTTAATAAGGTAAATATATATTCTTGAAGTGTGAAAAAGAACCGTTCCCTGACACATACTACACAAAAAGAAGATTTAATCCAACAATTAAAAAAAAAGATCGAATTTATCAAAAAGGAAGATAGCTGTTTTAATTGGAGTAAATCGGGAAACGGTAAGAAAAGTGTCAAAAGAACCGTTCCCTTGACAGTACACATGATTTTATTAAGAATATAAAAAAATTAGCTAACTATCTATAAGGAGGGGTTAATATGCCAGGACCAGGTGCGTATTTTTTTGGAGATGAAGAAAGAAAAGAATTGTTAGATGTAATGGAGACAGGGTATTTATCAAGATATGGCAAGGAAGACGATCCAATGTTTAAGCATAAAGTAGTAACATTTGAAAAAGAATTTGCAAAATATATTGGGACACGAAATGCAGTAGCTGTAAATGGAGGTACTGGTGCTCTTATCACAAGTCTGGCAGCCTTGGGTATTGGACCAGGAGATGAAGTTATAGTACCAGGTTATACATTTATCGCTTCAATTTCTTCGATTATCTATGCCAAAGCTATACCTATTTTAGCAGAAATTGATGAGTCTCTAAATATTGACCCGAAGGATATTAGAAAAAAAATTACTAAAAGAACAAAAGCTATTATGCCTGTTCATATGCTTGGCAATCCATGTGATATGGATAGTATTATGGAGATTGCAGAGGAATTTGGCCTCTATGTTGTTGAAGACAGCTGCCAGGCTCTCGGAGCAACCTATAAAGGGAAAAAACTTGGTTCAATAGGTGATATAGGGGCTTTTTCCTTAAATATTAATAAAACTATAACCACTGGTGATGGTGGAGTTGTCATTACCGATGATGATAATTTATATGAACGTGCTTTTGGATTTCATGACCAGGGTCATAAGCCATATAGAATGGGGTTGGAGATTGGCCATAGGAGTTTAATAGGTATGAATTTAAGAATTAATGAGCTTACCGGTGCAGTTGCTCTAGCTCAGTTAAGGAAGACAGACAATATTATATCCATACTTCGTGATAAAAAAAGAAAATTAAAGAATGCCATTTCAGGAAATAAAAAATTAGGATTTAGAAAAATAAATGATGAAGGTGAAATTGCCACATTATTAACATTACTTTTTAAAGATAACAAAACTGCAGAAAAATTTGTTGCTGAATTGGGTACAAAAACTCTCGCTCATTCAGGGTGGCATGTTTATAATCATATGGAACAGATATTAGATAAAAAGACGGTAACGGAATATCAATGCCCTTTTGCCTGCGAAAGATATGGACAAGAAGTAAAATATTACAAACATATGTTACCCAGAACTGATGAAATACTTGGGAGGGCTGTAAATATAAGTGTAGGCGTTGTTGATCCGGGTATTGGTGCAGGTTTCGGAATAACAGTACTTTCAGATGATAAGGAAATTGAACAAGTTGCAGATAAAATTAATGCAGTGTAGATGTCATAGGGACGTTGTCCCCTTGACAATTTATGTATTATATAATAATTTTTATATATAAATTATAATAGGAGGTAATATTATATGTCTTTGGGAAATGCCTTATTAGGCTAACTAAATCATAGGCCGATGACCGGCTATGATTTAAAAAAAATCCTTGATTATCCCATGGGTTTTTTTGGATTGCCCAGATGAGTCAAATATACCGGGAGCTAAATAAACTGGAGGAAGAAGGATTAGTTAAATCTGAGATTGTACCTCAGGAAAAAAGACCGGATCGCAAAGTTTATCACCTTACCAAAGAAGGCAGAGAAACCTTTTTAAGCTGGCTGAATAAATTTCCTGATCAGCTCAGCCAGACTTGCAGAAGTCAATTTTTAATGCGTATATTTTTCTCATCAAAAATAAAGTTAGATGAATTTGCCTTTGAAATAAAGAGGTATAAAAAGGAGATAGAAGAAGAGTTAAGCTATTTAAATAAAGTTGAACAATGGATCAAGGATTATAGTCGGGGAAAGAAGTTTAAAGAGGATGTTTTTTATTGGAGTTTAATAGTTAAAAAGGAGTATAAGAGTATTGCTGCCGGGATAGAGTGGGCTGATGAATGTTTGCAGTTGATTGAACAAAAGAAGAGAAAAAAAAGGAGGGAATTAACTGGAGGTATTGGGAATTGCTTTAATTTTGGCTGTTCCGATTTTCCACTTAATCGAGAGTACTTTCACTTTTTTTTGCCGGTATTGTAAAAGTGTCAAAAGAACCGTCACCTGACACATATTATACTACAGTGAGCAAAGTGATTAAAAGAATCGAGCGGGAAGATGGAAAATGATATTGCAAGACCTGACCCTAAAAATTCCTCAAAGAAGACTTGTAAAAAAGAAAAAGCGAACAGAAATATCAGTAGCGGGTTATATTATAACGAGAACGTTTATTTTAATTCTTCTTTGCTAATACCTGCTTGTTTTAAAATTTCCATTAAAGTACCTTTTGGTAAATCTTTCTTATGGTAAGGAATAATAACTCTTCTTTTACTTTCAGAATGATAATATATTCGATGGCTCCCCTTGGTCCTATCCAATACAAAACCATTTCTTTCTAGGATCTTTATAACTTTCTGTGAGGTCAGGGATGATAGTTTAGGCACTTATTTCCACCGTTAGAGTATATTCTAAAGTGCCTTCATCATTGGGGATTTCTTCGTGATGAGATTTTAAACTTTCTAAGTATAATTCTATAGCTTCCTTTATCATTTCTGTTGCTTCTTCAATGGATTCGCCATAGGTAATGCACCCGGGGAGGGAAGGGACGGTTACCGTATAGCCGCCTTCCGGTTCTTTTCTGAGTAGTATTCTATAACTTAACATTTGCGAAATAGACATTTTAAACCTCCAAATTCCTTCGTATTTTTTATTTTTAACTCCCGCAACTCCCGTAGGTTTCTGCTCTAATTATAATTAAAGTTAAGGATATTGTCAAAATTACGGATAACGTGTTCCAATGAAACTTTATACTATAAATTTTTTTAGCAAATAAAAAGCTCGCTTGTGCCGATGACAAAGCGAGCTTGTAAAGGAGATATAATTATGAAAAATGTTAGGGGGACGGTTATAATAGCTCAGTAATTCGGTAACTTTTTCTAACTTTTCATAAAGAGAGGAAATGGTAAATTAAAATATACCCTAAAATGATTTAACTATAAATCTCTTTGGTTTTACTAAAGAGTTATTTATTGCTTAAAGCTTTTTATAAAAAAAAGAAGGATTTTTTAAAACCTTTGTCGTATTAGTTTAAAAATGTAGAAAAATTACAAAAGACTAATTCTTTTAATCACTGGTGAAGATTCAATAAGGTAAATATATATTTTTGAAGTGTGACAAAGAACCGTCCCCTTGTATTTTTACATTCAAGGTCTTGATCTTTTGTATCCCCAAGGGCCGGAAGCTTTCCATCTGGCATCAAACTTCTCTGATTTATTAATAGCATTAAGTGGTTTATAAAGAAATTTTTCTATCTCTTTAGCTACTGATGACAAATTCTCAGGCGCGTGTTTTATACCTCCTTTTTTCAAGAATGCTTTCCAAAGTGTCTGCCGATCAGATTTTTCGTCATAGATTTCTTTTGCAAACAACTTTTTACTTTTCGGAACCTCTGTTTTGCGATTTATGAAAGTTCTTTTTAACGCTTCGGTAAGTTTTGAACCTTCAAAATCAAATTGGTGCATCATAAGCCAGATATCATAAAAATCTTTCATTCGACTATTAAGAAGGCCAAGCTTAACCATAGCCTCAAATTTTTCGCTAATAACGCTTTCTGCCGAGTAACCTTTAAGATGAGGCTTTGGAAAATCCAAAATAACAGGATATTCAATAAGTTTCGGCTTTGGATAAGTAATATCACCAAACCCGATATCAATCTGCATGTGAATGCGTGAACGGTCGAGAAATCCCAAAAACTTCACCCGTACACCTTCATAATCCGCATCTTCTTTTATCCTCTGTCCTTTCACTGTTTCAGGATCAAAGACAAGACCATCAGGGACAACTTCTGTCCTACAGATATCCTCTATCATTTTCTCAATGCTCGTTATCTGATTATTAAATCGTGCCAAGAAATCAACATCGAGTGTACTTCTCCGCTCTGGAATATGCCAAACTATAAACATTAGTGCGCCTTTAGAATAAATTTGTTAGCATATTCTGAACAGCTAAACCGATAAAGAAATCTTTCTATCCCGAAATATTGCAATACTTCCGCGAAAGGACGATTTGTTTCTTTAGCTTTATTTTGTAGTTTCGCCCGTATAGAGGCTCGTATATTTTTGATATCTTTTTTCATAGCATAGCCTCCAGAATAGGCTTGATAATATTACCAACACGGCAAATCTCCGCATATTGCATAATCTCTTTAGGCTGTACGCCTTTTTCTGTTATTGCAATCTTAAGAGCTTCTCTGGCGATATTCATTCCGATCTTATTGCGGAATTTGAAACAATCAGCAACTGTTTTAGCAAGGCTATAAACTTTAATCTGATATTCCTCAATTTCATGTTTTTCAATGCCTGCTTCCCATGACTTAAATGAAAAGCGATAGAATTTAACCGGAGGGTAATTGATTTTGTTTGCGTGTACACCACGGGGAATTGCTATATTAATATATCGGGGTATCTCGCTTGTTGCTTCATGAAAAGCAAGAGCAGAAAGTAAACATACAACCCCTTTTGAAACTTTAATTGACACAGCCACTAGATCCGGGTTTGACAGGGTAAAACTATTAGATAGTCTATACAGGGCACGGTCAACTTTCTGAATTCGGCCAGAATTCAGGTTATCCTTAAGAAAAGCTTTGTTAAAACCAGCTTTAATAATTTCCTTATAGCTGCTCATTCCCCCTCTTTTCTTCAGAAATTCTATAAATTTTTTCTCTTTTGTACTCATAATAATTATCCCTATTTCTATACATTTGTTAATAAATGTATAGCATTAGGAAATTAATGTCAAGTATAATGTTTTCGAGTCAAAGGGAAAGCAAGCTCTAATGGTGCAGAGGATAACGGTTTCATGAGCCATTTTTTGATTATATAAATTATCCAAAAAGAAGAAAAATAGAGGAACAGGAAAGCTGGTTTTTAGCTAAGCAAGAGAGATAAATATATATAGAATTAGAGTATTATCAGTTTTTATAGGAAAAAATAGCAAGGCTTTAAAACATAGAAAATATAAGGGTTTATGCGTTTTTTTGTTATATAGGATGTTGGTAATACTTCTAAAATATGGAGAAAATAAGGCGAAAAAAGGGGAAAAACTCTATTTTTAGCAGCCTGAAAGCCTTCTAAAATAACAATGTCATTAACTTAAGATATACGTATTAATGAATCTCCCCGCAGCAGAGCTACGGGGTATCTATTATTCTCTAAAGCAAACTAATTGATCACAGCAGAGTGCGGGAAATTAAACCATAAGAGATTAGAGTAAGCGTTTTTTAATAATCCGTAATGGTTTTTTCAAAACACTTACTTTTTTTGAACATACTTTTGGAAGGAGTTTGTCATTTTTATCTATTCTTCAATTCTGTTTGTATATTCTAAAAACTTCTTTTGTTTACATTTGAATAAGTACCGGATAATTGCCCCTTAGTGCGTTTATAATATCGTCCATTACGTACCGGAAGGATGTTACTTGATATTTCTACTATAATTTTATCAAAGATCTCTTTTTTCCTTCCCTTATCCTTTTCCAGTATAAAACGAATTAATTCTTCCTTCATAATTCCAATAGCAATATTTTTATTAATCTCCATTTTATACTTGTATTTTTGATGATTTTTAATATTAAACTCTAACTTAGCATCTAGCGTGACTTTATTAAATAATTATTAAAATTAGCCTAAAACATTATATATATAAGGTTAATTACTTACATCTAATTGTATACACTGAAGGGAATTTTGGTTTTCAATTTTAATTCGCTCAGTCCCATCCCTTCGGCAAGAACCTTGATATCAGGGTCCATCTCTTCCAGACGGTAAACTACTTTATATCTGCCTTTAGTCTTCTGTAGGGGACTTTCGATAAAAGTTGCCAGTCGGACAGCAGAGAGTTTTTCTAGTAGATCATCTGGTGTCCCCGTAAATCCCGCCTTTTCCCTTGCCCTCTTACTGGCTACCATAACCAGGAGAAAGGCCAGGAGACATATAAATCCGTGGACCTCTATCTTCTGGTCGGTCCAGTGATATTGTGGTCTTAAGGCCAGGTGAAAAGGGTTCTTTATCCTCTTAAAGACATTCTCTATCTTGGATTGTCCCCAATAAGCCAAGATAATTTCTTTAGTACTCCAATTGTGTTGATTGGTAATTAATATACGACGCCCAAATTTATGCTCTTTTAGAAGATCAAACTCTTTCTTATCTACCCAAAAATCAAGGTCAAAGGTATCTTCTTGGAGGTGTTCGAGTCTCCAGCGAATAAGGTTCTCAGGAAGACAAGTAGTTAACGATTTTATCTTTTTCTCTAAGTCCCTTTGGCTTCTTTTTTTACCTTTTTTAGTTGGTTGTTGGATATTTTCTTTCAATTTATGAAGTTTGGCAAATACCTTTTTTGTATCTTGTTCAAGGCCCTTGATCTGTCCTTTGCGAAGTTTTTCAGAGATATACACCACACAAGTTAGATCAAGTTCCCAGATCCTGCTAGGGAGGCGGTAACACTCAAGTTCATAATTATTTACTGATATTATGTTTAGATTATTATTAGCCTTTAAGATTAAATCTTTATGCTGGTAAGGGGATAGTGCACCAACAAAATGAATATTCTGATCTACATCTTTTAGAATTTTCTTGGAGTTATTTCCCTGATCAAATACTAAGGTGATATTCTCCAGTGAACCGGCAATAGCCTTAAATCTGGCTAGTATCACGTCACATTTCATACGTCGGATAGAGTCGTTTTAATTTAGTCTTATCCAATGTAAGATGAGCCTGAAAGGAAGAGTCATGCTGCTAATATTTTATCAAATAATTTATCCCTTTCCAACTGTACTTTTTTGGCCATCTCATTATCGGTATATCTTCTTGCTTTTTTGTCTAACATTTCAAAGGTTATACTTTCTTTTAGATATATCCGGGCACCAGGTATACTCCTTAATTTCTCATATGGAGTCATATAATCCTGGTATCTGTATTTCTTTTTTATCTTTCCTTTTTTATCCTTTACTTCAATAGGAAAGGCACAGGGACGGTGAAAATTCAAATACTCATTAAAACAGTCAAAATAAAACTCATTTATCCCTTTAGCATGTCTTTGCCCTATATGACCATATCCCATCCACTTCCTTAACACCCCGTTTTTCGTTTCCGCAAGGGCATTATCATTGCTATGTCGGGGTCTGCTTTTGGTCAGTTTTATCAATAGATTATTTAACATCTCCGCCACTTTTCTGTTTATATACTCTGTCCCATTGTCGGCATGAAAATTTATTATCCGGTAAGGATAACTACCTATTATCTTTTGAAGTAAAGGGATGAATGGTTCTTCCTTTAGTCTTTTTGGTCTCCTGGTAAAAGGTTACACTACGCCGATATAAGACTGTTTTCTTCAGATTGTATATATGGGATACCGAAATTGCAGATATATTCCGGTATTCTTTTTTCCCATATATATTTGCCATTCGCTCCAGGGTCTTTTTTAGGGAAGCCCCATTTTCGATAATCATGTAATTCTGCTGTCCGAGCAAGTAGTAGGATATCTTTATTGGTGTATTTCCTCTCAAATTTATTTCTCTTATATTCTTTCACTCTCACTCGCCCGGTTTCCCGGTATTGTCTTATTTGTCTGGTAACTTGAGGCCGGGAATATCCGCTTACTTTCTCCATGTACTTCTTTATTAAACTTTTTTCTTTTTTGCCCAAGTATAAATAATCAAACCTTCCCAGGGTCTCTTCTATCCATTCATACGCCTCCTTCCGAAATCTTTTTTTAAATTCTATTACCTCCGATTCTTTCAAGAACCCCTTTACTTCAACGATACTGCTTAATTGTGAGTCATTCATAGTTATCACCATAATATAGCTATTATGACTCTTAGCTTTAGGCTGTCAAACTTTCATCTGTCAGAGACTTGTTTCAGGCTCATCTTCAGATTAGAAAAGAGTGGTTCTAAGTAACAATTATTATTTATATATAAGGTTTAATATAATTGTAGTAATCTTGTAGGCTTTGTATGTATATCAGTGTATACATATTTATGGTATTATAATACCCTCAAACCTATTGATTTTATTGGATAAATAAGCCTTGGTACCTTTTTTAAGCTTGATTTTATAATAAACTCACGCTAGATTACATCTTTTTACTGTTTTTGATTAGTCCACTTTTGAAATGTAAATTATTAAAAAAATAGTCCACTTTTGATTTGTAAATAACAACCACTTTTACAACCACTTTTATAACATTGACAAAAAGGTTATACGAATATATAATGATTTAGAAAAATTTTGATCTATATAGCATCAAGAAACAGAAAGCGAAAGAGATAGCATGATAAATTTGAAAAAATTAAAAAAAATGAGAGAAAGAGCTGGACTAACTCGGACAGAGCTTGCAGCAAAGGTTGGAGTAAGCTCAAAAAGTATATTTTGCTGGGAAAATGGGACACATGTACCTCATCCCAAACGGGCTAAGAAACTTAACCGGGTATTGAGCCAGTTATTAAGAAGAAATGAAAAGAAAGAAATTCCTACCGATTGAAATTAAGGTAAACAAGCCAGGCAAATTAAATCCTAAGTCTTTTGTTAACTTAGGATTTACTTCTGACCTGGCTTTTCTATTTGCCGTTTATTTTTAAATACTGAAAAAAGAATGTCAGTTTTAGTCTGTCTCTATTGAAAAAACTACTGTAATTTATAGAAGTTTTTGTATAAAAATATGAATTTCAGGCTCCTTCGAGTTGAATAATATATTGTTATACAGGGAGATATATAGAAGAAGATAGATAATTTGCTGATAAAATGTACCAGGAATTATGGATCATTTATAAAAAGAGGAGGAAACATGAAAAAAAATAACAAGAGAGCAATATTCGACGCCCTACTAACTAAGGCTCTGGGAATAGATTACATCAAATTTGTAATCTCATTATCTGAGAGCCGTAAGATTCACAAGGGCTTTCCTAAGGAATATGGGATAAGATTATACAATGAAGGGATTCCACCAAAAGTTTTTGAAGATGTGCCTCCTGGGTTATCTGCAGAGGAATTAGATGGGATCAAGAAAGATTTTAAATCCTCTATATCTGTCTTTAGAGAGATGACTGATAGGGCCATCGCCGGTCAAAGACCGTCCAAAGAGGATATAAAGATCTTGGATAAGATTTTGTTAAAAGACAGGAAATTAAAAATAAAGAGATACTCCCAGGAGAAGGATTATTTTTATCCTTCGGTATATGTGAGTATACCTACCGGCAGGGCCTTAGCCTTTTCTTGGGTATACTGGGTCTGGATTAAAGATATCAAGATACGGAGGTGCAAGGCTAAAGATTGTAACCGGATTTTTATTCCGGTAAGGTCAGATAAGGAGTATTGCTCAGGGAGGTGTGCCAAGAGGGTCTGGGCCCAGAGACAAGTACTTTCTTTAGAATAATAAAAACTTGACATCCTTCTAATTTTTATCTACAATATACATAAAAGAACAAGCCCGCTATCAATATTGAACCGAGATAAGCGGGCTCGAACAGAGCCGAAGTCCTTTGCTGTTCCTCGAGCTCTTAAATTATTATAGCACATATAAGGAAAAAAGAATAGCGGGCTTGGCTTCGGTTGAGAAGTCAGGCCTTTTTTTATTAGGAAGAAAAGGAAAAAAATGATAACTAACTCAGTTAATCCGATCAGGAAGAGGAGAGAGGAAAAGAGATTGACTCAATCAGATCTGACCCTCCTGGTAGGAGTATCTCAACCCACTATTTCTCAATTTGAGATAGGAGGGGTTATCCCTTCCGAGATACAGATTAAAAAGATTACCGAAATTCTGGGTATCAGTCCGTGGACGCTAAATAAAGAATTCCATCAATTCTATGAGGCTAGAAAGAGGGGGTTAAAGAAAAGGATATAAGGTGATCAAGAGAAGGCCGAAATACCAATGTAAAAAGTGTGGGCAGCCTTTTATGGCTGGGGAGGAGATAATATTTGTCCCCAATACAGGGGCGAATTAGAACCTGTCTCTGAAAATACTGCTACTAAAAAATAGGCATGTCCTTTCATATGGCCAAGCTAAATTTCTCATACCCATGACTTTACTTAGCTCATACCTAATTATTTTGGTGATTTACAGGATGTTTAAGTCTATCCTAATAATTCAACTTATCCGATAGTGGAATACTAAATTAGTTAACTAGTTAATAAAATAAAGGCAACTTTTATAAACTAACTTTAACTTCTTAACCGATGAAATTAAGGTAAGCTATAGAAATAATCTTACAAAAAAAGTATATTCTCCATAAATATGAGAAGGTGTACTCATTCGCTTTTACGTAATCATAAGGTCTGAAATCTTTGCATTAGAAGCAAAAAAGTGCTTTGAGTGTCACATAAGTACAATTACATGACATTGAAAAGTGAAGGTTAAAAAGGAAGACGAATCAGGGGGTTATTTTTAAAAACTCGGATTTCTAAGGGGACATAAGAGGCATCTTAAAGGGATTTTTGCTATAACGCCCAGGAAGGCAACAATAACAAGAAGCCAGGCATTGGGTATCCCTTATATTTTACTATCTAGGGATAATTATATACAAAAATTTTTAAGAAGTTTGAAAGAATCGGAAAAAGTTATAGCGGCTAAAAAGGAGAACAAAAATGAAAAAAATATTGTTAGAAGAGACTAAGCTCGGAAAATCTATTGCTGTGAGTTGTGAACTGGAAGGGGACGAGATAGGACTTTTTGTCGCCGCTGCCGATGTTTAGGCAATTTGTGTATTTAGATTTGAGGAATGGGAGAATTTTATAAGAGCAGTCAGCAAAGCTAATGAGAAATTTAAGGATCTTTTCAGATAGCAAAGTTCAAACTATTAAAAAAAGAAATAGCCTCTAAAATGAAAATTATGAAAGATAGATGCTCTAACTAAAGAGAATATAACCGGTAATCTAGACCTTCTATCCAATTCCTTTTGGCTTGAAATTGTCGGTCCTCCTGCTCTCCCGGTCCGAAAGGTCTATCCCGGGGGGCAGGGTAAAAAAATTTAGGAGGTGATGCCTTTAGATATAGTCTGATATCTCACCAGGAAATTTAGAAGAAGGTGCTAAAACTAAACAGAGGTTTATACGAGAAGGGAGCAGGTCCTTTTAGCCTAATCTTACCTGTCCCTTAATAAGAAAAAAGGGGGGATAAAATAATATGCAGTGGTATTGGATTATAGGAATTATAGCAGTGTTAATAATAGCATATCTAATCTGGCATAAAAAAATAAAAAAATAGTAGGGTAATGTCTTTGTTATTTCGGGTTAGCTTCCCAGTTGTCATGGGGAAAGAAAGGAACAAAGGAGGTGGTCTATGGGGCAAAGACAAATTATGTAATTTATCCTATAGCTATTTTAAAATTTTTATTATTGTAAAATGTAGGTAAATTAAACATGAAACTTTTTCAAAAAGTTTTAATAGGTTTTGTCTTAGGAGAAATTTTATTAGCGATATGGGGACCTGGAGTAGTATGGATAAAACCCGTAGGACCCATCTTCATTTCCTTATTAAAGATGCTAATAATTCCTTGTGCAGGCATGAATTTAGTGTTAGAGGGTCCGGCTAAAGAGGCAGCGGGAGCTCCTTCTCTGGTTGACACTGTGGTAAATCTAATTCCTAAGAATCCCATCGGAGCAATGGCAGATGGCAAGGTCCTTCAGGTAATCGTCTTTGCCCTCTTCTTTGGCTATGCTATGACCAAGGCCGGAGAAAAAGGCAAAGCAGTTCTTAAATTTTTTGAAGGATTTGCTGAGACTATGTACAAACTTACCGGTACGGTAATGGGATTTGCCCCTTATGGTGTATTTGCCCTTATTGCAACTACCGTAGGTACTCATGGTCTGTCTGTTTTAATACCTTTGTTGGATTGTCCTTGGAAGGGGTAGCACTAATTGCGGGAGTAGATAGAATATTATATATGGCCCGAACCTCCTGTAATTTGACTGGAGATGCCGCCTGTGCCGTAGTAGTAGCCAAAACAGAAGGCGAATTAGTTGAGATTAAGAAATAATTAACATTGTATTCATAAAATTTAGGTATTAAAAATACAATTGATTAATAGATAGAAAGATAAATAGATTAAGTTGATAATTGATAATCGGAAAGAGTGGAGGAGATCTGCTTATATATTAACCTTAAATGCCGGAATGGTGAAATTAATTCATCGAGGCGGTAAACACGGTTAATGCTAATTTTGAACTAGTATAGGAAGTTAATCATTTAGAGTTTAATCAATTTGAAAATGGACATTAAAAAAGGGGATATTGGGTCATACTAGTAGGGGCAGTTTACCTGTTAACTAAAAAAGGAGATAAATTGAAATGACTAATAAAGATTATGTAAATTATTTAGAAGGATTTAAAATGGATGTTTGTAAAACCGTAGAAGATAATCCCAACTGGCTCAAATATAGAATAGACCGGAACAATAATATAAATAAAATAATCAGGCGAATTTCTATACTTGATGAAATTTATAAAGCTGCTAAACCCGCTTTAGATAATTTTTTTAACTATAACCTTAGAGAATTTGAAATTATTACAAGGTAAAAACGTTTAGATATATTGTGTGATATTTGCCAAGCCCTAAAAGCTATTTAAAAAAGGTGATTAGATTTTAAATTAAGGGAATCGAATCCCGGCAATCCGGCTTTCTCTCCCCAGAGTTCTCCGGGTTGCCGTCCCCTGCCCTCCGGTTCTGGCAGTCATTACGGAGGGCAGGATATTTAAAGAGGGGTGGTTGCCTATAAGTAAAAATTTCTCTTGTCCGGTTTTCAAAATTGAAGAGTGCTAACTGAGCTACGGTAAGAGGCAGGCTTTTAATCAGATTTTACCTGCCCCTTATAAAAAAAGAGGAGAGAAAATTAATGTACCCAATAGGTTAAGTTTTTTAACTAAATTCGACAAATTTTATCAGGAACTAATTAACTTAGCGAAAGAGGATAAAATAAACGAACCAGAATTCTATATGATTATAACTGCTAAGGCTAAGGCAATGAACCGAGAAAGACTGAACCAAAAAAGAATATGAAAGGAGATTTTAAATGAGGACCAAGAAATTTTTAATTAAGCTATATCAGATTATCTCTAATTTTATCCTCTTCAATTCAAGCAGTAAGGCAAAATGGGGATCGAAATAAAATAGGAATTATGGATGAAAATAGATATTTATTGACTATGATGGTGGCTAAGAGGCAAAGCAATTACTCTCTGGGGCCAAGCCCTTAATAAAAACTAAATTTAAAAATCCTGTTGCAATTGCTTTAGAAGAGATAAAAAGGGAGAAAAGTATATCTGAATGAGCATAAGGAACTAAAAGAAGAAGACTCATTTAAAAGTATTTTTTTAGTTTAGGTCATATTAAAGAATAGACAAAGGAGACTTTAATTATGAGCAAATCGGTTTCATTCCTCTACCGCTTGGCTAGACTTGCCAACGATGTGGAAAAGATAAAAAGTGGCGATCTCAAAAAAATTGCCCGGAGAGTAAAAAACAAGGTGATAGGTCGAAAGATCATTAGAAAGATCTGGAAGTTACCTTTTTAAAATCGATTAAAGATAGTAAGGAGATGAAATAAAGTGTATTGGTATTTTATTATAACGGTTTTAATCGTATTAGGGATAATCGTATATTCCATTAAGAAAGAGAAGAAAAAGTGATGAAAAAAGTAAAAAAAGGGAATGAGGAAAATAATATTATGTGGTATTGGATTATAGCAAGTATAGTCATAGCAGGAATAGTAGCGTATTTAATAACTAGAAAAGGTGGTAAATAATGAAAAAGAAAAGAAGGGTCTTATTATCAAAGACTGAGATCGGAGAATTTCTAACCATAGGGGTTGAGCAGGAGGAAGATGAAATCGGGTTATATATTGCTTCTGTTGATGTTTCGGCTTCTTGTGCCTTTAAATTTAAGGAGTGGAAGAATTTTATAAGAGCAGTCAGTAAAGCTAATGAGAAATTTAAGCCCCTTTTCAGATAGTAAAATTTAAGGTATTAGAAATGGAAAAATTTCCCCCCCCCTTTTAGATTATAAAAAAACCCTCACTTTTTAAGGAGTAAATTCTATTTAGTTTTATAGAAAGGAGAATTAAATTATGGCCAAAAAAAGAAGTAAAAGCCCCTATTATGGAAATACTCCGGAAATGATAAGGAGACAGAGGGTTAATCTAATGCTAGGTAATAGATGGCAAAAAAAAGAATGAAAGAATTTGAGAAATTTTCTATCCCTTATCAGAGATTCGGAAAAGACCAGACTGGACATCTTTTGTTATGACGAAAAAGAGGTCCCGGACTTAGACAAGATATTAAGAAAAAAGTTTAGATTTTTTATAGTCCGCACTGATAGGATTCAATTCTTGTCTTTAGAGTGGGAGAATATTCAGAGGTTTTAAAGAAAGTGAAAAAATCGAAGGAGCTTAAATTTTGTGTGAAGTGTAGAGGATTTAAGGCATCAACAGAATTTTATAAAGATGAAACCAAAAAAGACGGCCGGGGAATCAATTGTAAGGCCTACCGGAGTAAATATGCAAAAAAATATTGCGAGGACCACAAAGAGGCTTGCTAGGCCAGAAAAAAGCTTTGGAGAATAAAAAATGAGGAAAGGATCAGGGAATATAATAAAAAATATAAACTGAAGCATAAGAGTGCGAGTTTATGACAGAAAATCGAATTTTCGAAGGGCATCATAAGGAGGACTTAAAAATCTTTGCTTTAGAGGTAAAAAAATGCTTTGAGTGTCACCTAAAGGCAACTAATAAAAAATAAAGGGGATTTTGAAAATGAAATTTAGAACTGAGAAAGATAGCTTAGGAAAAATAAAAGTACCTTGTGATAAATTGTGGGGTCCCCAAACTCAAAGAAGTTATCAAAATTTCAAAATAGGAACAATTACCATGCCTCTCGAAATTATTAGAGCTTTTGCCATACTTAAAAAAGCTGCTGCCATTACTGAGGAACATACGTGGGACCTATAGATCGTGCGTTATATGCGGTATCTGAACGTTTTTGGGGCAGATTATCGAGCGGAGGTCTTTAGAACGATAGAATTTGTTAGTTACATTTCAAAAGTGGACTAAATTAGGCTAAAAAAATTGCTAATTAAAATTTAAAAGTGCACTTTTTGTAGACCAAAAATATACCATTTTTTACAATTATTTAGATGTAAATAATTTATTAGTTAAAAGTTAAAACTGGACTAAATTTAAATCAGCATTTTTAACTCTTTGACTACCCAAAAACTCATCTTCATGCCAGAATCTTACTTCAGATACGCCAGATTTTCTATCTGGTACAATCCGAAGTTGTATTTTCTCGTGTAGTGGTGCACCAGGAACTTTTAATTCTAAATTATTGATAGAGACTTTACGATAAGAGTTTACCATTCTATCTATTCTTAAACAGAAGATATCCTTGGTTGACTTAAATGGTGGCATTATCCTAAATTCTCTAAAGAGAGTTCTTTTCTCTCTTATTGCTCTTTGAAATTTGATATAAGGTATCTCCCCGGTAGTAGAATGAACTATTCGGTAATTATATTTTTGGGTAAGGTGATTCAAGATTAATTGGGCCTCTTGAATAACCCTGATATTCTCTCTATAACAGGTCCTGACCAATCTGTCCTGAATCCACCTATAAGGTCTCTCTATCTTTCCTTTGGCCTGTGGAGAAAGCGCATAGGTTACCTTTACCCTACAATCATCCAAAACCTGTTTCCATTGCGGATTAGCCTCATCAGTAAGCTTGTAATGGTTTCGCCAGAAGCTGTCTCTTCCCTGTACAAAGCGAAAGATGGAATGGCTATCTACATAATAGGCCAGAGGGAATCCATATTTTAATAAAACATCTTCTAAGGCCAGGATATGTTCCCAGGTGGTCTCTCTTTCTACCAGGACAGCATACAAGATCAGCCTGCTGTAATCATCTATTGAGGTAATCAGATACCATTTATCAGAAGCATAAGGGGCAAACTGGTGATGAGAAGAATCGTGTTGGATAAGTTCTCCCGGATAGTTGGTTATTACTTCTCTATCGTGTACCTTTCGCTTCGGCTTAGTAATGTAAAAGCCATTTCCTTTTGCCCGGTTGATGATAGTAGAAAGAGATACTTTCTGGTTATAATCATTTTTTAGGATATCTTTTATATAACTGTAATTGTAACATTTAATCGGTACCCCTTTTGCTTTGATTAAATCTTTTTCTCTATTTAGTTCTTTTATGATATTTATTTCAATAGCTTTGTCAATCTTTCGATTGATTGTTTTTCGGTTATAGTGGATAGAAAAATTATCCGGATCTTTTTTATATCTATTCAATAATTCAAAGAATCTGCTTCTTTTGATTCCGAGAATTTGCAAGATATAATTAATCTTGATTTCTTTATCCATATAACTTTTTAATAGTAATTTTACTTGCTCATCTACAAAATTTTTGTGTAATTGTTTAGACATAATTTAGAACCTCTTTTCTTTTTAGAATTTAGTTCTAGATTACATCTTTTTACTGTTTTTGATTAGTCCACTTTTGATTTGTAGATGACATAGAACGATAGAATTTTGACATACTTCTAATTATTATGTATAATATTACTAAAAAGAACAAGCCCGCTATCATCCTTTGAACGAGATAAGCGGGCTCGAATGGGAGCCGAAGTCCTTTGCTGTTCCTCGAGCTCTTAATTTATTATAGCATATATAGGAAAAAAACGAGAGGGCTTGGCTCCACTTAGAAGTCAAGCCTTTTTTTATTAGGAGGCAAAAACAGAATGATAACTAATTCGATTAACCCGATCAAGAAGAGGAGAAAGGAAAAGGGACTAACCCAGGTGGATATGGCTCTCCTGATAGGAGTCTCCCAGGTTCATATTTCCCAGTTTGAGATAGGAGGACTCATCCCTTCTGAGAACCAGATTAAGGAGATTGCTAAGATTTTGGGCCTTGATCAAGAGACGCTAAATAAAGAACTTCGGGAATTTTACGAAAGTAGAAAGAAAGAGTTAAAGAAGAGGATAGAGGGGGACCAGGGAAATTCCAAAATACCGGTGTAAAGAGTGTGGAGCAATCTTTTATGGCAGGGGAGAAGGCAAGGTTTGTACTGAATGCGGGGGCAAATTGGAGCTTGTCCCTGAAGATACTGCTGATAGAAAATAGGCCGGGGTCTCCGCAAAAAGGTGGAGCTGAGGGTTTCTCCGGAACCCAGACATTGGCTCTCAGTTATAAGGACCTAAACGGGGGGCCCGGTAAATCGAAAGGAGGGTTTTGCTAATTATAGTGGTTAAGACTTTAAGAATAGCCAGTATCTTGATGGTATAACTATTGCTGTAAATTTCGAGAATTGCATAAAACAGTTGAGGTACTATTTTTCGAATATCATAAAAGTTAAGGAAAGGATAATTGCCGGAGAGATTATCGATCTCCCTCCTACATAACTTTACAAAAGGATAGAAGGATCAATAAAAAAAGAAGATCAAGAATGACCGGAGAAGGCATTTTAAATATATTTAAATAGAGAAAGTAAATTCAGAACACTTAAGTATTAAATAATAGGGGAGGTGGTTAAATTTAAATATTTTTACTAAATGGAAGGCCAGAAAGGAGGTAAAAAAAAGCAGCCAATTTTTTGAGGAAACTTAAAAAAACTATATTTTTAAAAGGAGAGAGAAGATGAAGAATATTTGTTTAGTAACTTTTAGTTTAATTTTTGTTTTACTCCTGCTGATGCAGAGTGTTGTCTTTGCTGAGGAGTCTTATAAGATTGGGTCTCTTCTTCCCTTAACCGGGGACTCTGCTCCTATGGGTCTATCTATGCAGAGTGGTGTAAGACTGGCTATAAGAGATGTAAACTTGGCAGGAGGAATTTTGGGCAGAAAACTGACTTGTGTATACAGAGATTCCGGATCTATGCCTACTCCTGCTGTTGATGCCACTATGAAATTAGTCAAAGTTGATAAAGTTCCTTACGTAATTGGGGGCTTTTCCAGTGGAGTTACCATGGCTGCTGCCAAGGGAGTCACCATCCCTAACAAGACAGTCCAGATAGGTCAGGGTACTACTTCTCCTCTGCTCTCGGTTATGAAGGACGATGATTACTTTTTTAGGGCCTGTATGCATGATTTATATCAAGGAGCAGCAGTAGCAGAGATGATGTGGGAGGAAGGAGCAAGGAAAATTACTCTAGCCTATGCCAATAATCCTTACGGTCTGGGCATAGCTGATGCCACTGCCCAAAGGTTTGAAGAATTAGGGGGAGAAGTACTGGCCAAGGTCCCTCATGAGCTTGGAAGACCAAGCTACAAAGCAGAATTATCAATGACCTTTGCTCCTAAACCTGATGCTGTGCCTATGATAGTTTATCCGGAGGATATGATAATCATGGGCAAGCAGGCTATAGCCATGGGATACGGCCCTGATGTGATTCCCTGGTACGGAGTTGATGCCTGGATGGCACCAGAAGTAGTAGAAGGAATAGGGGCAGAGAACCTTGAAGGTCTTAAAGGAACAGCTTCAGGTGTGCTTAAAGGTCCTTCCTTAGAAACCTTCCGCGAAGAATACAAGGAAGAATTTGGTGAATTTCCACCTAAGCCCTTTATTGAACCAGGATATGATGCTGTAGTGGCCTTTGCTGTAGCTGTGGCCAGATCCGGTAAGCTGCCTGAGGAGCTCACACCCAAAGACATCAGAGATAATATGAGACCAGCCAACAATGCCCCTGGAAAGAAATTTTATGCAGGACCGGAAGAGATAAAGAAAGGACTTGAGTGGGCAAAACAGGGAATAGACACTGACTATGTGGGTGTTGCCAGCACAGTAGAATTTGATAAGTACGGTGATGTAGTGGGAGCAGTTAGCGTCTGGCAGATAATAGAAGGTGAAATAGTGGTAATAAAGAATCTTCTGCCGGAACCGGTCTCTCGGGAAAAACTTGGTCCGAGATATCTACCTTAGTTGATAAGTTGACAAAAGAATCCCTCGGCTACAGCCGGGGGATTCTTAAAAAATAAAAAAGGAGGTTTATCTTGGCTTCAATATTGGAAATAAAAAATGTAAGTAAAAATTTTGGAGGAATTCGGGCAGTTAGAAATTGTTCACTGAAGATTGAGCGCGGGAAAATAAGCGGGCTAATTGGGCCCAATGGCGCTGGCAAAACTACACTCTTTAACTTGATCACTGGGTTTTATGAGGTGGATTCCGGTGAGGTCCTCTTTAAAGGTGAGAAGGTACAACCAGGGTCTCAGACTCATGAGATATTTCTTAAAGGAATATACAGATCATTTCAGATCACCCGTGAGTTCCACCAGATAACTGTGCTGGAGAACTTATTAGCAGTCCCACCAGAGCAGGACGGTGAAAAGATCTGGATGAACTGGTTCAGACCAGATAGAGTAAGAAAGCAGGAAAATAGGAATATTGAAAAAGCTCTGGATATACTAAAATTTTTGGAACTGGATAAAAAAGCTGGTGATTATGCTGGTAATTTAGCAGGAGGAGAAAGAAAATTGCTTGAGCTTGGAAGAATGATGATGGTGGAACCGGAACTGGTCTTGTTAGATGAACCAGAGGCAGGAGTTCCTCCAGCCATGCAGGGCAAAATAAATGAGTATATTAAAACCATATCCAGGGAAAAAGAGATAACTTTTTTTATAGTAGAGCACGATATGAATGTAATTATGAAATTGTGCAATCCCATAATTGTTATGGTTGATGGAGCCTACTTAACTGAGGGAGCTCCGGAAAAAGTACAGCATGATGAAAAAGTAGTAGATGCTTATCTGGGGAGGTGAGAAATGGTGAAAGAAGAAAAAATGATATTAGAGACTGATAAGGTAACGGCCGGGTATGGTGGGGTTGATGTATTGTTTGGTGCCTCCATAAAAATAAAAGAAAAGGAACTGGCAGCAATAATAGGTCCCAATGGAGCAGGGAAAACTACCTTGCTAAGAACTATATCCGGTGTTTTGTCTCCCCGAAAAGGTGAGATAATCTTTAAAGGGGAGAAGCTAAATGGTAAAACCCCCAGAGAGCGTTTAGCATTAGGTATAGGTTACATCCCTCAAGATGATAAGATATTCCCAAAAATGAGCTGTATTGATAACCTGCGTATGGGGGCCTATACTTTGCCACGAGAAAAGTTCTCAGAAATGCTGGAGAAAGTCTACCAGCTCTTTCCTATTCTAAAGGAAAGAAGAAATCAGACTGCTGGACAATTCTCCGGGGGGCAAAGACAAATGCTGGCCGTAGCCAGAGCCTTAATGATGGAGCCGGAGATTTTATTACTGGATGAGCCCACCTCTGGCTTACAACCAAGTCTGGTAAAGGAAGTCTTGGATAAGGTAAAAGATTTGCATCAGCAGGGAATGACTACACTTATAGTTGCACAAAATCGGGAAGCACTGGAAATAGCTGAAAGGGCATACTTAATCAGAGCTGGGCAAGTAGTGCTGGAGGATACGGTAGAGGGCTTATTAGATAATGATCAAGTTATACAACTTTATTTTGGAGGTTAAAAAGATATGGGTGGATGGATAGTATCGGGATTAGTGTATGGAAGTATAGTAGCCCTGGGAGCTCTCGGCTGCTCATATATACTTCTCATTCAAAGATATTTTAATTTTACAGCAGCTCCGTGGTTAGCTCTTGGTGCTTATTTTGCCTGGAGCATGATGAGAGTCTTACCTCAATGGAGAGGACTGGAGCTGATAATAGCTGCCATAGTCTCAATGGTTGCCTTGGGAATAGTAATGACTGTAGCAGATAAGGCTCTATTTAAACCGTTAAGAAAGAGGGGAGCTCCTTTTATGTTTTTCTATCTGACTTCATTCGGGTTGTTATTTGTGGTAAGAAGTATTATCTGGATCATCTGGGGTCCTCAGGCAAAATATTATTATTCAGGAGCTTCTGTGGGAATAAAAGGTCCCTGGGGCATAATGGTAACACCAGCTGAGATTCTTACTTTGATAGTAGCTGTTGTGGTAGTAGCTACTTTATATTTTTTTCAATATCGTACAAAACTAGGGCGGGGGATGTTGGCTACTTCCCAAAATTCTATGCTGGCAAGCGTTTGTGGAGTTGAACCAGAAACCATACATACAACAACAACTATGATTGCCGGATTTGTAACTGCACTTGCTGGAATACTTTACGGACTTACTATCCAGGTTCGGCCACTTATGGGATGGTATATCCTGCTGGGGATATTTGTTTGTGTAGTTTGTGGTGGAGAAGGTGCTATTTTGGGAACCTTAGCTGCTGGTTATTTGGTAGGAATAGCTGAGGAGGTTGGTTCAGGTTTAATTCAGATACCTCTTAATTTTTGGGGAATTTCTATACAGATGAGTGCTTATAAAGTAGCTATATCCTGTTTATTGTTCTTGGTGGTGATATATTTCAGACCTCACGGGGTTTGGAAAGGAACTTTTTTAGAGAGGTGATAGATTATGGCTTATATTATATCAATTATATGCATAGGTACATCATATGCAATAGCTACTCTGGGGTTAAACTTGCAATGGGGATATACTGGACTTTTTAACATTGGAGTTGCTGCCTTTTTCGCTGTTGGTGCTTACGCTTCAGCCATTTTAACCGGACCTGTATGGGGTGGCATGATTGGAGGATTTGGGTTACCTTACCTTGTTGGACTGGTCGGAGCTGTACTTTTTGCTGCTCTTCTGGCTTATCTTATTGCTTGGATCCTCAGACTGGAATTTGGTTTCTTAGCTATTGCCTCAATTATGCTTTCAGCTGTTGTTATTCTGATATTAAAGAATGAAATGTGGCTAACTAATGGAGTATGGGGGATTGGAGGAATACCCAGACCCTTTGGTGAAATGCTGAGTCCGAGTACATCTGATTGGGTGTATATGATAATATCCCTGGTTATCTTGGCAGGAGCTTACTTTCTGCTTGAAAGGGGAGTTAGATCACCCTGGGGAAGGACTCAAAGGATAATAAAGGAAGATCCAATATTAGCCGAAATGGCTGGCAAAGATGTATACAAATGGAGAAAAATGTCCTGGATAATTGGAAGTATGTATATGGGCCTTGCCGGAGCGGTATATGGACATTACATTCAATACATAAACCCAAAAACTTTTGATGATGTTATGATTACCTTTCTCTGTTTATGTATGGTAGTTATCGGAGGTTCTGGAAACAATAAAGGTTCTATACTGGGTGCTTATGCTCTATGGGTCACATGGACAGTGAGTGAGATTCTTACTGGTTACCTGCCGGAAGCCTGGCAGCTTCGTGCACCTTTTATCCGGGTGTTAATAATAGGAGTAGCCATAATCTTGCTCCTACGGCTTAGGCCTCAGGGATTAATTGGCAGAGAAACATCTATATCAAAGATGGGTGAGAGGATAAGAACAGGACGAGTTGAGTAGTAAAATCTGAAAAAACGGATTTTAAGATCAAAATGAGACCTACGAAGGTGGAAATTAATAAGGTTCAACTATAGTAAAGATTCTTTTTATCTTGTTACTTACCAATCCAATGCCCTTAATGGAGCAATGGCTATTCCTAACTTAAAAGGAGGTGAGAAAATAGAAATATAGTAAAATTTCTTAAAAATAAAAATATAAAAGTAAAAGAGGTAAAAAAAATGAAAAGTATTGGTTTGTTAAAATCTATCTATAAACTTGGTATTTTGTTTTTGTTGCTTTCGTTAATTTTTGGCTTAGCTATCATGCCTGCCTTATCTGCAGAAAAAGGCCCTATAAAAATGGTGATTGCCCACCATTATCCAGCTAGCTTAGAGGATAATGAAGTGCAACTATCTATGGTGCGTTTTAAAGATCTTGTAGAAGCAGCAACTGATGGAAATATTCAAGTAGAAATTTATCCAAATTGCACTTTGGGAACAGAGGTTGAATATACCAAAGAAGTTCAAGCAGCCGGAAAGACAATTCAATCGAGTATTCTTTCTTCCGGTGCCTTTTCTTCATTCTTCCCATCTTATCAAGTAATGACTTGCCCCTTCCTTTTCCCAGATTTCCCAACTGCGTGGGCATTTTTTGATAGCGATTTCTTTGCAAAATTCA
>Ga0307428_1000075_pt1 | contig 88853 bp, 72 predicted proteins | sample SalMarWE160240MG_FD_202161 | JGI IMG/M metagenome (GOLD analysis project Ga0307428, IMG submission 202161) | Salt marsh sediment microbial communities from the Plum Island Ecosystem LTER, Massachusetts, United States - WE1603-240 | ecosystem: Environmental > Aquatic > Marine > Intertidal zone >...
GGCGTTGCCCTAATGTCAGATCATCACTGGCTTCTATTAGCTGGGAGAACTTGTTAGCTCGCATCGTACCCTCCTTTTCCCTCTGGCTACCGACATTGTACGACAACAGCTAGCGTTAATAAAGCCTCGTAGAAACTCCGTGTACTTCTCACGGTAGACGTTGGAGTAGAGGATGGCGTAGATGTAGTGGAAGACTATCTCTGGCTTCTCACTATGGATGCCTTTTAATCCTTCCAAAAACACCGAACTGATGTTTATCACGTGCTTTTCACTTACTTGTCTAATAAACAGCTGCCCTCGTGGAACGTCGGGATACAGGTAAAGAGGGAGATAATGATTGTACTCTTTGGTGTCAAGAGAAATAGCATTTCCATCGCCAGCAAATACCGTGACGAAAGCATGGTGGAAGCCCGCGCACTTTTGTTGACGACAGATCACTAAAGCAAGGTTCCCATCGAGCATATGCCTCATCACCTCTTCACGGCCACGGTCGATCACGTCGCGGTGGTAGAAGAGCCAACGGATGTCAAACGGGCGATAGAAGTAGGGGACGATCTTCCTTTCCCAATCCTTGTCTTGTTGAATCTTCTTCCGGTTTTCCGTCAGGCTCCAAGTATGCGTATCCTTCAGCTTAAATGTCTCGCGGATGAAATCGTCGGGCAGACTCGGACCGAGGAACGTCCGAATACGCCGTTTGAGGGTCTCTTTGTCAAAGTCAATCACGAAATGATCCCGATGTGTCTTAATCCCCGTGCTACTGATCGGGAAGATATCGGTGATCTTGACAAACCTTTTGTACTGTGCAAGCAGCGTTTCATCACGAGGGACGAAGAGGTAGAACTCCGAGTGTGGGTGAATCTCACCCCAGCCAGTCTTTGCCCAATCGTTTCCGTTGAGCCAAGCGTATTTTTCTTCCCGCACTCCGAAGCATTCGGCGTGGAAGACGTGGTGTTCATCGTCTTCCTTAGCAGATTTCACGGAACGTCGCAGACGAGCTGCGACGCTACCTTTGATGAAGAAAGCGATCGCCACGCCCTGGCGAATGTCAAAGACGTTCTCATCCTTGGAGCCATCCGGACATCTCTCCTTCTTGAGCGAGTTTCCGTGCAGATCCAAGACGTAGATCTCATCGAACGTATTCATCAGGTGCTGGCGCATTCCGCGGAAGGTTGGACTATCAAGGTAGGAGTGGTTCGTGATCATCCCGATCACTCCCTCGCCGGCTTGTGCGATCTTCCACTCGGCGAACCGGAGGAACTTCACGTAGTCGTCGGAAAGCGGCATCAGGTTCCTCTCGTCGCGGACCGCTTCTTTGTAGGATTCCATCTCTCGCTCGATAAACTCAGACTTGTTACCGGAACTGACGGAATACGGCGGATTGCCGAGGACGACGAGGATCGGAGTCCCCTTCTTTACCTTCCCAGCCTGATGCGATTCACGCGCGAGCGAGGAAAGTCCCGGTAGCTTCGCGTCGGCCAGCTCCTCCATCTCCAGGGTGTTTGTGAGGTAGAACTTAACGCGTTCTTCCGGCTTGAACTTGTAGCCAAGCTCTTCAAGGAAGAAGGCCATATCGTGCAGGAAGCTGGCTCGGCTACCTTCCCCGTATTTGCCGACGAACTCCTCCACCGCTACCTGTGTCGCTTTGGCGATGAAGGTCATCGTATCAAGAACCTTCAGACAACAGTTCTCGATACGGCTGCGTTGAGTACGCCTTACTGGACGGGTTTTGGGCCACGCTTACACATCGAAAGCGAGGATACTGAGGTGCTCTTGGATATTGCATTTCAAGCTTTGCCCCCAAGCCCGCATAGCTAAGACCCGGCCATGACGGGATGTGCTTATGTCCAGCAATGACAAGGTCTCCTATCTCTACCTCCTCAGTCGAAGGCTCCTGCCTCCGTTAGGGCTGGGTAGAGACGGGCGAACTTCTCATAGAGCCTGCGGTAGATCTCAGCCAGTTCCGGATCTGGCTCCTCGCTTTCTTCCAAGGGGTGCACCGCTCTGGCCACCGCCTCCGCCACATCCGCAAAGACGCCGCTCCCTACCCCCGCAAGGAGTGCAGCGCCGAAGGCCGCCCCTTCTTCCACTTCGAGGCGTCGAAGCGGGATCTCAAGAGCGGCCGCGAGGATCTGCCTCCATAAAGGGCTTTGGATCCCTCCGCCCACTGCCCGCAACTCGGCTGGCGAGACCCCGAGAGCTTGGATCCGAACCAAGGAATCCTTCAGAGCAAACGCCACCCCCTCGAGCACCGCCCGCACCAGATGAGGCCGGCGATGGGCCAAGCTTAATCCGATCCAGGCTCCTCGGGCTTTAGGATCCATGTGTGGGGTACGCTCCCCGGCAAGATAGGGCAAGAATTGGAGTCCTTCCGCCCCCGGGGGGATCGAGCCTGCCTCTTCGCAGAGGAGCTCGTAAGGATCGCGGCCGAGGCGGTTTGCCGCCGACGTCTCCTCGGAGGCGAGTGTATCTCGGTACCACTGCAAGGCACCCCCGGCCGAGAGCACCACGCCCATCAGGTGATATTCCTCAGGAACGGCATGGCAAAAGGCGTGAATCGCTCCGGCCGGATCGGTCTTCGCTTCGTCGCTATGGACGAAGATTACCCCCGAAGTCCCAAGGGAGAGGAGGCCTATTCCCTCTTCAATGATGCCGGCGCCCACTGCCGAGGCGGCGTTGTCCCCGCCACCGGCGATCACCGGTGTGCCAGCGGGGATTCCGGTCTTCCGGGCCGCCTCTGCACTCACCTCACCGGTGACCTCCGGACCCTCGAAGACTGTGGGCAGCCAGCTTCGCGGGATCTCCAGGGCCTCGAGGATCTCCTCTGACCAGTCGCGGCGCTTCAAGTCCAAGAGGAGGGTCCCGGCGGCATCGGAGACGTCGCTGGCGAACTCCCCGGTCAGACGAAGTCGTACGTAGTCCTTCGGGAGGAGGATCCACCGCACCCTAGCGAATTTTCTCGGTTCATGATTTCTCAACCACAGGATCTTTGGAGCCTGGAACCCGGCCAGGGCCGGGTTCCCAGCGATCTCTCGGAGGCGTTCCCTTCCCACCCGTTCCTCGATCTCCCGACATTCGGCTCCGGTGCGAGCGTCGTTCCAAAGAAGCGCCGGACGGATAGCGCGGCCTTTGGAATCCAGGAACACGGACCCGTGCATCTGTCCGGTGAGCCCGATCCCGGCTACGGGTCCATCCGCCTTCCGCGCCAGTTCCCTGAGTACGCTTACGGCCGCCTTCCACCAGTCTTCCGGCCGCTGCTCGGACCAACCGGGGCGGGGGGTGAAAAGGGAATAGTCTGCGAATACCCTGGCCACTACCTTGCCCTCAGGGCTGACGAGTAGCCCCTTGGTTCCTCCGGTTCCGATATCTAGCCCGATGAGATAACTCTCTCTCATAGCTTTATAGGGTGACCCCAAGCACCCGACGGTACGATCCTTCGGATCGTCCTCAACGAATACACGTCATTCCTTGGCTTACCGCTTGCCTACGCCAAGTCGTGACGCTCCTTCTCAATGCGCGAAGTGTACGCATCGTCCAGCCCCAACACGTTGTACACGAGCTTCTGGCCTCCGACCGCATCCTTGTGCCGCCAAACCTCTTCCAGGGCTTCGTCGTCGATCTTGGCTGCCAGGTCCCAGATGAACTCCCACTGCAGGATGGCCCGACGCACGGCAGCGACTTGGTCTTCCGTGTACGGGAAAAGATCAAAGCCGACGCGCTCACCATGTTGGCCGTATCCGACCCGCTGAAGGATCTTGGCAAGCTCTAACGTCTGCATGAAGAACGAGGCGCCTGTGATGTTGTCATCGTCGAAGGTCCCCCAACCACTGTTAGCGTGGTGGTGCCCCAGTAACCCATCATGGGCGAGAAGCGCGGCGTACTCGGCGAGGTTCTCTCCGTTCATGATCAGGTGTTGCCAATCCATATTGACTTTCAGGTTCGTCGTATCGGTTCCGCGCTCCTTGATTTTGTGGATGGTGTACACCGCCATGCCGATGCTGCGCATCAGGATGTTCATCGCAGGTTCGCTGTTCTTGTGTTCAAGAAGCACTGTCACGTTCTTCGTATTGGCGTGCTTAACGGCTTCCTGGACTCCACCGATGAACCACTCCCACGCCTGGACGTAGTCAATCTGAAAGTTGTAGTTGTAGCCTTCACCGCCGGGCCAGATAATGAACTTCGCACCCAGCTCGGCGGCAAGATCGATGCCTCGCTTGGTGATTTCCAGGTTCTTGTCCCGAAGCTTCAAATCTGGATTGACAAAGGCTCCCAGACAGAACTCCGGATCGTTGAAGGTACCCAACGCCAGAGCATAGATGTCTTTGTTCCCCAATGCCGCCTGGATGGCCGCTAGGTTGTCCTCGTTCATCTCTCCCGGGTAGTGATACTCGAAGCCGTCGACCAGATCCCCGAGGCCATCGGCAGCCCGCTTGGTGCGATCTACCATCGATTCGGCCGCGCTTTCCACATGATAGCCATCAGGCATGAATCGCGTGGCATTCGCGCCAAAGGCCCATATCCCCACGCTGTTCTTCAGTCGTTTCATGACGGTCCCCCTTCGCGATCTCGTCGCAGCAATCCGCGTTCGCACGTGTGCAAATCAGCGGAAGCCGCCGCTAATTTCTCGGCAGACTTTCTGCCTAACCTTCTTCACGCACTTCGGTGAAGTACTTCCTCTGAGCATCGAGCTGTCGCTTCTCTCCCTTGACCTCGAACACACCCGAAAGCCGTATGTCGTCGGAGGAGCTGCCGATCATGACCACGTATCTTCCCGGCTCGACGACAAGATTCAAGTCCCTGTCGTAGAACGAGAGAATATCCGATGGAATCTCAAAAACCACCGTCTTCTTCTCTCCCGGCTTCAAGGTGACCCTTTTGAACCCCTTCAACTCCTTCACCGGCCTTGTGACACTGGCATACTCCCTCATCACGTAGAGCTGGACGACTTCATCTCCTGCCAATTCGCCGGTGTTCTCCACCACGACAGTCACTTTCACGTAGTCAGTAGGAGGTATCGCCTGCGGCACTATTTCTAGCTCCGAGTAGGCAAACGTCGTGTAAGAGAGCCCATGACCGAACGGGAACAGCGGCTTTGCGCTCTCGTCGACGTAGTCGCCCCACCACTCCGAGTGGCCGCCGGACGGCTTGTGCGCGTAGTAGACCGGGATCTGGCCGGCGCTCCTGGGAAAGGTCACTGGCAGCTTTCCACTGGGATTGGTGATCCCGAAAAGGATCTCCGCCAGGGCCTCTCCGCCCGTCTCGCCGGGAAGCCAGATCTCGATGATCGCGTTCACCTTCTCAACAAGGCTCTTCAGACTGTAGGGTCTGCCGGTCGCGAGAACAAGCACGACCGGCACTCCGGTCTCCGCGATTGCGAGGACGAGTTCCTCCTGCACGCCGGGCAGCTTCAGACTCGCCAAGTCCCGCGTCTCGCCGCTGGTGCACTCCATCGTCAGTCCGGACCTGTCGCCGACGACCACGACGGCGACGTCGCACGCTCTCGCCACCTCGATCGCCTCGGCGAACCCGTCCCGCGAATCGCCGCGGATTTCGCAGCCCTTCGCGTAGACGATCCTGTCGTCGTCGACGTGCGCCGCGATCGCATCGCGAACGCTCGTGACCACGACCGACGCCTTGATCTCGTCGAGGCCGACCAGCGGCCGAATGAAGGTGTCCTCCATCGCGAACATCAGTTCCATGTGGGCAGGGTACGCATAATCACTGAGCAGATTCCTCGGTTCGTCGGCGCTCGGTCCGATCAGCGCGATCCGTGTCCCTTCTGCTCTCAGAGGCAGTAATCCGTCGTTCTTCAGCAGCACAACCGATTTCCTTGCTATCTCAAGAGAGAGATCTCTGTGCTCTGGAAGGCGCAGCCGCTTAGCGTTCTCAGCATCGACATACGGATTCTCGAAAAGACCAAGCATAAACTTGACCTTCAGGATTCTGAGCACGGCATCGTCGATCGTCTTTTCTGACACCATGCCCTGCTCGACCAGCTCCTTGAGAGGATTCCCGTAGCAATCCACGTTGGGGAGTTCCACATCGAGTCCAGCTTCCAGGCAAAGCTTCGCCGCCGCCTCCTTGTCCCTTGCCAGACGATGATGCTTCTTCAAGCGGATGATCGCCTCGTAGTCAGCGACAACGATCCCCTCGAACCCCCACTCATCACGGAGGATCTCCGTCAGGAGCCTCCGCGACATCGCGCAGGGGATCCCATCGATCTCGCTATACGAGTTCATCACGGACTGGGCGCCTCCCACGCGGATCGCGCATTCGAACGGGAAGAGGTAGACCTCCCGCAGCTCGCGCTCGGGGATCCTCGCGGGTGCCATATTCATCCCCCCCTCGGAGGCGCCGTAGCCGGCGAAGTGCTTCACCGTCGCGAGGACGCCGTCCTGCAGGCTCTCGCCCTGGAGCCCACGAACGTAGGCGGTGCCCAGAGACGCTACGAGATACGGATCCTCGCCGAACGTCTCTTCGACCCGCCCCCATCGCGGATCGCGCGCGATGTCGAGCACGGGTGCAAGGCCCTGGTGCACACCGACCTTCCTCATTTGCTTGCGAATGACCGCTGTCATCCTCCCAACGAGTTCCGGTTTCCATGTGCTCGCGACTCCGATTGCCTGCGGAAAGAGCGGCGCCCCTCGTGTCAAGAACCCAGAAAGGCATTCATCGTGCATGATCGCAGGAATGCCCAGTCTCGTCTCCTCCACGAGGAAGCGCTGGATGTCGTTGGTGAATCTCGCTAGCTTTTCCGGCTCAAGACCTGTCGCTCCCCCCGGTCTCGATATCTGGCTGATCCCATTCCCAATCAGTTCTTTGGCCCTCCCCCGTGAGAACCTTTCCTCTTCAAGCAGCTCGAAGCTCCATACAGCGCCGAGCTGCCCGATCTTCTCATCAAGTGTCATCCTCTCAAGGAGGTCGCTGGCGCGAACCTCGGCCAGCTGGCTCGGATCGCGGAATCGCTCATTCGGCATCGTCGGGCACCTCGCTTCGCTTCGTCTGCGTCATCAATTCCTCGTCGTACAGGAAGCACTTCACGAGCACACCATCCACAGTGAACTCGGGCGGCACGTTCTCCCGGCAGACGTCCATGACCTTCGGACACCGCCCGGCGAAGCGGCACCCCTTCCTCAGGTACTCCTCGTGTTCGATGTCGGTCAGGCTGACCGATTCCTTCCACCTCTTCTTGGGATCCGCCTCCGGGATGGATTCCCGCAGAAGCTTCGTGTACGGATGCTTGGGGGCCATCAGGACGTTCTCCACTCCACCCATCTCGACGACGTGCCCTCTGAACATGATGGCGATTCGATCGCACACGTAGTAGGCCGTGGCGAGGTCGTGTGTGATGTAGATCACGCTCACGCCGAGCTCGTCTCGGAGTTGTCTGAACAGGTTTACGATCGACATACGTATGGACGCATCGACCATGGAAACAGGCTCGTCGGCAATCAGCAAAGACGGATTCGTCAATAGGGACCTGGCAATCGAGATCCTCTGCAGCTGCCCACCTGAGAACTCGCTCGGATACCTCCCGGAGACCTCTTCGAGTCTTAGGCCGACGGCCTTCAACATTTCGTCGATCAGCTTGTCCGCTTTTGTCCCATTCTTCGTGAGCCCGTAGTTGCGGACCGTCTCGAAGAGGTACCGCTCGACGCGGCGCAACGGGTTGAACGTCTCGAACGGGTTCTGGAAGATCGCCTGCACTCCTTGCGTGAACCAGACCTTCTCCCGTTTCTTCGGTCTGCCATTCTCGTCGCCCTTGTGCCGGATCGAGCCCGAAGTCGGTTCCTCGAACCCGAGGATCAGCCTCGCGGTTGTCGTCTTGCCACAGCCGCTCTCGCCGGCCAGCGCGAAGATCTCCGCCGGCATGACATCGAACGAGACATCATCGACCGCGGTGATTCTCAGCCGAGAGAGCAGGCTGCCGAACGCGAAGTCCTTTCTGAGGTTCCTGATCTCAAGCAGCGCGTCCATCGCCACCTCCCTCGACCAGCCAGCAGGCGACCCTATGGTTCTCCCCAACGTCTACGACCTCCGGCATCTCCTGGAGGCAGACGTCCATGGCGTGGGGACACCTCGGATGGAACGGGCAACCGCTCGGCAGGTTTGCCAGAGACGGTGGGCTTCCCGGAGCGCTCTCCCTGACCGACTTATCGCCGAATTTCGGGAGTGAGTTAATCAGATACTGCGTGTACGGATGGAGTGGCTCCTCGAAAACCCTTTCCACAGTCGATTCCTCGATCATCACCCCAGCGTACATGATTCCGATCCGATCGGCCACGTTGGCGTGCACGCCCATGTCATGGGTCACAAGGACGATCGTGTTCTTGAGGCTCTCCTGGATACTCTTGAAGAGCTGGATGACCCCCCGCTGCACAACGACGTCCAGGGCCGTCGTCGGCTCGTCCGCGATCATGATCCGCGGGCCGAGGAGAGCCGCGAGGGCAATCGTGACCCGTTGCCGCATGCCGCCCGACAACTGGTGAGGGTAGGCATCCAAGACCTTCGGCGGCAATCCGAGCTCGTGAAGGTGCCTCCTGGCAATCGCGAGCGTATCTCGTCTTGTCTTCCCCGCTACGTGACTCTCCAGGAAGTCACTGTAGGAGTCCTTCAGTTTCTTCACAGGATTGAGAACGCTCATCGAGCCCTGCGGGACATAGGATATGTACTCCCATCGGAGTCTCCGCTTCTCCTCCTTGCTGAGGGAGTAGACGTCGATCTCCTCACCGTCCCGGACGTAGAAGACCCTTCCCCCCATGAGGCGCAACGGAGGCTCGATCGCAGAGTAGAGCGCCTTGAGGAGAGTCGTCTTGCCACACCCACTCTCCCCAGCGATCCCGTAGACCTCGTTCTCGCGGATCTGGACGCTGACCCCGTTGACCGCCTTGACGATCTTCTCGGTGCCAAACGCATCGAGGATGTAGAAGGCCTTCAGCTGCTCGGCCCTGAGTACCGTGCTGGGCATGACCCCGTTCATTTCGCACCCACCCTCTGGATCCGCGTCCTCGGATCGAGGTACTCACTGATGCTGACCGAGAGCCAGTACAGCGCGATGAACAGGAAAATCGCCAAAACGACCGGGGTGAGCAGCCACCACCATTGTCCGAGGAGAAGCGCCTGATAGCTGATCGCCCATTGGAGCATCGTCCCGAGCGTCGGGATGTCCATATTCGACAGTCCGAGGATCGCCAACGTGATCTCCATCCCGATCGCCCATGCCATGTTGTTGATAAGGGTCGAGAAGATGAGGGGCGCCGCGAACGGCAGGTACTCCTTCATCACCAGTTTCATCGTCTTCGTCCCCGAGAGAACCGCCGTCAGCGTGAACTCGCGTTCTCTTAAGCTGAGGATCTGGGAACGGATCACCCGTGCGTCCCACGCCCAACCAAAGAAAGCCAGCAGGAGCCCCAGGTTGACCAGATTCATCCGCTCTCGGACCAGCATCGCGAGGAGGACGATGATCAGGAAGAGGGGCATGACCAGGAAGCTGTCGCTGATGAACATGAGAACACGGTCGGTCAGTCTCCCTCGGTACCCGGCGACCATACCGACGAGGACAGCGATGACTCTCGAAACCGTTCCCGCAATGACGGAGATGATCAGCGAGTTGCGGACGGCGTACGTCGCCTGCCAGAAGATGTCCTGGCCCTTCGCACTGGTCCCGAGAAAGTGCGTCCAAGAAGGCCTGAGATCCCTCGCCGCGTGCCACCAGAACGTGGGATCATACGGTGAGAAGGCGGACAGGATTGCCATGATGAGCAGCAGACAAAGGACCGTGAAGCTGACGGCGAATCGGTAGTCCCTGAGTAAGTCTCTGAGCACTCTCATGATCTGTCCACTCCCTACATCAACCGTACCCGTGGATCGAACAGTGGGTAGACCAAGTCGATAACCAGAATCGCCGTCGTAATCGCGAGGATGGACATCGCTGTGATGCCCATGATCAGGTTATAATCACCCGTAACGATGGCGTTGAAGAGCAGTGTCCCCAGTCCTGGGTAGGAGAAGACGATCTCGGTGATCAACGCTCCGCTCAGGATCTGCCCGAGGGCCAGTGCGAGGTTCGTGATCTGCGGAAGCATCGCGTTTCGGATCACGTATCTCGACACGATCCGACGCTCCTTGACGCCGCCAAGCTTTGCGTATTGGACGAAGTCCTCTGCGTTCACATTTTGAACGATCAGTTTCATCGTCTGAAAGGTGATCGCCGTACCGAGGACGACCATCGAAAGGGCGGGAAGGAACGCGTGTCGCAGCACGTCCGAGACGAAGGCCCAGCTGAGCGCCGCCCTGCGCCCGATGTCCGTCCCGCCGGCGATCGGGAACAGCCGGACGACGTACGCGAACAGAATGAGGAGCATCAACGCGAAGATGTAGTACGGCATCGGTCGGATGATCATCGCTACGGTGTCGAGGGCTCTCGACCACCGATTTCGGGAGAAGTAGCCGGCCAATCCGCCGATCAGGTTGCCGAGGGTCCACGACAGCAACGTCGCCCAGAGGAGAAGACCAGCAGTCCATGGTAGTGACGTGCGGATCAACTCTATGACTGGCGTCGGGAACTGAAAGAAGGAGACGCCGAAGTCGCCGGTGAAGACCCGCCTCCAAAACGCACCGTACTGCTGGAGCATCGAGCCCTCGAGACCGTACATCTCCCTCAGGTCCTCGATCATGCTGTCCATCGAGCCTGGATCCAGGTACGAGCCTTGCGACTGCAGCTGGGCGATGGTCCGCTGCACTGGGTCCGACGGCGTGAAGCGCGGGATGAAGAAGACGGCCGTGACCCCGAGGAAGATAACCAACACGAAAGATATCAGTCGTGGGATGAGATACCGCTTCACGAACGCCAACGATTCCTCCTCATGTTAGCCGCTCTTCCGCTGCGATTAATAGAGCCCCCGGGCAGGGCAAGCCTTGCCCAGGAGCTAGTTGAACTACGTCTAGTTCCCCGTCGGCTGCAGGAACGGAGTCATGTACTTGAGCGGCCCCCAGTGTGAGTAGGGCTGGGTGTACGCATTCTCCGAACCGGGCCAATTGGTCCAGTAGTACTCGTCCCAGGTGAGAAAGCCGATGTACCCGAAGGTTGGGGTTCCCGGCATCTCCGTGAACGCGATCTTCAGAGCCTCGATGCCGAGGGCGATTGTCGCCGCGGCGGCGGCCGGATCGGTCGCTCGCAGGTCGGCGAGAACCGCGTCCATTTCGGGACTTGACCATCGTGAGTGGTTCCCGTTCGTCAACTCACCGATCGGTCTAACATACGCGGAGTTCCACGCGTCAAGCGTTCGGTAGAGGTCTGCGCCAGCACCCCACGGTTCCTGGGCCGGCCAGTTCCCAGCGACGTCGAAGTCGCCGTTCTGCGTCAGGGTTGCCGCAGCGTCCGACGGGACGTGCACCGCATCGATCCCGAACTGCTTCCACTGCTGAACGGCGGCGGAAGCGTTCTTGAATTCGAGATGCGACGTGTCCGACCGGCTGACAACTTCGATTCGCCAAGGTGTACCGTCCGGCAGCAGCCAGTTGCCCTCGGCGTCCTGCGAGAAGCGGTTCTTCTCGAGCAGCTTCGCCGCAGCCTCGGGCGCGTACTTGAACCAGCCGAGGCCGAACGCCGCTTCCTGGGCCGCCGGGTCGTCCGAGACGATGTATCCTCTGCTCCGCGCATACTCGACAACGCGGGCGGGCGCATCAGGATCGTACGGCTGGAACGTCTCGCCGCCGCCAAGATCCAGCGTGAACGCCTTCAGCCAGTCCTCCATCGGCTTGATGAAGTTCTCGGGATAGGAGCCGAGCGAGGGGATGTGGACAGGACTCAGCGCGCCCGTGCCATCGACGGCCTGCCCAGCGTACTCGACAATGTCGATCGCCAGTGTTAACGCCCAGCGCACGTCGACATTATCGTACGGCGCCTTCGCGTTATTAAAGATAAACCCGGTGATCGCCGGGTCATTGTTGACGACCCACGGGAATCCGCGCTGATAGGCTCGAACCGTGTCTCCCTGTGCCAGTGCGGCCTTGAGCCCCTCCGCCGAAAGGTCGACGGCGTCGAGCTGATGCGTCAGCTGGGCGATGATCTTTGCGCCCTCGTTGGCGAACGCCTGGAAGACAATGTAGGTCGGTCCCGGCTCGCCGTAGAGGATCCCAGTCGGGCTGTTTGCCCAATCAGCGCGCTTCTCCCACAGCGTCCAGTAGCCTGCCGGATCGTACGAGTGCAGCTTGTACGGTCCGCATCCGACGAACGGATTGAACTCGAACGTGATGGGGTCGTCTACGCCTTCGAAGATGTGCTTCGGCATGATCCACGTGCAGCCCCAACGATCGAGGAAGGTTGTGTGGAACCTCGAGTTGGCCTGCTTGAGATCGAAGCCAACGCGGTAGTCGCCGATCTTGTAGACGAGCTCGACGTTCTCCGAGAAGAACGCGTGGTTGTTGAACCCCGGCGTGTTCATCAGGAGTTCAACGGTGAACACAACGTCCTCTGCTGTGAACGGTGCCCCATCGGCCCACGTGACGCCCTCCCGAAGAGGGATCTCCACATGGAAGAAGTTGCTGTCGTAAACGGGGTCACCCGCGGCCAGTCCGTTGATGATTTCGCCGGTTGCGAAGTCAACCGACCACAGTGGTTCGTTTGCCAGATTCTGCATCCCGCGGTCGCGCGATTTCCAGCCGACCCACTCATTGAAGTTGCTCGGCGTTCCAACGCGACCAGTGAGCATACTCAGGATGAGCGTCTCACTGCGCGGAAGATTCGCGAGCTGTGCGAAACCGATAATCGGCAGGAACATCGCCAGCGCGAGGAGAACTGCTAATATTCTCCATGTTCTTAACATCTAAAATCACCTCCAAATCATTTTGTGTACTATGCTATACGTCTGGAACCTGGCCGCGGGCTCCGCCTGCAATCGGTGCAGGCACAGCGCTTGGGTCATTCCTCACTTGGACGATGTCCAAAATACCCGGGAGACACGTGTCACCACGATGCGGTCGCATGTGCTCCGGGTGCGTCTGTCCAGGGGACCGACCTATCCTGTTACAGTGTCCCCCAATGCAGACCAAAGGACCTACGGCCAGCTCTTCTACTTGCGAATGCTTTCTCACTCTTTCCTTCTAACCTCACTCTTTGTTACATGCCCCTACGCCTTCTGTTACGCCGTTTGTGCCTCAACCACCTCCTTGCCGAATCTAGTGGAGAGAGTTCACCTCAATTGCCTTCACGCTTACTCAGCGCCCCTGCTCCAGGCGCGCCGATGACTCACGAACCCGCAATTCGCACTCCAAACGGACTTGCACCACCGGGGATGTGCTGTCCCCCTCAATCCGTTTTACAAGCATCTCCGCCGCTTTGTACCCCATCTCGTGAGGCTGTTGAGCAACCGATGTAATTCCTGGATGAAACGACGCAGCCCACGGTGGATCATCAAAGCCGACCAGCGATACATCCTGCGGACAGCGGATTTTTCCCTCCCTGAGATACCGCAGTACACCCAGCGTCATGAGGTTGTTCGAACTGAAGATAGCCGTCACTCGATCATTCGTGGTAAGCAGCGACTTCGTTGCTACAAACGCTCCCTCGACTTCCAACCCGGCTTGGCGAACGTCTCCCTTCTGGATAGCGATTCCCGCTTCCTTGAGCGCCTGCTCCCAACCGCGTAAGCGATCATCGAAGCTGCGAATCCCCGCGAGTTCCACGATCGCCCCAATCCGGCGATGTCCCAATTCTACGAGGTGGCGTGCCGCCTCGTACCCTCCGCGCTCGCTGTCGGAGAAGACCTGATCGACAGGCAAACCGACCGGACGATCGACGACAACCAGAGGGATCCCTTGTCGAACCAGGGGCTCGAGGGTCGCCTCTCCCGCCACCGTGGGAGCAACGATGAATCCATCCACCCGCTGCTCCATCATCATCGCCACGTTCCGTTCTTCCAGCGATGGATCTTCGCCCGTGTCGCAGAGCAGCACGTCGTATCTGCTTTCAAGCAAGCGATCCTCCACCCCACGCACGATTTGGGAGAAGAACGTATTGCCGATATCAGAAACGATGATCGCGATCGTCTCACTTCTTCCGCGTCGTAGGCTCCTCGCGCGTCGATCCGGCTGGTAATCTAGCTTATCGATTGCCTTACGCACGCGGGTCACCAATTCCTCGCTGACGAACCGCGTCCCATTGACCACGTGCGACACAGTCGTCACAGATACGTCGGCGCGTTCAGCCACTTCCCGCATTGTCGCCATCCCTGGCCTCCTGTGGCGTTGTATATTGTCTTTCTCACGTGACTTGACTCCGCGCAAAGCTTTGCGCAAAGCTTTGCGCAAAGCTTTTATACCACAGGTTGCTCCATTTGTCAAGAAAGGGGATCCTTTGCGCTTCTCTCGGGCGATGGTGAATTGCGGATCTGGGCATCCTTGCGCATGAACCCGCCACCGACCGACCCACTATCGCTCCCGTTAGGCAGCCAGCTTGGACTGAAGAGCGGACCCTCGAGCCTTTAACCCTGCCTCAAGTGCACACGCCTGGTGCTAGCAAATTCCTTTCACGAAGGAGTCCTAGCTGCCCTTAAGTTAAACTGTCTTTGAAGTCCTATTATGAGGAAACCAAGAATGGGTGTGGATTAACCCCTTACTGTATTCCTGGTTTCCTAAGAGTAGAAGGTGTTAGAATCTAAGGGATGTCACTCAAAAGAGCCCCTAAGGAAACCATGAGGCAGGCAAGTCCCGATGCTGCAAAATAACGTTGTTGTGTAGCGTCGCAGCTTGCCTGCCTGTCACATTCACGAGGCAGACAGGTCTGTGACGTTTGAGGACTCGTCGGGCGCAAGACCCGACGCTACGAAAACGCACCTCAATTCGTCGGGGATGTTCCTGCTTTTCGTAGTCTGGGAGGAGTAGTAAGTCCACACCAGTTACTACACCCCCCAGATTCTTCCTCTACCCACTCAAAACAGCGAGGAACCAAGAATGTTCGCTAAGGCTGCTGGATCTCTAGTGGTGGGCAAGACGAACGCAGCGCCTGTAGTCAGTTACAAGGAGGTGACGCGGTGGTTCGTCCTCATCGATCGAGGGAAAACGACCTACCGTCTCCAGAAACCGATTGTCACTCGAATCATCATTGACTGTCGATACCTCACCAGCCAATACGGTCTCGTCCTCGGCCCAGAACGAATGGTACAAGCCTGGTGTGATGGTGATGCTTTCGCCCGGCTTAAGTGCGATCACGTGCCCGGCAGGCACCACACATCGTGTTCCATCCGCAACGAAGGATACATTTTTCGATCCAAGGTCGTCGTGGTCATCGGCAGTGTACAACTGGATCGCCAACCGCCCGCCACCGCGATTGATGATGTCTTCGGTTTTTAACCAGTGGTAGTGCATGGGAGTGACCTGGTTCACTCCCACGATCATTGCCTTCTCTGAGTATAGCATTCCCTTCCCGTGCTCAAGGTTCTCTTGTGCCCCATTTCGCAAGGTGAACAGGACAAGGCCGAGTTCGTCGAACTTGTCCTGCCCGAACTCCGTCACATCCCAACCGAGCTGCCGGTCGATGATCATGCGCACTTCTTCTCCCTTCTTCCTCCACTCGTTGGGCGTCCAGTATGCAAAGCGAGGAAGAAAAAAGTGCTGTTCATCAACAAAGGCAATCGCCTCTTCGATGATCTGGTTTATCCTAGAACGTCTCATCGAACTACCCTCTAATTTCATTATCACCGGTACGCGACCTTTTTCGACCCACCTACGGGGCGGCTACTCTTTGAGTTCGTCTAACCTAACGCTGTACACACTCTAGTTCTACTATACACCGCCCTGCTCGCCTTGCCTGAGACTATAGTCATCCGTACTAAAGATGGCCAGCTGTGCTGTTTCACTTCCGCAGGTGGGAATGGAGATTAATCGAAGAGAGAGGGAAATCGTTTGGAGGAATTCCGTGTATGGTGACTCCTGGTACGCCCAGTAGGGCTCGAATCTTAGGCAGGGACAAGGTCTGCTCGCTTCAATCCGAACGCTTTGCCGGGCAGATCGAACGGTAGGGGCAGTAGGTGCAGGCAAGGTAGGTAAGATCAGCAGGGAACCGGCCCGCGCGGATCCCGGTTGCGGCAGACTCGATGTCCGAAAGCGCTTTTTGAATCGTCTTTTCGCTCGGCTCATAGCGTCCGATGATGACCTGCGGCGTTAGGAAGCGTAGCTCAAGGCGCACCGGGGTGTTCCCAAACAGACGCTCGTAGGCGAGTGCGTAGATCGCTAGCTGGCGGCTCTCTTTAGTCCGTTTGATAGCCTGTTTTTCATCGGTCACTGCGGAGGTCTTGTAGTCGATGATTGTTCCGTCACCGTCGATCACATCGATGCGGCCGAAGATACCAACGATCCTTATGCTACTCTCGTTGAAGGAGAAGTGCCGCTCGACATAGGTGGGAATTACCCCATCTTCACTCGCGTGAGCGTGGAAGTACTCCAGCGCTTTTAATCCCTCTTGGAAGCGGAGCTCCTCGTGGTGCCGCGTGAGGAACCCTTCGGTATGCCAGGCCTTGCGGAAGATCTCCTTTAAATCAGCAATTGTGGTCTTTCTTCCAGCGATGCGATTCATGTTGTAGAGCTTGATCGCTTGGTGGATGGCGTACCCGTAAATCACGGCATGGTGCCGACGGATGGGGACCTTGAGCACATGGATGTAGCGGTACTTCATCGGGCAGATGAGATAGTCATCGATCTTCTGGTGGCTAAGTTCGAGAACGGCCTTTCCCCGTGGCAGGAGAACCAGCTCTTCCTCGATCGGCGTGGCAGGTGAGGGGTTCGCCTTCCCGTGGCGGGTGATCGTTGCCAGTGGTGACCTTTTGAGGACCTTGATCTCGGCGGGCGAAAGATCGAGCGCCTCCGAAACGAACAGGCTCGGCTCGCGCGGTCGCTTGCCCCCGTAGTCCTGAGCGCTTCTAAGATAGAAGTCTTCCTTGGCGCAGGTCATCCCCATCAACACCTCAAAGATGTGTCCCATCCCCTTGAGGATGCTCACGTTATAGACAACGAGGAAGACAGCGATGGCGACAGCGGAAAGGATTCGCGCCTCCTTAGCGGAGAACCGTTCGGCGAGGAACCCGGGAACGGTCATCGTCTTGAGCCGTGTGGTGAACTCCCGCAGGCGTCTTCCGAGGACGATCCAGGCGAGGGTGCAGCCGAACAGGACATTCGCCGCGCCGATCCACAGGGTTGCCATCCCGTACTTATAACCGAATCCGCCGCCGCCGATGATGACGGCCGAAGAGAAATAGGCCGCGACGTAGGAGAGAGCGGTGACCCAAGGACCGACCTTGCGCCCACCGATGTAGAAGTCCTCCACGTTGCGCAGCTTACGCGAAGTGAGGAGGCCAACGATTATGAGGAGCCCCATATAGAGGACCAGGACGAGGGAGTAGATCGCCTTCTCGCTCATCGCTCATCCCCTCCCGATTTGAAGAAGAAGATCGCCCATACGATAGATGTCAACACGCTCGCTGTGATAACGACCCACGCAAAGAAGGTCAGCCACGGGGTATTAAACGGTCCCATTTTGAGTTTTGCTCCTTTCGACTTTTTTTGGACGCCCTCAACATTGTGGTCACACGACTATTGATGAATCAATTCCGAAAAGGAGCATACCACGACTGAGCGTGACTTAGGTAGATTCAGAGTTGTCTCATACAAGGTAAGCATGGAGCAGCTAAATTTATGTCCCCTCAGGCGTATCCCCCTTCAGTGGTCGGACAAACACCAAAAACAAAGATTTGATCTTCTGAGCTTCGTTCAGCGTGCAGACTAAGAATGAAGATCTGATGCTAGGCAGTTAAACGAGTACCGGAAGAGGATATGCCATAACTCCGTGATAAGGTTATAATGACACATCATGGGAGCCATAGAAGAACAAGGGATTCTTGAGATTCTCAATACTGCGCAGATGGAAGAAGATCTTGCATGCTTCCACTTACCGTTCCAACAGACGCAGAGCCTGTCCAAAATATGTAGGGGACATGGGCCCTTTACCTCTCTAGACAAGTTGCTCGATATTAGAGCACTCGGAAGTGGGACCAGAACTAAGCTGCGGGAAGCAGCGCAACAGAAGTATGTCAGCTGGCTATGCACTTTCTTTGAACAGTTCCTGCAGATGCGCCAAACCCTCAAAACTGACATTGAACAACGCGGCTCGACAGAACTGTGTGCAAGCTGTGCCTTCGCCAAGTCGTGTACCCGGAAAGCACCACCGGTGGTACCAACGAGAACTGGTGAAGGGTACAGAATTCGGTGTGGACTTCTGCTAGGACCCTACATTCTCTACCCGCTTATCGCCGAATCTCTAGGAGCAAAGATCGAGTGTCGCAGATGGTGGCGGGAAGGACAGCCAGCAGTGTTTGTGGCCAGAGTTGAAGAGAGAAACGTCGTCTTGTTACAGGAATCTCCACGGGTGCCAGGGATTACACGTAACGAGTATGGCTTTGATCTCATAGAAAAGTTGAAGCAGTACAACCCTATCGCAGTCGGTTTCCTGGGTGACCAAGCTGGCGCGATGCGATGTAGGGACATTACACCAAACGTAGTATGGTGTGATGGTCTGAAAGTCACTCCCCTGCCTATCAGAGGGATTCCCGATATTGAAAGTTCTAGGTGCTTTGCGAAGATTTCGTATTCACTCTTGTCCAGACTGGAAGGAGAGGCATCTTCTCATAGAAGGCAAGTAGAGGCAATGTGCCCTCTTGGCGAAGAACTTGGCTACTCGAGTGTCCGTGAGTATCGCACAGGAGTCAGTTCGGTTGACTGCGTATGGCGTTCCTCGGGGGAAGTCTTTGCAGCGATAGAAGTTGAAACAAACTCCGAAATCAAGAAGGACATCATTTCGATTTGGGAAGCAAAGCCCAAGCTGGGAATTATCCTCCATCCCTGCAAGTCGCTGTACAATCTACTATACTCTATAAGATTTACAATCCTAAAAGATGTCCCATTTTCTTTGATCCTCGTTGTTTTCGGACTCCAGGAAATCCTGTTCCTTTCGAACGGAGATCTCCTTGAGCGCCGAGCATTACTTGACAAGAAACCATGAGAAAGCTAATATCCCTTGGAGACGATCATGAAAGCCTCGATAAACTAAGCCACAAGGATCACATTGAATGGCTAACCAGTTTTTTTCATAGGTTCCTAGAGGAAGCGGGGGCAGAGCTTTCTCAGAAAGCTTTTCGAGACTTTGCTCTTCATTGGTTTGGCTTTGACAAGAAGGACTTCTTTGCCCCACTTATTGCAGCAGAAATGGGGACAGTGTTTCGAACAGAGGCATATACCGACAATCAGACAGTTGCTGCTTGGTTAAGACCTCAGATCATTTTTCACGCCTCTGGGAACATTCTGCTCGTCTTCTCTTTCGATCGGAGTCCTTATGCTGATACTGTGGGAGATTCTTATGATGATACTGAGGGATCGGTACTATCGTGCAATGCACAAGCAATCGGCTACGTTGGCGCATCCCTTGAAGCCCTCTGTGCTTGTTTGCAGATGGGAGTGGATGTTATTTGGCTCCCCGGAGAAGAAACAATCTCACTCCCTCGTGAGCATGGGAAGATCCTGCAAGCTTTCATTGAGAAGATCTCGTGTTCTGCAGAGAGATCCCTTCCTCAAAACGTCCCAGAATACGAGCGGTACCTGAACTTGGACTTAGTGAGAGAAGGGCTGGCCTTCTCGTACAGCACGCACCCAGATGTTTCTCTTGAGAAAATAGCAGAGACGATGGCAGCTAGGCTTCTCCCGTCAGTTGTGAACGACACAATCCCTCGACATCGCGCACTTATTAAGGCTCTATCAATGATGGCAAGAGAACTGGGGTACTATCCTCTGCGTGAATACGCCATGTCGTATATTCGCGTAGATTGTGTCTGGCTATCACCGTCGGGAGAGGTATTCGCAGCTTTTGAAGTGGAAACCAGCGGAGATATCAAAAAGGACATCGTTTCCATTTGGCAAACACAGCCAAAGTTAGGGATTATTCTAGGACAGATGAGATCCGAGTCTGTATTACTGAAGTATTGTCAATCCGAGGCGATCAAGAACGCGCCCTTTCCGATGATGTTGGTTGCTATGGATATGTGCGAGCTCATTGTTGTTGAAAAGGGTGTTGTACTTTTTCGCCTCCCGTTAGCTAAGGAAGGGATACCATTCTTACCACCTCAAGCCGAAACAACAGGTACATCAAGAACTGACAGGGAAGAGGAAGAGGTAAAACCGGTACCACGATTTCAGGACCCAATTAAAGCACGGGATTTCGCGATCGAGGTATTGGGAGCTACGAACCTAGAGTTCTTTGACAAAAACGGCTACTTGGAAGTCAAAGGCTCCAATGGGCACATGTATTATGTGTTTCGCCGTATCTCTGCCAGATCAGTCGGACAGAAAGGGAAGAAGAAGTGGCTAGTATTCGGTATTGTTCCAGACTTTGACCGTCTAGACTCTATGCGATCCTCGGAAATGTTCCGTGGATACGACTCGCTTGGTTTCCCTGTCTATACCGAACTGGTATCCTTGGTTCTGCAAATCCAAGAGGATGTGTCCATGACAGCGTGGAGCACCATATTGGGGACGGGTTATGATGATCACTACCCCGCTACCGACAAGATGCTCAAGAAGATCAACAAGACGTTGGATGAAAAGGATTACCCAAGGTGGTGATCTCAGATAAGTGTTAATAAGGTTGCCTGACAGGAAGTTTAAAACTCGTTCCGTAAAATGTGTCTCGTGTTTCTGAGCTATCCTATTTCTGTGAGCGCAATCCCTTGTGCAGTTGCCCATTCTTCCATCGCTTCGCGGACTTTCGCTCGTGCATCGTCTTCCGTTTCACCATGGAGCTCCTTCTGCGGTGGAGGGGAGGGGAACTTCGATACATCGAAGTTCTTTGACACGACTGGCTTTGCAGCAAAGCAATACTTGTGAGCCATTGGCCTGATTTTCTCAACCTCGATGTAGTAATCAAGACTAGTCTGTGAACTCACCTCAAACCTCCTCAAAGAACAGTATATTCCATAAAACTTCCGAATACAATCAGCATTTGAGTATACAACAGGTATTTTCTGTGCGCCAGTTCCAGAAAGGGCCGGGTCTAAAGATCTTTACTTTTGGTGTTTCTGGCTACGAGAGGCGTCTAGTCGCGGATGAATCCGAGTGCCTTCGAGGAGTTCGACTTTGGTAAGTCACTTGATTGGAATCCAGAGAGAGTTGTCTCATACAAGATGAGCATGAAGCGAGGGGGCGTTTCTCATGCGAGATAAGCATGAGGTGACACTGGTGCAAGCGCGTGTGTCGAATCATAGGAGGCATGATCTTGATGATGACAGACGCACGCATGATGAGTATCGACGAACTGAAGGCATCCCTCGCTTGGAGCATTCTTCGTGTCCTTCGCGCTCTTCGTGGTGAATTCTATTCGACCTCCGGTCTTGCTTCGCAACCGGCATCCGTCCCGTGCGAACCGAACGAGAAGGAATCAGGGAAATAGCGCCGCCGTGAGCAATCCGGGGTCGGCTACCTTCGACACGAGTCTTACTCCTTGGTATCATTAACCACCATGAAAAGACTTGACGATGAGAATTTACGTGCGCGCTACGATCGGCAAGGGATGATCCAGGTCATCGATCGGTTCTCTGTGCAGTGCGCCGAGGCAATCGAACAAGGGGAACGATTCGAGATCCCTTCACTTGGACCGATCGACAAGGTTATCGTCTGTGGGATGGGCGGTTCGGCGATGGCGGGAGAGATCGCGCGCCGCTTCGCAAAGGTTCCGGTATTCGTCAACCGAAGCTATGCCCTGCCCACATTCGCCGATTCGCACACCCTGCTCGCCGCGATCAGCTACTCCGGGAACACGGCAGAGACCCTCTCCTCCCTTTCTCAAGGGCTCGAACGGAGTGCGATGACGATCGCCATCTCAAGCGGTGGGAAGCTATCGCAGATCAGCGAATCGCAAGGTCTTCCGTTCTTGCAGATTCCAGGGGGATACCAGCCGCGGGCGGTGATGGGGTACCTCGCTCTTCCGCTCCTCGTCGTCCTCTCCAAGCTCGGCCTCCTTGCGGAGGTTGGCCCTTGGGAGGCGCTCCTCCAAGAACTCAACCAGGTCAAGGACCGATGCGCTTGCAGCGTTCCCAGTGTGGAAAATCCAGCCAAACAGCTCGCTCAAACTCTACACGGACGGATCCCGTTGATCTACGGGACGGTCGATAACACCGACCTTGTAGCGATGCGCTGGAAGACCCAGTTCAACGAGAACGCAAAGCAACCGGCATTCTGGAACGTCTTTCCCGAGCTGAATCACAACGAGATCGTTGCCCTGGCAAGGGCGGACCTCCTGACGAACCAGCACGTACTACTCCTCGAAAACGACTACGATCTCCCTGAGAACCGCGCTCGCATGGAGATCATGATGCCATTGTTCGAGAGAAATAAGGTCCTGTCCACCGTGGTGAAGGCAGAGGGAGAGAGCGAGCTTTCGCAAATCCTCTCACAGATCTACCTCGGGGACTACGTGAGTTACTACCTCGCCCTCCTAAACGAGGTCGATCCCAGCCCGGTCGTCCTGATCGAAGAGTTTAAGAAGGCTCTTGCCGAGCGAGAAGCCTCCGCGAAAAAGACGACATGAAGACGATCATCCTCGCTGGTGGGTACGCCACACGCTTTCATCCGATTACTGTATCCCGCGCTAAACCCCTCCTGCCAGTCGCGGGAAAGCCGATCATCGACTACCTCCTTGATGCCTACCCTCTGGCGGACCAACCGATTGTCTCTACCAACCGCCGATTCGCCGAGCAGTTTGCTGCCTGGCAGGAACAGTCCGGCCGCAACGTAGAGATCGTAGTGGAGGAGACGACCGCAGAGGCAGAGAAGTTGGGGACGATCGGCGCGATTCACTTCCTCATTCAGAAACTGAAAATCGAGGAGGATATCCTGGTGATCGGAGGGGACAACATCTTCGAATTCGAGCTTTCAACGTTCCTCACCGCCTTCCGCGGCAACCCGCTGATCGCGCTCTACGACATCGGTGATATCGAAAGAGTCCGAGGACGGTACGGAGTGGCGGTCGTCAAGAACGGTCAGATCGTCGAGTTCCAGGAGAAGCCACAGGATCCCAAATCGACCCTGGCGAGCACTGCCTGCTACATCTACCCCAAGGAGGTTCTTCCTCACTTCCAAGAGTTCCTGCGCGGGGCAACGTCCGGCAGAGACGCCCCTGGATACTTCAACGCCTGGCTCCTTAAAGAGAAGGGCGTACCGATGGATGCGTTTACCTTTGATACCGGGTGGTACGATATCGGCGATCGCGCCTCCTACATCGAGGCTAACCGCCACTACGCGAACGCGGACACCTGGAAAGGGGAGAATGTCGTCATCGAGAATTCGACGGTGAAAGATTCGGTCCTTTTCGACGAGGTCAGGATCGTTGACTCCTCAATCACCGGATGCGTGATCGATCGCGGAACTTATCTTGACGGGGTAACCTTGCGCGACTGCCTGATCGGAGCAGGAACCATCATTAAGCGCAGCTAAACCGAAATCTGTGCCTTGTCGTTTCGCCTGCCTGCTGCAGGCAGGAGTGGGTAATGACTTCTAATTTCGGTTCGCACGGGACGGATGCCAGCGAGAATTCACCACGAAGAGCACGAAGGACACGAAGAATGGAATTCGATGGGCTGTCGAATCGAGTAATTGGCTGTGCAATGTCACCTCGGGGGGTGTAGTAAACAGGACCGGCTACTACACCCCCCAGGCTTAAGAGCGGGATCAAGCGCTTCGTCCTCCTCCTCCGTGCTCTTCGTGTCCTTCGTGGTGAAACAATTCTGTTCCTCTGCGAGAGTCTTGGCGCTTCACCCTTTCTCTTTAGTCTGAAATCCCTGTCGGTTTAAGGTCTGGAATTAGGCGGTAATCCTGTTAGTATGCGGCGAGTTGTTGGGCGGCAACTTGCGGCTAATCGCTTGAAAAGTACCTGATCCAACAGTTCAGCGTGAACAGTTTCTTGAACCCCATGGCCAGATAGAATGGCATGTCGGTACCCACATAGGCCACGGTTGCTCCAAGCTCACTGCAGCGCCGAATACCTTCCAGCACCGCAGCAGTGCCGAGCCCCATGCGTCGGTAGTCAGGGTCAGTGGCGACGGGTTCTACATAGCCGAATCTGTTAACCGGGTCAAACCACAAACCGCCGAATGCCACGAAAGCACCGTTGGGGGCCTCAACCACAATCGTAAGATCCTTGCGGAAATGTGGCCCTGACTGCATCTTTTTTCGGTCTTTGGGGCCGTCGGCGGGTGGCTCGCCGGGATGATTGAACCCGCGCCAGAGCACGCGGTCTATCTTGGCAAGGTCATTGTCGTCGGCAAGGCTCTTGAGTCGGAACCCGTCAGGTAGGCGGATGGGTGGAAAGGGATCCGGGATCACAAACTGCGACATTGGCCGGTTCGACGCCGACTCCTTCTCGTAGCCCCGTGACCGTACCACGTGTTCGAACGCAGTATCGTAATCATTCACATATGCTTTGAGGTACCGTTTCCCCTGGTCAGTTGTGCCCGTGAGATGCTGCTCGGCATATGCGAGCATCTCTGGTTTCAGATGTACGTAGGCTGGATGTATCTGAAAGAACGCTTCACCGAGGCGCGACTCGTATAGGGTCACGGCCACTATCGTCCCCTCATCTTCCCATATCCCAATCCGTGGCACGGCCTCCTCATCAAAATATGGATGCGTGTATGCATACTCCCATATCGGCTGAAACCAGTTGCCATCCCGGTTATCTGGCTGGTATAGACCGTACAGAAATTCGCTGATCGCCGGGAAATCTACCGGACCGACACAAGTGCGCATTTTGGCTGTCATAGAGTGCTCTCTCCAGGATTCGTTTCTTTTCTTGCTGTTCGCTGTAGCCAGTTCCGTTCAACGTCCCGAATGATGCGCTACGTGAGCCGTGCAGCACGCAGGTTACTCAGTCGCCATCGATTCGTTAGTTCGACGGTTCTTGTCAGGGCACAGCTTGCTTTGACTCAACAGCAAGTTTGAGCCCCAATGAGTCCAGCAATGCCCGCAAGCTGGAAAGCTGGGGATTCCCCTTTTCCGAGAGGATGCGATACATGTTCTCCCGGTTCAGGGATGTCTCGCGGGCGAGGCGAGTGAGACCCCGTGCATTCGCAACATCCCTGAGAGCCATAAGGAAGACATCCTGGGAGCCATCCTCCAAGGCGGCATTCAGATATGCTGCAGCCTCCTCCGGATTGGCCAAGGCTTCCTTCAGACCCTGTTCATAGTTTACAGACGTTCTTGTCATGACGACCTCCGTTGGTAGTCCAGCCAATAGTCTTTCGCAGTGTTGACGTCACGTTTCTGTGTTGCCTTGTCGCCGCTGCACAACAGCAGGACGACAGTGCTGCCTGTGCGCGCAAAATACACTCGATATCCAGGACCGTACGGAATCCGCAGCTCGGAGACGCCATCGCCGACCGACTTGGCGTCTCCGAAGTTGCCAAGCCGAACACGGTTTAACCGAACTCGGATCCTTGCACGTGCACGGACATCGCGGAGCCCATGAAGCCATTCGCGAAAGGGGTTCTTCCCTTCTGCGGTCACATATTCGTCCAGTGTGTACGGCGCGTCATCCATTGTCATTAGTGTAGCTTATGCGCTACACATATGCAAGGCCATCTTCTCTAATTCCGTCGAACGAAGACCGAGTTCACCGGGTTGCGACCAGCGGCTCTCGACTTCAGATTGCGCTCACCCGGCCCGCAACTCCGGTGCAACAACTTGTTATGCGACGTTTGTTTGGGGTGGCTCAATTGAAGCAGAGTAGTCCTTTGGCATGGCCTGAGCAATGCGTGGCCAATGCTCACGCAGCGTTGCCGATACCTGACGCGACTGTTCGTCGCATAGTGATGTGAGCCATTCCGTTACGTTGATGCGCCGTTTCGGTGGGTTAGGAGTATTCTCGCCAAACGACAAGAGATGTGCGAGGCTCGATGAAAGCTTCGCGCGTTGGATCGTGTTCGAGAATTAGGATAAGGCATTTGCAAATCCCTAAGGCCGCCTAACGACTAAGCTCACCTTCCGCTATGAAGCGCAGCGGAAGATCGGTCAGGGGCAGCGCCTTATTGGGCGTATTTTTCAAATTTGCTTTCTATTCCTCGTATATCTCCACTGCATTCAGCTGGCGGCCATCAGCAAGCAGTTTGACCGCTTTCATCACTATCTCGGCCCGGCGACGGATGAACGCATCAAAGTCATTCTTGAGTTTTTTGGTCTTCTGTTCTTCAGAAAGCCCCTCATAGCCTCCATTGGCAAGTTCGCGAATCGGGATCAGATGAGATTGAAGCCGCTCGCTCACTATCTCTTCCGAAGTCCATTCGTATCTATCTTTCATGTATTCCAGCGGGTCTTTGCGGCCAATGGAAATATTGGTCTTGTCCGAGATCAGTGCGCAATTCAGCGCCAAGAAACTGTTGATTTCCGCCTCCTTGAGCAAAGCATCCGGATAGATATGATGATAGTGGCGCTGTTCGATACTGCCCGTATCCATACGTTCGCCGGTCGAGAAGTCCAAAGCCCCCAGACGACACGCCACCGCAAGAATCGCGCGCCCCCGGATGGTAGCCCGTTTCGGCCATTCGGCGGTCAGCAGCTCTTCTGTTTCCTCCAGCGCGTGTTCTTTGAAGATGGGAACATCATCAATTCCGAACCTGACACCGTCATCCCTGTTTTCCCGGCGGACCACTTTGCTCAGTGCGACAAAATCAGAATAGGCATGGGTGGCCGCGGAATTCTCGTAGCGGTCCGTAAAGAAAGAATGCCAAAGGTATTTCTTCAGCAAAAGTTCGTCCTGCCCTCGCTTGTCGCCGGATTCCGGTATATCCGCGTAAAGAGCAGCTATGACGGCCAGCACCGCATTGGTGGGCAGACGCTGCCTGTCATAGATGCCCTCATTCTTCAGAAACTCCGCCATCCTGCTCAGGCCGCGCTCCATGACGTCCCACTTATCCACCATGACCCGCTTGTCCATGTCCCAGGCCCCGCGCTGGTTGGGCAACGCATTCTGCAGGAGCGCCGAAGTGGTCAGAATCATATCCGACAGTTCGGAGTACCTTGCGACATTCGGGTCTTTCTCGTCCAGCGCATCCTGTAGATCGTGAAGCGACTGTCCCATAACGTTTTCCACTTCCGCGACGATAATGTCATAAGTAGAGAGCGGTTTGCTGTTGGTGTTCATGTTGACAAACACGTTCAGCGCCACGCTCTTGTCGGTCTGCGAGGGAAGGGACAGGTAAGGCAGATTGTAATTAGCCACAATCGCGCGTAGGTCCTTTACCTTATCGCTCACGCTTTTCTTGAAATCGTAGAATGCCTTTAACTCATCCTTACCGCCCTCCGGCTCCAACGCCGCAGTTGCATTTTCCAGCCAATCATCGATCTCGCTCTGGATGTCTTCCGGTTTCAGCAGATGGGTCGGGATAAAACCTCTTTCCAGACACTGGGCAGGGGCATCGCACCACAGTGGATACTTCTCGCCGTTCTTCTTGATGTACCGCCCCCGGAAGAAGACCGACATGTCCTCGCGGTCTTCATCCTTGCCATAGTTGTCGAACTGCTCGATGTAAATGAAGTAGGTTTCCCACTCGTAGTTGTTGTGAAACGCCCGCCACAGAGCGGTCAGCCGCTGCTGACCGTCAAGCAGATGCTCATAGATACGCCCGCCGTCACCAGGCGCTGTTTCCAGGAACCGGGAGATGAACTTCTCCTGCTCTCCAACTTCCAGCACTAGCGTTATTCCCAACGGTAGGTTGTGAATAACGGTCTCTATCAGGCTGCAGATGCGGTGTCTGTCCCACGCCTCGAACCGCTGAAACCGCGGCAGCTTGATCTCACCGCGCTTTATCTTACCGTACCAGACCCCCAGTCTTCTGTTACGTGCTTCCATTATTGACCCCTCTTGCTATTGTACTCATCATACACAGCATGTATGGCCTTCCAGTTTTTCTTTTGACGCTTAACGCCAGAGTTCAGCGGCACGGCTTGTCCGCGTCCGCTGGGGCGCCTTGTTGGGCATTTACTGATCCAAGTACGGCAAGCCGCTCAAGTAATCGACGAACATGACCGCCCTCGATCATCGCGCCCCAATGACCATTACAGAAACGCTCTCCCCGCACACAATAAGTCAGCATTATCTTGATCTGAGATAATGTAGCAGTCTTAACTACTTCTTGATTCTCAAGCATCCGACCTGCTTCTTCAGGATGATAGTCATAATCGCACCACCATTCACTAGTAGCAAACCGGAAAAACTTCTCAACAAGTTCGTCGTATTCAGGCCAAGGCATTGTGGATACCTGGTCCTGTCCTTGCGTCCCGCCACGCCATCGTTTAATTGGTGAGAACCCTTCCGCATAGAGTTGTGGCAGAAAGGCAACCAATTCTTCAATGTCCTGCGGCGTAGGTAGTCGTAGTTTCATGATGCCCAACAGTCTCTTTTAACCACCATTAGGTTGCAAGCCGATGCTAGCTCGTTCGGCGTGTAGCTTCAAGGAGTCGCACGTGAAGATCCGAGGATTTCGAGGATCCGTTCGGCAAGAGGCTGTGGGATCTCGGGGAGGGCGGCGATCTCTTCGACGCTTGCTCGCGAGAGTTCTTTGAGCGATCCGAAACGCTTGATGAGCGCCTTTTTGCGCTTTGGCCCCACCCCAGGGATTTCGTCAAGGCTGGAGGAGAGGCTTCTGCGGGTGCGCAGGCGACGGTGATAGGTGATCGCAAACCGGTGTGCCTCATCGCGAACGTGACGCAGCAGCAACAGGGCTTGGCTCCCTGCGGAGAGCAGGGTTGGGTCTGACTTTCCGGGCTGAAAAACCTCCTCGTGTTTCTTGGCGAGGCCGATCGTCTCGATCCCATCGATCTCAAGCTCTCTCAAGACGGCGACAGCGACGTTCAGTTGCCCTTTTCCCCCATCGACCAACAGGAGATCGGGAAACTGCGAGAACTTCCCGTGTGATACGCTGGGGTCGTTCAACTCGGCCAGTCCGCGGCGGAAGCGGCGACGTAGGACCTCACCCATCATCGCGTAGTCGTCCGGCTTACCTGAGATCCTCACCTTGAACCGACGATAGTCGTCGCGCAGCGGGCGGCCGTTTTCGAAGACGACCATCGACCCGGTTGCCTCCCCCCCTTGCGTGTTCGAGATGTCGAACGCCTCGATCCGCTGCGGGAAGGATGACAGGGATAGTGCCTCGGCAAGCTCAGCGAGGGCAGCGCCCGTCTCCGCGCGAAGTGTGGTAGAGATCCTCTCCCCCTTGAGGGAGTAGCGCGCGTTCTCGCTCGCCATCTCGATGAGGCGGTGTTTCTCCCCCCTCTGGGGGACCTTCAACTTTACTCGACGACCTCGCAACGAGGAGAGCCAGCCACTTATCCGGTCGGATTCCGCGATCTCCGCCGGGAGGAGGACCTCCTGGGGGATCGTGGTCGCGGCGGAGTAGTACTGTGTCAAGAAGGCGGAGAGGACGTCCGCGAGACTCGGATCCTCAGGCGCGCGCAGGTGGAACGTCTCCCGCCCGGAGAGGCGTCCGGCACGGACGAGGAAGACCTCGACACAGGCACGGTCCTCTTCGATTGCCACCCCGATCGCATCGCGGTCCGCTAGATCGGAGAGGGCGACCGACTGCCGTTCAAGGGCACGTGAGAGGGCTATAATCTGGTCACGCAGGTGTGTTGCCAGCTCGAAACGTTCTTCAGCAGCGGCCGCGGCCATCATCTCTCGTAGTCGCTTCATTAGGCTGACTGCCCGCCCCTCGAAGAGCAATGCCGCCCCATCCACAACCTGTGCGTACTCCTCCGCGCTCACCAGACCGGCACACGGGCCCAGGCAGCGGCCGATGTGGTAGTTAAGGCAGACGCGATGCGGCTTTTGCAATGGAAGGTTAAGCGTGCAGGTGCGGATGGGGAAGATCTTCTGAGCGAATTTGAGGAGCGAGCGCATCGCCTTGGCGTTCGTGTACGGGCCGAAGTAGCGCGCCCGGTCATCCCTGCGGCGGCGGACGATCATCACCCGCGGGTAGGGCTCATCGGTGATCTTCAAGTAGGGGTAACGCTTGTCGTCGCGCAGGCGAATGTTGAACCGCGGCTGGTAACGCTTGATCAGGGAGTCCTCGAGGATGAACGCCTCCGCCTCGGTGGAAGTCTGGATCACCTCGAAATCCGCGATCTCCTGTGCCAATCTCCGCGTCTTCCTAGGCATCCCCTGCGGGGAATGGAAGTAGGAACGCACGCGATTCTTCAATACCGCGGCCTTTCCCACGTAGATCACCCCTCCCTTTGCGTCCTTCATCAGGTAGACCCCGGGTGAGGAGGGAAGGCGGGCGAGCTTCTTCTTGATCCGATCGGTCGCTGACATCTCTTTCCGCATGGTAGCGGGAAGGAGGGAATTGCTCAAACCAGTTTGGAGGATGCGCTTAGGGTATCCGCACTGAACGTGAACTTACGGGGAGAGGGGCTCAAGCGAATCTTCTCCTCCTCTTCGATATGGATCGAGAGGGACATGCAGTGGGAATCCTACACCACTCTAGGAGCTAAGAGCGATAAGACAGGTGGATTTGTCGATCTGATGCAACGCGATTACAGGAGGCTTCTCATGCACAATATCTCACTGCAGTAGAGACGCCACCCAATCCCTCTTCTCCCACAGGGCGCATCCGCCTTTGCTTTCGTCCAACTGATCGCTGTTCTCGCGGATGGTGCGAAGGAGCTTCGATTGCAGGGCTTCCTTGAGGGACATCTCTTTCAGACTCACGTCGGAGAATGGAGAGAACGGGCATGGCTCCAGCCGCCCCTCCGGGCTCACATGGACGAAGCCACGGCCGGCCGCGAGGCACCCGCCGAATTCTTCTTCTCCGCTGGGGAAGGCAACGAATAGGGCGGAAAATCTCTCCCGCAGCGACAAGATCACCTCTGCCTCCCGTTCCCGCTGGTTGTCGGTGAGGATCATCGCTTCGGTTCCCTCCTCCACCGGCACGTAGTCGATGAAGAAGAAGAGCCGACACCCCGCGGAGAGAAGGTCGCGGATGAACCGCTCGCCGGTCACGAGATCGAAGTTGTCGCGGGTGACCGTGATCGAGGCGCCGAAGAAGATGTTGGTCCGGGTCAGCCGCGAGATGGTGCCGTGCAGACGCGCGTACACACCCTGTCCGCGGCGCGCATCGGTCTCCTTCTCCAGTCCCTCGATGCTGATCACCGGCACCACGTTCCGCTGCGGCTTCAGTCTGTCGATCGTCTGCTCATCGAGCAGGAGGCCGTTGGTGAACATGGGGAAGATGACGTGGGGTAGGTCGCGTGTGATGTCGAGAATCTCCGGCCGGGTCAGCGGCTCGCCTCCAGCGAGGAGGATGACCGAGACTCCGAGCTTGCTTGCCTCTTCGAGGACACCGCACAGCTGCTCGGGGTTAAGCTCGGCCTCTGCCGGGCGATGGTGTGCGCGGGCGTAGCATCCGCTGCATTGAAGATTGCAGCGATGGGTGATGCTCGCGATCATGAACGCCGGCACGTGCAGGCCTTTCTCTTCCCAGGTGCGCCTTGTCCGCGTCGCGCGCCGCTGGCGGAGCAGCGTACGACAGAGGAACAAAGCCATCCCCGGATTGTGCACGCTGATGCGAAGCGCATCCCGGAACAGGTTCCTGATCGATTCATCGAACAGACTAATGTAGTCAGTCTCTTTCTCTAACATCGATTGCTCCTCTGTCGTCCGCTATCCTCTATGTTCCTCTGGAGAGTAGTATACCATCACGCATCGGGACTTTTCATCCGGTTGGCGAATGCTCCGGCCCTCGTGAGGTCTTCCTCACCTGGGCGTCCTCGGTTTCGGAAGAGGAACCTTCCATATGAGCAGAAGCTTCCTTTTATCCTTGCGCCCCAGGCTTCAAAGAGTTCTTCCAGCGCCCGTATTTGTGTCCCTTTTCCGTCTCCTGAGGTTCCAAAGAGCGCGACCCGCCTTCCTCTGAAATCATTTGCCTTGATGAATGCCCTTAATTTGCGTCCGGCTTTCGCAGCGTAGCACCCAGAGCCCAGGAGAACAAACGATCACATTGGAGTACATTTTTAAATGAGTCAACAGGCCGATTCAAAATCATCGCGCGGAAACTCTGCCATCAGGGCTGAGGCCCTGCTTCATTATAACTCTCCCTCTCGGCCGCTTGCACTTCAATGAGCCTTCTTACCTCCTGTGCGCGATCCTTATCCATCACCAGCAGAATATCGTCGGTGTCAACGATGACGAGACCCGACAAGCCAAGGGTGGCCACTAAGCGGTTTTGGGAGGTATGTTTAGAAAAGATGATGCAGGTTGACGTATCGATCCCGGTATGGAAAGCCTGAATGACGTTTCCCTCCTCATCTGTCTTTAGTACCTCGTTTAACGCGCTCCAGTCGCCGACGTCGCTCCAGCCGATCTCTCCTGTGGGAAGAACCAACACGCGATCGCTCTTCTCGAGCACGCCGTAGTCGATCGAGGTCACGGCCTGCTGCCGGTAGATGCGCTCCAGGACTTCTTTATAGTCAGGCGTTCCGATCCGGTTCTCAATCGTCATCAACCCAGCATGAAACTTTGGCATGTGTGTTTTCATCTCCCGCAGGATCGTATCTACCCGCCAGATGAACATCCCACTGTTCCAGTAGTACCCCCCTTCGTCTAGAAATCGTTCTGCCGTCTCTTTGTCTGGCTTCTCGGTGAACCGATCCACTTCCAACACTTCTGTCTTGGAGGCGAGGCCGCTTGTTATCCGTGCTGTGGACGCCTGGATGTATCCGTATCCGGTGGCGGGACGGTCGGGTGTGATCCCCAGGGTGATCAGGTGTGTCCCTGCCTCAGCGATGGTCGCTGCGTCGTTTAGCAGGTGTCGGAAGCGTTCTTCATCTGCGATTACGTGGTCTGCCGGCAGGACTATCATCACCCCTTCAGGGTCTATCCGTGAGAGCCGCATCGCGGCGAGGCCGACACAGGGGGCTGTCCCTCGCTCCATCGGCTCAACGATGATGTTCTGCCTGGGTAGCTCCGGGAGTTGTTCACGCACAATCCCCACGTGTTCTCTCCCCACGACTACGTACGTATTCTTAAGCGGTATCAGGGGAAAAACGCGTTCCACTGTTTGCTGCAGCAGCGTGCTGTTGCCAAGCAACTTCAGAAACTGTTTTGGCGTCTCTTTTCTGCTTAAGGGCCACAGCCGTTCGCCGCGTCCGCCCGCCATGATTACCGCGAAGCGCATCCTTATCCTCCTCCCAACGTAATACTACTGGCCGTTAACACACGTTGCTATGTCTTAGAAGGTGTTTTCTGGTCGATCTGATGAACGCGATGTAGCGCCATCAGCCACGAAATGGTTGACTCAGCTCCCTGGTTTTGGTTGACTCCCGCTGCGTGCAATCCATCGCGGCAACCCCCGGTGGTGAGTTCAACCAGTGTTGCGTGTACGTCGTTTCGACCGAGGAACCAGTCGAAACACTGCTCGATCGACGCAAGCCATCCCTCATCTTCGGTAACGAGGAATGCTTCATAGCAGGCATCGATGAGCGCCGTGGCGTCCATTGGCTGCTGGTCGAATCGCGCTCGCTTCCCATTTCGCTTAAACCACCCGTTGTTCCCTATGAGCGAGAGATGCCCTCCCTGAGGATCGGTCTGGATCTCAATGAGCCACTTAAGTGAGAGCAGCCCGCGATCACGCATGTCGCCCTTGCCGAGGTATGCTCCCGCGGCGATGAGCGCCTGGGGAAGGCGGGCGTTATCGTAGGTGACAATATCCTCGCCCCATGGCCAGTCGGGCGATCCATTATCGACGAATGATTTCAAGAGGCGCTCTGCTAACACAGTGTGAATACGTTGGGCCTCACGATTACCACCGAAACGCTTTAGGTAGGCGAGGGATCCGAGGATTACGTAGGCCCAGGCGCGTGGCGAGGTGAAATCCTCGCAAACCGGCAATATCTGCTGGAATGTTCGGGCGGCAAGGCCGATGATTGAATCGAGGGACGAGTAAGCCACTGCAGTCCCCAGGGCCCACACCGTTCTGCCGTGGCTATCCTCTGATCCCATTTTCTCGATGAAGTGTCGGTCGTAGTTCATGAAGTTTCGCACCCGGCTGCTCTCTTCGTTCACTGCATAGTTGAGGAAAGACAGGTATCTCTGTAATAACGGCAAGATCTCGTCGTCTCTGAATAGTCTCCAGTTCATGATGGTCAAGATAAGGGCGCGGGTGTTGTCATCGGTGGCGTATCCGTGACGGCGATCCGGGGTGGTGAAGGCTGCGTGTTGCAGTATTCCGGTGTCATCGGTCAATAACCGCAGGTGTTCCAGTCTGATCTCAGGAAGAGAGAGGTGCTTGGTTGTTCGCTGCCTTGTGGGTAGTCCGATGATCGGCCCACGGCGCTCATGCAGCGCACGCCGGAACGCCTCCACATAGGCGCTCGCGACCTCGTGCCACACCATCTGGCGGCCGAACTGGTAAGCGCGCTTGCGGATCACGTCTCGTTCTGCTTCATCTCCTAGTAGTTTGCGCAGTTGACTAGCGATGGCCTCCGGATCATGGAATGGAACCAGTAGCCCTCTGTCCTCTGCCAGCAGCTCTTCGGCGTACCAATAAGGGGTGGAAATGATTGCCTTGCCGCAGGCCATGGCATAGGCCAATGTCCCGGAGGTGATCTGTTCCTTTGCTAGATATGGGGTGATGTAGATGTCCGCCGCTACCAGGAACCGGGTTAGTTGTTCCAGGCTGACAAAACGGTCGTAGAAGACGACATGTTCCTCCAGGCCCTTGCTCTTGACCAAGCGTTCCAAGGAGAGGCGATACTCCTCACCGAAGAGGCGTTTCACTTCAGGGTGAGTTGCTCCGAGTACAATGTAGAGCAGGTCAGGAAACTCTTCCACTACCTTAGCGATCGCTTCGATCGCCACTTCGATTCCCTTATTGGGGCTAAGCAAGCCGAAGGTGAGGATCACCCGACGACCCTCAGCTTGGAATTGGTCCTTCGTGTAGACAGGATCGAGGAAGGGTATGTCCGGTGCCCCGTGGTGGATCAGAAGGATTTTCTCTCGTGGGACACCATACACGTCCACCAACAGCTCGATTGCCTTCTGTGCCATCACCACCACAAGCGTGGAATGCGCGCAGACGGCCTTTAACGTCTCCAATTGCCCGGTAGTTGGCTCTTGGAGGACGGTGTGGAGTGTTGTCACCACTGGCCTCGCCAGGTGATTGAGGAGATCGATGACGTAGGCTCCATCGTCGCCGCCGAAGATACCAAACTCGTGTTGCAGGCTGATGACATCCGCGGCAGAGAGGTTGAGGAAGTCGGCTGCACCCCGGTAATCCATCCTGTGCTGAGCCTGAATCTCAAACTGGACCTCTGGGCCGTATTTGTAGGCCCCTCCTTTGTTGCTCACGGCGACCACACGTACGCTCTCGCCAGTGCCAACGGTCTCTCCTTGCAGTTGAGCGACGCTCTGTCCTAAGTCGTGGGTGAACGTTCCGATTCCACATTGACGCGGGGGATAGGTTCCAACGAAGGAGACATCAATCGGCTTTAGTACAGTATCATGATTAGCCATGCTTCCCTTCCTCTTTCATAATCATCTTATACACCTTCAGGTAGTCTTCCACCATCCGCGCTTGCGTGAAGTGCTTCTCCACCCACGTGCGGCACTTCCTCCGGTCGATGCCATCTATCCCTCGCATGCTCTCCACGGCATCCTCACTGTTTGCGACCAGGAAGCCCGTCTCACCATCACGGATCAGCTCGGACATCGATCCACGATCGATGGCGATCACCGGCGTTCCTGCCGCCATCGCCTCAACCACGGAGAGGCCAAATGGCTCATCAAAGTTGATCATATGCAGCAGTGCGCGCGCATGCCCCAATAACCTGCCTTTCTCCGGCATGCCGACGGGACCGATGTAGCGAATCTGCACCCCGTTCACGTAGGGAGCAACCTGTTCTTGGAAGTACTTCTTGTCCTGTACAATTCCCGCTATTACAAGCGGCATACCTGCGTGCTGTGCCACCTTGATCGCCTCGTGTGTCCCTTTGTCGGGATGAATCCGCCCCAAGAAGAGGAGGTAATCATCCGGATCGTCGCAGAACGGGTAATCCGCGATCGGTATACCGTGGTAGATTGTGGCGATGTAGTCCAAATCGGGATTGCGATCGGCATTGCTGATTGCCACGTAGTGCGCATGATGATTGTACTTCCTGTATACTGGAAGGATCTTGGGCGAGGAAAAGCCGTGGATGGTTGTTAGCAGGGGCGTTCTCACCAAGCGGGAATAGCTGAGAGGGAGAAAGTCGAAGTGGTTGTGTATCAGGTCGAATTCGTCAGCATGTTCAAAGACCTCTGAGATATGTAGGCATTCCCATACCTTAGGATCGAGTTTCGGATCCTCGGAATAAGGGTGAGGACAAACGGCACGGAGCTTCGCCGCCGTCTCGGAGTCTCCCGTGGCAAAGAGCGTTACATCCACCCCACGGGCGACGAGTCCCTCGGTGAGCAGGCTCGTCACCCACTCCCATGGACCGTAGTGGCGCGGAGGGACCCGCCACGAGATTGGCGCGAGCATAGCGATCCGTAATTTGGCCACATGAACCTCCTTACGACTGCGGGCAGGAGAGGATGTAGTCCAGAAGCTTCCGCACATCGGCTGTAGCCAAGCCGACCGTGGTGTCTGCAATCCCATAATAGATCCGCAGTTCGTCCGCGTCTTTGTCGAGGATCGCTCCGGTGGGAAAGGTAACGCCAGGCACATCGCCGCCGCGCTGGTACCTATCGCGCGGTCCCAGAACCCATTCATCACTTCTCCTTATCACTTTCCAGGGTTCCTCCAGGTCCAACAGGGCAAGGCCGACACGGTAGATGGCCCCTGAGGCGGTCATTCGGATCCCGTGATAGATGATTAACCAGCCTTCCTGAGTCTCAATTGGCGGCGTGCCCAAGCCTACGCGTTGAGAGTCCCACCATCCGGGTCGCGTGGGGAGGAGCACCCTGTGATCACCCCAGTGCGTGAGATCGGGCGAGAAGGAGATCCAGATGTCCCCCTCTCCTCGGATGATCGGGCGGTGGATGAGGGCGTAACGTCCCTTGAACCGCCGCGGGAAGAGGGATGCATCCTTGTCTTCGGGGGGCATGATGGGGCCAACGCGCCTAAACAGTTGAAAGTCCTCTGTTAACGCCAGTGAAACGAGCGGTCCGCTGCTGGAGAACGAAACGTAGGTAATCGCGTATTCCCCGCGTTCCTCCAAGAAGACAATGCGCGCATCCTCCAGACCCCATTGTCCTTCGCGAGACTCCGCCTCCGGTTCCAACGCTGAATGGGCTTCCACAAACCAATTGGCTTTTCCGTCCTTACTCCTGGCGATGGTGAGGTGCGAGAAGCCGCGCATATCCTCAACCCGTACGAGGAGGACCGTCTCACCATTGATGATCGCCGCCCCCGGGTTGAAGGTTGCGTTAGCCACGTAGGGCCACTGCTCTGGGGAGAGGATGGGGTTCTTCTCATAACGGTGAAAGAGAGGATGATGCAACGTGCGCGAAGCTTGCTTGTCCATGTTCGCTCCTCCTATACTCTATCTTGCAAAGATTGTGTTGTCCTGCCCGATGAGTTCTTCGCTGTGCTAGTTATAACAGAAGTGGGACTGCTTTTACAGGTTTGCTGAAAGGAGCAGACTCCCCCTCTGCGGAGAAAGGTGCACCGACAACCGGGTATCAACCACACACCACACAGGTGATCTGGTGACAGCTGATTGAGCATCGGTGAGAGAAGAGAATGAATCTCCAGCAAGGGCGCGAAGAACGCGGGAACGGTAAGAGAACAGTGAGGGTTGAGTCGTAAAGGGTAAGGTAAGAGAGCAGCAAGGACGATGTCCCACGGGGCTCTCTGATGAAGGGGAATTAGTGCCGCTTCTCCTCGTACTTCGAAGCTTCGATCTGTTCGCGGAGATGATCTTGTCGGGTTCGGGTAGAAGGCTCACTATTGGAGGGCTCTTCCTCCGTGACGGGTCGAGTCAATGGTTCCACGAGTCCAAGTTTCCTGGCGATGAACTTGAAATTGAGCGACATCCCCAGCCCCCAGAAGACGAACAGACGGTCCTTATCGCTCCAGAATGGGAGTTCCATCTTCCCTCCACTCCGATCTCAGGATTCCCATAATCAGCGTATCATAGTAGCGGTCACCACGGAAGTAGGATTCGCGCTTGGTTCCCTCAAGGGTGAATCCGGCCTTCTCGTAGGCGCGTTGTGCGCGTTTATTGTGCGAATAGACCTGAAGCGAGATGCGATGCAGGTTGAGTTCGTCGAATCCGTATCGGAGGATCAACTTTGCCGCCTCCGGCGCGTAGCCGTGTCCCCAGTGCTCCTTCTCACCTATCATGATCCCAAACTCGGCGTTGCGGTTCTGATAATCTATCTGATGCAAACCGCAGTTGCCGATGTGCAGATCTCCATCTTTCAGGACGATCGCGAGTGAGAAGTCCTTCTCGCTCTTGTAATGGCTCGTGAGCCACTCTCGTTCAAGTGTACGGCTCATGGGAAATCGCCGTCCCAGTGTACTGAGGATCTCGGGGTCGTTGATCCAACGCAGGCAACAATCGAGGTCCTCTTCCGCAAGGGGTCTCAGGTAGATTTGCTCACCGATCAAGAACGGGGTTCTCATCTCTCCTCCTTTCTCTCAAGACATAAGAGGACCCTGCCGGTTAGTAGAGGCAGGGCCCATCGTTTTTACATGATGTATCTCACATCATCTGCCGCTCTTTACATGAAGATCGGGTAGATCGGGAAGAGCGAGGCAAAGACGAGCGCGATCACCGACATCAACTTGATCAGGATGTCGAGCGACGGGCCGACCGTGTCTTTCAGCGGATCCCCCACGGTGTCCCCGGTGACTGAGGCAGCGTGCGCCTCAGAGTTCTTCCCCCCGAAGTGTCCTTCTTCAATGTATTTCTTAGCGTTATCCATTGCACCACCGGAGTTACCGCAGAAAATAGCAAGCTGAATCGCCGACAGGAGCGCCCCGATAAGGAACCCCCCGAGGGCGTAGCGTCCGAAGATCAATCCAAAGGCGATCGGAGTGACGACGGCGATCATCGCCGGGAGGAACATCTTGTACAGTCCTCCGTGGGCGGTGATGCTGATGCACTTATTGTAGTCGGCCATCTCTTCACCGGTCATGATCTTCGGGTTATCCTTGAACTGACGGCGGATCTCCTCGACGAGGACCCCGGCCGTGCGGCTGACTCCGCGGATGAGGAGGGCGGAGAAGACGTAAGGGACCATCGCCCCGAGCATCAGACCGGCGATGACGAACGCTCCAACCTGAATTACGCTTCCTGAGGGAGAAAACTGCGCCGCGATCTGTCCGACGATTGGCAGCTGCGGTTGCACGACTTGCGATGCGCTCCCGATCGCCGACCACATGAAGGCGGCGATCAGGCCGAGGGCAGCGAAGGCGGCCGATCCAATGGCGAATCCCTTGCCAATGGCGGCAGTGGTATTCCCGATCGAATCGAGCTTGTCCGTCTTCTCGCGCACCTCAGGTGGAAGCTCGGCCATCGTTGAGATTCCACCAGCGTTATCGGCGATCGGTCCGTAGGTATCTACAGCGACGGTCATCGCGACGAAGGAGAGCATCCCCATCGCGGTGAAGGCGACCCCGAGGAGTCCGCCTAGCTGGTAGGCTCCGATCGTTGCTACAGCAATGACGATCACTGGCAAGAAGGTGCTAACCATCCCTAACGCCATCCCTTCGGTGACCGCGATCGCTGGGCCGTCCTGATTCATCCTGGCGAGCTCACGCGTCGGCTTGTAGTCAGTCGACGTAAAGTACTCGGCGGAGAAACCGATGGCTATCCCTGCAACCAGACCGAGAAGGACCTCACCGAAGATGTTGAAGCCAATGGGAGAGAGCCAGCAGAAGATGAACGTGGTCCCTGCGGTGAGGATCGCGGCCAGGCGTGTCCCATTCATCAGCACCTGTTGCATCCCCTCTTGGCGCTTGCTGAACCGGATATAGAGGATCGAAAGGAGGCTCGAGAAAAGACCACCGGCGACGATCACTAGCGGTGTCATTAGGACCCACCAGTAGTTGGCCTCGCTCAGGCCAGCGGGCAACCCGAGTTTCTGAATGAGCCCTTGGATGCTCGCGTTGCCCCGTCCGACATAGATGTAGAGGGCCATGACGATGACGGAGATAATCGCTCCGACGAACGACTCCAGAAGGTCGGCACCCAATCCGCCAACATCGCCCACGTTGTCGCCGACATTATCAGCGATTGTCGCCGGGTTGCGCGGGTCGTCCTCGGGGATGTGCATCTCCACCTTCCCCACCATGTCCGCGGCCATATCCGCCGCCTTGGTGTAGATTCCGCCACCGACACGATCGAACAGGGCGACAAGGGAGGCCCCCATCGAGTAGGCGCTGACGATCAGCGCTCCGCGGATGAAGTTGACCCCCATTGATTTAACTCCAAATAGGTACCGCGTCTCGATGTGCAGCGTGCTCGGTTCGTACCACTTACGGAAGAGGACCACGATTATGACGAGCCCGGCAATTGCCAGGCCTGCCACAGAGAGGCCCATGACGCTCCCTCCGGAGAAGGCGACGTTGAGCGCGTCCTTGAACGACTTGCGCGCCGCGTGTGTTGTGCGGGCGTTGGCATGGGTCGCTGCGTTCATCCCGATGAACCCGGCAGCCATCGAGAGGAGCGATCCGATCCAGAAGGCCACCGCGATCTCCCAGTAGAAGAGGATCCACAGAATCGCACCGATGATGAGCATCGTGATCCCCATCACCCGCGCCTCTTCCAGCATAAAGGTAAACGCACCCGATCGGATGTACCCCTGCAGTTCCTTCATCCGGTCGGTCCCCTGTGCCTTGCGCACCACCGAGCGATTGAACAGGAACGCACTCAAGAGCGCCAGCACTGAAATTACAGCTGGTATGGCAATTAGAGCAGTCATGTTGCTACACGCACCCCTTTTTTGGTAGGTTTTTCCTCCACCAGCTTCAACAGGGAAGCCAGCCTGGGAAACAACGTACTATTGCGGTTTTCTTTCCCTTCTTATCCTGAGAAAAGGCTGTGTTATTCTAGCACACACGCTTTCTACCTGCAAGGGGTATGCTTTTGCTGTTCGATCGACCCTTCCCAGGAGGACATCTGTCTTCTATCCAGCCGACAAAGTTTTATCTCAACGGCTACCGCAGTCTCTAATGCCTAATCTATTCACGGTTATCCTTGAGCCACTGAACCGAGAATAAAAAGGAGGAACACCATGAAGAAAGCGCTGTCCATTGCACTTGTAGGGGCCTTATCGCTCTTCCTCTTCCTGGCGGCCGGCTATGCACAAGAGGAGGTGACGGTTCCCGAATTGCTCGATCAGGAGCTTGCTGCGCTGGATGCAGTCTTCGGCGACCTGCAATCCTTCATGGGTGAGCTGGTAGTTGAGGTAAAAGGGAACATGGGGGACGTCGATGACCTGAAAAATATCGTTCAAGCCATCTCCATCGAGCTTAAGGCTGCGGAAGGTAAGATCATCGGTTTGCGCGATGATGTTGATGGAATGGCCAGGATCCAGCAGGAGACCCAGATCCGTCTAGTTGTCCTCGAAACCGGGCTCTCCGAGCTCTCTGCGGCCTTCGCTGAGTGTTGTGCCAGATTGGAGGCGGAGGTTGCCGATACGCAGGCCAACCTGGCCGCGCTGACCGATCAAGTGGCTGCTCTCATCGTCGACTATAACACCTTTAAGGATGAGTATGCGGCGTTCAAGGATTCCATTCTCGCTGACATCTCCATGCTTCAGAAGGGTCAGGAGGCTTTGGCTGTCCGCGTGCAGGTCCTCGAGGATCAGGATGTGGGGACGTTCAAGAAAAAGGTATTGCAACTCGAACGCTCGATGAGTGCCCTGTCGATCAAGATCGACAACAATCGGGCCAAGCTTGAGGGGTTCGATCAAGCGATAGCTTCTCTGGCGAGCGAAATCGAGACGAATAGAAGTGGTCTCCTTGCCAACATGAACCTCCTTGAGGATCATGAGATCCGGATCTCCGGGCTTGAAGGTGGGGCACAGCTTGCCGCTCTTGAGGAGCAGGTGAACACCCTCTACTTCATCTCGATCGTCGCTCTCCTTGCGGGAATCGGCGCACTCGTCTGGGGATTCCTGGGAGGAAGTTAGGCTCCAAAATGGGATGAGGGGGATAGAATCGTTGAGAGGGGCATCTCTTGCCCCTCTCTGTTTTTTGCTATTGTACGTAACAGAAGTTATATTAGTAAACTTACCACGAGGGGGTGTGATGGAGAGCTTAGGAAGGCGGTTACGACATTTTCGGATTGAAAGCGGGTGGAGCAAACGGATGGTAGCGGGAAAACTCGGTGTTTCGATTCCCTCGATCATTCGTTGGGAAGAGGAGATTGCGCAGCCGAATGACTATAACTGCTACAAGATAGAGCGGTTCCTCGCAGAAGGGATCGTTTCTCCTGTGCTCGCTGGGAGGGAGATCCGCCAGCTCGGTCTATTCCCCGAAGAGGGGGCTGGGAAAGCACGATGACCAGGATCAACAAATTGGAACTCCGCGGGTTCAAGTCGTTCCGCACGAAGACGGTGGTCCCGTTCTTCGACGGTCTGACCGCGGTGATCGGCGAGAACGGATCGGGAAAATCGAACCTGTTCGACGCGATCAGTTTCGTGATGGGAAGGAGATCTTCGCAGCTGCGCTCCGACAGGTTGGAGCACCTGATCTTCAACGGAGGAGGGAAGCAGGGTTCGTTGGACGATGCGGAGGTGGTCCTCTACCTGGATAACGAAGACGGGGTCTTCAATCAATTCTTCCCGGACGGGGCGGTCCCCGAAGTGACCCTCGGTCGGCGGCTCACCCGCCATTCCTCCACCTACACCTTCATGGGAAAGACCTGCACACGGGGGATGATCGATCGGGTACTCGAGTCAGGGAGCATCGACCCGGATGGGCAACAGTTGATCGCTCAGGGAAGGATTACCGAGGTGATCAAAAAGAGCCCTGTCCGTCGTCGTGAGATCATCGATGAGGTCAGCGGTATTGCCGCCTACGACGATAAGCGGAAGAAAGCGATTATCGAGCTTAAGGACGTGAAGTCGAAGTTGAACACGCACCGGGTGATCCTCGCCGAACGGCGGCGGCGGCTGGTCACGCTTGAGCACGAGCGCGATGCTGCCCTGGAGCACCAACAGCTAACCGAGGAGCAAACTCGCCTCGAACAGTCAATTCGCCACCACAAGAGGGAAAAGATCGTCGAGAAGCTCGATCGGGCTCGTACCGAACGCAGTGGAATGGCCGAGCGGATCGAGGCCCTCGATGCAGAGGTGACTAAGCTCGATCTCGCGATCGAGAACAAGGAATGGGAACTCGAAGGAATGCGGGATGACCTGGAAAAGACCGGTCAGGTCACCATGGTGAAGGCGATTGAGCACTTGCGTTCCCAGGTCTTCCAGAAACAAGGGGAGATCGAGCTTGCACGGCAGCAGGCGCGGAATCTTCAAGAGATGATCGATGAGGTAGCGAAGATCAAGGCAGCGGAGGCGGCGCGTACGCAGGTCAGCGGGAGCAGGAACCGTGCTGTGCAGGCATTGATCGAGCGGAAACGCGGTGGTGTCTACGGGACGATCGCCTCCCTGTCGACAGCGAGGTCCGGTTTTGAGGTGGCATTCGAGACGGCTGCTGGTGGGCACATGAACGACCTGGTCGTTGACTCGCGCGAGACCGCGATCGACTGCATAAATTACCTGAAGCAGAATCGCCTTGGCCGCGCACGTATCCTCCCGTTGCGGCGCTTGGTTACCGCGCGTAAGAGCCTCACCTCGGCTGATGCTCTCAAACTTCCTGGAGTGATCGACTACGCAATCAACTTGGTCGAATTCGATCCCAAGTATCGGCGTGCATTCGAGTACATCCTCTCCGATGCGATCGTTGCCGAGAACCTGGAGGCGTTGCGGGAGATCGACGGAGTACGTGCGGTCACCCTGGACGGGGACCTACAGAGCAAGGGAGGTGCACTCACCGGTGGATGGCGCGCGGGAGCGGGGAAGAAGGACCCGACAGCGAAACCGGCCGACGCCAGCTTCGATACCGCCAAACGGCGGCAGCAGATCTCCAAACTAAAGAAACAAATCACCACCCTCACCGAAGAGATCGAGGAATTGGAAGGACGCCTCGCGGAGAAGGAAGAGGAGTTCACCGTTAAGGAACAGGAGGAGAGCCTGGCAAAGGGGGCGGCGAGCACACGCAGCGATGAACTCCACGCACTGCGCGATAAGCGCCGGGACACCTACCGTGAGCTGGAGACCCTCCGCCGAGGACTCACCCGATACGAGCGCCAGGAGGCTGAAGCACAGGCTGAATTGGAATCTCTCAGCGAGGAGGAACACGATCCTTCCTATTACATCGAGGGGGCGATCGCGGAGCTCGAACGGAAGATCGATGCGAATAGGCGACGCTTACGCCGGTTGGAGCCGGTGAATATGCGAGCAATCGATGAGTACGCAGACTACGAGAAGGAGTACGAGACGTTCCGCGAGAAGGTCGATACCCTGGAGGGGGAGAAGCACGAGATCGAACTCTTGATCGGCGAGATCGAGGAACGGAAGAAAGAGCGTTTCCTCGACACCCTGGAGACGATCAACGGCCAGTTCAATCGCATCTTCGAGAAGCTGTTCGAGGGCGGACACTCCTCTCTGGAGCTGGAGGAGCCGGGGAATATCGCATCGGGGCTCCTGATCAAGGCAAACCCACCGGACAAGGAACCACACGTGATCGACTCACTTTCAGGAGGGGAACAGACCCTGGTGGCAACGGCGTTCATCTTTGCCCTGCAAGAGTATCAACGGGCCCCGTTCTTCATCCTGGACGAGATCGATGCGGCGCTTGACCTGATGAACGTGATGCGGCTAGCGCGGATGCTCCGCGAGTATGCCCAGCGGATTCAGGTGATCGTTGTCTCGCACAGTGAGGAAACAGTTCGTCATGCCGACCGTGCCTATGGGGTGACAATCAAGGATGGAGCTTCACAGATACTAGCGCTCAATCTGAATTAGGAGGGGCACGACCAGATGGAAGACGCAATACGGATCGCCGATGTTCCCATCGAGGCTCTGATAGAGGAGTCCTGGGAGGGGACCTTAGAGCGATTGACCGTGGATATGGATCCATGGGACATCGATGTTGCCGAGCTTGCGCGTCGGTACCGTCAGTACATCGAGGCGTTGCGAGAGCTTTGCTTCGAGGTCTCCGGGAGGATGGTCCTCACGTGCTCTATCCTGCTTCGGATGCAATCGGACGATCTTCTTGCCGCCGCTCGTCCCGCTGAGCGGAGCAATCTGATCGAGGAGCTGGAGGAGGCGGTCGAGGAGGAAGCGGCAGAGTGGGAACCGGTTGCTCCAGATGAGTTCTCCCTTCCCCTGATGCGGCGACCACATCGTCAGGTAACCCTGTCTGACTTGCGGCGGGCGTTCGCGGCGGCGTTGAAGGTGAGCCACCGGCGCGTGACCCGCACCGCCGAGAGGATCGATGACGACGACGAGGAGATCTTCGACCACTTCCAGATTGGCGGCGAGAACTTCGGCGATCGCCTGCACTCCCTGTTCAGCAAGATCAAGGACCTCCTCAGCGGCCGGCGGCGGATCAGCTTCTTCCGCCTGCTCGATCGCGGGGATAAGGAGGAGAAGATCCGGTATTTCTTCGAGGTCCTGCACCTGGACTCGCAGGGGGAGATCTCCTGCGCGCAGGAGGAATTCCTCGGCGATATCACCATCAGCCTCCCTCAGGAGGCGTGAGGAAGAGATTGAGTGATTTAACGAGTGAGAGATTGAGTGATTTAACAATCTCCCGATCATTCAATCGCTAAATCTTTCAATTCGTGATAAGCAACGTACCGGATGCTAAACAAGTATGGGAGAGACAATGCCAAGTACGGGAGACGGTGATAAGGAACGCGATCGAGGGCTGCTAGAGGCGGCCCTCTTCCTTGCGGGAAAGCCGTTGTCGCAAAGGAAGCTGGCGAAGATCCTCGATGAGGCCTCGTTGGCGTACGTCGACCTGCTCCTTGACGAACTACGCGAGGAGCTGTCGCAACCCCATCGCGGGATCGAACTTCGCGCAGAGGAGGGGAAGATCCTCCTTCAGGTGAAGAACTCCTACGTCGATGCGGTCGCTCATCTCGCTCCCCAACAGGACATCCCACGCCCAATCCTGCGCAGCCTGGCTATGATCGCCTACAACAACCCGATGACACAGGCCGATCTCGTCAAGGCACGGGGGAACAAGGCGTATGGCCACGTGCAGGAGTTGATCGAGCGGCGTCTCATTCGCGCGGAGGAACAGGGACGGACCCTTCTTCTCCACGTTACCGGCGAGTTCCTCCGCCACTTTGGCCTCACGAACGTGGAGGAGTTCCGCTTTCACCTCCAGGCGCCGGCAGCCGAGGAAGAGGAGCCCGATGAGGAGCGAGCAACTCCCTCAGAGGATCCTCTCGCTGAGGAGAGTTCGCCACCCGATGAGGAACAAGCTGGTATGAACGACTCAAGCAATGGAACAGATAGCAAGGAGGTAGCGTGATGGAAAAGTGGGAATGCACCATCTGTGGATATATCTACGATCCGGCGGTGGGAGATCCAACAACAGGGATCGCTGCGGGAACAGCCTTCGAGGACCTCCCTGATGGTTGGACCTGTCCTGATTGCGGTGTGGAAAAAGAGATGTTTGAGTTGATCTAAAAGCTCCAACTTGAGGTTCACCGTGATCTTCTCATAGAGTCGAACCTTCGCTTGTGGCATTAGAATCCCAAGTCTCCGACGTTGGCGGTTGGTAAACCGTTCGAGCGACGTCGCACACAGGTTGCGACGAAAAGCGGCCTCTCGTTGTTCTTGATCCCTGCTCGGCAGGGTTTCACTCCCTCTCTAGTCGCCTGCTTGCAATAGCGCAGACCCGACTTCTGCTTGATAAATCGGACCAATTTGGTAAGCTTTCGCGCGGTGATCGATATGGTAAAACGAATATATCTCGATAACAGCGCGACGACGCCGGTTGCCCCCGAAGTCATCGAGGCGATGATGCCCTATTTCTCGGGGGAGTACGGGAATGCCTCCAGTCTACACTCCTTCGGACAGGCAGCGCGGCAAGCAGTGGAGAATAGTCGGAAGGAGATAGCGGCTACTCTCGGAGCCTCTCCGTCGGAGATCGTTTTTACGGCCGGGGCGACCGAGGCGAACAACCTCGCTATCAAAGGGCTCTCCTTTGCTCATCCGGAGAAGCGGCATATTATCACGTCGAAGATCGAACATCATGCTGTGATTCATACTTGTGGGTGGCTGGAGGAACATGGGTATGATGTGACCTACCTCGACGTCGATTCCTCCGGGTGGATTGACCCCGCAGCAGTGCGGGAAGCGATCCGCGAGGATACGCTCCTCGTCTCGATCATGGCGGGGAATAACGAGATTGGAACCCTGGAACCAATCGGGGAGATCGGCGCAGTCTGTCGCGAAAAAGGGATTCTCTTCCACACCGACGCGGTACAAGCCTATGGGAAGGTTCCGCTCTCTATGGAGACGATCGACCTTCTATCGGTCTCCGCGCACAAGCTGCACGGGCCGAAAGGCGTCGGCTTTCTCCATGTGCGGAAGGGAATTCCCTTCATCCCGCTCCTTCACGGTGGTGGACACGAAAGGGGACGCCGCAGCGGAACGGAGAACGTTCCTGGGATCGTTGGAATGGCTGCTGCGGCAGATATTGCGTTCCAGGAGATGGAGGCGACCGCGGCCCGGTTGCGTGGGTATAGAAAGCGGTTGATCGCGGGGATCTCCTCCATCCCAGGGACACGATTGAACGGACACGAAACAAAGTTTCTCCCTCACATCACGAACTTCGGGTTTCAAGGGATCGAGGGGGAGAGTTTGGTGATGAGGCTCGATGAGCAGGGGATTGCGACCTCAACAGGCTCTGCTTGTTCCTCCCCCGACCTCGAACCAAGTCACGTCCTGCTCGCAATCGGGGTTCCGCTTGCGATGGCGCACGGAAGTTTGCGGATCAGTACCGGTCGGCAGACAACCGATGGAGAAATAGATACGATTCTTGAAGTACTCCCACGTGTCGTCGAGGATCTGCGCGCGATCTCACCGTTTAAGGTAAGTTGATAAGGTGTATACCGAGAAAGTGATCGAGCACTTTCGCCACCCACACCACATGGGGAAGCTTCCCGACTACTCCGCAATCGGCAAGGTGGGGAATGTTGTTTGTGGCGATGTGATGTGGCTCTATATCAAGGTTAATAAGGACGAAAAGGGGCGCGAGGTGATTGGGGACATCTCCTGGGAGACGTTCGGCTGCACAGCGGCGATCGCGACCTCATCAATGGTGTCGGATATAGCTAAGGGGAAGACGCTTGAGGCAGCGATAGCGATCACCAATCGTGAGGTTGCCAAGGAACTTGGAGGTCTCCCTCCAGTGAAGATGCACTGTTCGGCATTGGCTGCCGATGCGTTGAACGAGGCGATCTACGCGTACCTCACTCAGGCTGGGCGGGAGATACCTCCGGCACTTGCGCGGCGACACGAGCGTATCGCCGAGGAGATGTCCGCACTAGAAAGGCGTTACCAGGCGTTCGCCGATAAGGAGAAGACCGAGGGATGAGCGGGAGGAGGGTGTGCACCTGACGAAGAAGGCGAGCTATGGCCTGATCGCCGCCCTCGAACTAGCAGCAAATACGAATGCGGGACCACTCTCGGCAGGCACGATCGCGGAGAAGTATGCCCTTCCCGTCCCGTTTATGGAGAAGATCCTTCACCAATTGCGGCGTTCAGGGCTTGTCGCAGCACAACAGGGAAGGGGCGGAGGGTATACCCTCGTCGATGATCCGATGACGGTCTCGGTCAGGAAGGTCCTTGAATCCCTCGATGAGTCGCTCGACCTTGTCGGCTGCATTACGGCCAATTCGGGTTGCCACCTGACAGCAATATGCCCGACGCGTTTTGCGTGGGGGAAGATCGACCAACGATTCAAAGCGCTTCTCGACTCCCTCTCGTTGCAGGATCTGCTGGCTGACAAGTGAGATGCTCCATACCGTATGCGGTGTAGCGGTTAATGTGATCTATATAACAGACAAGGGCATGGAGAATGTGCTATAGTAGCGCCGTTAAAGCATGAGAACCCCCTCATCTTTTTCACCACCCGGAGAGGGGGGGCGAGCGAAATCGCTCGACCGCCCTTAACATTTTAGGTTCCTTGTCGTTTAGAGTAACGCAGGCTATTCCACCAGTCTCTTCTACTTGCTAAGCAAAAGCTTTCACCGCCGAGGGCGCGGAGCACGCAGAGAGGGGGAGCAGGATTGAGTGAGTGAGTGATTGAATCTCCCAATCTCCCGATCTCTCAATTCCTCAGCGTCCTCCTTAGTGCTCTTCGTGTCCTTCGTGGTGAAACAGTTTTGTACCTCTGCGAGAGTCTTGGCGCTTGATCCCTTCTCATTAGTTACCTACTCCTGCCTGCAGCACCTGTCTACCGCTAGGTAGAGGCAGGCGAAACGATAAAGAGCCACATTTTACCCCCCAATGGCCCATAGGAGGGTGCGCTGCACGAGATATATCGTCGCTACCAGGAACGGGTAGAGGATGAGGAGGGATAGAATTATCGGAAAGGCTTGAAACATCCCCCCTTTTGGCTTTCCTGGCCATGAGAACCCTTCTGTAAACAGGTAGTCGGCCGGAGGACGTGGATAGGGCCACTCCACTTCTTCCCCCTTGAACCGTTCGATTAGAGCCCGGAACGGCGAACGTGCGAGGGCTCTTTGCCGCAAGTGAAGAAGGAGGCCGATGAGAATGACGATATAGGAGAGGAGTGGAATCGTTCCGCCGAAGGTGGCGATCAGGTTGAACGAACCATGCAGACCGACCGCGAGGAGGAACGCTCCCACGAGCCAGGGGAGCCGATCGCGAAAGCGCGTGAGGAAACGCGCGCGGCCACCCAAGTAACCAGCAAGGGCGTTGAACAGTATATGCCCAGGGAATGAACGGGCAAGGAGGAGACCCTGAAGGACACGGTGAAACTCCACGCTCTCGCCTGCGGACCAAAACGGGTAGGATCCGCCAAAGAGGTACCAAAAGTCTTCGTAGACGCCAAATCCCACCCCAAGGATCCCGAAGTAGATAACGAGATCAATAGGCTCGGCCAAATCAGGGAACCTGAACCGCCAGATTGTGAAACCCATGACCAGAAACTTGACCCCCTCCTCGATCAACCCGGCGGAGACGTAGGCCGAGAAGAACGGCCCTCCTCCGTCAAGCGGGAGAAGACGATGAATGAGGGTGACCGGGATCAACGCGATCATCCCCAGGGTGAAGGTTACTGTCACCGTTGTTGCGGGAAGGCGGCGTAAGGGATTGGTGCGATAGAGGAGGAAGATGTAGAGGAGCGACAGTCCCGAAGCGAGGTAGATCGTTTGCACGAAGAGGCTCATCGTAAGACGATCTTAGTTTGCCTGGGCGACTGGATCAATTTTCCCGACTCCTCGTTGTTCCGCCTGCCTGCTGCACCTGTCTATCGATAGGTAGAGACAGGAGTGGAATCGCCGAGAACGTGGACTTCTTCCAGGCGAATCAGCTTCAAGATGGATGTAGCGTCGTACCTTGCCTGCCTGTCGCGTCCACGAGGCAGACAGGTGTGCTTGGGGGGTGTAGTAGCCGGTATAGGAATTACTACACCCCCCGGGGTTGCTTCCAATGCGACAAAGCTCTACATCAAATTGCAGCATGAAGACCGCAACTCCGGCTAGATCTTTGGCTTGGGGCCTTTCAATGTTTCGCAAAATGCGCACATACATTTATTGATACAATTTGCGCCGGAAATGTATCGAGCAACATTTCTATTGACATTTGCCCAGCTTAGCTGCCGATATAACGGTATTTCGCTCCGCGGCCATACCCTTCGATTTTCACCTGTCCTTCGCGTTCGAGCTCATGGATAAGCCGATTCACCTGCTGGCGATCAAAGTGAGTTATTTGGCGAACATTCGCATTGCCTAGTTCGGGTTCAGCACGTTCAGCCCGCTGTTTCAATACGCTCAAGACCCGAGTCTTTGCCGCCTCCCAGTCGATGCGGCGGTCCCGCTCTGGGTGACCTGGAGCAGCGAGGCGCCGGTGCAGGTCATGGCACAAGGTCCAGTAAGTTCCCCTCCCTGTACCACCACGCTCCAAATAATCAAAATCCCGTTCCATGTTGCTCAACGTCTCGCGGGCATCTTGTTCAGTCTGCTGGGTAATTCCGGCGATGGTAGACGTATCGGTTTCAGGAAAGCGTAGCAAGTGCTGCAGGATCAGCAGATGCTCCACACTCAACATACGGCCTTTATCTCCTTCCTCGGCAACGAACATGCGAAAAGGCACGGAGAGGTCGCTTGCTCGGAAGATGACGCGAACTGCCTCGCCCTCGTCGATGATGACTGGTGGCTCCTTGCCCTCGATCAGCAAGGCGTGGTACATGCGCCGAACACCCAGGTTGCTGCGGTTGACCAGACGAAGGCGGGTTAGGGCATCAACTAGGGAAGGATTGCGGGCCACAGGTTCGTGCCTGAGAATGTTATCAGGGGTGACTCCTCCTACCAGACCACCAGGATTACTGATTTCCAGCCGGTTCCGGAACTGCTTGACCATGATAGGCCCTGCTATACGGTAGTCCGCATGAACGAAGGCGTTGAGCAGGGCCTCGCGCAAAGCGATTTCTGGATAGGTGCGAATCTCGAAATGGAACAGGCCCTGGGGCACTGTGGTGATGGGATTATCGGCCATAACCCGGTCCAGGATCCGGTCTAAGGCGATCGGCAGGGCCTCTCTTCCATCAGCGCGATTAGTGTACTCCGTGTCGGTCTTCATGCGCAGATGGGTCCAGATATAGCCGGGGAAGTGTTCACGGATAGCGTCTTCTGTTCCCACCAGCAATACTCCAGCACTTAGCGTGCGTCCATTGCGGATCAGTCCCAAGGTGGACAACAGATCACGATCTGGTTTACGTAATAGGTCATCAGGCGCCTTTTCCCGGCGGGCTGCACTGCGCAGGCGTTCCATAGCAGCAGCAGATACCAGAGATTCCAGAGGCTCAGTTACCTTGGTAGCGGTGAAATCGGTCTCACCGGTCTCTACCATAATGCGGCGGCGGAGCGTTCCGGTGAGTGGTTGACAATCTGTGCCAACACGAATCTTCCCTTTGCCGGAAGTATCAGTGTAAGGAGGAAGTCCCGGGTAAACCTGCATAATCAGAAGTCGGCCGGTTCCTTCGGGAACCGGTAACTCCTTAAACACAGGCGTGAGCTTGGGGTCGGTAGAGTCATAAACGGCTTTCTTGAGGCGATTTACATCAACTTCATGAGGAACGCCAAGGATAGCTTTATTCCGCCCCACTGCTTTATCATTGACGCCAAAGACCACCGTTCCGCCGCCGCCGTTAGCCATACAGACAGCCATTTCAACAACAATTGCGACAGCGTCAGCCATGCTGTGCATGTTCCATTCCTTGAAATCCAGATCCTGATCTTCAAGTTTATCGGCAGGATAGTTATCCAGCTCTTCAAGTAGGCCGCGTATTTCAGCAAGACTACGCATAATCACTCCAAAATAATTCCCATGGTCCCCAGCTATTCGCTCTTGATGAGTTCATTATCATTCTACTTGTATGACCTCCTTTTGCTCACTCTATGGTGCTTTTGTCAAGCTCTTTCTCTTTGACTGTACGGGAGCATGTAGTGGAATTCGAGTCAAGAATCAAGATGCGGCCTTCCGACCCCATTTCCCTTCCATACTGGATCGGCTACACCCCATGCAACGAGTTATGGTAATCCATATCTTGACCATAACTTCCCTTGCTTGGTTCTGGAAAGGGGTTTTGTGTATCCATATCCCCCTTATCACTCACCCTCACGGCGTAGTCGTGCCTTAAGATCTTCATGTATGCCTTCGTGCTCATAACTATCAACAAGTTCGTCGAGTACAGCTGCCAGGTTTGGGTGTGAAGTTCTTAAAGCGTTTGCGTAGTGCCGGTAGTCGGCTGCGAGTGAGCGCTCCTGAGAGCCTCCTTCATCAGGCGCACGCGAAGTTACGCCACGTTTGTTGATGGTGCCCGTTCTAAACCCTTCACGAATGTCCTCCAATTCCAGGCGGTCAAGAAGCTCTCTGGCAGGTTCAAATGGCCAGATGCCATCCTGCCCAGCTGGGGAGTGTGCTAGCATTTCGCCTAGCGTGATGTCGCATACTGTCAACCGATCCCGCTCGCGGCAAAGCTTCCGGACTTCTTCAATGAACTTGAAGAACGCTTCGCTGTTGACTGTTCCATCAGGCTGCGTCCCTGGAAGACGATGGCAATTTTGAAAGACCATCCATGCGATCTCAGCAGCTGCCTTTGTAGTCTCGCTCGGCTCTCCTCCCTTGCCGTGTTCGGGTTTGTAAGGAATGCAAAGCAGTTCGGCAAAGAACGCCGGATCTGATATGAGCGTTGCATAGAGCGTTTTCGCCTGTTGCTCGCCCTCGTAATTGAGTGCTGGAAAGAACTGGAATTCGAGACGGATCAATCGGTCTCTCTCAACGGCTGCGGATGCCTCAAGGAGATCGAAAACTTTGCCAATCAGCCATTGAACGGAATGTAGGGCCTCAGGCTCTTCTACATGAAGCAGTTGATCGAGGATGTCTGCAAGAAGTTGGGGATCAACTTTGTCCAAAACAAGATCGCATGCTTTCAACGCCGTGCAAGGGCGTCCTGCTTCAAGCAGCTGTCGCAGTGGAAACTCCAGATTTGATTCATCACCCTGCAACCAGAATGCTGGCACCTTAGCCCAATAGGCTTTTTCCACATTCTCTCCCAAAGACGCTGCAATTTCCCATGTTGCCTGTTTAATCCGCGCCAGCGCTAGAAAGCGACCTATTTTCTCCGCATCCCACCCTGCACCTTGACCTTTTTGCGGGACAGATTGAATAAGCCGCGTGGAGTTTAGTTCTGGCAATGCATGCAGCAGTTCGCGGATGGTTGCCGCTAGCGGCTCACGGTTCGTAAAATCGCCACCCTGTTCGATGATCCATTCTGCCAAAATGCTCGTTTTGACACCGAGTTTGGCCAGCGTGATACCAACGAAAATCTCATTTGGGCAGGCCTTAGCAAGTTGCTCGATGCCGGCCATCCTCCGCTCGGCGTAGATCTCTCGCAGCGCGCGGACACGTTCGACCGCCAGCCGCTGAACACTTTTTGTGTAATCGTCGCGTACACGAGCCGGTAGACGTGGCGTCCCTTTGGCGAACAGCCAACGATGGCGCACGACAAGGTCTTTTGGGGTGAGACGTTCATAAAGTTCTTCCAAAGGCTTGAGCTTTTCACTGAGGGTGGGCTCGGGGGTTTTATCATAGTTGCGATGCCAGTGGATTTTCTTCCGAAGAGCCGTTCTCACAATCTCTTTTTCTTCACCGGTCGCCTCGGAGCCAGCGAACTCGGCGGCAAGCGCCAGCACTTTGTTCACGCGCCCTTCATCGAAGACACCAAGCTTATGGACAAGACGCGTCACGCGGTCAGGACGCCCCTTTGAACATGAGATGAACCGATCCGCTGCAGCAAGGAGCATTTCCCGTGCTTCGTTCCTTGAAACTCCATGGCCAGCGCCCGTGTTATAGTCCCTCCACTTGGGCCGAGCTCCTGGGAACGCAACATCGTGGCCAATATGCACTAGTCTGTCCAGCAGGTCAAAGGCAACGTCGGGTTCCCTTTCAATGAGCAAGTCAAGGACTTTGATGCGCTCCTCAAGGGACGTGGCCGTCTGGGGAAGCCACGACCGAAAGATGTTGAGCAAAGATTGTTGCGGTACATTGTTCCAATTTCCTTTGATCTTGATGCGAGTAAGTTTCGCCAAAATCAACGCAACGCGGGATAGAAACTGAGGCGACCAGGCCAGTACTTCTAGCGCCCAGAGCAGTCCTGCGTGCCAGCAGCGCCCGAAGAGAGCAGAGTCACTCGTTTCCGTAAGCAAGCGCGTGACTGGTGCATCAGGTTTTGTCAGGCTTCGCTCGACCGCCTTCAAGAAGGTATCCGGTGCCGCCTCGGCCAGGTAAGGAAGCTTCAATGATAGCGACAGCCACCGTGTTCCGTCGGCGTCGTAGAACAGGTTGTGCACGAGCCCGGCAACACGACCTTCAATGCCAGCAGCAACAAGCGACGGGAGAAGCGGTCCTCTGACCGCCAGTTTAATGAGCGTGTCACAGATTGCTCGAATCAGGATGTCGGACTGGGGCTGCACTTTGCCGTAAATCTGAGCGGCGTAACGCTGTTCCTCTGGCAGATCCAGCACTGGGTCGGGCGCGGCCAAGATTTCGTGTGCGCCTTCAAAGAACCGGTCTAACTCATCAGTAGTAATGCGCTCGCCGAAGAGATCAAGGAGTTCGAGAGGTGATCTGGCTTTCCAGACCGCGCCTATCTGAAGAACCGGCGAGTCGTCCAACCCCATGAGGTGGCGGAGATCCCTCTCCATCTCCTCGTAGCAGCGGCTTGCCAGCCGACTGACGATCTCGCGATCTCCGGGCTTGCTGCCCGACCAGGCACCCAGAAGGCAAAGGGTTGAAAGGGCTGTAGCCTGAGGGGTTTCAAGCCATTTGGGTTTACGGATTGCTGGGTTGGTTGCGCGCCGCCGCCGGAAGACCGACCAGGACCTACCCATGCTGCGTGAAAGTCGCTCAGCCCCACTTTTATCAACCCCAAGTGTCACCAACGCTTCTTTGAACTTATCGAGCCGGGGACGCTCAAGGGTAAGGGTAACATCCTTCTCCGCTTCGCATCCTGCAACGCCGCGATAGTGCCTCGCCATATCGCCGGACGCGTAGGGAATTGCGACAGCTAATCCACTTCGGAGAACGGGTTTCTCGGCAACTTCAGGACGTGCTGCGACGGCGACCTTCAGCGTGGGGTTCGCCTCAACAAATTGCCAACCTGTAGGCTCGGTGACGACAAGGCTGGTTGCACTGAGATCTGCATGGGTAAGGATGGTGACACAGACAAACGCCACAGCCTCTTCTACGCTATCGGCTCGGATTGTTAGCGGATCGGTTGTGCTTTTTTCCAGATGTTCCTGTAGTTTGCTGATGAGGCGTTCGCGGGTGTTTTCCCGGTCGACGAAAAAGACATCAGGAGTAATCGGCGGATTAGACTGATTGCACCAGGCATCCCAGTACCGCTCCAGACTTTCGACGCCTGGCCCTGCAAGTCCAAGCGTTTCGCCAAACCACAGGGCTACCGCTGGACTCTGCTCCAACCACTGTTCGAGATCATCAGCATCATACCCGCGAACCTCCTGCCATTCGCCTTTCTTGCACTTCTCTTGGAGCCATTTCTTCTTAGTTGTCCACCGGCGGGCGCTGACGAAAACAAATGTTGCTTTAGAGCGATCAGCCGATGAGGTTTGCTTGGTCCGCTTCTTGTAGTCTCGGTTGGCTTTTCCGGTGGGATTCGCTTCGCAACTTACTTCCCAGAAGGACTTGGCTTTCGGAACCCAAGTGTTTCCACTCTCGCTTTCCACCTCACCGTCCCAGCCTCGCCGACTGATTGAGTCACCAGCTGGGAAATCAACATACTTAGGGTGCCCTCCAGCTTCGTGAATGAGTCTCCGCACCAACATCGGCAGATATCCCTGCGCCTCTCTTGTTTCGGCCCACTGGACGATTTGTGTTGCAGTGATTCGCATCTCTATCCCTCTCAATTACTCTCTTTCATAGCCTCCAGCACTAGGCGTTTTGTTTGGTATTCGGTGTACTGGCAGATCTCGGTCTCTTTGAGCACGCCGAAGTATGCAGTAGACCTCAAGTCAAGATACGGCCACACTATTTCTCACCCCTCTTCTATCCCTTTCAGAAGACCCTCGCTAATAGGTCGAAAACCCAGCCCAATAAGATTCCTGTTGTGCTCCGATTCGAACGTATAGCAAGGCTTGTCCGAAGTCGCGATCTCCTTCGCGAGTGATTCGAGCTTCCCGCCAGGGCTGGCGTGGATAACGAAGACCTCGTCAGCCAGCGCCGCCACGAACTCGTTTCGCCGTTGGGCAAGCTCCACTGTGAGACGCCGGTGTTTGGCTTCAAAAGGCGATAGGATTAGCAGTCGTCCATCCTCCAATGGGCTTCGCCATGCAACCGGGATGCGCAGGCCCTCAATACTGCGGGCAGGGCAGACGATGACCTCTCCCTTGCCACGGAGAACAATTCGAAGACACTCCTTCTCCACCGGTGAATGGAAGCCGCTGAGGACAGTCTTTGCTGCCATCTCCCAAGAAAGAGCAAGATCGTGCATCGCGACGATCAGGCTTGCCGGGCACTGTGAGGAACACAAGAATCCAGTCTTGCTCGTGGAAAGCGCTCTCGAGTCGCCAATTGCCCATAGTTGACCAGTCCAGTGCTGAGCAACTACGAGGTGCGGTGTCCACTTACCCTTCTGCATGATCGAAGTATTGGTTATCCTTCATTCCCTTTGGCTAATCTTCCGAATTGAGCCCGAGTCGGTACTTGATGTCGTAATTGATGATGAAGTCCAGTTCCTCGTCCGTGAAGCCATAGTGCTCTGCCAGTACTGCGTCGACTTGGTCGAGGATGGGCTTGGTGGAGGCGTACTCGAAGGTCTGAATTCTCAGCCCGCTCTTCTGCATCTCGCGTGACGAGCGCTTCAAGCCTTCCAGGTACTCGTTCCCCAGTTTAGCCAGGCACGCGCGATTGGGCACTGAGAGGATCTCTGGGTCAAGCGGGAAGGCGAGGATATCACGGCGATTCAAGTTTCGGCAGTCCGAAAGAACGTTCCAGAACCAGAAAAAAGTGGAGGAACTGAGTGCTGCCACGACGGCAAGCACTGTCTCCTTAGTGGCGAAGCAAATGTCCTTTAACTCTGAGGGTGGCACTTGCCTCCCAGTACGCATCTCAACGACGCTGGGGACAAAATCCAGAAAGCAGAGGAAATACCCGAACTTCCTCGTATAGTACACGCAATGCTTCGAAACCGTCGTGTGCGCTCCATCAAGCCTACTGGAGCTCGATGTCAACTTCGCGAAGGCACATGTATCGAGGCTACTGCCAAGTTTCTCCAGCGATGCTGGGAAGACTGAGAAATTCTGGTGAAGGGGGGCGTAGCAAACTCTTGTGGCAAACAGCGTTGGGAACTCTTCCTTTTTCCATCTCAAGTAAGCCGTGGTGTGAACCTGAGGATGGCTGGGCTCGCTACGCCTGCCGAGAACGATAGTCAGTCTCTTCTGAGCACCATCGAACAGCTGTGCGGGCCGATTAGCATAGCTTGAAACCCAGATTTCGCCTAGCCGCTTGCATGATTCGCGTTGGAGTTGGCTGAAGCCATCCACCCCAAAGATGGAAATCGGGACAATTAGGCCTACCCGGCCTTCGTTACTGACAAGCGCATAGGCTCGCTCTGTTGTGTAGGCGTAGAGGTCTTTGCAGTCGAGCGTCGCATACCCGCGCACCTGATACGTATCCTTCACGGCCTTGTATTGCACATATGGTGGATTTCCAATGATTACGTCAAATCCACCACTCTTCATGATGCTGTAGAAGTCAATAAACCAATGGAACGGCCTATGTGATGACAGCCATTCCTCGTACTCGTCCTCCCGAGCAGGATCAATCTCGTATTCGCTTGCCAGGTAATGGTTTAGCTCATCCTCCAGCGAAGCCAAGCGGCTGCGAAGCTTTTTCTTGTCGGTTGCGGTGACTGTACCGCCCAGCTCAGTCTGTTGCTGGCGAAAGAGGGAAGAGAGATGCTCTACATCGGAGGCCTTCCCTTCGATGCGTTGCATGGCATTGTCGAAGTCGAGCTTGCTTGTGACGGCCTTACGAACCTGATCGTAAGTGGCGTAACCCACCAACGTATTCCCCGCACGGATGTTGAAGTCGATGTCCGGTAGGGGCTCGATGTCCTCGACGCGATCGACCTGGGCGACGAGCTTGAGGAAGAGTCGCAGCTTGCAGATTTCGATGGCCTCTTCCATGATATCCACGCCGTAGAGGTTGTTGATGACGATAGATTTGTAGATGAAGTACTTGCGGCTGGGGTGCTTATCGATCTGTTCCAGGATCTTGCGAAAGTCGGAGAACTTCTCCGGCCTGTGCTTCTCCCCGGAGCGGTCCAGTTCGTCAACAAAGGCCTGCATGCGGTCGATGCAGGCTTCGTAGAGGGTTTCCAGGATATTGAGTGCGGCAAAGAGAAATGCTCCCGAGCCACACGTGGGATCGAGGACGGTCATTTTCTCAATGGCTTGCCAGAAGGCACGTAGAAGCTCGGGGCCTTCACAGTTCTCGATGACATCTTGAGCGAACTGCTCGATATCGAGGTTGAGCGTGATGAGATCGTTGATGTCCTCGACCTCACCGGCGGTGAGCTTGTCGCGTATTCCCTGGTACCTCTGCCAACGGGCGATGACCTCCCTCCAGATTTCTGTCGGCAAACCTGCGTCGGGTGGGGCGGTCTTGTTCCACCCACCTCGTTTGGAGACATCCTTGATGCCGGCTTCGATCTCCGGCGGCAGGGGCGCAGGTTTTTCCAGGCTCTGGGGTGGGGTCTCGCGAATGTCACACGTGATGCCATGGCGCACGGCTGGATAGATGTAGCGATCGGGGTCGGTCTGGAGGATCTTCCAGATGTACTGATCAGGCTCGAAGGCAACTTTGCACTTCTTCTTGGCCGCGTCGAAGAGGAAGGGGACGACGGTATTGCGGCTGATGTAGCCGGTGATGTCTTCCTTTGTGTAGTAGGCCCCCATCTGCTTCTGGTTGATGTACTTTTCGAAGATGTAGCCTAGCACGTCGGGATTGATCTCGTCATCGTGCCGTAGGGGGCGTTCATCCAGGTGCCAGCGGTACCGGTCGAAGAAGTCGAAGACACGCTCGAACGCGGAATCAGGGATCTGGATCTTCTCACCGTGCAACTCCTCAATCTGATGCTTCAGGAACAACCCACCATTGAGATATGGCACCTTGCCCAGCAGACGGTTTGTCTCAGCTGAGCGGTTCTGGGGACGCTTAGCGAAGCCCTCGAAGAAGAGCGGGCAGAGAAACTCACGATAGAACCGATCATTGCCGTGGTCCCTGCTCTGGGCGAGCTTGTTACGGAGGTAGTCGCGATCTTCGTCCAAGAAGCCCTTTTTCTGGATGAAGTAGATGAACATCAGCCGGTTGAGCATTACCGAGACATACCAACGCTTCATCTGCTCATCGGGAATCCCTTCGAGGAACTTTAGGAACGACGCGTGCTCATCTTTGAAGTAGTCGTAGAACCGGCGGGTGATACGTTCGACATCGAAGGCTGCCTGGGCCCGTCCAGCAACCGTGACAACGGTGAGCTCTTCCTCTTCTTCCAGAGTGAAGGCAATGTTGCTGAGCCGCTGGGCTAGGGCTTCGCCGGTATGGCCGCGGTAGTAGGCGTGCTCACGACATGCGCTGGGTTTGCGCGGCTCGCGTTTAACCCATTGCCAAATTTGATGTGTTTGATCGGCATCGAAGTAGATGATGAAGTGCTCGTGGCAGGTCTTGGTCACCTGTCGGTCGATCTTGCGGCGGGTAGGGTAGTTTGGCATACGCCGGTCAGGAGGCGTAGGGCACAGGTAGACAGCCATACCTTGCTTGTGGGCGATGGCTCTCAGCTGGTACGTCAGACCGTCCATCTGAATATCGAGCGACCCACTGTGGTGATCCCACCCGAGCTCTTCCACGAAAAGAGTTTTGAAGTCGAAGTTCTGCAGTGCATTTCGCACCTGATCGATTCGGATGCTCACTTCTCGTCCTTCCCCTCATCTTTCAGTCCCATCGAGCAGATGATCTGTGGTTCATGCCTTTCGCCATGCGCCTGTGAGATGCAGAGACGATCCTCATCTCGAAGCATGAGCACTACTTCTGCTAGCTTATGATCGTCGATGCCACTGCGGAGCTGGCGGTTGAGAATGTCTCGAGCTTCCGTCGTGAGTGGGTTCTGGTAGATTTCGGTGATCGCGCGTGCCAGCTCTGGGATGTCCAGCAAGGTTCCTTCGATCTCAAGCGCGTAGTTTTTCAGCCGCTCGTACGTCCGGTACCTTGCCCCTGATGGACGACCAAGACCGCCACCGATATCGCGCTCCTCTTGCAGAACATGCTCGACCCCTGTCCGAACCAAGTCGTGGTGGTTGGGATGCCGTGCCAGAGCAGGAGTGTCTGGCTCACACGCAGCCGCCCGAAGAATCGCACGCTGGGACTCGGTAACGACGTGCCCTTCGCGATTGACCCACGTAAGCGCGTCGTTTCCATCGCCCGTTCGCATGTACAGGAGGACACCCTCAGGGGCTGTGTCGGTTGCCTCATGAGGGCGCGTGGAGAAGACAACAGGCGGCATACTGGAAATGGTTTGCTCAAGTGAGGGATCTTGATCGATCGCGTTCTTCCAGACTTGGTAAGCATACGAGGCTAGATCTACTTCGTCGTCAACGTCGCCATCGAGAATTCCTGTCTTCTCGTTATAGAGATCGATGATCGCGGTGTCGTTGGCATCGTCTTCGAAGAACGATTCATCGGTTCCGACAACTTCGGCGTTCTCTTGGAGGCGCTGTCGCACACGGGAGCGAAGGCTCAACACTTTCTCGACTCCATCGGATGGCCAGAACGTGTAGCATTGAATCTCCTTGGCTTGTTGTCCAATGCGATCGATGCGACCGGCACGCTGCACAAGGCGAATGATCGCCCAGGGTAGATCGTAGTTGACGACGATTGCGCAGTCCTGAAGATTCTGTCCTTCGCTCAGCACATCCGTAGCAATTAGAACACGTAGCTCCTCTTGGGGCGTAATCCTGTCGCGCTTGCCATTGCTGGCGGGACTGAACCGATAGGCAAATGAGGTGGGATCATCGTCATCTCCGGTAACCCCGGCGATTCGCTCGATTCCCATTCGGCAAAGCTCGGTGTCAAGATAGCGAACCGTGTCAGCAAACTGCGTGAAGACAAGTGTCTTCTCGTCGGGATGGATATTGGCCAGCAGTTTTTGGAGTGCTCTCAGTTTGGCGTCCCGGCCAGCGTTCCACTGACCATACTGCCGCAGAAGACCCAAGAGCGCATCAGAGTCGGCACGCAGTTGCTGGGCAAGCGCTGGGACGAAGAGGCTCGAGGAGATCCACTGGAAGCTACTCCGTCTCTGAGTTTCATAAGATTGATAGATCTCTGCAGCGCGCCGCCTTAGATCCTTGTCAGACAGGCTCTCGGGGTGTCCTGCCATGATTGCTGTGTCCTCGTCGCGGTCCTCGAAGAGGCCGGACGTTTCTCGTGCGTCAGCGTCTTCATCGGTGTAGCGTGCATCGAACCAGGTCGCATCCTGCGTCCCGATCGGGACCGGTTTCCCCTCGTCGATCGCATGGAGGTAGACGTAGTTTCGCAGCACGTGTCGTTCGATAGATTGAATGAAGGCCACGCCACTGCTTTCCAAACGTTTGAACAGGTTTACGCGGCAGAATCCCATCAGCCGTTTGCCGGCTCGCGACAGGTTGCTCAGTTGCTCAGCCTCTCGCGGAGTGGGGGGTGTATCGGGCGAGGGGGCGACGTAGTTACCGAGGCCATACCGTGGAAGATGGAGGTCGTTGATGATATCGACTACTTCCTGCGACGAAAGCCCTCGATAGTGCTCATCTGGCTCGAACGTGAGAGTCCTTGGAATCCGATCGGGGAAGTAGGATCGGCTTCCGTCTTCGAACGTCAGATACTTTCTACCGTTCCCCTCATCAGTATACGCGTAGTTCTCCTTCACGAAGCTTCGCGTTCGGCGCACCATGAACAGGCGCATCAGTTCACGCCAATCATCAGGGTAACGACTCTCCTCAAACGCGGCCAATGATCGTACTGACGCCTGATGTTGCCGTGTGAACTCCCGCTCACCGATCTCCCGCAGGAGTGCCTCCGGGCGGATGCCCAGATCTCGATCCTCAGGCACGAAGAGACGAAGCTGGTTTGATAGGTCGCGATAGGTTTTGTTGTACGGTGTTGCTGTGAGAAGGACAACCCGGCTTTCATTCTCGCTGATGTATTCGCGGATCGCTCGATAACGCCGTCCCTCTCGATTTCGCAGATTGTGGCTTTCGTCGATGATGACCAACCGATAACGACGAAGACCGGCAAGCTCGCTCAGGACCCGGCTGATAGACAGGACCTTTGCCCGAAGTCGATAGGTGTAGCAGTAATCGTCCCACATCGGCACAAGGTTCTTCGGACAAATGATGAGGGTTTCAAGACCAAGATCATCTTCGAAAATCCGGGCGAGCGCCGTTGCCATAAGCGTTTTCCCGAGGCCAACAACGTCCCCAATCAGGACGCCTTCGCGTTTGTGAAGATGATGAGCTGCGATCTTGACCGCTGCCTCCTGAAACGCAAACAACTTTCCTTTGAACTCCTTTGGCAGATGAAACTCCGTGATCCCTGCGCGCGCTTCTTGCGAAAGGTGATAGGCCATGTACACATAGATGTGGTAAGGCGGGATTGCTTCGTCCCGCGCCCAGCTCTCATCGATGATCTGTGCGAGCTCTTCCGAGATATCGATGCACCAACGATCCATCCAGCGATCTTCAAACCATTTAGCAAGCTTGTCACAGGCATCATGATCCAGTACATCGATATTCAGTTCACCCTGCTTCGACAAACCGGCGAAGGTCAAGTTGCTGCTGCCCACGTAGCCGGTGATGGGGTTGTCCGGATCATCTCGAAAACAGAGGTAGAGCTTGGCGTGTAGTTGGTAACGCAGAAACAGCTTGACGCGGACCTTCCTAGATCGTATTTGTTTTGCAAGCCTCCGCAGACCTGCCTCATCAGCATCCGTTGGAGCGCCCCGAGCAAGCTGATCCCTGAATTCCTCAGCCAAGCGCTTCTTGAGACGCACTGCAATCTGATTGTCTAGTTCTTGGCCATCGCCTGAGATGCTGAGTGCTTGCGCCAGCTCCTCCGATGGCGAGATGTGCATACCCACAAGCAGTCGACAGCAGTTGTCATCCTCACCTGACCAGGCCTCGATGCAACGATGGAGATGGCGCCAACCACGTAGATTGAAGTAGCCTACACAGAAATCAGCTCGGAGCGCTTGTTCAAGTGAGTTGCAGAGCGCTGGTTTCAGACTTTGATCAATGTTGTCGAATACGCGCGGCATAATCCTCCAACTTAGGCAACGTCAGTCGAAAAAAAGCTGGCCCTGCCATAATAACATCAAACCTCGTTCTTAAGGAAGCCTCAACCTCTCTTGTAATGACCTGTTGTACTGCCAACCTCACAGTCCCATCCTTTCTGTCCAATACGTAGGCCGCCTATTCGCTCACCGCATTTCCTCACCCTCTCCCGTTTGCTCGGCTATTGTACAAGATTCTCACCCGCGGTGTGAAGCGGGATCGATGCTGACAGCTAATCTTGAGTTTCGAGTCTGGAATCTTGAACCGCCTTGCTGCCCTTCTCAGTTAGCCGGTATTTCTGTTTACTGCTCTTCGGTTTGTCCGGAATGGTCATTTCGATAAGGCCAGCCTTCAGTGCCGGCAACAAGTAGCTCTTACGGAAGTGCTCATCATTCTTCAGTTTGAGAGCTACTTGTAATTGTTGTCTGGTCATTTCTCCCGAGAGAATCTTCAGTAGTCGAACTTCCGTGGTACTTCCGGGGTACTTCCGTGGTACTTCCGGGGTAGCTTCCCCCGCAAGTTGCACCTTCGCATTAGCGTGAATGGGCAAGCGAATCAAAAAATAGGTGCGATTGTCATCGGTCTCAAACTCAGGTGCGGGCGAGCCGTTTTCTGCCATCACTCTCAATACCTTGGGAATGCCGGTCGAACGTCCTTCGGTGAGGTCCAGTTCCTTGAGGAACTCCCCGATTCGGCGATTGCGATAGCGACGACTGACTGCCTTACCCATCCGTAAATCTTCCATCCGGATCGATCGATCCGGCCCAGGGAAGCTCAACACCACAAGATCATTCGGGGTGATGCGCACCTCGATAGGCTCGCGTTCTTCGTAGGAGCGATGGTAGACGGCATTGACCACAGCCTCCTCAATGGCAGGATAGGGGAAGTTCCAGAATCGCTCGGCTTCGGCCCGATCCGGGTGCTTGATTACCGTCTCCCGCAGATAGTTGCGCTGGATGTAGTCGAGCGATTCTCGGGTAATACGCGCAAGAGGACCTTTGAAGCTCTTCTCGTCAAAGCGGTCGCCACCTGGCCCTTCCGGAAACCACACCACGTCAATCTGCGTTGCCGGGAAGAATCGATACGGCTCTTCGCTAAAGAAAAGCAGGCCAACATTCTTGGGTAGTGCAGATTCCGAGGGTCCGCCCGCGACGTTCATCTGTCGTCCCAGTGCTTCAATCGAGAGACTACCTGCTTCATCTGCAAGATCGCTCCCCACCTCGCGCAGGAACTCGGTAATCAGGCGGCGTGATACGTCCTCCATGGATGCAAACTGATTGAACCGGTCATCGAAGGGAACGGTCGCCGCAAGGCTGATCAGCTCTTGCTCATCGTCTCCTCGTGCCTCGATCGTGTTTGAGTAGCGGCGGATGTAATAGCGGTACTCCCTTTTCTTGGCTGTCACAGCCCGCGGCGCTTTGAAAGGCCGGGTTTGCCCGCCGGGTGCCCACAGCACGATGAGGTTCCGCTCTTGGAATCGTTCAACGCTCAAAATTGGAAAATAAGGCGGTTGGATCAGGTTGCAGTACGAAAGAAGCTCTCGCTGAATCTTATCCAGCTGATTGTCGCGCAGGCCTGCGGGAGGAAAGATCGGCTGTCCCATGTCGTCGCAGTCCTGCCCGATGACGATGTAGCCACCCCCGAGGTTCTCAAAGTCGTTGGCAAACGCGCAGATGGTTCGAATGATTGCATCGGGATTCCACCCTTTTTTGTACTCGATGCGCTCACCCTCAACCGTGCGCTGGCGCAGCAGGTCTTCAAGGTTGATTGGAAGCTTGTTAGTCATCGAACACCTGTTTCTTCGCTTTCTTCTTTGCCATCTTTCCTCTCTTATAAATGCCGAATCACTATTGGTCCACATTCCTGTCAGGAGATTCGGGTGATTTAATCACGCTTGTGTCCGTCTTCGTAACGTGTTTGGCGGGTTTATGGCGGGTTTCGTTTTCATGGCTCATTGGCGGGTTTAGCGGGTTTATGGCGGGTTTATGCTTGGCGGTTACGTAGTGTGCCGCCCGCCCTGTGTGTCCGACCTTCTCCAAAACACGGAGCTGTGTAAGCTGTCGGAGTTCTCTGAGTGCCGTTCTCTCAGAGACACCGGTGATGTCCCGATATTGAGCATTGTTGATACGTCCTGTGGCCTTTGCGTGCTTGATCACCTGCCGCTGGCGATCGTTCAAACCAAGCTCTGCCATCACCCTGTCCGTCAGCCAATCCCTCCATAAGGTTACCACAAACGAGCCCTCGCGTTGTTCAAAATCCGGTTCGGGAAGGCCTGCCTCGCGGCAGAGAGCAATCATCATCTGGGTGCCGGATCCGGCTTTCTCGATATAGCGGGCAAGGTAAAGCGATTCTGCAAGTAATGGATTGTTGGGGATTGATGGATGATCGTTGCGGAGGCTATCAAACGTAATGGCGGCCGGCAGGGAGCCAGGATTCCATACTTCAAGACGGTCGGCAAAGAGGCGGACTTCCACCGAGGCGTTGCTGTTGTAATCGCGATGAGCAACGGCGTTGACGATAGCTTCTCCAACAGCATCGGGAGGGAGCTCATAAGTAGCCTGAGCGGCGGCGCTGGAGGTACGGGTGCCAACGGAACGGTTGATCTTGGCGAGCACGAAGTCACGTGTCTGATCGACCTGCTCAAAGAGATCACCGGAGTAGATCTGCTGAGAGGCGAAAGGGCGTCGGTAGTCTGTACCGTGGCAATGGACGCATTTTGTCTCGGCGGAGCGATGGAATCGTTGTGGTTCAGTCCCGAAGAGGAGGATGGTAGCGTTGGTGGGCTTCCCATCTTCGATAAGATTGAGGTGGGTAAGCAGGGCCCTGGTTGTGGTGTTGGTTTTGAGGGGGAAGCCGCGCTCCCGGCGAGCTGTCTCCAGAAACCAGTCGATGCGCCCGCGTGAGATATGCTTCAGAGTAGCACCGTCACAGGGGGAAGTGTCGAACGGCGGAACACGCAGCGCACCTATGCTGTCAAGGTAGTCGACCAGGCTGGCGTAAACTTCGGCGGTTATAGCGTTGTAGTCATCGATGCGGCGGCGGATGAGATCGTTGCTTGCCTTGTTGATCAACTGCTTCATCTTGGGCGCACGCTTCTTCTCGTCCGAGCCCCAAACGTAAACGAGCCGGACTTTGTGGTGTTTGGTAGCGTGGTCGTATTCATGTTCCGTCGGCGAGATGCCGTACTGGTCTTCACGTCCATATTCGTAGCCAAAGATACCCAGGTAGATGTCGCATCGTTCGACTTCTTCAAGGTAAACCTGGTCAGCGCGCCGGTCTTTGGCCGGAAGGTCCTCGAAGAGGAAGACGTCGGATACAAACCGGCGCAGGGCGGCATCTCCAAGTAGGAAAGCCTTCAGATCCCGGCGAAGTTGTCGGAACTCCTTTTGTACACTACTGATGAAGATCCTAATCCGCGTAGCAGACATGGGTACTAAATTAGGAAGTTAGAATGCAAAATAGTGCTATTGTTGGTCATTTTATTCCTCTACCGATTCCATATTTGGCAGCTCAACGTTTAGAGTTCTTTCTATCATCTTATTGAATTCGTCTTCGACTCTGTCTTTGAAGTCTGCCTCGATCTGATAGACCTCAGTAAACTCGGCGAATGCCCAGCGGCCATACTGACCGAGATTGTTAACACCCGGTATCCAATAGGTCTCCATCGTAGATTTCTTCTCTTTGGCATCCTCACGCCGGTAGCCCTTGATCTCAACTATAAGGTGCAGCGGATCTTCTTTACCGTGGCCATCGTCGACCAAGACGATGAAGTCGGGGATGTAGATTCGCGGTGTTGAGCCGTACTTGTATGGAACCTCCAATCCCAGGTTGTGGTTCTTGACGTAGGCCATAACCTTGGGATGTGCCTCTGCCACGCGGCAGAATTCGGCCTCCCAGTCACTATCAAGGATCACCCAGTTGATATGGCATCGCCGTGGATCCGTCTGCCACCGATGCGTGCGCGTGGTGGTGAAGCTGACGTGGCTCGTCGAGCCCGTTGGGTTGTAGGGATCGAGCACCGCCTTGATCGGGTACGTCCCTTGCATCGACCGCGTAATGGCCGCGGTGATTCGCTCGCATGCCATGTCCGCCAGTTCTTGATACATCAGTTGAGCTGGGTACGTTCCTCCCTTGCAGACCAGACAGGTATCGAGCCACTGTTTCGTGATTCGCTTAAGCTGACCGAACAGATGGAACCGCGGCTCCTCTCCCTTATCACGCCACTTGGTCTCTAGCAATCGATGTGTGAGGTGATAGAGCAGTGTCGAACGCCTCAGGTCGCGGGTGTGGACGAGGGTCAGATCAACACCCTCGCCGATGATCCCGGAGTTTCTCGTAATCGACGGGCCCACGATGTCAGGCGTGAGTTCCATGATTGAGTCGTCATTGAACTGCGCTGTCAATCGCTCTTCGGGCAGCTCAACGCGATAGCCAGCTACACGAGGAAAGCGAATCTCAAGCTCGTCGCGTTCGGGACGAACGGCTTGAACGTGCACTGTCTCACGCGGAGGCTGCGGCGGGGCAACGACCGGCTTGGCAGTGAAGTCAAAGGGAATGCCGAGGACATCGGCATACTCGACGTTGAATCTCCCTTTTTCATTAAGTTCGTAGGACTGCCGTCGCAGAGCACGACCGATGACCTGCTCGCAGAGAAGCTGTGTTCCGAAAGCGCGCACACCGAGAACGTGAGTAACAGTGTTGGCATCCCAGCCCTCACTTAGCATGGAAACGGAGACCACACAGCGAATCGACTCTCCGAGCCGCTCTTCCTTGCCAACCGTGTTCATGACCTCTCGCAGTAGATCTTGGTCAGTGATGTTCTCTGCCTGGCTACGGTCACCTGTGCGTTCGATGATCTCTCGCCGAAATCGTTCGATCTCGTCCACTGCCATGCCACGGAAGTCCTTATCCAGTGCGTCACCAGATTCGATCTGCTCGCTATCGATCAGTAGGGTTCGCGGACGAGGAATGAGGTTCTCGTACTCATCGAAGTTGCGAAACAGTTCAAATCGACCATTAACGATCTTGCTTGTCCCGTCTTCGTTTTCACGGGAGAATCCCGATATGTAGTCGTACACCAGCTTGCTCGTCGATGTGTTGTTGCAGACGACGATGAAACACGGTGGCATACGGATGCCCGCCTCTTGCCAGAGATTGAAGGTCTTCGCGTAATGCCCGTACAGGGCTTCGAGAGCTGTCTGGAGTTCAACTGGGAGGCTAAATGGATCTAGATTCTTTGCCTTCCCACGCCCCTTCTTAGGCATCTTGTGGCGAATGTGCACCCAGAGATCGCGAAGCCTAGGCATCTCTTCGCCGGGGATGTTGTCAGCAATAGGGACACGCGGGAGCTTGACTATCCCGCTCTCGATGGCATCCATAAGCGAGAAGTCGCTCACTGTCCACGGGAACAACGTGCCCTCGGCATAACCGGAGCCGCTTAGGAAGAAAGGCGTAGCGGAGAGATCGATGACGCGTGAGATACCGAGTTTCCTTGCTACAATATCCAAACCCGTAAGCCACACGCGTGCGGCTTTCCTGTTATCCTCCGCTTCCTTCCGATCGTCGCCCTTGAGAGCTTCTTCATCGCCCCCGTCAGTCTTCCCGCGATAACAATGGTGAGCCTCATCGTTCAATACGAGGATGTTCTTCATCCCCATGAGATCGGGCATGACACGCTGGAGCATTTGCCCTTCCGTCTCCAGTGTTTTCAGTGGCCCTCCACGCCCCTGGAGCAGATCCCGACCGCCTTTCGAAAGCTCCATCCGCTCGCGAAGCATGAAGCCATGGTAGTTGGTGATGACGATCTTTGCCCGGTTGAGGTCATCGAGCATGTCACGTGGAACAAGCTCACGACTGGCGTAGTAGCTGTCAGGGTCATTCGGCAACAGCACTCGCAGGCGATCTCGAATCGTTATGCCTGGCGTGACCACCAGGAACCCGCGAGTGAATCTCTTGCTGGCAGGTCGCCGCACGGCGTTGATCGTCTGCCACGCAATGATCATCGCCATCACAGTTGTCTTGCCGGCTCCCGTCGCCATCTTCAGAGCAACGCGCAGAAGGCCGGGATTAGCGTCTGTGCTGGCACCTTCTATGTATTTGAGGAGCGTCTTCTCTCTCGTTCCCAGGTGCGGAGCGACTTCAGTCAACCAGATGATCGTCTCGATGGCCTCGATCTGGCAGAAAAACGGACGGATGTTGCTGAAATGGTGATGGCGCCAATGCTGCAACAGGCGAGCCGTCTCTGGGGTGACGTGCCAGTCGTTGGGATTGGGAATCGATCTCCATCGGCTGACGTGATCACGAACACGATTGATAATCGAGGTTGGATCGTATTGCTGTTCTTGCGTTGAGAGCCCCTTGCCTTCATCGAAGACGAGTTGCTGCGCACCAGAGTCCTTCTGCTTTTGCGGCTTCGGGATTGGCGTTACAAACGACGCGCGGCGTCGCTTCTCGATTATTCTCAGTGTTGGCTGCCCTTCGGAATCAAGTTCCCAATGAAGCTTAGGCTCCTCGTATGGAGAGTTAAGGACAGGATGTTCGAAGAACCGATTATCCATGTTCACTGCTTCTGTGCATCACTGTTGTTCGCGCTCCTCGAATCCTAGCTCCCATTCCCACATATTCACATTCCTATTCGCACACAAAATCATACAGAGGCGAATCTGTTCAGTCAAATCCAGCAAGTTCCCCGCTCGTGCTTGCAACCTGAGCCCATGCTTCACAGAACCATCGACCTTCTATATCAGGTGAAGGATGTAGTAGTAATAGAAGTAGAAGACCGGTAGGGCGAAGAGGAGTCCGTCGATCCGGTCGAGGGCTCCGCCGTGCCCGGGGAGGAAGGTTCCCGAGTCCTTCACCTCGGCGGCACGCTTCAGCTTCGACTCGAAGACGTCCCCTAGCTGAACCGCGCACGCGACGAGGAACGAGGAGGCGAGTATGTGCGGAAATCCCTCCCAGAAGGCGAACTGTCTCCACACCGGAGAGAGCGATGCGCCCGCGAGAGCGCCGATGATCGTGAACAGGACCCCGCCGACGATCCCCTCCCACGTCTTCTTCGGGCTCACGTTCGGGAATGCGCGATGGCGTCCGATCAGGCTCCCGAATAGATACGCACCGCTGTCGTATCCCCACACCATGAGGAGGAGGACGATCGCGTGGGAGGCACCGACGCTTGGGAAGCCGCCCTGGCTACTGATGTACATCAAGTAGAAGAAGTGAAGGAGCCAAGGAATGTAGAGAAGACCGAACACCCCCGCCACCGTCTGGAAGAATCCCATTTTATGGGGAAGACTCCCAAGGTAGCGTAGGACCTGATAGGTGATCGCAAGGAGGAGGACAACGTCTCCGTATTGGCCATCGAAGATGACGTAGCTGAAGGTGAGCGTGGGAATCCAGATGAGGAACTCCGGAGCCGCAATCGGGACCCCCAACCGTTTCATCAACTGCAGGTACTCCACGGCGGCGGGGTAGGCGACGAGGAGGATCAGGAATCCCACGATCCACTGCACGTTGAAGCGCGTGCCTGCATAGAGGATCGCAAAGACGAACCCTCCTGCGGCAAGGGCACTAGCGAGTCGTTTGATCAGATTGGTGAGGTTCATAAAGAACCTCCGCTGAATACCCACCAGTTTGCTGAGGGGAGGAAAGCAGAGATTCGCCGCAGGCGAATCAGCTTGTTGTTCGTACTGGCTACATGAGTTCTCTCGGAAATAGAACCCTCAACGTCGGAGACAAGCTCCGACGCTACAAAAAGCTGGATGTAGCGTCGTACCTTGTGTGCAACGTTGCTTCCGATGAAACAAAGCCCTGTCAGGGCACTAGCGAGTCGTTTGATCAGATTGATGAGGTTCATTCTCCCTCCTCGACGGCTCCAAAACGCCGCTCGCGTCCCTGATAGTCTGTGATCGCTTGCACGAGCTCGGCCGGGGTGAAGTCCGGCCACAAGGTCGGGGTGAAGTAGAGCTCGGCATAAGCCGACTGCCACAGAAGAAAGTTCGACAGGCGCACTTCACCGCCCGTGCGGATGATGAGGTCGGGGTTGGGAATCTCGTGGGTATAAAGGGCACGGGCGACGGTATCCTTGTCGATCGTCGCGGGATCGATCCCTTCCTTAATCACTGTGCGGGCGATGTCGCGACAGGCGCGCACGATCTCCTCCCTGGCTCCGTAGTTCAGGGCAACATTCAGCACGAGACGGTCGTTCTCGGCAGTCGTATGGATCGCGTTTATAATCGCTTGTTGCAGTGATTCGGGGAGCCGTTCGATATCCCCTGAGACGACTACACGGACCCCTTCCTTCTCAAACTCGGAGAGCTTCTCGCGGATGAACCGGTCGAGAAGGTCCATGATGAAATCGACCTCCGCAGCAGGGCGGTCCCAGTTCTCGGTCGAGAAGGCGAAGAGGGTGAGGTAGGGAAGGCCAAGTTGCTGTCTGGCGAAGCGGATCAGGCGCTCGGCGGCCTGCGTTCCCGCCTGATGCCCGGCGGTGCGAGGGAGGTCGCGTCTCTTCGCCCAGCGACCGTTCCCGTCCATGATCAGGGCGATGTGCCGTGGTAATCCGCGTTCCTTGACCCTCTCGATCAGCGTCGACATAGTTCCTCCCGCAGGATCGGTCTTGCCTCGCGCACTACGGTGAGCGAGCCTGTGACGACCAGGGCGTCATCCTCTTTAAGACCATTATACGCGCTGGTCACCCCCTCGCGGACGCTGGACGACCGAAGCGGGACGATTCCGAGCGATCTTGCCGTCTCCAACAGCAATTCGAGCGCCATTGCTCGCGGGCTCTTCGACCTGGTGAGGGTCACTGAGAAGAAGAGTGGGAAGAGGGCGCGGGCGATCGGTTCTAACTCCTTATCGGCCAGGATGCCGAATAGAAGGTGACGGTGAATCTGGTCCGGGAGGGTGCGTTCGATATCCTTGGCGAGAGCGAGCGCTCCGGGTTGGTTGTGCGCGCCATCGAGGATGACGATCGGACGTCGCGAGATCACCTCGAAGCGGCCGGGCCAGCGGACCGCGGCTAGCCCCAAAGCGACTGCGCGGCTCGGTATCGTGAGCCCACCTTTGCGCAGGAGCTCGATCGCGCGCAGGGTCACCCGCAGGTTCTCCTGCTGATATCCCCCGAGGAGGGGGAGGAGGATCTCTTTGGGGAGATTCGGTCCCTCGATTTGATAGGTCACCTTATCCCAGTCGAAGGTGACCCGTTCGAGGTCGATCGTGTGGCAATCGGTGAGGGGCGCGTGGACACGAGCGCACTCCGCAACGAGGATCCTCTGTGCCTCTAAGGGGAGATCACCGGCGAGGCATGGGACGCTCTCCTTGGCGATACCTGCCTTCTCCCACGCGATCTTCTCGATCGTCCCTCCTCGGGGGGTGTAGTAGCCGAAGAGGGACTTACTACACCCCCCGAGGAGGGCGAGGTGATCGCGCCCAACCGTGGTGAGGATCGTCAGGAGAGGCGAAAGGACGTTCGTGGCGTCGAACCGCCCTCCCAGCCCGACCTCGACCACCGCCAGATCGACTTTGTTTGTGGCGAAGTGATGAAAGGCGATCGCGGTGAGCGCCTCGAAAAGGGTGGGAGGGTCTTCCGCGGCGAAGATAGGGAGAAGTTGTTCAACTGTACGGGCTAGTTCGTCTCCTTCGATCCAGATATCATCGATGCTGATCCGATCGCGGAAATCGATGAGATCAGGGGAGGTGAATCGCCCCACCCGATAGCCGGCCTGGGAGAGTACGCTCGCGAGCATCGCCGCGACCGACCCCTTCCCGTTCGTCCCGGCAATGTGCACTGCAGGGAAAGCTTGTTCGGGGTGATCGAGTGCATCGAGGAGACGGAGGATCCGGTCGAGGCCCGGTTTCACGTCGAGAGAGGGGAGCCCCTCCAGTGCGCGACGGGCCTCGGCGTAGATCATTTACCCCTCCAGTGCCGCGAGGTTCGCTTGCAGCCGCTTCTTCTTCTGCGTGAACTCGTCCCACTTCCGCTGCTCCTTCTCGACCACGTCCACCGGCGCGCGGGCGAGGAACTGCTCGTTGGCCAGCTTGGCGGTCGTTTTCGCCAAATCCGCCACGACCTCCGCCAGTTCTGCTTGAAGTCGCGCCACCTCTGCCGTGACGTCGATCAGATTCGCGAGCGGGACGAACAGCTCGCCGAACGACAGGACCTTTCGCGCTGAGCCCGCAGCCGCCATTAGATCCACTCCGAACTCCCACGCTGCGGCCCCCGTGAGGGCCTCAAGGGACTCGACGCTCGCGCGGAGAGCATCGACCACATCAGCGGAGGACGTCTTCAGCGCCACCGAGAGCTTCGCGTTTTGCGGCACGTTGAGATCGGATCGGATCGCTCGGACACCGGTGACTGCACTCTTGAAGATGCGCATCCGCGCTTCCGCCTCAGGGTCGCGTGCGCCTGGCTGTGGAAAGGGAGCGATGCAGATGGACTCCGGTTCCTCGTTGAGCGTCTGCCAGATCTCCTCGCTGATGAACGGGACGAACGGGTGGAGAAGCTTCAGGATCTCCTTCAAGACGTGGTAGAGGATCCCCTTTGCTGCTCGCTCCTCCCCACTGTTAAGCCGCACCTTGGCAAGCTCGATGTACCAGTCGCAGAAGTCGTGCCAGATAAAGGCGTACAGACCTTCGATCGCCAGGTTGAAGTTGTAAAGATCGAGGTTCTCCCGCACGTCGTCGACGGTCGCGGCAAGGCGAGAGAGGATGAATCGATCCTCGAGTTCGCTCACCTTGCTTGGGAGTGACGGCCGCTCGTCATCCAGGTTCAACAGGATGAACCGACTCATGTTCCACACCTTGTTCAGGAAGTTGCGACTGGCTTCGATGTCGCGCATCGCCACCCTCATTCCCCGTCCCTTGGAGGAAGACTGGGCGAGGGTGAACCGCAGCGCATCCATTCCGTACGATTCCTTCACTTCCAGGGGATCGATGATATTTCCTCGTGAGGAGCTCATCTTCATCCCGTGTTCATCCTCGACGAGCGGGGTGAAATACACCTGACGGAACGGGACCTCACCCATGAAGTGGAGCCCCATCATGATCATCCGGGCCACCCAGAAAAAGATGATGTCAAACCCCGTGATTAAAAGCGATGTTGGATAGAAGTACTCGAGTTCCGGTGTCTTGTCCGGCCAACCCATCACCGAGAACGGGAACAGAGCGGAGCTGAACCATGTATCGAGTACATCGGAGTCTTGGCGGAGGTTTGTGCCGCCGCATGCAGGACAGGTTGTCGGGGTCTCGCGAGAGACGATCGTCTCGTTGCAGTCATTGCAATACCAAACGGGTATCTGGTGACCCCACCATAATTGACGGGAGATACACCAGTCCTTGATGTTCTCCATCCAGTCGAAGTAGAGTCGTTTCCATCGCTTGGGGACGAACTCCACTTTGTCGGAGCGCACAGCCTCAATCGCTGGAGCGGCCAGCTCCTCCATCTTCATGAACCATTGCTTGGAGATCAGCGGTTCAACCAAGGTGTCACACCGTTGGCAGTGCCCCACTGCATGCGGATACGAGACAACCTTCTCCAGGAGCCCCTTCTCACGCAGGGCTTGGACGATTGCTTCTTGTGCTTCCTCGCGACTCATTTCAGCGAATGGGCCGCCGTTCTCGTTGATCGTGCCGTCGCTTCGGAGGATATTGATCGGCGGGAAGCGGTTCCGTTTACCGATCTCGAAGTCGATCGGGTCGTGGGCCGGGGTGATCTTGAGTACGCCGGTGCCGAATTCGGGATCGACCTCCTCTGCCCCGACGATCGGGAGATCACGGTCGAGGAGAGGGAGGATCGCGGTCTTGCCGATCAGGTGTTGATACCGTTTATCGTGCGGGTTTACGGCGACACCGGTGTCCCCGAGCATCGTCTCAGGCCGGGTGGTGGCGATTACCACGTGCCCTCCACCCCGTAACGGGTAGCGCACGTAGTAGAGGTTCCCCACCACCTCATGGTGCTCAACCTCGATGTCCGACAGAGCGGTCTCACAACGGGGGCACCAGTTGATCATCCGCTCGCCGCGGTAGATCTTCCCCTCCTCGTAAAGGCGGACGAAGACTTCTCGGACGGCTCGAGAAAGACCGGGATCGAGGGTGAATCGCTCCCGCCGCCAATCCGGGGAGGTCCCCAGGGCGCGCATCTGCTTTTGGATGTGGCCGCCGTATTGATCCTTCCATTCCCAGACCCGTTTGACGAACGCCTCACGGCCAAGATCGTGCCGGGTCAACCCCTCTTTCGCCAGCGCGCGTTCAACGACGTTCTGAGTTGCGATCCCGGCGTGATCCATCCCCGGGAACCAGCAGACGATGTAGCCGTCCATCCGTTTGTATCGGATGATGATGTCGTGCAACGTGTACTGAAGCGCGTTTCCGATGTGCATTGCCGAAGTGATGTTCGGCGGTGGGATTACCATAGAGAAGCGCTTGGCGTTCTTTTCGCCGATCTCGGCGTGAAAGAAGTCTCCCTCTTCCCAGAAATGATACAGCTTCCCCTCCACCGCGGAGGGTTGATAGCGTTTGGAAAGCTCCATAGTTCTCCTTGCCCTAGATCGGCCGCATTCTCATCGTAGCGGTTCGATCAGAGAGGCACGTGTGCCTAGACATGTGTGCCGAGACATGTGTGTCTCCCCTGTTAGAGCCCGCTCGAAAGGGTGAGCTGGTAGTCGTAGATCTCCTCGGGAGGGAAGAAGAGAGCCAGCTCACGCTCAGCCGAAGCGAGCGAGTCGGAGCCGTGCACGAGGTTCTTCGTGAGGCTGAGTCCAAAATCCCCCCGGATGGTCCCTGGCACCGCGTTCTGCGGGTTGGTGACCCCCATGATTCCACGCACGACCTCGACAGCGTTCTCTCCCTCGATCGCCATGGCGACGATCGGCGAAGAGGTGATGAACGAGACCAGTTCAGAGAAGAACGGTTTCTCGACATGCTCCTGGTAGTGCGTGTGGGCGAGGCTCTCATCGACATACAGCATCCGCAGGCCGACGATCTTGAACCCCTTGTCCTCGAAACGCGCGACGATCCGCCCGACGAGTCCTCGCTGTACGGAGTCGGGCTTGCAAAGAACCAATGTGCGTTGCACACTCATCGATGATACCTCCTACGGCCTTCTGATGTAACGCCTTCCATCGACCTCCTGGATCAGGTTCTCCATCTGGAGCAGAAGGAGGATGTGAGCAGCGTCTGTCGGGGAAAGCTCCCCACGGGAGATGATATCGTCAATGTGGAGCGGTTCAAGGCCGACAAGGTCGTAAACCCGTCTCTGCTCGTCTGTCAGGGTCTTGAGGACGGCTTCGCTCTTCCTCTCGCTCGGGGCGATGAGCCGGTTCAGATCGGGAAACTCAAAAAGGACATCTTCGACACTCTCCACGAGCGTCGCCCCGTCCTTGATCAGGCGGTTCGTCCCCGCGCTTCCCGTGCTGGTGACGTTCCCAGGGACGGCGAAGACCTCGCGCCCCTCCTCCAGTGCGAGGCGGGCGGTGATCAGGGCCCCGCTCCGCTGTGGGGCCTCGACCACGATCACCCCGCGTGAGAGGCCGGCGATGATGCGGTTCCGTTGGGGGAAGGTCCACTTGGCCGGGTGAGTATCGAGTGGATACTCGCTCACAACTGCCCCGCTACGACCGATCTCATCGAGCAGCCTCTTGTTGCTCGCCGGGTAGGGGTGGAGGAACCCCGAGCCGAGGACGGCGACGGTCCGTCCCTTGGCGTCGAGTGCGCCGCGGTGTGCTGCCGCATCGATCCCGATCGCGAGACCGCTCACCACGATCAGGCCGAGCGCTCCCAGGTCGTGGGCGAGGCGCTTGGCCATCCCTCTCCCATAGCCGCTCGTCCGCCGCGTCCCCACGATGGCGAGGGTGCGCGTCGTGTCGATCTCCTCCTCTCCGCGCATATAGAGGACGAGTGGTGGGTTCTCAATCTCCCGCAGCAGACGCGGGTAGTCGGAATCGAGAAGGGTAACGATGCGGATCCCCAGCCTCTTCGCCTCTTTTATCTCGTGATCGAGCGCCTCCTCCCGGCGCGCAGCGACGATCACCTTTGCGATCTCGGAGAAACCGGGGAGCGCGGCGATCTCTGCTTCCGATTCCTCCCAGATCGCCTGCGGGGAACGAAAGCGATCGAGGAGGAGGTTCCTCCTATGCGGGGTGAGCTCGCGGATCAGGTTGAGCCCGATCAAGATCTGGCGCGCGGGTCGTTTCATCAACAAAAGATCTTATACGTTTATAGCCTCTCTGCCAAGGGGTGCTTTTACGCGTGCTTTGCGCTACGGTTGTGGAGACCGGCCCGTTCGGCTATGATCACCAACCGGTGAATAAGGTGCCATTTATCGTATTTGTCCTTACCTGTGTGGAGATCGCTGGCCTGATAAAGCTTGGCCAGGCAATCGGAGGGGGGCCGATCCTCGGGGAGATCCTTCTCTCCGGGGTTCTCGGGCTGATCCTCCTGCAGATGACAGGGCGCTCCGCCCTGAAGAACATCACGGTGAATGTCTTTGTCGGGCGACTCTCCCTGCACACGCTCCTCCGTCACGATCTTTCGCTCCTCCTGGCCGGCATCCTCCTCATTCTCCCGGGACTCTTCAGCGATGCCTTCGCCCTGTACCTCATCGTGCGTTACCTTTATGAGGGTCCGCGCCGAGAGAAGCCAGGCCCCTCAGAGCAGAGGGATGGCTCGATCGACATTGATTATCAGGTTCACGACGAGGAGCCGCGCAGATAGAGGGCGAGGAGGAAGAGGTAGACGACGAGCCCTCCAATCCAGATCCCCATCCAGGATGGTGTGTAAAGGCTGGCACCGGGGAGTGCGGATAATCCCTCGACCAACTCGATCAATCCCCGCAGGATAAACCCGAGGAAGATCCCCATGGGCCTGCTGATAGCCGTCCAGGAGAGTGGGAGCGTGCACAGCCCTGTCCAGAGAGCGATGGTCGCCAATGGAATCGCGCTCAGGTTGCAAAGAAGGGCGAGCGGGTAGATCGCGTTGAAGTGGTAGGCAAGGAACGGGGCGGTCCCTGCCTGCGCCGCTGCCGAGACTATGACAAGCCCAAGAGGGTAACGCACGCACCACCCTGGCCCACGGAACCGCTCGGCCATCCTCTCGATCCATTTCTGCATGTGGAACGTGCGATCGAAGACGGCGATGATCGCGGTGGTAGCTCCGAAGCTCAACTGGAACCCGACATCTGCGAGAGCCGTCGGCCTAAGAGCGAGGATCACCAGCGCGGCCGCTGCCAATCCCTGGTAGGGGCTCACCCAGCGGCGGAGGATCAGCCCTAAGTCGGCGAGGACGCTCCCCAGGGCGAGAAAGGCGAACAGGAGCCCGGCGCGCACCAAACTGACCCGCGGACCGACAATCCACAGGAGAAGGAGGACGGCGATCCCGACGAGGGGGTAGGTGACCAACGGGCGCAAGCCGAAGCGACGGAGGATGAACCACAGGAGGGCGAGGAAGATCCCCAGGTGAAGCCCGGAGACGGCAAGGAGGTGCATCAACCCGGTGCGGCGGAACGCCTCCTCGACATCGTCGGCAAGGGCGGCGCTCTCTCCAAAGAGGAGACCGTGTGCTAGCCCCGCCTCCTGAGGAGGAAGGATCGAATCGAGCTGAGTGAGGAAGATCTGGCGCAGGGAATCCCCATATCGGAGGAGAGGGTTCCCTCCTACCCCAAGCGCGATGACCTCGTCCTCCTCGCCGATCGCCATCGTCGCGAAGACCCCCTGCCGGGCGAGATAAGCACGGTAATCGAAATCAGGGAATCGAGGCGGCTCCCTCACCGACCCGGCGAGGCACATTCGATCCCCGTAGCAGAGGCTTGGCCGTTCTCCATCGAAGAACCAGGTGACGCGGACCTTCCCTGGAAGGTGGTCCGGAGCGAAGGTAAATGCGGTGTATCCCTCTCCGAGATCGGGGTAGGAGACGACCGTCCCGGTCAACTCATGCAGCAACGGTGCTTTCCTATAGAGCGAAGAGAACGGTGGCTGTGCCGTTTGGTAGCGGATGACCCCCAAGAGAGCGACCGAGAGGAGGAGAAGGCCGAGAAGACCACGCCGGTACCGGGCCGCAAGGAGCGAGAAAGCCGCGACCCCGACCGCGATTGCCCATAGGAGGATCGGGTTCAGCCCTAAGAAGGGTGCGCAGACGCACCCCACAGCGAACGAAAGCGCGATCCCGATCAGTGAATACCTCATTTCTTTATAGAGGATAACAGACGCGACGCCCCAATTGCCAGAACCCCCTCGCAAGCCAGTGGTGTGGATCTTGCTTTGCCGTTCTCCCTTATCTTGAGTGAGGAGGGGCAGAACGCGGAAATCCCCACGTCTCCATGGCCCTGGAATTCTCAGAACGATCCCCGCACAGAAAGTCACGATTCAAAGTCCGGCGCACTTTGCGCTAAACTAAAGTTGTAGCGTGCCACCTTGCCTGCCTTGTGGAGTCCTACTCCACTGGGGTGTGCCACGTTCCCCACATCCCAAACGCCAACGTTGTAGACAAGCTATGCATGGCAAGCCACGCGTGGCAAGCTACAAGAGGCGCGCCTCAACGCTACAAAAAGCGCTGATGGCTGAAAGCTATCCCCCCGCCCCAGTCTAAAACTTGAAAACATCATCACTAAGCAAGTAGTATCCTTTGTTGATGAAGAAAACGATACTATTCAGAGGTGATGAAGATGGTTGTCCACTCCAAAGCAAAGCAGAAGACAGCCTCTGTCCGCACTAAACGGGTTCAGACAGTCCTTACCAAGGAGCAATACGAGCTTCTGCTGCAGGTCGCCAAGAAGGAGAAAAAGACAGTGAGCGCCCTTGTACGGCAGGCGGTCGAGGCAGAGTGCCTTGAGGAGGAGTTACGCACGACACGCCAGCACGCGCTGAAGAATCTGCTCTCGCTTGACGCACCAGTGAGCGACTGGGAGAAGATGGAGGGTGAGATCGTCAACGGGGTCATCGGTGGATAAGGTGTTCCTAGATGTGAACATCCCCATGTATGCCGGTGGCAAAGACCATCGTTACAAGGAATCCTGCGCTTGGATCATGACTCGGGTAGCAGAGGGAAGGCTCTCAGTCGCTACAGACACCGAAGCCATTCAAGAGATCCTCTATCGCTACGGAGCCATTGAGCGCTGGGAGACCGGCGTGGCAATGGCTAACGCCCTCATGCAGCTTGTGCCCGAGATCTACCCCATTGACTTAGAAGACATTCGCTGCGCGGTCGGGCTCTTCCGAACATACGGCCCGAAAGGGATCACTGCTCGGGATGTTCTTCACGCAGCAGTGATGATGAATAGAGGCCTAAAGGAGATTCTTTCCACGGATTCTCACTTTGACCTGATCGAGGGGATAACCCGCGTGAATCCCGAACATCTGTTCCTGCGCCGAAAATCAAACAAGTAACCGCTCTCTTAAGTGGGCTGCCCCGACTCACGTTAAACTGCCAGCGGGCGAAGGTGGACTGGATCGACAATCGATGGCCAAGTGCGAGCAGATTGCTACGCTAGATAAATCCCTCCTTCTCCGAGGACGTTTCGCTGGTAAAGTCTGTTCCGGATTGATGCGCGAAGTCGAAAACGCGATGATATGCGCGCTTGGAATTCCAATGGACTAAGCCAAGAACCGCTCTTTGGTTTTCCCTTTGGTGGTTCTGGGGGACATAACACTTAATTCCGGCTCGGCTTCTACCCGAGATCTTCACGGATGATTGGGTATTCTCTTGATGTTACGGGCTTGTTCTGTTCTTTGTGGATCACTTCTCAGTATGAGCGCTATAGGTGAGATAAGGAGAGTTCTTGTTTTTCCGGCGTTTTTGTGTTAGGATGATCCGCTTGTGGCAATTAAATCTCTGGAGGAGCGAGGTTTGCTGCGCAAAGAAGGCATGAACGCCAAATATGGTCAGCGAAGGGCTTTGCTCCCTTGGATGTCGTTCCTTCTCTTATTGAGTATTCTCCTGCTCGGTGGATGCACCGATTTCCTTTGGGGTACGCCACAGGCTCTCTTCACCTGCAGTCATAGCTCTTGCTACCCGTATCAACAGGTGGAGTTCGATGCCTCCGGATGTTCAAGCGAGAAGGACGAGATCGTCAGCTACTCCTGGAACTTAGGTGATGGCGTATCTGCCGATGGGGTCAAGGTTCAGCATACCTTCACCAATCCCGGTGACTATGCCGTCTCGTTGACTATCACGACCGAGCACGAGCAGGAAGCATCAGTGACGCACACGGTTCATGTGGCAGCAGCGCTCGTGGTTCCTGTGGCCTACCCAACGATTCAGACAGCAATCGACGCCGCTAAGAATGGAGACGTGGTCGTCGTCCTACCGGGCATCTACCACGAGAACATCAACTTTCTTGGAAAGGCGATTACTGTCCAGAGTACCGATCCTAGCAACCCTGACGTAGTGGATGCTACCGCAATCGACGGACAGGATATCGATCGCTCGATTGTCCGCTTCACCAACAACGAAACTGCTACTTCCGTATTGAGTGGGTTGACAATTAAAGGGGGACATAAGTACGACGCTCATGTTGGAGGAGGGATTTACGTGCGAGAAGCCTCGCCCACCATCCGCAACAATCACATCCGTAACCAATCGGCGTTCTTCGCAGGGGGCGGTATCTACCTTGTCGAGTCAAGAGCCCGTATCATCGACAACGTATTTACGAGCAACAAATCCCAATCCGGAGGAGCAATTGCGGTAGACGGATACGCCCGTGTGCCCGCGATTACCGGCAACACATTCAGTGAGAATACAGCCGGCGAGGGGGGAGCGATCTTTATTACCTCCACCTACTTAGGAAGTGAGCCGGCAGGTGCCGCACTGCTTATCCTTTCCGACAACACGTTCACGGGAAACATTGCAACCCTCTATGGTGGCGGAGCAGTGAAGGTTGAATACTCAGGGTCCTTGGGGCTTGATGACCCAGACAGCAACACCTACTCGGGCAATGATCCCGACGACATCTTCTATACTGTGCCGCCGTAGAGTAGAATGGTGTTTGGATATGGAGCCTGGGAATGGGCGCACATTTCCGTAACTTCGTGTTTGATCTCGCTGTTGTCCTCCATCCCTATCTCAACAGCCATCTCCGAGGATCGCTCATGGTGAGTTGGTAGGGTAGTTGGATGCGAAAAACGTGGGCTATTCCGTATATGCTTATAGTCCGCGTACGAACCGGGTGCAACTGTGGCAAGGAAATACGGAGCGGAAGATATGCAAGGTCAAAGCACGAAAGACAAGGAGCACCTCCTCATGGAAATCCAACGTAAGTTTGCCTCTGGCAAATGGGTGTATACTAAGCATGCGGTGGATCGCGCCATTGAGCGAGGCATCTGGTCTTATGAGGTGGAAGAAGCGATCGGAAGGGGTGAAATCATTGAGGATTACCCTGCGGACAAGTATGGGCCGAGTTGTCTCATACTGGGATGGGAAAAGAAAAGGCCTTTGCACATCCAGGTTAGTTATCCCCGTCTGGAGGAGAAGATTAAGGTAATCACCCTGTATGAGCCTGATCTTGAGGAATGGAAGGAAGGCTTCAGGGAAAGGGAGGAGTGATAAACTATGGATCGCTGCGCTGTTTGCAGAGGAGAACTTGAGAGAAAGAGGGTAACTTACACCAAGGAGGAAGGCGGCCGTTTGGTAGCCATCGGTGGGGTTCCAGCTGAAGTTTGTCGCGCCTGCGGAGAGGAGTACTTTGCTCCTGAGGTCGCCGATGAGGTTCATCGGATCATTAAGGCTAGGGCATGGACGGAGACCCTTGAGGTTCCTTATGCTCGGCTAAGAGCTTCGGTAGGATAGCTCGATTATCTTTAAGCGGAGAACGTCGCACATAAAGTACGACGCTACGCATTCTCGCTGCTCGTTGGCGATTTTTAGAGCTTAGGATCACGGGACATAGATTGCTTCCTCCTCAACATACGTGCGCATGCGTGGTTTGATGGCTTTGCGAGTGACAAGATCGACTGGGCAGCCTAAAAGCTCCTCCAAGAAAATCTTGAGATCCATGTAGTGGTCGAACGTTGCTGGACCGCGGAACTCAACAAGTATATCTGCATCGCTGTCCGATCCTGCTTCATCTCGCGCCAGTGAGCCAAAAAGAGCCAGAGACCGAACACCAAATGAACTAATCTGTCCCCGGTGATCTCGCATCCGTTTGATGGCTTCCTCGCGTCTCATTGTACATCTCCTCCACTGCTCTCATCGTAGAGCGTTTTCCTATCTTGGTCAATCTGATGCCTGATCCCTGTCCTATTGATATAGCCAGCTCCAACTCGCAAACGCTCCTTCGATTTACTGAGCTAAGTGACGCTGTTGATTCTACTGTAGCTTGCCTCTCAAACCAATTGCCAAAGCTACATTTGCTAGTTGAACCCGCCTCAGTATCGGACAAATTTCCCTCTCGTAAGCGACATAGCGACAGGCTTTCTCAGACGATCCTCTTCTGGGGCAGTTGTGTAGCCGTTTATACTCCGTCCGTAATGATGTCATTTTGCTCCTTCAACGTGAAAACCCGGGAGGGAAGGGTGAATAAGATGCGTACACAGAGCATTGCGCTAGCGCTATTGGCAAGCCTTGTTTTTTCGGTGGCAGCAATCGCTGCGCCAAGCTTCACAGACCAGGCTCTCGACAAGGGATTTCTTAATCCAACTGACAAGGTTGCTGTTCAGGAGATCCGAGTGACGAATGGCGGGTCAACACTAAGCTCGATCAGTATCCGCAATCTTGGAACAGCTGATGAAGACAACATAGCAGAGATTGTTATCGACAACGACAGCAACCCGTTTGATGGTCCTCTTAAGTCCTACACATCACTCGCGGGTATTAGGACAGGACTATTGTTTCCTCTTAACTATGAGCTTCCCGCCGGAACAAGCTATATATGGGTGGGTGTTCGAATCAAGGGCAAGGATCACGTAGCCGGTGGAGAGACAATCCAACTGAGGGTGCGTTTCTATTCCGGAAGCTACACCAGCTCCTACATTACGGATGGGAAGGCCGAGGAAATCGCTGAGGCCGGGTTTGAGGAGATCGAGGACGACACAACGTCAACCACCTACTTCAACCCGGGTGACAGCAATATCGTTCAAGAATGCACATTCACAGACAAGGACGGAAACGACAACCTTCTGCACATCCAAACGGGATCGAGCGTCATTGCTAGAGTGGAGAACCTGGGGTCGGCTGAGAAGACTACAGACATCGCGAAAGTGAAGGTTACGCTTGACATCGGGGTCAGTTCCTCAAACACAGGATGGGTGGCGTGGACTCCTTCAAGCCCGATGGATTTCTCGTATGCCGCTTTCGTAGTGGGAGCGCTTCCGAATACAATCCCCGATAATGGCTCGATAGATGTCACCGTAGAGATGGAGACTGCGGGTGCTGCAAGAGATCTGAGAACTATCCAAACTCGCGTGACGCTCCTGGTTGCTGAGGGTGAACCTGGATCGGAAGAGGACTATGTGCAGGCGATCAGTTCAAAGGTAATTCATACCATTCGTGATCAAGGTTTCGAACAAAGTGTTGACAGTAGCGACACGGTTGCCTCCGGGGTTGTGTCGCCAGGCGAAGGGAATGAGCTAGTTCAGAAAGTGACCGTCACCGACAACGATTTGAACAACTTCCCGGTTACTGCTAACGGTATCTGGATCAAGAATGATGGTACAGCCGAATGGGCCGATATCGAGAAGATTGTCGTCAAGCGGACGGATACTGACACAACCCTGGACACGATTACCACTGGAACGGATCTTTCGAATTGGCAGTTCTTCGATGGATGGGCAGGAACCGCTTGGGAAATAGACGATGATGGGTCTGGCACCATTGTCATCTACTACGAGGTGGCCACCGGAGTCACTCCTGGGCGAACGCTGAGACCGGTAGTAAAGATTCGAGGGTCCGAGAACACGACGAACTACGAGGGGGACGAAGTCCCCTATCCCGACTACGTTGAACTGCAACCCCACGGTCTCGAAACGGTTATCAACAAGACCCCTCCAAGTGGAGGGACTGCCTACTCCGGGCAGCGTTTGCTTGCACAAAAGATCGAGTGCGATGACCAGGATGAGGACGCGGACAAGGTGCGCATCAACCCAGTACAGATCAAGAACAATGCCTCTACACCAGTTACTACCGATGAAATCACGAAGATCGAAGTGTGTAACCTGGCGGGAGATATTCTTGGTGAGGCGACAGATCTGACCGGAATCAATGACCCCGGCGGCGTGACGCTATCCACCACTCAGAACAACGAGATTCCGGACAACGGCGAGATGTTCCTCTGCTTGTACGTTACGTTCGCCGGTCCGGAAGATGTAACTGCGGGCCATCGCCTTCAGCTTGACACCACCGTGTTCTTTGAGGAAGACGGGCATACGGGTTCGGTTCTTGTTAGCGGAGACACCTGGACGTTGGAGATAAACCACCGGCCGACGTGCGACTTCGATTACACTCCTTCCGCAGACCTTACCTATGAGACGGAGACCACCTTTACGGCCAAGAATGTCAGCGATGTGGATGGTGATGATATTATCGCCCATCGCTGGGAATTCAGCGACGGAGGGAGCGGGACGGGCACTTCGGTGAAACACACCTTTGCTGCCGGCGGAAGCGTCTGGGCCAAGCTGACAGTAGAGGATGAACGTGGGCTGACAGGTTCAAAGCAAAAGACATTTGACGTAACAACACCGCCTGTGGTACCAGTAGCGCAGTTTACCTGGGATCCTAATACGCCGGGGGTAGGCGATGAGGTAGAGTTCACTGATACGTCTACAACACCGACAGGCACAACAATCACCGGTTGGGACTGGGACTTCGGAGATGATGAAGACTCTGATGAACAGAATCCAACGCATACTTACGGCGCTGGTGGCACCTATACGGTTTCGTTGACCGTCACCAACAGCGACACTCAGACCCACACCGTTACCCATGACATCGAGGTGTCAGCCCTCAAACCGACGGCTGATTTTGACTATTCTCCTATAACACCCGACGTTGGAGATCCGGTGGCCTTTACGGACACAAGCGCCGCCGCCGGTGAGGCAACGATCGAAAGCTGGAGCTGGAACTTCGGTGATGGGACTACTGTAACTACGCAAAATCCCACGCATTCCTACGCTGTTATAGGAACCTACACCGTGAGCTTGACCGTGACCGATAGCAATGAAGAAACAAGTAACGCGCATGCAGAGCAGATTGTTGTTGGTCCACCTGTGATGATGTACTCCTATCCGAATCCGACAGCTAATGCTGCCACAATTGCCTATCGGGCTCCCGATGGATCGACTGATTTGGTCTTGCGCATCTACAACATCACCGGTGCGCTGGTGTTCGAGCAGGAACTCACCGCGGGCGCGTCGCCGTATACATGGGATCTGAATTCGACCGGCAACGCTGCGCAGCCGAACGGCCTCTACTTGTGCGTTGTTGTCGCCAAGGACGCCAGTGGTCGTACGATCAAGTCGCCGATATTCAAGCTTCTGATTCAAAGGTAAGGGAGGGATAACAAGTGAAAAGACTATACGTGCTGATGATGGCAGCCCTCCTTCTAGTCGGGCTGGGTAACATCACGGGGATAGCAGAGACCGCAATCTCGGTTCTCAATATCGACCCGGGTGTGCAAATAATGGGCGTGGGCGGAGCTGGTGTTGCTCTTGCAGAAGGGGCGGAGACCCTCTACTACAATCCTGCTGGGCTCTCCGATCTTGAGGGCATCAGCTTCAGCTCGTTCTACTCCTCACACATGGGAGTGGCGAGCTACAGCGCCTTCTCGTTGACGTTCCGCAATTGGGGAGTCGGCTTTCTCATGTTCGATTCAGGGAATATCACGGGGTACGACGCCAGTGGTGATCCGACGCCAGAGACGCTCTCCTACGGGAGCACCGCGATCTTGTTCGGATTCGGTGTAGATCCCAAGAATCTCGCCTTCATACCTGCCCTTCCGATCGATTTTTCTCTCGGCGGACGGATTAAGTATGTCTCGGCGGCGGTTGGGGATGCGAGTGGGAGCGGATTCGCCTTCGATCTCGCCTATCGCATGACCTTTCCCGCTATGCGCGTGGGACCGGTCGGGTTGAGCGACCTGACGTTCGGCCTCACGGCAACGAACCTGTTTGGTGGTCTGAACTACGGTGCGCACAGCGAGTCGCTGGGGGTGAATCTGCGCTTAGGAGGGTCGGCAAGGATCGCCGAGATCGTCCTTATAACGAGCGATCTCGATCTCTCGGGTCAGTTCCACGCTGGGGCGGAGTACAAGCCGGTTCGGAACTTTGCCATTCGTGTTGGCATGCTAACGCAGTCAGGAGTTATGTCCCTCACCCTGGGATTGGGGATCAATGTTGAGGGTTTCCTCATCGATTACGCCTATATCAGTCATCCGACCTTGTCCGGAAGCCACCGCATCTCTTTAGCAATCGACTTCTCCGGGCTCAACCTGAGGGCGTTCGGAACCTCTCTGCGGCGACTACTGCCCTAAAGAAGCGATTTAGTGATTTGGCGATTGAATCATTGAGTGAAGTGATTGAGAGATTTAACGATCGAATCATTGAATCTGGTAGGAGGTAGCCCGTAGGCCACCCCCTCCCAACAGAACGGTACGTACCGGCCAGGTATACCGCTCCTCGATCAGTAGCCGAACCGATCAGGTCCGGGAGAAAGCAGTTGTAAAATCA
>Ga0307428_1000080_pt1 | contig 84832 bp, 70 predicted proteins | sample SalMarWE160240MG_FD_202161 | JGI IMG/M metagenome (GOLD analysis project Ga0307428, IMG submission 202161) | Salt marsh sediment microbial communities from the Plum Island Ecosystem LTER, Massachusetts, United States - WE1603-240 | ecosystem: Environmental > Aquatic > Marine > Intertidal zone >...
AATAGAAATTCCACTTTCTCCATTATTATTTTTCGAAATTACATTTACAAGACTAATATTATCTGAGAAATCTATAGCTATTCCATCTTCTCTACTAAGGGTTACAAAACAATCGTGAACGTTAATATCTTCGCAATGACCTATATATATTCCATGCGTTCCATTGCCACTTGCAAATAAATTAGATAAAACACAACCCTTTAAGTATTCTACTGCGATACCTCCATGTTCATTATCCCAAGCATTGATATTGTCATATACGTTGTTATTTGTGCCTCCCGTATAGTCAAAATCATCGAAACCATTAACTCCATTATTATAGCAATAAATATCTCGATAAGTATTATTCGTATTTCTTCCTTGTATATTTGCACCACCATGTATGCCATGTTCATAGTTATCGTGTGCATAAACATTATGGAAGTATGAATGGCTACTCTCAGCACAGTCTATTCCAAGCTGCCCTGAATTTTTTGTTTCTACATCTTCTACTATTGTGTAGTTACAATTATAAATATATATATTTGGTTTATTTTCATCATCCCCTTGAGCAGCCCCATCAATAGTAAATCCTTTAAGTGTGCAATAATCAGTTGCATTAATAACAATACCAGCAGCATCAACAGTAACAATAAAGGTTCTATTTATACCTTCACCAATGATATTAATGGCTTTAGTCATATTCCATTGTGCAGATAACGCATAATAACCTGCCCGAAAGTAAATTGTTCCACCAACAGGCACGGCATCATATGCTTTCTGAATACAATCATTTGCCCAAGGGTCGCCAACTGTTCCAGTTCCTGTAGCCCACTTTTGCGGGTATACAGTTCCCGGATCTTCCGTATCCGCTATGACCGAATAAGATTTCGTGACTTTTAGCGAACTTTTACCCGCCTTGTCCTTAGCTGTACCCGCAGGCAAGGTGAAAGTTTTCGTACCCACCGAACTTGTGTCAATCGAAACAGTTCCTGAAACCGGAGAAACAACCCCCGAAAGAGCATCCGTAGCAGACCAGGTTGCTGTAATTGACTGGTTTAAAACATACTCGCCGGTACCCGGTAAAGTAATCGTCACCACTGGTGGTGTCTTGTCGATATTGATATTAGAAACGGTTACCGGATCAGCAACATTCCCTGCCACATCAATACAGACACCAGTATTAGTCACTGATTGATTTTTGCCTTCTGTGGTCAGAGTCTTTCCTGCAACGGTATTTATATCGATACCGGATTGAACTGCACCAGTATCAGCACAGCTAAAGCTCACTGTCACATCTGTATTATTCCAACCAAAGGAATTAGGAAGTGGATCTCGTGAACCGGTAATGACTGGTTTCGTTGTATCAACTTCTACAGTTGCCGGTTCCTCTGTTGCCTGTTCCTCAACCGGATCTGTCGATGGATTTTGGTAGTTATTACTATTTGGATTATTACTACTTGGATTATTAGAATTCCCCATATCTATTTCGGGAGTGACTGTATTTGTCATACAACCAGTTAATAATAACAAGGTCAGACAAAGAACTAATAATGTAATTATACCGATATATCTCATAACTTTTCTCCTTTCTATACATATAAAAAAATAATATCCGATTATTTAAACATTGATCATCCAAGTGCAAACAAAAAAAAGTCGGTAGCTTGGCTGCCTTAGCACTTTGTGTGCCTTAGACCCATTGCTTTGCGTCTCAACCTTTCGGTTGATTTGCCTTTATCAACTTTCGAATTTCTTATTCTTTTTTCAAACAAAAAAAAGTCGGTAGCCTGGCTGCCTTAGCACTTTGTGTGCCTTAGACCCATTGCTTTGCGTCCTATCCTTTCGGATAGTTTGCCTTTATCAACTTTGCTGATAATTTATTCTCTTTTCAAATTTCTCTTTCCTACTTATTATATTCCCCAAAACGAACTATTTTAGACATTAATTTTTTAATAGTAGTTATTTTATATTAATAATGCGCTTTACAATAACATCATCCAATGACAATTTTATTTTTTTATAATTTATTTTACTAATGGAATTAATATTAGCAAATACCCGCGGATTTGACCGTAAGTTTTCATTTTTTATTCTTCTGTGTTGTAGTATTTGCTGTAGTTGTAGTAATGGTAATAGTGGTAGTAACCTTCTCTTTTTATGTCAACATTATTTAGGACTACACCCAGTATTTTTGCTTTTACTTTCTCTAATAATGCTTTGGCCTGTTTGGCTGCATCCCGGGTAACCATTCCTGCATTTAAAATTAATACCACACCGTCTACCTGATTAGCCAATTCTAAACTATCCGCAAATCCAATGACCGGGGCAAAATCAAATATAAGGGTATCAGCCTGTTTTTTCAGTTCTTCGATAACTGCTTTCATCTTTTCAGAACCGAGTAATTCTGAAGGATTTGGAGGAATAGGACCACTGGTAATATAATATAAATTAGAGTTAATTTCATCAGCTTTTTTAATAACCTCAGACAATTTTTTATTAAGCACTAAAACATTGGTGAGTCCCGGTTTACTATCACTATTAAATACTTTATGAATTAGGGGTACGCGAAGGTCAACATCAATAATGATTACTTTTTTCCCACTTTCAGCTATGGTTAAGGCTAAATTAACAGTATTAGTGGTTTTTCCTTCTTGAGGAACTGCGCTGGTAACCATTATTGTATTTAGAGGTTTATCTAAATTTGAAAATTCAATATTAGTCCTCAGAGTACGGTACGCTTCACTAATCTGAGATTTTGGTTTGCTTTTTACGACTAGCCAATCAGAGTATTTGTTAGGCATTAGGTCACATCCTTTCGATATAATTTGTAAGCTACAACTGTAAGACAATAAATGCTATAGTCCGTGAAATATTAAATTAATTGTTCGGTTTTTGATAAACTGTTTTTAGATTTAGGTTGTTGGTGTTTTTCTTTTGCGTTTTTTCTTTTTTTCGGGGGTGTCTTTGGGAATTACTCCTAATATAGATAATTTTAAAATGTGTTCTACATCTTCGGTGTTTTTAATGGTATTATCATATTTTCCATTGTTCTATAAAGAACGCTAACATTACCCCCAGCATTAAACCTAATGTTCCGCCAATTGCAAGATTTAACATCTTTCTAGGTTTTATCGGTTCATCAGGTGCTAAAGCTTTATCTATTATTCTGATATCTTTAAATTCCATCACTTCATTTATCCGTGCTTCCTGATATTTTTCCAGTAATATGAGATAAATATTTTCAGATACCTTTACAGCACGCTCTAAACGAGCTAAGCGTAATTCCTGATCTGGTAATTTTTCTAAACTTTTTTCATTTTGTAATTTCTCTTCTTCTTCGGTCAGTTCTTTTTCCTTTTCCAGCAACTGTTCTTCAATGAATTTTTTTACTTCACTTGCCTTAGAACGATTGATAATGAGAGATTTATACACAAAGACAGCTGCAGTGGTGTTAGCAATTTCAGCTGCTAATTCAGGATTGTTATTTTCACAGCTAATTTCAATCATATTAGTATTTTTCACCGAATTGACAGTTATAGAATTTCTTATCTCTTTAATGGTGTTTTCAAGGGATGATTCAACTTTGACGTTATTGTTTTTATCATCATTTGGAACTATTATGGAAGCAACAACATTTTTTATTTTTGAATATAATCGATCTAAGGTATTCATTAGCCATCCCAAACTTTCCTTTTTTTTCTCAAAATTTTCTGCTTGAGCTTTTTCAAAAATATCAGCAGGTAGTGTCTCGGCTACTCCCTGGGCGATACTATAACTCTTTAATATTTCGATTTGAGTTTCAATTGCATCTGCTCCTCCAAAGATAGGATTAACCACTACACCACCAAATATAGCCTGCTGAGCCCCACTTTGTGAAATTAAAATTGTGGTGGTAGCTTTATAAACAGGTGACATAAAGGAGTTTACGATTAAGACAGCTAAAAGAGCTGTTATAACAATAGTAAATATAGTCCATTTTCTTTTTAATAAGATTCGTATATAGTCCTGTAAGGATATTTCTTCTTCTTTTTCTCTCATAATAAAACTCCTTTTTTTATTCGCTCTTTCGTTTTTTAATTTTTCGTTATTCGTTTTTCCTTTATTAATAGCATATAGGCGTGAGCTGCAAGTGTAAGTATAAAACAATGAATTACTATAGTCCAGGAAATACTATTTTTTTTAATTACAAAAGTTAGTTAATAATTATATATTCGACATATATTTAAAAAATCCTTCTTTTAGAATAAAAAATATTAAAATATTTTTCAGTTTACAGTTTACAGATGAGATTACCACGCGTAACAAAGGCAAGCTTACAAGAACATTATCGGCAGTGAAGATGTCTGCCGTATTATAGATTTTTCAGAATATCTTCGAGATTAACAATCTTCAGATTATCTTTAATATTTTTGTATTTTTTTATTTCAATTTCTAAAGATAATGTTTTATCTTCCCCTTCTCCTTGGTGTTTCTTACCCTCTTCGTGCTCCTCCCGATTGACAGTGGAAAGTACGATTAAGTTTTCGAGATTTGATGTTTCAGATATTTTTTGAGCAAAGTCAGATAGAGTTAGGACTTCGTGGCCCAGGAATTTCTTTTTGGATGACGAAGAATCATCAGTTATGATAGAGTGGAGTATTAAGGGACTATCCAGAAGGGAAAGATAGGCTATCTCAGCCAGCTGGCTGGTTCCATAGACAACTGCTCTTCTTGCCCCTTTATCGTAAAGATTGCTAAAGTGGGTAGTAAGTAGGTCTTTGGCATATTGATAGTAGTGCTGAGTTTCCCGAACCCGGTCATAGATAAAGTTGGTTGCCTGGACCATCCCTTTAGGGGTGATGAGATAAAAAATTTTACGGCCGGTCATCTTTTGAGCTTTTACCCATCCCCGGTGAATGAGGTTTTGCAGGATAGCGTTGGTTAGGCCCAGCGAGATGTTTAGCTTGTGGGCTAAGGAACGCTGGCTTAGAGATGGGTTATCTTTTATTTCCAAGAGTGTATCAAGATGTTTTTTAGTTGGCATAAACAACACCCAGTTTTAAGTTTATAGTTCACGGTTTACAGTTTCTAGCTTTCAGATGAGATTGCATCGGTCGTTTCACTTCCTCGCAATGACAGAGACAGGAGGTTCTGTCCTACGTATAGTGCGGGCCGGATAAATCCGACCTCTACATTTTAGAGATTGCTGAAAATGATGTTCCTCACAATGGCTTAATGTTCAGGATGTGAACTTAGGTAAATTATAGTATATTTTAGTGAGGAAAGTCAAGAGGAACAGAAATGTATCAAAATTATAAAAAAATTATTGAAATTAAAAAAAATATATTGTAATATATTTTAGAACATTTGTTCTAGATAATATCCTGCGCCTAAACATTTCTCTTTTGCGGGAGATAAATAATGAAAGGGTTTTGTTAATTTAAAGGAAATATCAAATCAATACATAAAATTATCCATAAATAAATATAGAAAGGAAGAAGATATGGAAAGAGAAATTGAATATAATGAGAGAAAGGGTTCAAGAACCGGTTTTACCATGATTCATAAGGATTTTTTAGGTAATTGGTTAAGAGTAATAGGTCCAGGGCCTACAATGCTCTATTTGCAGTTACTAAGCTATTGTTATGGTAAAAAAACACACGCTTGGCCCTCTGTAGGAACATTAGCTAAAAATATGGGAGTCACTAAAAATAGTGTTAGGAAATATCGTGAAGTTTTAATTAAATATGGATTAATTGAGAAGATGTATAAGAGAAAATTGACAGATGGAAGTTACCAGACCAATGTGTATCAGATAGTTAGATCTGAAGATTTACCAGGTCCGGGGCAGAAAGAGGATGAATAAGGGTGGTGCAAATTTGCCAATAGTTATAATAATTTGATGACAAAATTGCACCAGGGGGTAGTGTAATTTTGTCATATTTTTCGTATTTTATGGTCATTTTTGCACCAGGGGTAGTGAAAGATTTATGCGTAGGTAGCTCAAAATTTAACCCCTAATAATAACAATATAATAAAAACAACAACAATGTTAGGGTGTCAAAATTGGACTTGGATAAGTCCAATTTTGACACCCGAGCAATAACAAAAAAGCAATTACAAAGAAGAAGATGCTGTTGTTTTTTTAAATTTAAGAGAAGAAGGAAAGAAAATGCAAGATGCGAGATGTATTAAGGAATTTATTCTTCCTCAATATTATGTAATTTCCAGCTATCGGCAATTTTTTGTAAATAAGCAAACAATTAATTAACTAATTACCCACCGGGCTTAATTATCGAGTTTATTTTTTGTAAGATGGAGGTTTTGGTGAGATTTAGTTTTTGCTGGGCTTCTTTTCTGGTTTTGGCGTGAAAAGACAAATATAATTTAATCTTGGGTTCAGTCCCGGAGGGTCGTAAGACATACCAGGAGCCATCGGAAAATATAATTTTTAAGACATTAGAACGGGTTAAAGCAGTCGGGCTGGTTTTTTTAAATTTTAAATCATAAATTTTGCCAATCTCGTAATCCTCGATTCGGGCAATCTCTATATCTTTCACTTCTGGGAGTTTTTTTCGGAAAGCCTTCATAATCTCGGCAATCTTCTTCTCTCCTTCTGCACCTTCCAGATAGATGGAGTGTTGATATTCTTCGTAGTAACCATATTTCTGATAAAGATTATCCAGGACCTGGAGCAGGTTGAGCCCCTTTTTAAAATAATAGGCAGTCATCTCGGCAATTAACATGGCGGAAATCACGGCATCTTTGTCGCGCACAAAATCGCCGGTTAGGTAGCCGATGCTTTCTTCATAGCCGAAGAGGAATTTTTTACCCTCTTTTTCCTGTACATTTTTTTCCATATTACAGATAAATTTAAATCCAGTCAGGGTCTCGTAGGTGTCTACATTGAAGCTATCGGCAATTACCCTGGACATATCACTGGTTACTATAGTTTTTACGATAAAGCCGTTGGGAGGGAGCTGATTCAGCCCTTTTTTACTGCTTAGGATATAGTGGAGCAGTAAGATTCCTAACTGATTGCCGTTTAGGACGGTATATTGATTGTTGTGAGTAGAGATTGCTTCGTCATTATCATTCCTCGCAATGACAGATGGGATTGCTTCGCTCCCTACAGGAGCTCGCAATGACAAATTATTGGATTCCCGCTTTCGCGGGAATGACAGAGAAGAAGGCGGAAATGACAGGCGAGACGCCTGTCCTACATTTTTAATAACAGAGTAATTTGGATTCCTTACCGCTATACCAATTCGGTCAGAGTCCGGGTCAGTAGCGATTAGAATTTCTGCACCTACTTGGCTGCCTAATTTGATAGCCAGTTCAAAGGCAGCGGGATATTCAGGATTAGGTGATTCTACAGTAGAAAAATTAGGATCGGGCTGGGCCTGTTCTTCTACTACAAATACATTGGCAAATCCTCTTTCTCTTAAGATTTTTCTTATGGGAATATTACCTGCCCCATGAAGGGGGGTATAGACTATCTTGATGGTTTTATCTAACTGGTCTTTATCTCTGATGGCAAGTTCTTTTACTTTCTGCAGGTAGATCTTGTCTACTTCCTGGCCGACAATATTAAACAGAGCTTTCTGGACGGCAGCGGGGCGGTCAAGTTTTTTAATCAGAGAATAGTCTTTTATCTTATTAATGTGATAAATTATTTTATCGGCAATCTCAGGGATTATCTGCCCGCCATCAAGCCCATAGACTTTATAACCATTATATTCCGGGGGGTTGTGGCTGGCGGTAACCACTATACCGGTGATGGCATGGAGGTAGCGCACGGCAAAGGAAAGCTCAGGAGTGGGGCGGACATCCTCAAAGAGATAGGTTTTTATGTTGTTGGCATTAAGGACTAAGGCGATGGTCTCGGAAAATTCGCGGGATTTGTGGCGGCAATCATAGGCAATGACCACTCCGCGGTTTAAGTATTCCTGGGGATAAGGCTGCTTTTGTGATTCTTCGATAAGATAGTTGGCTAACCCTTGAGTTGCCCGGGAAACAGTATAGATATTCATTCGGTTGGTACCCATAGCGATTTTACCGCGCAGACCTCCGGTACCGAACTGCAGGTCTTTGTAGAAACGGTCTTTAATTTCTTCTTCGTTGCCTTCAAGGGCACGTAGCTCTTCTTTTGCCTGTTGGTCAAAGTTTTCATTTTCTAACCAGAATTTATATTTTTCGAGATAGTGCATTTTTGAAAACCCTCGTTTTTAGTTTATAGTTTATAGTTTTTAGTTACAAGATGCAAGTGCAAGATACATCTTAACATATAGCGTACAGCGTTTAGCGTATAGGTGCAGGCATAATTGTAAGGATAGGACAATAAATTGCTATATTCCGGAATCATTTTTTAATTTTTAAGTTCACTATGTAAAGACTGGTCTTTTGTTATTCGTTATTCGTTTTTAGAAAAAGACGGGTTTGATAAATCAAACCCCTACTTCACCCCCACCTAAATCCTCCCCCCTCAAAGGGGAGGAGATTTGCTATTTAGTGAACTAACCCCAACTGGCAAACTGAGTAACCGAGTAACTGGGTAACGGTAACCAGTTAACTGAATTATCTTGTATTTAATACTAACGACTATTCACTAACGACTAATTTAATTGGGTAATTGGTGAATCTTAAAATAGGGATGGTTCTATTTTCCATTTTATTTGAGAAATAAGAAAAATAAAACAGTCCTTATTTTATGCTACTAAGAGAGAAAGATAAATGTAATATTGTTAATATCGCTCAGATTTTAAAACTTTTAAGATATGCTTTTTAAAAGGTAATAAATTTTTCTTTATAGTATCCCATATTGCTTCTAAATCTATGCCGAAATAGTCATGAACCAAAACATTCCTAAAACCTGTAGCTTCTTTCCATTCAACTTCTGGATATTTTTCTTTTATTTCTTCAGGAACATTTTTAGTTGCTTCACCAATTACTTCAAAATTTCTGATAACAGCATCTACGGCCATACCATTATCAGCAAACTCTGCAAAAGATAGATTTTTAGTATAATTTTCTATCTTTTCAAGGGCATCCAAAATATCTTCTAAAAAAAGAATATAGTCTCTTTTCTCCTTAGACATATTCTACCTCTCTGAAGATCCTTTCTTTTAATCTCGGTTTTACAGCTCCTTTAATCACTAAATCAACTTCTCGACCTAGGAGATCTTCCAGGTAATATTTCAATCTCATATAATTAAAGAAGTCTTTATGCCCTTTCCCTAGGGTAATCAGGATATCTATATCACTACTATTATCTGCTTTTTCTCGCCCTTTAACAAAAGAACCAAATATTCCTAATTCCTTAACATGAAAAGTCTGTCTAAGGTAGTTATTATTTTTCTCTAAGATTTTCTTTATTTCAATAATATTCATATTATTCATCTCTTACTCTACTTACTTAAACGGAATAAGGCAACATGGTAACAATTTATTTTTTAATATTCAGAAAAGTAGTTCCCTTTATCTTTTTTCATTTATTTATTCTTATTTTATCAGCTCTTTGGTTAATTTTCCAATGTTTTTACTTTTATGATCTTCCCTTTCAAATTTGGCTCTTCCGTGTTTCCCTTTCCTTTCGGACATATTCAGTTGCATCTATGCCTTTCCAAATTTCTTTTCCTAATCCTAAGGCGTATTTAGCATAACTTTTTGGTTGGAGATAGATAATTATTTTTTCATTATTGGTCTTTATAATTAATCTGTCTCCGGACTTAAGATTTATTTTTTTTCTTACCTCCAGGGGGATAACAATTTGATATTTACTACTAACTTTTACCATATTCTTCATTTTTATACCTTCTTTTACTATATTGTTTTACAAAAGCCTGCTTTTTTTATTCTATATATAATGCTTGGAGGATTTCTTTGGTTTCTGTGTTCTGGACAAATATTACCAGATGTAGAATCTCTTTTTCTTCATTACTCTCGGATTGCCGGAAAAGTGATATTTCGGGAACAAATTTAAAGCTAAAGGTGCCTCCGGGTAAAAGTATGGGCATATCTTGGAAGGGGAATATGTCTTGTATATAGTTATACAGGCCGGGCTCGTCACCTTCCTTACCAATCATCCCACAGACTGCCAAATCTTTTAAAGGAGCCTCGCTTATATTTTTTACAGTGCCTTCAATAATATAGTCATCCTCAGTTATAGTCTTGGATGCAGTCAGTTCAAGAAGGGATGGCCGGGTAAGTTCCTTATCAATAGTATCTCTATAGCATTCATAATTTCCCTCCACACAATCACAGGCAAGCCCCTGAAGCCTTTTAATTAAGCCATTGATAAATACGTCGGGAGTGCCTTTTTTGCTATCACCAACATACCAATTATAGCGGGCATTAGTCTCCGGGATATCGTAACCGTCTCCCCAAAGGTGTTCCTGTACCAGAATAAGTTTAGTAGTGCCATATTCCCAGGCCAAGTCTTCCAGACAGAATTCGGCAGTGGGACAGGTAAGGCAACCTTCCTGAACAAAGAGTTCTACCAGAACTACGCGGGGAACAGTTTTTGGAGAATCGGTGTTTTGAGCAAAGGCCCCCATGGGCAAGATACTGCTGCTAGCCAGGGCCAATAAAATTATTATTAAAAAGATTAATATAGATATTTTTTGTGTTGTTTTCATTTATTGCTTTATTTTTCTTTTTGCCAGAATTCGAGGAAGAAGGCCACGAAGATGCCCACAAAGAGTCCAAGCACACCGGCGATTAAAATATTTAGCTTTTTATTTGTTTTGATAGGCGCAGCGGGCAATTGGGGATAATTTATGATTTCAAAGTCCTCACAACTCTTTAAACTTGCCTTAAGACTATTTGTCTGAGTAGTTAAATTATTATATAAGCTTCTCTCAGTAACCGATGAGCTTAATAACAAACTGGTCTGAAATTGTCTTTCCCCTTCTGATAATTCTTCGGAGACAGCAATTTTCTTTTTTGTCTTTTCAATCTCCAGGATATTTCTCTCAAATTCAGCAATCTGTTCTTCTAAGGTTTTTAATCGGTCTTCAATAAGTTTTACTTTCTCCCGATATTCATCCTGATTCTGCTCGATAAAAACCTCTACTATATTTTCTACCAAATTATTGGCACTTTCCGGTGAATCAGCTACCACTGATATTTTTATAAAATTGGTGCCTTTTAGGCTTTCGGTAGTTATCTGAGAGCTTAATTGTATAGCGGTCTTTTCCAAACCCATCCGGTTAATTACTTCATCTAACACAATATTACTTTTTATAATTTCTAAGGACTCAGTAATATTAATAACCGCTCGACCATCTATCTTGGCTACACTAAAAACTACAGAAGATTGATAAACCGGGGATAAGGCAAAATAACTTACCAAAGCGGCGGTAATAACTGCAATTAAAAATATTAAAATAATAATTCCCTTTCTCTTTAGTAAGACATTAATGTATTCGCGAAGATCAATTTCTTCTTCTTGCATCTCTGGCATTTTAAAAAACCTCCTGTTTTTTTAGTCGTTAGTGAATAGTGAATAGTCGTTAGTACTTGGTTAGCGTACAGCGTTTAGCGTATAGGTGCTGGCTACAAGCGTAAGTGAAATACAATCAAATGTTCACTCCTACTTTAATCCTCCCCCCTCAAGAGGGGAAGAAGATGTACTAATTTAATCTTCGCCCTCAAGGGAGGGGAGACTTGTTATCTAGTTAACTAACTGACAAACTTGATAACCACCTACCAGTCATTTCAGTTGTCAGTTTTTGTTGATGGACCTTTTAGCTCTTCCTGGGTAATTTTTTGAAGAATATCCCGGGCAAATCTTGCCTGAATACTATCCGGGTCAATTTCAATTACTTTTTGTAATTCTTTTAAAGCTTCTTCCATTTTATTCTCCTGCAAATAAACATTGGCTAAACCATAATGAGCATTAATAAAATCAGGATCTATCTTCAGAGCTTCTTTCAAGGCAATTTCTGCGAGTTTGTATCTTTTTAAAGTTATGTAAGTATTTCCTAATTCGGCGTATAAAGGAAGCATTGATTTTTCATTTTTTTTATAGGAAATCGCCTGTTCTAATTTACTTATTGCTTTCTCATAATTTTGGTTACTCAGATAAACAATGGCTAAATTCCGAGGTAATTCGGGATGGTCAAAATATTTTTCTGCTTTTTCGAAATATTCTTGGGCTGCATTAGTAAATCCTTTATTGTTTAAAATTAAACCCAAATCATAATACGCCTGGCCTAAATATGGATCATATTTTAGTGCCTTTTCATAAATCTTAATACTTTTATTGTAATTATTATTTCTTATCTCTTTACTCCCATAGTACCAATAAATTTGAGCTATAAAAGGCCGAACTACAGTAAAACACGTAAATGCTATTAAAAGTATAATACTTATATATAGAAGGGGCTTAAATCTAAAGATATCATCATCTTTTTCTTTTTTAGTTTTTTCTTTAATGTTTTTTTGTATCTGCATTTTTTTATCAATGCAAACTTCATTGTCTCTTAATTCTGAAAAGGTAAGACCTAAAATCAGCCAGAATAGGACGATATTAGCTGGTTGATGCATGGGAAACCAAAATATAGCATCCACTAAAAATGCTACAATACTTCCCATTAATCCAATTATAATTCCCTGTCTATAATTATTTTTTATTTTTCTTAAAGTTTTAAATCCATAGTTAAAATAACTAAATATTAGCCATAAAAATATCCCCAATCCAATTACCCCCAGCTCTGCCCACAATTGTAGATATTCATTGTGGGCCTTAGCAGCCACGCCATGGGGATAAAGAGAGCGATTTTCTCTTTGATCAAAGAATTTTGCTTGATATCTTAAAGTATTATATTTAAATGTTCCAATTCCCGCTCCAAGTAAAGGGCGGTCTTTAATCATTAGTCCGGTAAATTTCCAGGTAGCTATTCTTCTGTCAAAAGCAAAATCAGTGCTAAGTCGGGCAATTGAAGTTCTTTCTTTAATATTAGAGATAATTGTACCTGATTTATTTAATGGAGTAGGAATAACAACTATAAAAACAGCTACAATAATTACAATCAGAATAAGGATGGGTAATTTCTTGTTTTTCTGAATATATCTTTTGCCCCCAGAAAATATAAAAACACTTATCATAAAAATTAAAGAAATTCCTATAGCCAGATAGGGTCCTCGAGTAAGAGTAGCCAATAGAGCTCCAGCCATGGCCAGAACCCCGATCAATAATAAGATTTTTTTAATTTTATTTTTGCAAACAAAAAAAAGGGAAATAGCTATTGGTAGAGGAAGTATCAAATATTCAGCAAAATAACCAGCATTGCCAAAGAGGCCAAAGACTTTTCCTCTTCCGTAATTACCAATCCAGAAGGCAAAATCAATACCATTGTACTGGAATATTCCGTATATGCCAAATAATCCACCTATGATAAGTATTGCACTGATGATACGACTAATTTGCTTTTCATTATGAACATTATTAACTACTATAAAATACAATAATGGTCCGGCCAGGAAAAGGGGTAATTCTTTTAAGCTGATAAAGAGGCTATCAGACCAGAACAGAGAAAGGGCACAAATTGCCATAAAACCTATAACGGGAAGATTGATAGGAGTGGAAATAAATTGCATTTTTTCTTTATCTATTATTTTAAATCCCCAGAACATTATTCCAATTATCACTAAAAGTGTGGCAGTAAGTTCTTTTGCCGGGTGGAATATATTTAGAATATAAGGATAAAAAACAATAGGAACTAAAATGATTAATACAATAATGGTAATTTCAATGGCTTTATTCCAGGAAGAGCTGGGGTGAATAGGTATATTTATTTCTTTTTGTCCCATGATATCAAGCTCCCTCTTTAGTCGTGAGTGAATGGTCGTTAGTAAAATACTAGGTCAGATGAATTTGACCGCTACTAAATACTAAATACTATTCACTAAATACTAATTCTATATTTCCGTTAGGGAAATGATTTTCCAGTCGTCGTCTTCTTTTATAAAATCAACATTGTATTCGATGTTCTCATTATATAAAGTTGTGCATAGAGTCCATAATATGCATGCCCTCAGAGAAATTTTAATATTCATTTTGCCACTGGCGTATATATCAGTTAATACTAAGTCACTTTCAGGTATAGTAACTTTTACTTCAATTTTTAAAATAGAGAAAGCATCTACTAAATCTTCAGCATCTTCTATTTTGGAAAATATTTCCTCTGGCAAGTTATTAATATGATTATCGTAGGTTCCGCCATTTGAGTCGGAATAATTGTAAGATACATTCTCCATAAACAACTCTACATCTTTTTCTTCTATAGCTTCTTCGATATTTTCAGCAATCTGCATGATTTGAGCTTCATCAGTACCCGCTGATTTGCAACCTACTAAAGAAAAAATTACAAGTAAACTAATTATTATGGATAATATTTTTATTCTCTTTTTAATAACCATACTGAGTTCTCCTTATTTGCTTAATTGGTAAATTAGCTAATTAAATTTATATATAATAAACACTAAATACTATTCACCATTCACTAACAACTAATTCATCTTGCATCTTTATTCTTAACCAGCTAACCAAAGAACTATTTGTTAATTTTCACTGGAAGAGCGATGGTTAGGTAAATATATTCCTCAATCTCCTCTTCTTCTATCTCCTCCCTTGCTTTATCTTTCAGCAATATCACTTGGAGTTCTTTTTGCTCTCCTGAATTAAGATCAAATCCAGAACTCAAAGGAACAAGATAATCAGCAGAAGATTTTATAGAAATTATTTTGGTTGCTTTTTTCCCCAAGTTCTGCAAAGAAAATTTTTCAGTAATTTCTTCTTTCGAACTATTCGCTAAATTAAAAATTAACTCAACAGGTGAAATATTTACAGCCGGTGTGAGTATTTCCTTTATATACCCTCTAATTTTTATAGATACGCTTTCTCGACGAGTATCATTACTATATATCCAAACTGCCTCTCTTACTTCTCCTAATTCATGGTTAGTAGAATCATAAGACAAAATTACCTCATACTTTTCTTTAGGACCAACAATCAAAGGAACAATTAAATTATGTTTAATGTGTTTATAAAAATTTACTCTATCAATAATTAAATTTTCATCTCCAGAATTTTCAATAAATAATTTAAAAGAGGTGGTATCACCCTGAGAAATAAGATCGAGATTCCATTCATTCTCTGAAATGTTGATTATAGGCTTAGATTTATGCTCTATTTCAATAGATACAGCAACTACTTTCTCTGGTTCTTGAGGATCATTTGATCTAATATAGATGTCTTTATTTACTTTGCCTTCATAACCAGCTGTATCGAAAATTGCCTTAAGTTCAGCCGATTTCCCTGGTTTAATATTTTTATTAGAAATAGCAACCTTTACACACCCACAAGAAACTCTAACTCTTTCAATAATTAATTCCTCATCTCCTTCGTTTTTTATGATAAAAATATGAGTAGGTTTATCATTGGGCTTTACCACGTTATAGTCCCATTCTATTTCAGAAATTACAATTTTTGGTGGTTGCTCAGACCTATTTCGAATACTATTGAATATTAAATAAGTTCCTATAATAATTACTATTCCGATAACGATAAAGATAATCAGTTTTTTACGCAAACTTTGGATAGTCCCCCATCTTGTAGTTAAAGCTTAAGTTTGATAGTTACAAACTCAAACTATTGTATGGATCTTTCAATTATTCTACATCAATGCAACTAGACGCTGTCTTTTCCTTGTAATGAGCATATACGTAATATCGGCCAATTCTCTCAGGCGTGAAGTAAGTGCTATCCGACCCAGTTTTAGGATTAAACTTCCAAACCACACCGCAAGCCCAACATTCATAACTGGCTCCCCATGTTACTTCAGAGGGATCTATTGGAATTGATTGTCCCTCTGAATCATAAGCCTTTACTTTTAAAAGCTTGGAAGCATTGACCTGCATAGTAGCAGAAGAAGGAGAAACTTTTATATAGCTTACCGTATAACTATCATAATCTTCTGGAGTTAAAAGTGCTGTGCATCCTCCAATCAATATTAAATAAATACTAATGATGCACAGCAAAATCGCTATTTTTTTTTGATTACTCATTATACAAAACTCCCTGTAGAAAATATATTAATTTATTAATTACCCAATTAGTTAATTCTTCAACTATACCATTGGATCATTTGGTAGAATAAAAATTAATATTTATTCTACATAAAATGCCTGAAGAATTTCTTTCTTTAAACTGTTTTCGTCCTGTACAAAGATTACTCCGTGTATATTATTACCCTCCCAATTGATGTTTTCAAGAGTAAAAGAAAAGTTTTTTATATCTCCTGGCTCAAAAGTGTCAATTGATACTTTTTGTTCTGTAAAAATATCTAGTACTGAATATTTTAATCCCACTTCTCCTCGATTTTTAAAAGCCATCCCGTTTATTGCTAAATTATCCATGGAAGTAGAACTGATATTTTCTATGGTTCCTGTAATAGTAGTTGTAGAAGAATCACTATTTCTTGCAGCAGTAATTTTAATTTTTGCAACTTTTCCTAACTCAAGAACGATTTTACTTTTAATTGCAACATAAGTTGAACTTCCATGAATATGTGTTGTATTAAAACCATTAAATAAAATATTAGGCGTAGTTCTATCCGAACTATTCGGCAGATACCAGCTATACCGATCTCGAATTTCATTTAAAGAATAGGGGCCATAGGCGCGTTCTTCTAAAAGTATTACTTCACTGCGATCATACTCTTCTTCTGCTAATTGCTCTAATATTGGCTCAACTATAGCACAACCGCCACAACCATCCTGTGAAAACAATTCCACCATTACTACTCGACTAACTTCTTCTTCGCCTTCTCCCTCTCCTTCACCTTCCGTTGGGACTGTAGGAGTACACCCCACAAATAAATAAACAGTTAACCCAATTATTAATAAGATTAGTAATAGTTTTTTCATTTAATTATTCTCCTTTATTTTTTATTTTTTATCTATCCAAATTATCGAATTGATATTTTCTGTTTAATTCAATTGGTCCATTAACTATTAGTAGTATCTAATAATTAATTTAGTTGTTCTACCAGCGAATTATAACAACGTATTAGTAATTTTCTATCCCTCTTATATTATTTTAATCGCTTCTTGTAACTATAATAACAGCACCAGTTTGTAGATTATTATATTGTGCAGTAATATTCCATTTTCCAGAAGTATTAGGAGCTGTGTAAGTAGTTGATAATCCCGTAACAGGAGATAGATTTCCTACTCCACAACACTTAGTCCAGATTGCTTTTGAACTATCAAGGGGAACTTCATTTAATTTAAGGCCATAACCGTGAAGGGTAAAAAGGTGACTTCCTCCAGTTGGGATAGTCACTTCTTGGGGAAATATTTTAATAAAATATAATTTGCCCATCTCATATTTTATAGTATCAAAGGCAAGTTGGTCGGAAGGAGATAAATTATCCTCTTCATCTTTAAAGCGAACGTAGATATATTTTATCCCTGAACTAAATTCTGTACCGTTTAAACCATTAGCAATATTAAATTCCTCATAAGAAGTGCTATATTCTACCCATTCACACCAGTTGACACCATCTCCACTAAAAGACATATAAGCTTCTCGTTCTGAGTAAATAGTCAAAGACGGGGTACAATCCTTTGTAAGCTCTGCACCCTGCTCAATAATCAGATAACCACCGGTAGGCCCAACAGGGGAGGAAGAGGAATCAGTTAAAGGGGTAGAAATTGAACCTGTACATCCTACGGATAAAGAAAATAAAATCAGTGAAATACATATAAAATAAAGAATTGTATTGCTTTGAATATTTTTTTTAAGCATCTCGACTCCCTATATATAAATATAATTTTATAATAAAATTTTTTTATAATCAATTATAACAAAGTTCAGCAATTAAAACAATAACTTTTAGCTAACATAACTCAAACCAACATAATTCAATTACCAAAAAGTAATGAATAATTATATTATTTGCAATTTGCAATATTGTACTTTATACTGCAAAATAGTCTATAACTTTAGTTTAGCTAAAATAGAAAATTTTTACACAAATAAATACATACTTTTTATAGTTTGTAGGTTAGTAAACAAAAAAGAGGGACTGTAAAATGTCCCTCTTTTTTGTTTTTCATCATGTTTATTCATAGATGTTAATTAGTAAGCTGGAATATTATCACCTGTATCACTGCAATTACCATAGGTGTAATTGGGTGATGGCCATGTCCAAGCTATGCCAGCTTGAGAAGTAAATGTACTACAAACATAAGGATTAGTAATAGCATCTGGAGTTCCGCCGCCTACTGTTTTATTTTGAGCATACTCTATTGTAGTTACTGAAACAGCAGTTGAGCTTAATTTTGCAGCAGCAACAAGAGTATCGTCTAATAGAATCTCAGCGTAATATCTGGTCTTGTTTCCTACTTCATCCAATAAAGTAGTTACTACGAAATACAAACCATCGGCTGGTTTTCCAGTTGCAACAGATAATGGAGTTGGCAAACAAGCGGTGTCACAATCAATCGCACAGCCAACTCCTGAGCAGGAGGCAATAGGCTCAACACAAGGTGTATCACAGCATATATCAAATGGGTTAGTATTGTATATGTCAATTGCCCAACTTGCTAAACCAGAGCAATCATCCCCACAGCAACCTGCAGCAGTAGCACATAGGGGATCAGTAGTTGTGCTATCAAAATGTACAACTACTTGACTGTCACAAGTACATTCATCAGCTGTAACTTTAATTTGAGCAAAAGGTTTAGCGCTATCAACAATTACCGGGAATTCAATACACACCTCAGCAAGACATTCTCCAGATATAACCTGAACATAAGAAGCGCAACATTCAGAAGTTGTAACCTCACCTAAACCAAAAGTACCGGAACCAGTCCAGACCTTTTTATCTGCATCGGGGAATAAAACTACAGCTGTAGTAACAGCTGCCTTGTAATTTCCACCACAATCAGTAATAGCTGCTGAAACATTTCCGGTAACAGGTTCGGCAAAAGTTACTGTAATAGAATGACTACCACCTTTTACGTAAGTTTTACCATCTAGTACTACAGAATCTCCAATCGCTACTGTGACTGTTGGTTCGCCTTCGCCTTCGCCTTCGCCTTCAGCTGGTGTTACAGGAAGACAGCCGACAAAGAGGAAAGAAGCGAGTGCTACAACTAAAAGTACTAATAAAAGTTTCTTCATTTTTTTCTCCTTTCATTTATTTTATCATGAAGATAGTTATTTAATTTCGCGAAATTAACTAATTTTAATTTCTGTTTTTTTAAAATAGCCTCTTAATCTCGCTGCTTATGAGAGAAGTTTCTTACTCCTTTTATTTCATAAACACTTTTACATCTCGACCTGATACGGGTTAAGAAACTACGATTGATTACAAATTTACCAATCTACCAATTTTCTAATTCACCAATTAAAGATACAAGATACGGGTATTCCACCCCCACCTTAATCCTTCCCCCTCAAGGGAGAGGAAAGTGGCTATTAGTTAGCCGATTAGTCACTTTTCCAGTTAACTAGTAATATCAATTTATAAATTTTCAATCAATTAACAATATAAACAAAAATAGATATACTTAATTATATACTAAATACTAATAAATAATACGATAAAAGTCAAGAAAAGTTTCAGTTTTAAATAGTTTTTAGTTTTTGGTTTATAGTTTTTAGAAAAATAAAATTGGTTTTCGGTTGGTTGTGAGAACGTATTTTGAACCCCTTTACTTCCTTTATCTTCTATCTTCAGTATATACTATATACCATATAATAAATACTATTTTAGTAACATTCGACGTGTTAGATGAAAAATCCTTCTTTTTTAGTGAATTTTTTAATATTTTTTTTATTTTCAAAGAACTTCACTTGTATTATTATTTAATGATTCGGTCAATAATGCATCGTATCTATTTGATTCAACCTGGCACTCAAGTTGAGTGCCAGGTTACAAGATTATTAATTTTCCGGAGGCGAGGGGGCCTCTTCCGTTGGTGAAGTTGATGGTTCAGACGTGCTACCGGTCTCAGTAGGTGCTTCCCCTGCCTCTTGAGTAGGTGTTTCCCCAACTTCCACTGGACTTCCAGTTGAAGAAGTGGGAAGAGTTCCGCTATCTGTAGTCGAAGAAGGTTTTGCTGTTCCCCCTTCTTCTATTTTAGCTGTACTAATTTCTGTTTCTAAACTGTTTTGAATATTCTCACAGATTTCTTCAATATTGCTGCTATTTTCTGTTGCTTTCTGAAACAGAAGAGAAATCTCTTCGGCGGATAAACCTGAATCATAGGCTATCAGACTTAAGTAACTCAATTCTTCACTTATTTCACTAATTTCTTCTATACTTTTACCTTCGGTAATTCCTGTTTTTACCAGCCAGGACAGAGACTCCTGAGGGACATCATTTTCTAAGCTATCAGCTAATATTCCAACCATCTCTTCTTCACCATTAATCTCAAGACCCTCTTGCAAGGCCTCATTTAAAATCTCATTAGCTTTTTTTAGATTCTCTGCTTTAATAGAAATCACTGAAATTAACACACTATTATTTACATTCTTAGCAAATCCTTCGTTTAACTTATTGATTAAGGTCTCAGTGGGTAATCCTTCTTGCTGGGTATCCAATATAACATCAAAGACTTTCTTTACGCTATAAGCATCGAATGATTCTTCTACGCTATTCTCAATAATTTTTTTGGTATCTTCAAAAGGTATTCCCGATTCGAGTAAATCCTGAGCAGTGTTTAAAATCATTCTGTTTTGAAAAGCAGAATAAGGGGAAGAAGAACCTATAATGCTTTTCAACTGTTCTATTTGTTCATCAATACTTGCTGTCCCTGCAGAAAAAGCAGAAATAGAAAAACAGAATATCGTGAGCAAGGTTATTAAAAATAATATTAATTTGTTTTTGTTTTTTAAGATCATAATTTAATTCACCAATATGTTAATTTGCCAATTAGCCAATTCACCAATTAAAGATATAAGTTACAAATTGCGAGGTACTAGTATTTCACCCCACCTTAATCCTCCCCCCTCAAGGGGGAGGAAAGTGTTAAGTGCAATTATTTATTTCTAAAATAGCATTTTTATTGCCGAAACCATCTTTAACATATCGAAGGGCATTGGGATCGGGAAACCATTTTTCTCCATCAAGGACAAACATATACTCATATCTACCCGGTTCTAATTTAAGGGTTCCGGTCCAGATACCATCCCCATCGGGGTCTTCTAAAATATTAGCTTGGGGATTCCAGCCGTTGAAATCACCAGCAATAGCCACAGTATGAGCTTTGTCATCGCCAATTCTTAAAGAAAATTGCACTTCAGCTGAACAGATAAGAGAAGTATCGGGCGTATTAAAAATAAAAGTAAAGGCAAAAAATACGAATACCGCTACCGCAATTGCTCCACCAACCAATCGGAAAGAAAACTGTGGAATAGAAAACTGCTTTTTAAGGCGGCTCATCCAGGAAGTCTGAATCTGAATTTCTTTTTGGGAAATCTTAGCCATTATATTCTCGGTAAGATTTTCTGGTGCTGGCTGAGGTGAAAGAGAATTTAAAGAAAAAACAACTTGTTTTAATTTTGAATATTCTTCACGGCAAGCCGAACAAGATTTTAAGTGTACTTCAACTTGCTTGTCCGTATCCGCATCAAGTGTTTTATCTATATAAGGATTTAATAATTTTTTTATTTTTTGACAGTTCATTTTGCTTGCTCCGTAAGAGTTTTTAATTTTTGGTTTATAGTTTTTAGATGAAAGAAATCAGCTTTCATCCCTCGGTACTTAATACGAAAATATGAGATAAAAGTTTCAATTTGCAACTTGCAACTTGTAACTCCAAACCTATTAACTGGTAAACTGTTTAACCGGGTAACTGGATAACCGATATTCTATCCGTTACACGCTATACACTACCCGCTAATATTTTTCTTAATTGTTCTCTGGCGCGGTAGAGACGGACTTTAACTGTGCCCTGTGGCAATTTAAGAATATTTGATATTTCAATATAGGAAAGGTCCTGTAAGTGACGTAATACTATAACTTCTCTGTATTTTAAAGGAAGAGAAAAGATGGCTTTTTGAATTGCCTGGAGGTTCTCCTTTTGTGCAATAATTTGCTCCGGGTTATTTGTTGAATCTACAGGTTGATGATAAAATTCTGAATCATCTGTTTCTATCGGGGCATCTAGAGAAACATAATTTAATTCTCTTTTCTTAAATCTATCCCGAATAATATTTAAGGTAATCTGATAGAGCCAGGTGGAGAATTTGTAGGAAGAGTTAAAATGAGTCAATGATTGAAAAGCCCGCAGGAAAGCCTCTTGAGAAATATCCTCTGCTTCATGAGGACTATTGCTCATTCGATAGGCTAAATTATAAACCATACTTTTATAGTTATCTATCAACCGGGAAAATATTTGGGTATTCCCCAGAAGACAGGATTCTATTATTTTAAGTTCATCCATTAACAATTCACCAATTTCCCAATTGATCAATTACATTAGTTATTCAGTTAAGCAATTAGCCAATCTTATCGATCGGCCAGTTTTCCAGTCTGCCGGTCTACCGGTCACCCAGTCTTTCGGTCAGGATTAGTTTACTAGTTAACCAGTTTGATGATTTACAGATACAAATTGCGAGGATTTCACCCCCCACCTTAATCCTCCCCCCTCAAGGGTGAGGAGATTGGGTTTATGGGCAATTTTCGCTTATTGCATTGATTCTCTCTTCTGCAAAATTAGACCAGGAAGTGCCAGGGTAATTATCTATTACTAATTGATAGGCATCAATTGCCTCACACCATAGTTCAAGTTGTTCATAACACCACCCAATCTGATACTGGGCATCCGGAGGAATTTCACTACCACTACTCCAGGTGCTTCCCGGATAATTATCAATTACCAATTGATAAGCGGTTACAGCATCATTCCACTGCCCAAGTTTTTGGCCATAACACCAGCCGATATAATACTGGGCACAGGGGGCGATAAACCTCTCTAATTCGTCTGGCCAGGTAGAGTCAGGATAATAATATATAACTTTTTGAAATTCTAAAATAGCTTGGTTATAATCTTGGGCTTGATAGTAGGAATAACCAATATAATATTGAGCGGGAGCAGCATAATCGCTCTCGGGATAGTTTTCGATAACTTTAGTAAATTCAAGGATAGCTTGTTCATAATTAGCCAATTTTCGGTAGCTTTGGGCAATACTATATTGACTAAGAGCCAATAAAGAACTCTCTGGATAATCATCTATCAATTTCTGATATGCCTCAATGGCATGAGAATAGTCTTTGGTGGCATAGTAACAATTTCCTATTCCCAACTGGGCATCATCGATATAGGAGCTGTCGGGATAATTGTTAATTAACTCTTGGTATTCGAGGAGGGCTTGAATATAATAACCTAATTTTTTTTCATTAATATAACCAATGTAATATTGAGCATCATTGGCGTATTCACTATTAGGATAATTAGTAATCAGTTGTTGAAATGCGGTAAGAGCATTTGTATATTCACTTAAATCGTAATAGATAATTCCTCCATCAAAGAGATATTTATCATCAACTGCCCGAACAACGATGGGATTACCATTATCAATGAGAGTGATTTCTTCTTCTATTATCCATATGCTTAATCTTTTATAAGTAATATAACCTTCTTTGGTAATAGTTAAAGTTCGACTACCTATAGATACCTCATCTATCCTGAAGTAGCCATCTGTATCGGTGAGGGCAGTATTGGAGGATCCAGTTATACTTACCAGGGCTCCTTCTAAAGGACGATTTTCTCCTGTTATGATCTCCTCATGAATATATCCTTCCACCGAACCTTTAGAGAAAGGCGAAAATAAGCAACCAGTTAAAAGTAGGAGCGAAAAAGATAGTAATATTAAAAAAATAACAGGGGACGGTTCTTTGTCATTTTTTATTTTTTCAAAATTTTCAATTAATAATAACAACGATAAAAGCCTCCTTATTAATTGTCTGGTTAATCAGTTTACCGGGTAATCGGGTAATCGGGTAACTATTTTTTATTTATTTTCTTCAATTTTTTTTCCGCTTCCTGAGCAAACTCTGATTGGGGAGCGAGTTCAATCACGCGGGAGAGGTATTCTCGAGCTTTTTCTTTTTCACCTATTTTACCATAAGATAATCCTAAATAATAGGCAACTTCTACATTTTGGGGAGACATCTCTTTCGCTTCCTCCAAATATTCTATAGCTTGGGAGAAATTCTTTTTCTCAAAATATATATATCCTATCCTGGTGTTAAGGTAAATAATAATTCCCGTATCCCCTGCTGAAGCTGAAGAAGAGCTTGTTTCTAATTCTAAAGCCTTTAAATAATATTCTAAAGCTTCATTGTACTCATTAATAAAGGGGACTATACTTCTTGTTTCATAAATATAACCTAATTTGAGATAACTATTTAAATCTTTCGGATTATTTTCGATAATTTTTTCATATTGAGGGATGACTTGCTCCGCGAACTTATTGGCTTTTCGATAAAGACGGTAGGCTTTAAAAATATTTTTGTTGTTATATTCTATAATCCCTTTTTGCAGGTAACATTGCCCCAGGTAATAATAACTTTCAGTATGATTTGGATTCAGTTCAATCGATTTTTCAAATTCAGCAATAGCTTTATCGTATTCACCCTGGCCAAAATAAGACATTCCTATTCCAAAAGGAGTCTGAGGTTGGGGTTGAACTTGGGGTTTGGGTTGAGGCTGGACAATAGATTCATTTTTTTCTTTTATAAACCCGGAAACGGTAACTATTACCTGAGGATTAACCGGGTCAATAGATTCCACGTAAATCCGTTTAGTGAACCGTCCTATCATGTCCAGTGAATTAATGGTAATTTTTAGTTGGCCCACTTCTCCCGGATTAAGTTCCCTGGTAGAGATAACGGTGTCAATACAGGATTCACAGCTAACCTTGGTTCCTTTAATAATTAAAACCTCGTCACCGATATTTTTAAATTTAAAAATATGAGTAGGTATTTTATCAGGAGTAATTTCTCCAAAATCCCAGGAATCCTCCGGGAAGTAAATAGAGGGACCAGTGCCAGCCAGGGTAATAGTCGTAGTGCTGCACATCGGTAAAGTTTGGGCTACAAGAATAAAAAACAAAGAAAAAGCAATACACATTACTAAAGAAAATATTCTATTTTTTTTATTTTTTCTAATTATATTATCTTTCATATTTATTATTTGCTATATATCTCCCAATTTTTTTGATTATATAATAGATACCCTCCTTTTGGCAAATCAAAAAGTTAACCAAAGGTGCCTGGCACCTTTGGTTAACTTTTTTGATTTTTGTAAAAAATAAAAATGTGTTATACTTATAAAAATGTTCACAGTACGGGGTGATGGCTATAAATTTATCAATCAGGAAGTTTCCGCGGCCTAAGATATTAGACCGCTATATTGTAAAGGAAGTAATGAGTTTTGTGGCTCTGGCTGTTGCTGCCCTAACCATTATGCTAATCATGCAAACTCTTTTCGAGTTGATGGATATGTTAATTAATAAAAGAGTTGCCTGGCCCCATATTGTCAAGTTATTAGCCTATCGCCTTCCGGCATTTCTGGTAGTAACCTTCCCGATATCCTTGCTGGCTTCCAGTGAACTGGCTATTGGCCGCCTATCTACAAATGGTGAAATAACCGCCATGAGAGCTGGAGGGATAAGCCTGCGCCGGATAATGATTCCTTTTTTAATTGCAGCTTTCGCTATAAGTATTTTGGCTTTTATAATTAATGATTACATTGTTCCTGAAGCTAACCATATCTCCCAAAATATTATCCGTGAGATTGTATTAAAGAAAGGCCCGCCTAACATCAGGCGAAACGTCTTTTTCCGCGATGCTGAAAATCGCTATTTCTACATAAATCGGCTTGATGAAAAAAATATGATTATGCAGGATATTATGGTCTACGAAATGACTCGAGAAAGATTTCCCCGAATGATAACTGCCAAGAAGGGGAAATGGGTGGTCGATACCTGGAAACTGGAGAATGGGACTATATATAATTATGATGAAGAGGGTAAAATTACCTATGAGATGAGCTTTGAAACTTTAGATATTATTGTTAAAGAAGACCTGCAAAAATTCTTTAAAAATCAGAGGACCCCACAGGAGATGAGTAGTAAGGAATTAAGACAACAGATAGATATTTTGCAGCAAGCAGGTGCAGATACTAAAAATTTTGAAGTAGACTTCTATATGAAATATTCTATCCCTTTTAGCGGCCTAATCTTTGTGCTGCTAGGGGTACCTTTAGGCCTACGGGTAAAACGGGGGAGTAAAGCTACAGGAGTAATCCTAAGTATTGTTTTGGTTTTGCTTTATTATGTGCTCCTTTCCACTACCAGGTCCATGGGACGAGGAGATATGTTAATCCCGTTTCTGGCGGCCTGGCTACCCAATATTATTTTTGGTATTTTAGGGGGAATTATTATATTTGCATCGGAGAAGAAGTAAACTAGTCGTTAGTAAGAAATACAGATGCAAGTTGCGAGTTGCAAGGTGCAAGATAATACAATTAGCCGGTTTGTCAATTAATTAGCTAACTAAATCGATTTCGCAATTTGCAACTGTCAACTGATAACTGAAAACTCGGAACCTTTTTGCCCAGACAATTCGACCAATTATGTAATCACTAAAAGGATATCTTGATTATGATAATAAATTCAACAACAAAATATGCAGCAATCTTTTTACTAATATTTACACTAACTTTAGAGCTAAACCTGGGTGGACTGAATTCCGGGTTTACTCTGCTGTCCTTCGCACAGGAAACAGGGGAGACAGTAGAAGGCGGGGAGACAGTCGAGATAGAAGAAGCGCAAGGAACACCAGCAACTGAAGAAGCGGTGGGAGCAGAAGAAATAGAACAAACAGAAGAAGAAGCAGTAGAGGCAGCAGAAGAAGAAGAATTAGATATCTCTCTTATTGGTGAATACATCACTTATGAAAAGATAGAGGATGAAGATCTGATTATTGCAAAAGACGGGGTAGAATTTAAATATCAGGATATCGAGATAAAGACTGATTATCTGAAAATTAATTTAACTACTAACCTTCTCTTCGCCTCCGGAGAGGTCTATTTCCTGCAAGATGAGACTGAAACTAACTGTGAGGAACTTACCTATAACTGGGAAACTAAAAAAGTGATTCTGCTCCGATTAAAAGGTGAATTAACCGGAGAAGGTATCAAGGGAAAGGTATATTATCAGGGAGAGAAGATGGAAAATTTCCCAGAAACCGTGGAAATTACTGAAGGAAGTTTTACCACCTGCGAATTAGAAGAACCTCACTATCGTATAGTCGCCAAAGAAATGATTATCTATCCCAAAGACAAAATAATCGCCCGTAATATCTCCTGGTATGAAGGAAAGACTAAAATTATTACCCTTCCCTATTTCTTGATTTTTTTAGACCGCAAAACCCAGCAGCCCATTCTTCCAAAGATAGGGCAAAATAGCGCGGATGGTTGGTTTGTAAAAACAAATTTCAATTACTATATAAATGAAAAATCTTACGGTACATTTTATATTGATTGGTTGGAAAAGAAAGGGATAGGTACCGGGGTTGAACATACTCTCGAAATAGGAGATACAAATAATCCCGGAGAAACCTCCTTTTATCTGTATCAGATTAAGGAAAAAGATAGCGGAGAAATCAATTTAACCGGAGAGGCAAAATATGGGCAGGAGTTTGAAGATAATATTAAAACACAAGTAACACTGGATTATAGTGGAACGAAAGCTGAAGGAGGGGAACTCCTTAGTAATAGTTTAAAATCTCAATTTACTTTGGATAAACAAGGAGAAAAATATAATCTTAAGATTAGCGGTAAATATAATTTCAGCGGAACAGGACTGGGCCAGGAGGATTTAAGTATCAATGGCAATATTAAAGTGAACCATAATTATACTTTTAATGATAAATTGAGTTCAGCTCTCACTTTGGTTTACACAGATAAAAACCCGGCCAGTCAGGAAGTAGCAGACCTAGAATTAAAACCGAAGTTGGTACTAAAATATAAGGGAGAAGGTTACACTTTAAATTTAACAACTGAAAAGAGATTTGACCTGGATAGCGATAATTATACCGGAGAAAGTGTTTCTAAGATAATCAACCGCTTGCCTGAATTTGTTTTTGATAAAAATTCCACTGCTATTGGAGATACTAAAATTTCCTATGATATCAATGCCTCGGTGGGACATTTTTATGAGGCGACTACCGAAGAAGATAACTGGCGCGGAGAATATATCATTAATGTTAAAAGACCTTTTAATTTGGGTGAATATTTAACCTTAACCCCTTCAGGAATCTTTCGGCAGGATGTCTATTTAACCGGGGAAGCTCGCTATTTAGTGGGAGGGAAAGTGGATCTAAGGGCTTCTTATGAAAATAACATCTCCGCTACACTCTCTTATAATTATAATAAATCAGTGGGTCCGACTCCTTTTAATTTTGATTATATCACTCCTCTAACCAATACAGTTAACGGGAAGTTAACTTTGAAGTCCTCCGAAAAAGTTAAATTAGATTTATCTACCAATTATAATTTTGTTACGGAAAATTTTGGAAATTTAGTAGCAAAAATAGAGTATAAACCGAAAGACGACTGGAAGATGAATTTTAGCTCTTCTTATAATCTAAATACTAAGGAGTGGACTAAAAAGATAAATTCCAAACTTGATCTACAGTTGAGCGAAGATTGGAGAATCAAATATAAAGGTGTGGTAGATTTAGATGATTTTAAGCTCACTAATAGTGTGGTCGGAATTACTCGGGACCTTCACTGCCGCGAGTTTACTATAAATTATAAACAAGCCACTAAGTCTATCTGGGTAGAATTCTTCATTAAAGCCTTCCCAACTGAAAAGATAACTCTAGGGGGACAGTGAGATAGTCGTTAGTTTATGATTAGCGTATAGCGTACAGCGTTTAGCGTATAGGTGCGGGTTATAAGTGTAAGGAAAAGATAAAATGGCTGTTAGTAAGGGTGGACATTGTATCTGCCCGTAGAACAGGCGTCTCGCCTGTCTGTTATTATTAATCGCTTAGTGGTCAATTATATTAGTAAAGAGTGGTGACTACAGCTGTAACTTTTACTATATCAAAATCTACTCCACCATCTCCTGAATCGCCTGCTGAATCTTCTCTTGTTACCGTAGAACCAAGCACGGTAGTATTAATGGTAAAATAATCATCTAAATGGTCATAAGTATTATTATCTGAATCAGTAGTAATAACATTAATATCGATACTACTAGGACTTCCTAAATCATTAAGAGCAATAGTTACTTGTAGTTCATTTTCACTAAATGAATAATCCGTCAAATCTGATTCCGGAGATCCCTCTTCTACCTGAGCAAAATAAAAAAAATCGTTTTCTAATTTAATATAATAAAAATCGCCATCCCAGAAAAATAAATCATCTTCTGGTCCGTCAATAGATTCTTCATCAGTATCTAAAACTATATAATATATTCCACTATAAGAATTGATTTCCCCTGCTACCTCTACTGTTATTTCCAATTGATAGTCTGTTTCTGGTTCTGGTTCCGGTCCCTCAGGCCAGCGCGCACATCCCGTAACTATCACCATCAACCCTATTGCTAATAAAAAAATTATCGCTCTTTTTTTCACGTTCATAATTCCCATAAAAGCCCCTCTATGCTAAAAGTTAACCAAAGGTGCCTGGCACCTTTGGTTAACTTTAGTCTAATTTGATGCCGCTTCGGACATTTCCTTCTACTTCTAATCTTTCGCTATCAATGTAAAAGGCGGCTTTATCACCAGTAATCCATCTACCGGCTTCTTCTTCTATTCTTACTTTAGCTGTTAAAGTGATTTTCTGTTCTTTATCGTTATAAACTGCTTTCTCTGCAGTGATAGTATAATCTTTCTTTAAGATCTTTACTTCTCCAGTGGCAGTTAAATCCTGAGTATCAGTAAAAATCTCCAAGTTGTTACAATTCCAGGTAATGTTATCTTCTTTGTCCTCTTTATCTTTTCGCTCCTGGACCAATATTACTTTTTTTTGAAAGATATATTTTTTATCATTAAGAAAAGCTTCAAGGGTCTCGCCAGTTATGGTAATATCACTCTGCACTAATTTAATATCGCCTTTTATCTGGCCTATCTTTTTATCTACATCAAAATCAGCTTCCCGAGCAGTTAGAGTGATATCTTCCTGGGTAATAATTACATTCCCCCCAAAGATCATTTTATCAGTTCCTTTATCATAAGTTACATTATCTGCCTGAATATTTACCACAGATTCTTCAGTTTCTTTCTTTTCTTCCTGGGCAGAAGCGCTAAATGATAAAAATATAATTAGAGATAAGATAATAAATGTTAACGGAAGCCTATTAAAATAGAATTTTTTACAATTTTTCATTGTATGCGAAAACTCCTCCTTTATAATAATTGACCGATTGACCAATTGCCCAATTGACCGATTAAGATAAGAATAAAGATTAGGAAATTATTTCACTAATTGCCCAATTAGAGATGAGAAATACAAAATACAAGATGTGAATTTATTCAATTTTGAAAGTTACTTTTACATTTCCCTGTAATTCAAGTTTGTTTAGTTCAACATCACTTATGAGCCAGTCAGCGGTAATATTATTTTCTTTTACTACTAATTCAACGGGTTCCAGGCTTGCTAAGGTCTCCTCTTCCGAATCCCAGTAAAACCTTTCCCCTTTTAGGATATCCCCTTCTTCAGTCTCGATAATTACATCTCCCACCAATTCCATGCTCTTGCTTCCCATATCGGCAATACATTTATTAAGTTGGATATTTAGATGCGGTTCATTATCTTTAAAGATAACCGCTTTTTTAATCTTTTCAAAGATAGTCCTTTTCCTATCTTCTGCTAAAGATATTTTATCAGCTTCTATCTCCCATTCTTTTTCCCCGGCTTTCATTCCTACCACTGTCCCCTTTTCTATTTTAACCGGGGCTTCATTTACTTCGATATCTTCTTCCTCAAATTCTTCAATCTCTTCTTCTGTCTTGTCTGTACCCCCATCTTTCCCTCTATTATAAATAAAATAAAAAGAAAGGGTTATAGCTAGAATTATTATTAAAATAATCCATAAATATCCTTGTTTAAGCATATTATAATATTACCATTAGTATCCCAAATATGAAAGCATTTCATCCCATAAAGTATCTTGAGAAAAATTAGTATAGTTATAATAATAATGGTAAGCAATATAGGGAAAGTAGACAGAAAGACCTTTGGAGCCACTTACATTTCCGCCACTGTATCCCGATTTTATTACTGCATAATTTAAGGTCTGTTGGATGTTTAAGGCAATATTTTTGACTTCAAGGCTATTTGAATAAGTTAATAATTGATTACAAAAATCGTATAAATCAATAAAATCAGGATCTTTATAATACTGACTACCTACAGAGGCAAGAATGTATTTACTTTTAAGAGTTAGGGAATCATCTATTATAGCCAAAGCTAAATTGGATAACTGGGAGGTCAAAGTATCCATATAACTTAGGTCAATTGCTGATTGGGTGACATTACCATAAGGATAAGAAAAAATATATTTATCAACAATTTCGACCGCCAACTGCTCGGATGATATAGGAGGATTACCCACCAATTCTCCCAGAATGGTATCATAAGGCCAACCGTCGAATGGTTCTGATTCTTCTGAGGTAACTAGAATATCGGCATAATCTTTTATCTGATAAGCCACCTCAGTCATAGCCATAAAACAAGCATCCATCCCCACAATATCAATCTTTTTCCCTATTTGAGTATTAATGGTAGAGAGGGCATATTCTAACTCGGGCATAGTTATTTTGTCTCCTCCACTGGTGTCATCCCAGGCAATATCTTTGGTGAGGCTTAAGGATCTGAACCCTCCTCCATGATTCCAAATTACCAGCAAATATTTTTTAGCCGGGTAATTAGTTACTGCCCAATTAGCAAAATCGACTAAGGTCTGAGGGTCACCCATATTAAGTTCACCCAAATCACTTTTTAATTGAGAATTTATCTGAACGAGGTCAAAATCCTGAGTAATATAATATCTCCTGGTGGTAGTCCAATTACTATTAGAAATATCATCTGCATAACCTTCATTATTAGAAGCTAACACACTATAAGGAATTCGGTCAAGTTGCACCACGATATTTACCTCGGTTGTGGAACCGACTATCTCCATTTCGTTTATGTCATCAATACCCGCACTTTCCAAATTATTATCAGCATCAAGATAAATCATTACGGTCCACTCAGCAGTATCATTTTTAATAGGGGGGAATAAAAAACAACCACTTAAGCTGATTGATAAGATTATTAGAACAAAAATTATTGCATGTTTATATTTCATAAATTATTACTCCTTCTATTTAGTCGTTAGCGAATAGTCGTTAGTATTACTATAGCGCAGAACGGGTAGCGTTTAGCGTATAGTTTTAGATTAATAAGATTCTTGTCTTAATTAAATTAAAAACTTAAAGCGCAAAACGCAAAACCATAATTCGAAACTAAAAACTTTTTTGTACAAACTATTGCTTTTAATGTAGGGGTCAAATTTATCCGACCAAGTTATGCGGGCTTGATAAATCAAGCCCCTACACTAAATATTTATTCATTCTATGATTTTGCTGATTTTTTATGAGCGTATGTAATATGCCCCTACTACTTCCAACGCTAAACGCTATACACTAACTAAATACTATTCAATAAATACTAACGACAAATTATCCTATTCGCTATTTGCTTTACGCTAATTCGCGAGATACGAAATACTGATTTATTTTTACAATTATATAAAATAATATAACATATTATAAGTTCAAAGTCTAAATATTTAGAAATATTGAATGGTTTTAAAAAAAAATTAAAAAAATTTTAAAAAAAAGAAGGATTTTTCAAAGGGGGTATAGAAAGGTATAATAAGCTAAATAATTGAAGAAAGGAGGATAGTTTTAAGTAGCTTACTAAAGGAGGTAAATTTTTATGAAAAAGAATATTCTAATAAAAGGTATTCTGGTATTAATTGCAATTGCTTTGTTGACTATGGGATTCACCGGATGCGGAACAATAATTCCTACCACAGGAACGGTTGTAATTATAATTGCGGGATCCTATACATATTATAATTACAATGTTTACTTGAATTCCTGGTTTAATCAAATAGGGATAACTTCTGGAGGAACCTTTACAGCAACAGGATTAACTCCAGGATCGTATACATTTTATGTAGATGATACTATTTGGAACTGGTATTGGGACTCTGGTACCGTGTGGGTAACGGCTGGCGTCACAACCTATATAACTCTTAGTCCTTGGTAATTTAATAAAATTAAATTTTAATTTTACACAGATTGTATAATGTATAAAATGAATAAATTTAAATAAAGCAGGCTATTTTTTAACCTTATTTCAACTAAATAGCCTGCTTCCATTTTGTTAAAAAGATTTTTTTGAAATATTATCGAATATTAATATATAAAGCAATATCTTGTAAATAGAGGTTATGACCTATGAATAACCATATATCGTCAAATAAAAACTTTTTAATCCTGCTAATAGCTCTAATATTAAGTTCATTATTACTTGTCGGTTGCTGGGGATATTCCTATCCCCCTACCACGCCTACTACATCCACCCCTCCAGTTTTGCCTGCTTATCTTACTGAAATTGTGGTCCAACCCGACACCATGGATTTAGAGGAAGGTGAATCGCAAGCTATTATTTCTGTTACTGCTTATTATTCAGATTCAAGTACAGCAAATATTCCTCTTAGCGATTGCACCTATGATAGTTATAACCTCTCCTGTGCTACTGTAAATTCAAGTGGATTAATTACTGGAGTTTCAACTGGATCTATTACTATAATAGTTGTTTATGATGAAGGAAGTGTGAGTAAAAGCGATACTATTACAGTAACTGTAATCACCCCCATAACTACAGCTAAACTCACCAGTATTGAAGTTTTACCTTCTTCCATGAATTTAAATGTAGGAGAATCACAAACCATCAGTTCGGTTACTGCCTTCTATGATAATAGCAGTAGCGCAAATATAAACCTTACTGCCTGTAATTACAGTTCAAGTAACCCTGATTGTGCTACCGTAAGTAGTAGCGGAACCGTTACGGCTGTATCTGATGGTTCTGCCACTATTACAATATCTTATACTTATGACGGAGCTACCAAAACCACATCAGCAGAAATTGCAGTCGGGACAGTAACTCAAAATGAAGTAGTATATCGGGCTCTCTGTGTAGGAGTTGGTGACTACATTAATTATGGAAGTGATAATGATTTGTATGCTCCTCCCTATGATGTAGATAGAATAGGTCAAATTTTACAACAATGTAGATTTGGTACGTCAAATACAACTTTTTCCAATATCAGTTATCTGAAAGATTGGCAGGCAACAAAATCAAACATTCTGCAGAGCATATCCTCTACTTTTTCGGGCGCAGACAGTAACGATATTTCTTATTTTTATTTCAGCGGCCATGGTAGTCTATTGGGAAATGTTTCTTATATTTGCCCTGCTGATATTACTTCTTTTGTAGATTCAGCCATCAGTGTAGATGAATTAGAAGGTGCTTTAAGCGCAATTCCAGGTATAAAAGTTGTTTTCCTCGATTCTTGTTATTCAGGCGGATTTATTGGAAAGGCAATAGATACAACAACAATTTCAAAAGCAAAATTGGAATCTTTTAATGATGAGGTAATTAATATCTTTTCCAGGGCTGAATCTAAAGGACTGCTTGCCACCAATCAATATAAAGTTTTAACTTCCTGCCATTACTACCAGGAATGTATGGAGCTTTCACCGGTAACACCAGGTGATTTTGACCCCTTTGGAGTGTTTACCATGGCTTTGTGTGAAGGCTGTGGTTATTATGGCAGTTACCCCGCGGATACTAATCTGGATAATATAATTAGTTTACAGGAAGCATATCTTTATGTAAAAGATTGGGTTTTTTCTTACGGAGTTGATCAGGATGTTCAGATCTATCCTGATAATTCTACTTTTACTATTGTGGAATACTAAATTAGTCGTTAGTCGTTAGTTACAGGTTACAGGTTTCAGGTTGCGAGTTGAGATTGCTTCGTCACTTCGCGTTCCTCGTAATGACAAAACATATACACTAAACGCTATACGCTAATTCTCTTAACTGGCAAACCAAATAACTAAATAATCCTAAAACTTATCACTCATTAATCGCTAGGGGCAGACACAAGGTCTGCCCCTACACATTTTATATTACTATTTTCTTTACAAGCGGGATGCCTGTCCTACATAAGAGACGGGTTTGATGAATCCAAGCCCCTACACCTGTTATTTCTATAAAAATGGGAATCAATTCTACCTCTTTTATCTTTTGCTTATGAGGGCGTATACAATACGCCCCTACTTCTTCTAACTTCTTTCTTGTTTTACTATATATATACTATATACTGATTTCACTGTACTAACGCTATCACTGAGGTATCACTTTCAACCTGCAGGAACATTTCGGTTCCCTCTTCTATTTTTACATTTTTGCCTGGAATTAAGGCCCCAAGAACTAATCCCACAGGACTGCTCAGGATAATTAATCCTAAAATTCCTGCTCCTATTGCCACATACAACCTCTTATTTTCTTCTTCTGCTTCTTCTCCTAATATTAAACTAAGAGAAGTCCCGTCTAAAGCTAAAACTGATTTAAATTCTATCTCTAACTTTCCTGGTCGAGATAAAATGGTAGCTTTCTTTGCTTTGGCTATTTCACCTATTCCTTCGTAATTGGCGGGAATAATTAATTTATTATCTAAAAATACATTTTCAGCTATTTGAAAATTAAATGTTTCGCCTGTTTTATTGTTTTTTGAACTTAAGGTGCTCAAAAAACGAACAGGTACCAGAGTTCCGGCAGGAATTAGTACTTCTTCCACTTGTGGCCTACCTTCTTTGAAACAAACACCAAAAATGCTCTCTGCCCTCATAGCTAAAACATCATCCGATGTTTTAGCAAATAATATATTCTCCAAATTTTCTATTTTAACAATTAGAGGTTCCGAGGTAATTTTTTCTTCTAACATCCACTGTGAAGCATTGATTTTAAAGATTACAGAAGAGTCTTCCGGAGTTCCTGAAATTATAAATTCTTTTAACTGTTTTGTTCTGCTGGTAATTGTACCGGGGAGAGTTCGACCCACTAATTCTTTTTCTAAATATTCCACCCGTTCAACCAGAGGTTTTTCCTGGATTGTTCCATAGATAGCCATTTCTATCTGCGATAAATCTTCCAATAAGGTCGCCTGAGAAACCTCTGCCGCCCAGGAAAATTGAGACAAAACTGAAGTACAAATAAAAACAATTATTAAGAAAAGAGAAGATAATCTTTTAAATATCATTTAAGAACACCTACCTTTAAAATAATCTATCGATTATTTTAATTAACCAATTGATCAATTAGCCAATTAAAATACAAAACTGGTTTTTTGTTATTAGTTGTCAGTTTTTAGATAATATTGCCGTACCCTGATAAATCAGAGGTCATTATGTCATTAAAGACAGGTGAGTCTGTCCTCGTAAACACGGGCAACGCCTGTCCTACGTATGAGACGGGTTTGATGAATCAAGCCCCTACTTTCCTGTTTTCTAATAATTTTTTTCTGTATTCTTCCTTCTTCACGCGATACGCGATACTTTATGCTTATTATAATATTATTCCATGAATTCCGCAAATGCTTTCCAAAAAACAATAATAAAAAAATAGCCCCCGGAATTTCTCCAGGGGCTATTCCTATTATCTTACTAAGCTAATAATAAGATTAGAAGCTTACATCGATTCCAGCTGTAACAGTACTGTCAGTACCAACGATTGCGTATTCATCCCAATCATTGATATCATCATCCCAATCATTGTACTCGAAGCCAACATAGATATCAGTATTTTCAGCAACTGCATATTCTAACTTAACTTCTGCACTATACAGTGCAAATGTACTATAGGTATCAATACGAGCTTCTAAGAGAAGAGTCATATCTTCTTCGAAATCATAAACCAAAGTTGCAACACCCATATAATCTCCAGTCAGCATTGCATATTCAGCATGGGCACTGAGAACAAATTCAGTATCTTCTTCATCACCCAAAGGCAGATTCAAATATTCAGCTTCAAAGTCAATCCCACCGGTTAATACATCATAAGTGACACCTACCATTGCTTCCTCTTCAGTATCTGCATCGATAGTAAAGGCTAATTCAGCACCAATCTCATGAGTTAAATTGGTTGCAAAAGCGGCATCCATCTCATAAGTCCAGCTTGCTTCAGCATCAATTTGGGTATCATCGTCCTCATCGGTAAGCGGGAATCCAGCGGTTACATCAACTCCTAATAAATCAGCATCCCAGTCAGAATTTGTAGGAACAAATCCTGGTTGTACATAATAAACTTCTACATCCAAATTAAAGTCATCATATGCACCAGACAATGATCCTGCACCAGCAAAGGCCATAGTTGCACCGTAGAACATACCTGCCTCTACGGCTACTGTAGTGTCATCCTCGTCTCCAATATCAAAAGACAAGTCAACACTAGCAGCATAACCGAGAGCTAAAGGATCATAGGAAGCTGTAACACCAACAGGAATATCTTCATCCCCTGCTTCAAAACCAATATTTAAGATATAGAAATCTTCAACATCCATAAATAGGGTCCATGTTCCAAGATCTGAATCATCTGCATCCCACATCCATTGTGCCCAGACACCCCAAAATTCTTCCTGGTAAGTATCAAAGGCATAGATTAAACCTAATCCAATGTCATCCGGTTCAATTTCGTTAATCGACAGTTTTAAATCAGGACCATCATGTTCTATCCAGAACTTCCAGCTATCAACGTCAAGGTTAACATTTTCATTGAGTACATTTTCAAATTCCATTTCTATACCAAAAGTAGTTGTATCATTGATCTCGGCTTCTAAGCCAATCTCGGTTGTATCCTTGATGGTGGCAGCTGCTACTGCTGGAAGAATGACCTTTGTGTAATCAACATCGATATCACCAGTAATGACTACCGGGTCAAAGAAGGTATCCAATTTAGCTACGGTTGTCTCCAAAGCAGCGATTGCTTCAGTGTTTGCACCTAAGGAAGCCTCTAAGTCAGCTACGGTTACTCCTAAGCTGGCTAATTCATCAGCAAATTCAATAGCTAATTTCTCTAATATTGCTACATCTTCAGCGGCAGCAAAGTCCATGCCTTCTACATAGGCCAATGCTTTGGCTGTTGCTTCAGCAAATTCGTAACGAGTTAGAGATTTTTCACCACCAAAGGTACCATCAGGATAACCTACGATAACACCTTTTGCGGCTAAGCTTTGGACTGAATCATATGCCCAGTGATTTAAAGGGACATCTACAAAAGGATTAGCAAGTACTGGGAGTGCAAAAGCTAATACTAATACTAACACTAATACTAATTTTTTCATTTTTTTTCTCCTTGGTTTTTTTATATTTCCAGTCAGTTTTATCTTAAGGAGAATTTATTAATTGAGTATCCAATGTTTCCTCATTAATATCTTCTCTTTTTAGATTACTAACTGGTTTTTATATCATCTTTACTTAAATTAAAGCAGGTCCAAGATTTTTTTTCACCCCCTTTCTCCCTACTTTAACCAATCTTAGATGATATATTTGTATATCATTTTTACACATCAAATATATATACTACATCGATGTTCAAAAATCCTTCTTTTTTTTGAAAATAATTTAAAATAATTTAAAAAATATTCAAAATTATCACAAATTCATAGTCTATGCGGTATTTTTTATATAAATAATTCACTATAGTGTTATCTATCTATTTGTTTTATTATAATTGTTAATGTATTGTAATGTCAAATAAATTTGTATCTGTAGGGAAATAATTCAATTGACCGATTGCCCAATTCACCAATTGACCAATTAAGATAAAGATTAGTTAGCCAGTTAACCAGTTAATTTAATTCATATATGTGGGCAGAAATGCTCTGGATTCCTGCTTTCGCAGGAATGACAAAAGAAACAGACGGGCTTGATAAATCAAGCCCCTACATTTACATAGACAGGCGAGACGCCTGTCTTACGGTTTTTTCTTGTATTTTATATCTTATAACCGGGTAACTGGTTAACAAGCATTCTGTACGCTCTACGCTATACTATTGCTAACGACTAATCTAGAAGTTAGGGGTTTAAAGAAGAAATAGGTTTGGCTTCCATCCTCACTTTTAGGGGACCTGTACTCCAAGTATCATAAATTGAGATTACTGTAACTTTCATTGTTGTGCCTGATTCTACTATAGTCCTAATTGTATCATACAAATTAATAGCAGATACAGTCCCTATAAAACTCGTTTTGGGATCAGGAATTATCCCTTCTTTCACGGCAATAATATTCACTTTTCTTAAAAGAGATAAAAGTTTTTTTTCCACTTCACTATAAACTTCTGAGCTTTCAATTTCCTCGGAAATGATTTCTTCATCTATTTTAAAGAGTAATTTGTTCTCTAAAATTTTAAAATGTGTTACTATAGGTTCTCCTTCAACCACGTTTATAGAAGATAAAAGTCTTACTATCATCTCTTTATCGCTATCATATATCTTTTGTGTCACATCTTCAAATTCTTCTTGGGAAATAATAAATACCTGATTAGTTCGCTCATCTTTTTTAGCACCCATAGCTAATGCTTTGTTGGAAGCTTTATTTAAGAATCTAAATAACTCTTCCTTTATTTCTTCAATTGGTCTTTGACCTTGAATGATAGTTAGTGCGATCTGTTCTTCGGAACCAAAGATAACTTCCCCTTCTCTAATCCAGGCAATTCCAGAGTATAAGGCTTTTATAGTTGCATTTAATTCTTCCACTTCTTTATCCAGCTTATCTTTTTCTTCTATTAACCTCTCTCTAATTGTCGATAATTCTTCTAATTGACTTGTTTTGTTTTTTATTTCTTCAGATAGTTTCTGATATTTCTCCTCCATTTCTTGTAATTGAGTAGTTTTTTCCTTTAGATCTTCTTTGGTAGAGGATAGCTGCGCATTTCTTAACTCTACTTCCCGGGATAAGTAGGAAAGCTTTCCCTTTAATTCTTCCATTCCGAATAGGGCAGTTCTGACATCATTGGAGGAGATAGCAAGTATGGTTACTGTAATAATGGCAATTAAAATACCACTAATTATAGTGATAAATATAGCTGTAGAGTGGGGACGTAATCCAAAGATGGTCACTCTTTTTTTGCCTATTCTAAGGCCTACCCAGTCACCGACAAAAGCTATCAAACCGCTTATTATGATAACTGTAGATATTAAAATAAGACTGTACATTTTCTAAATTCTCCAATTTGCTAATTGCCCGATTGACCGATTTTAATAAAAAAATTCGTAGGATAGGCGTCTCGCCTGTCTAATAGTTATTAGTGAATAGTAAATAGTCGTTAGTTAAAATACAAAACCAGTTTTTAGTTTTCGGTTTTCAGTTCACTATAAATAAAGGCTTTTTAAGCTCGTGACTTGTAACTTGTAACTCATTACACATTACTTATTTCGGGCAGATATAAGGTCTACCCATAATATAGATTACTAATTTAATTTGTATCTTGTAATTTTTATTAATTGGTAAATTGGTCAATAGGTGAATTGGTCAATTTTATAGATTAAATCTTTCCCCCAGATAAATTTTGCGGGTAATTTCACAATTAGCCACATGACGGGGAGTTCCTGAAGTCAGTATTTTTCCATTATGCATAATATAGGCTCTATCGGTAATTTTAAGGGTTTCTCTCACACTATGGTCAGTAATTAATATCCCCATCCCTTTCTCTTTTAGATAAGAAATTATTTCCTGAATATCATAAACGGCAATTGGGTCAACTCCGGTAAAGGGTTCGTCAAGCAGCATAAAAGAAGGTGAGCTAGTTAAAGTTCGGGCTATTTCTACCCGGCGTCTTTCCCCTCCGGAGAGCATATACCCTTTGTAATCAGCGAGATGATCTATTTCAAGCTCCTTTAACAATGAATAGCATCTTTCTCTCCGTTCATCTCTTTTGACTCCCAAAGATTCTAAAATTAGAAGGAGATTTTCTTCCACAGTAAGCTTGCGAAAGATTGAAGGTTCCTGGGCTAAATAACCCAAACCCATTCTGGCTCTCTGAAACATAGGAATTTTGGTAATTTTTTTGCCGTTAAAAGATACTTTTCCCTTATCCGGAGCTATTAAACCCACTATAATATAAAAGGTAGTGGTTTTTCCTGCCCCATTTGGTCCTAAAAGACCTACTACTTCGCCTTTTTTAATCTCTAAACTAATATCATCAACCACTCGTCTTTTTCGGTAAATTTTTACTAAATTTTCTGTCCTTATTCCCTGCACGATTAACTCCCTCATTGGTTACTTAGTTAGCTGGTTACCTGGTTAGTTAGTTAAGATAAAAGGCCAGTTAGCCAGTTGGCAAATTATCCAGTTTACCAGTTAATGGAACAAGCAATACGGTCCTACTTACTGAAAACTGAGAACTAAAAACTGTAAACTAATTTTCTTTATCTAAAAACTATTTTGTATCTTATATCTGTGGTCTTAACCAGCTAACTAAGTAACTAGCTAACTAGCTAACTAATTTAAACTGCAGTAAAGAGAAGCTCTGCATAAGCTACCAGATTATCATCCACATAGGCCTCTGCTTTGGCTTTACCAATTCCTTTTACCATCTTTACAATTTCCACTTTAATTATTAATTGGTCTCCAGGATAAACAGGTTTTTTAAAGCGAGCCTTGTCAATGCCGGCGAATAAGGGAATCTTCCCCCTGTTTTCTTCTTTGGAGAACATCAGGACTCCGCCAGTTTGGGCCATAGCTTCGACTATAAGTACCCCGGGCATCACCGGATGCCCCGGAAAGTGTCCCTGAAAAAAAGGCTCGTTTATAGTAACATTCTTTACCCCTACAATCTTGTTTTCTTCCTGCTCTAATATTTTATCCACTAATAAAAAAGGATATCGATGGGGTAAAAGATTTAAAATTTTTCCTATTGATAATTTTTGTTTCATTGTGTTTTATCTTTTTCTTTCTGCCCTTGTTCTAATTTTCTCATAATTTCCGCTATTACATCCTGAGTAATATCTTCTCCTCCATATAGAGCAATAGGATAATTTAAAATATCGTTCCCAGCTGGCAGTTTTATCTCACTATTTATTATTAAATCATATTTTCCTTTATCTCCTACCGCCTTAATTGCTTCAATAATATCTGAGTAACGAGCTGCCTGGTATGATTTCATCTCAGCAAGAATCTTCTCTTTGATTGGTGACCATTCTTTATTAAATTTATCTTCCAACTTTTTAAGTCCAGTTTCATCAAGCCCTTTACCTTGTGTATTTAATTCTCCCTGGCGTTTTTGAAGTTCTTGCCGTAAATTAAAACTAAGTTGACTAATATTTTGGGTATAAGGATGACCGGATATAACTTCCGCCAAATTAACTAAACCTATCTTTCCCACTGCTGCCTGAACATTTTGAAAACTCAAAAATAAAAAAACTACCATGGTGAATAATAAAATAACAACTGCTTTATTTGCTACTCTTTTTTCTACTACTCGCATTATTTTCCTCCTTAAATTTTTGTATATTATTATATATATCGTATAACCTATCTCGTACCTCGTATCTCGTATATATAGTTATCCAGTTACCCGGTTAACCTGTTTACCGGTTAAAATACAGGTTGCAAAATTATTTAGTTAACCCGTTTGCCGGTTACCCAGTTGGCCAGTTATAAGATAAAAGATAAAACCGTAGGACAGGCGTTTCGCCTGTCTATAATGCCATTTCTGTTTCTTTCTTATGTCATTCCCATGTAAATGGGAATCCATCTTAGTCATTGCGAACGAAACGAGTGCGGCAATCTTATCTAAAAACTATAAACTATTCATTAACGAGTAACATCTGTATTAACCGGATAATTGGCTAACCATGTACTAACGACTATTCACTATTCACTAGCGACTAATCTAAAAAGTTTGTCCAATGCTCAAGTATGTTTTTCCAATTCCTGATTCACCAATACCATAATCCAATCGAATCGGGCCAATCGGAGTATCAAAACGAACACCTATGCCCTTTCCAAATTTTAAATCTGTTAAATCAATACTTTCTCCAATGCCCCATGCTTGTCCCCAATCAGCAAATATTACTGCTTGAAAGTTTTCAGCCAGGGGAAATCTGTATTCTGCATTCAATACCAATGCTTTATCACCAGAAAACTCTTTTGAATCATAACCTCTTACAGTATTCATTCCTCCTATATTATATTTTGCAAAAGAAGGTAAATCAGTATCAGCCAATCCACCCATAGCTCTAAAGGCTAATACCCCCTGTTCTATTGTATCAGTTAATTTACTCGGATTGGTAATATCTAAGAAATCAGTTATAAATTCAGTAGAAATATATGTCCTAAGGGTTAAATTGTATTTGGTAAAATCATAATCTCCTCCTAAAAATCCCCCAGCCTTTTCCAGTGAAAAAGTATGATACCAACCAGATGTAGGATCGAAAACATCATCTCGAGTATCGTATATAATGCTTGGTGCAAAGCTATTGGTCAATCCTTCATTAGTATCTTCGGGAAGAACTCCGGAAATCAATTCGTATGACACTCTTTCAGTTCTTATTTCTAAACCTAATTTATATGAATCACCAATTTTTCTTCCAAAAATAAGCCTTCCACCCAATTTCTCCTCATCATATTCACCGATAAGCACATCATCTTCTTCATCTTCCTCATGAAGGATAGAATTATATACTTCGAATCCTAAAGAAGTAGGTGTATCACCAAACCAGGGTTCAAGAAAAGCAAATTTATAAGTTGTTCTATTGCCTACCTCTAAGTCAGCTTCTATTTTTTGTCCTCCTCCAAAAAGATTATTTTCCTCGTAACTGACAAATCCTAATAAACCTTCTTCTGAACTATATCCCGCTCCAACTCCAAATTTTCCAGTATTTTTTTCAATCACTTTAATGACTAAAATTACCGAATCTTCTTCACTACCAGGTTCCAGTCTCATGCTTACATCTTCAAAATAACCCAGATTATAGATGTTTTGTAGGGATTTTTTTACTATTTCAAAATCAAATAGATCTCCGGGCTCAATGGTGATTTCTCGGGCAATAACCTTTTCCTTTGTTTTATCATTGCCTTCAATCATTATTTTTTCCAAGCGACCTTCGGCAATGGTTATCCACAACCTTCCCTCTTCATCATAATTAACATCTTTCACATTGATTAAAAGATAACCTCTGTCTTTATATATTTGGGAAATGCGATCAAGGTCGTTTTTTAATATCTTCTGGCAAAAAATTTGCCCTTCTTGTAAAACCATTACCTCTCGCATCTCTTCCTCAGAAACTATAGTATTTCCTTCAATGCTAATCTCTTTAATAGGTAAATTTTCCACTATTACAAAGACTACTTTGTAACCATCTCTGAATGATTCCAATTTTATACTGATATCTTTAAAATAACCCAGATCATATACTGCTTTCATATCTTTTTCTATATTTTCTTTAGAAAACACATCTCCCAGATTAGAGGCGATTTGGGAAATGATTAAATCCTTAGAAATACTTTCATTCCCTTGTACTACTATAGCAGTTATCTTTCCTTGATTATTAGCCAGAACTAAACTCAAACTGCTTAAAATAAATAACACAGTTAAAAATCCTATAAAAATTATCTGGCTCCACCTATTTCTTTTATTTTGCACTTTTTGCTCCTCCTCTAAAAATTTTTAATATTTTATTAAAATTCATATTGTAATTCAAATTTTAATTCAAATTCATCTTCTTGTGAACCTGTCGAACCTATCTGGGTACTTAAAGTTAAATCATCTTTTACTTTATATTCAAATTCTAAGCTACCTTTCCCTGCTTCATATAATGGAGTAGAATAGGTTAAGTAAAAATTTTCTGAAAAATATTTTCCTACTTTAAGGGCTAATGTTTCTAAGGCAAAACCAGGAATAAAAGCTAAATCAGAATCCTGCTCTTTTTTAAAGATTGTCTCAATTTTAAACTCATCTAATCCTAAAGAATTAGCAATTTCATCTTCTATCTGGTTTAAAAATCTTATACTCAAGCCTTGAGCTATCAAATTAATCATTTCTTCTTTTAAAATTGCTCCCATTTCTCCCTCGGTTAATCCGGCATAGTTTTTATTGAACATCAAAAGAGAAATTATCTCAGTTTCACTTAAGGCAGGAGAGGAACTGAGGGCAACCGTTGGTTGAGCAAGAATTCCACTTATATTTACAAACACATCTATGTCTTCAATTTCAGTCTTTGCTCTTATATCTAAAATCATATCTTCCCCTGTAGAATCAGCAAATATTACTTTACCCTCAGATACTCTGAATTTCTTATCTAAAAAGGCGATATAGCCCTGTTTAATCTGTAACGCCCCGTTTAATTTAGGAGCAGATAGGGCACCCTGAACTTTTAGACCTCCTACTAATTTCAAATTAAAATCATTGTTCTTAGCAATAAAATCATCTAAAATTCTTACTTCAAGATCGATATCTCCTTTAACATTAATTAATTTAGATAAAAGCTCGGATGGATTAGAAGGGATTTCTTTATTATTCTCTTTCCAGTTTAGTTCTCCCTGAGAAAGAGTTAAAATTCCTTCTATGTGGGGAGAGGTAAAGAGACCAGTTAACCTTGCTTTTAAATCAGCCTGAGCCTTGAAAATATCCTGGTATAAAATTTCCTCCTTATTACTCCATATATTAATATTTAAATCCTGAAATTGCAAATTTTTCAAAGCAAATTCTCCGGAAGCATAAATTCTATATCGGTCAATCTGGAAATTCATATCTTCTATCTTAACTAAATTATCTTCTAAGTATAGCAAAACACTTAAATCATTTATCTTAGTCGGCAATTCATAAAACTCTATCAAGCCACCGTTAAGAGCGATATTACCATTTAAAATCGGTTGATTGAAAGTTCCAGAAAGTTCCAATTCAGCATCGGTTAGGCCCCGAACCTGTTTAAGGTCTTTGGGGAAAAATATTTTAATAAAGCTTAAATCAGTATTTTTCAAAGTAAGGACAAAATCTATGGGAATATCGGCTAAATTTGGGGTAACTTTTTCTTTGCCCGTAAAAGAAAATTTATAAGGAATCTTGCCCTTTCCTTTTATTTGATGCCCTTCTTTGTCCAGAACAAATTGTTTAATCTCTAAGATATCCTGGTTATATAGAGCTTCAAAAGTAAGATTGTCAAAAATAAAATCCTGAAATTTCCCCTTTTCAACTTTTGCTGAAAAAGAGATGTTGGGTAAATTGATATCTCCTTCAACCTCTGCTTTAAAGTTTAGCAGACCTTTAATTTCTTCCTCAAAACCGAAAAGATTAGATAATTGGCTCAAATCTACATTGTCTGCTAAAAGTTGTATATCTAAATTTTTATTATCCACATCAAAATTAATCCATCCCCCGGCTATGAGTTCCCCTTTTCTTTGGCTCAATTTTAACTGATTAATCCTTACCATGGAACCAATTTTTTCTAATTTTACTTCTATGGAGTTTAAGGGTACTCCTTCTAACTGAGCATCTTCGATCAAGGCTGATAGATATAGGTCAGGAGAAGCATAATCACCTTTTATCTCCAGAGAACCTGTGGCTTGCCCTCTAAATCTATTTATTAAATCTGACTGCATAAAATTTGATATTAAATATGAGATATCTTGATTTAGGAAATTAACTCTCAAGTTTAGGGGTAAATCTTCTTCTAAATTTATTTCTCCCTGGACATAGAGCTGAGCCATCCCAGAATTTAAAACCATACTTTCAATTCTTATCTTATTATCTTCTAAAACAAAGATGAGATTCCCGGAATCTGCTTCAAGGCTAACTAAATTAATATCTTTCAGCCCTAAATCACCGCGTGCAGTTATTTCAGGCCAAATGCCTTCAATGATAACTTCTCCTTGAGCCAAACCAGATAGGGGAAAATCATAATTAAAAAGTTTCGCCAGATAGTTTATATCTGTTTGTTCCATCTTTAAGACAAAGCTCGTTTTAATATCTTTTTCCTCATAAAAATCAACATTTCCCTTGCCTTTAAAGGCAAAACCTTCATTTTTAAAAAGAAGCTCTTCCAACTTTAATTTATTGCTCTGATAATCTATCTTCCCTTCCAAATAATCAAAAGGTAATTCAGATATCTGTCCTTCTTCTGCTTCGATTTTACCTTTAATCTTTAAATTATCGGGCAGACCGCTTAACTCACCGTTAAAACTGGCCAATCCTTTAATTTCTTGATAATTTAAGATTTCTCCTAACTCTTCCAATTTAATCCCGCTAGTAGTTACTTTTAAATTCATATAATTATTTTCAGCAATTATACCTTCCGCTTTTAGAGAAAGAATTCCTGCTTCATTTTTTATCTTTGCTTCAGTAGAAAGATTCACTTTTTCCCCCTGGGCAATAATCCCTCCAATCTCAACTTTTCCCGATAATAACCCTCTTTTTAGATAATCCAAATGGAAAGATTTTAGAAAATCACTTTCCACGTCTAATTGAGCAAGGTTAAATAAAAGATTATATTCGGGCAGCTCGTTTTTCAGGTTAACTCTACCTGTGCCCTCGATAATACCTCTTCCAACCTCTGCTTTCATATTTTTAAAATAAAAACCATCCTGGTCGTAATTAAATTCTGTCCTTAGATGGGAAAAATCATAACCTTGAATTTTTCCTTGTTTGGTTAACAACTCACCTTGCACCTGAAAATTCTCCTCTGAACCACTTACTTCAAATGACAGGTTAGACTTGCCTTTGGCTTGAAACTCTTGGGACAGAGATATATATTCTTTTAGACCCTCTTTCAGGTCGCTTAATTTAAAATCATCTGATTTAACCCTTATATTGTAATTAAACTCATCAATATAAGTGAGATTACCGGTTAGGGTAAATGGGGAATTTTTATGAAGTGCGGTTACCTTTTCTATTATGGTTTCTTTAGAATCAAATGTCGCTGAACCCTCGGCTTGTTTGAGTTCTATACCATTTAAAAAATCCGGAAACAAATCAACACCTATTGCAGAGGCCTGGCCATACCAGATAGTTTCACCTTTGGCATTATCTGAATCATTGGCCAGGTGGAGATTTAAATCAAACAACCCCCTTTTTAAATTGAAGGGCTTGGTTTCCGCAAAATAATATTGAAAATGAGTAACATCAGCATCTTTAAAAGTAAAATCGAGGGAATAATCCGCTCTATCCGTAAAAAAATATCCCTTTATAACAAGAGAAGCATTATCTTCTTCCTTTAAAGCTAAATAATCAAATTCAATTTTGGGTAAATTTTCCAGATTAAAATAGCCATTTAAAGATTTTACTTTAGTTAAAAGTCCATTTTCTTTGGTTACCTGAAAATCTATATAATCCAGATTTCCATCCTGAAAATTCACTCTTTTAACCGAATAAAAATCGGAGAAATTATCAAAATTAATATTAAATTTCTCCGTAAAATCAAAGACTCCCGCCTTGTCTCTAACCAAGGTCATCTGAGATTTTATAAAGGTGACATTTTTAATATTTAGAACTGCTTTCTTCTTTAGGACAGAGAGAATATCTAAATCATAATTTGCTATTACTTCTTCCGCTTCAAAGAGTAAATCCTCATCTTTTAATGAGCTGTCTTTGAATACTTTAAAATTAGATAAAGTTATTGAACTAAGAGAGTAATCTTTAACTTTCCCAATATAAATTCCCCGATCGATGGCATTCTCCATCGTAGAAATTATCTGATTTTTTATCTCATTTTTAGCCTGATTACTCCGAATAGCAAAATATCCTCCCGTAATTAGAACAAACAGAATCAGGGTAATTAATATTACTTTTGGAAAGGATTTTTTTGATTTCTTATCAGACATGTAATAATTCTCCAATTTACCGATTGACCAATTTACCGATTGACCAATTACATTCGTTAGCATATGGTTAGCGTACAGCGTACAGCGTTTAGCGTATAGGCTAGGTCAATATACTAAAAGTTTAAAGTTAAAAGCGAAAAACCATAATTAGTCGTTAGTCGTTAGCATTAGATACAAGACAATTGATCAATTTACCGATTACATCAGTTAACCGGTTATCCAGTTTGCCGATTTGCCGATTAATTTAATTCATATATGTGGGTAGAAATGCTCTGGATTCCTGCTTTCGCAGGAATGACAGAAGAAACAGACGGGCTTGATAAGTTAAGCCCCCACATTTTTACATAGACAGGCGAGACGCCTGTCCTACGGTTTTATCTTGTATTTTATATCTTATAACTGGCCAACTGGGTAACCGGTAAACAGGTTAACTAAATAAACATGCAACTTGCAACCTGAATTTTCAACCAACTAACTAGCTAACCAGCAAAACAAGTAACTAGTTAACCAATCTATTATATCATATATCTTATATAGGTTAAATGTAATTTTTAATTTAAATTAATATTACTTTTTATTATTTGTTTCTTTTTCTTTCGTTTTCATCTTCTTCCAGACCGCTAAAGCTTCTTCAGGAGTGTTCACCTTTACATCACCAAAGACATGAGGGTGCCTCCTGACGAATTTTTTTATTGCTCCGGTCAGTACATCAGAATAAGTAAATAAGCCTTTTTCTTGGGCAATTTCAATCTCCATAAGTATTACCATTAGCAGGTCACCCAGTTCTTCACACAGATTATCTATATCATTAGATTTAACTGCTTCTGAAACCTCTTCAGCTTCTTCTAAAATATTAGGGGTTAAAGTCTTTAAGGTCTGTTTCCTATCCCAAAGGCAACCTTTCGGCCCCCTCAATTTAGCTATTATTCCCATCATTTCTGTAAATAGTTCTTTCTCTTTTTCGTACATTTGTTCCTCCGTGTATTAAATTGACCAATTCACCAATTCATCGATTTACCAATTAGTCAATTAAAATAGGTATCTGGGTGACCAGTCTGCCAGTCCACCAGTCTTCCGGTCTGCCAGTCTAAATCAATTAACCGCAGCCATACGTTTTCTTCTTCTTTTTATTATTCTGTATCTATGCATGGGATACCAGGTGACATGATATTTACATTGATAGATTCTATAAGATAATTTTTTCTATTTGCTTATATCTTAGTATAGTTTTTATAATTAAATCTCTACCAGCTAAAGCTCATACCAAATCCATTAGGTATGAACCACTCCAAAGCCAAGCGGTCGTTGATTTGATAAACAAGTTCTTTAGTGTTTACTTCCCATCCTTCCTGAGTAAATAGCCCTCCATAATTAAACTGTATTTTCCCCAGGTCTATTTGTAAGCGAGCTTGAGCCAATGCCTCCAGACTCTGTTCCTGGTATTGCAGCCCTGCTCCAGTCCACAACCTGATTACATAAGAACTGTAAAGGTCATATTCAACCCAGCTGCGATAGATATCGTCATTATAACGAAAACCGAAATTCCACCGATAAGCCGGAGAAAGAGATATCTCAAAACCCAGATTATATTCTCCAAGGTCACCTCCCCAAAAGCTAAAAGTGTTTTTCTCTCTTGCTGGCTCAAGATTTTCAAAACTGAGTTCAGGTATACTGGCAAAGAGGTTATGTAACCACATCTCTTCCCGGTCGTAAAGATGTGCCAGCTCAGTCCCTTTAAGTAAAATAGGAATCATTAAATCGGTATTAGTAACTCCGGCATGATTAGCCATATAATGCATAGAAGTATAGGGTATTTTAGGGGGATTTATGACTATCACTATATCTCCTGCCCTTTCATTTAAAAGGAGATTATATAGATTGGGTAGAGCTGCCGGGAATCGGCTATCCCTGGTGTGCGCCAGCCAATCTAAAGCAGTCAACCATTCTCCATTATAACCAGAAATATAATAACCAAAAGCATCCTCACCTTCAAATAGATACCGAAACTTCCCTTCTTTTTCTTCAAAAATTATCTTCCCTTGGTCGAAATAGCCGATCATCCGATGGGGATTCTCCATATAAAAAGTAAAATCAATATCACTTCCAAGAACAATATCTCTGGCTACCTTATCTTTTGTATCAGGATTCTTTAAATATAAATTAGGATGAAGAAATGCCTGGAGGTTATTTCCTACTATTCTCTTAATTTCTTTTCCTTGACTAATAACAAAATCACCAAAAGACATTCCGTGGTCGGAATAAACAATTAGATTAACTTCATTAAGGTTCAGTCTTTTCATAAGATTACCAAAATAACGGTCAAACCTGCGTATGCTGGCTAGGTATAATCTCTGACCCAGCATATGACCCAGAGCATCAGTGGCAAACCAAATGATTTCTACAACCCCATATGTTTCCAGAAGCTCAGGGACATTAAGGAGAGGAAGAAACATAAAAGGGTCAAGTCCGGGTATTCCATAAAGAAAACAGTTTCTCGCTCGCCGAGGTATATAAGAAAACAAATAAAACCAGGTTTTATATCCCGGTATAACTCGTTCTTTATCTCGGTCATAATAACCCCACCCTACCGAATCTCCAGTGGAATTATCTAACCCTTTTTTTAAACGAGGATAAATCATTTCTGTTCCTCCGGGAAAGAGGCTAAGACCATATTGAATTATATGGCCATTCTCAAAAACAGCTTTTAAATTAGGAAGATAGCCATCTTCCATATATTGAAAGAAATTCTGTGATGATACAGCATCCAGGTGAAATATAAGGAATTTTGGAGATGTCTCTCCTGTTACTGAGAAAGACAGTAGAATTATTACTATTACAAAGATATAGAATCCTGGAATAATCCCAAAGAAATTATTTTTTTTAAAGTATGGTTTATTGGTTTTCATAAATATATTATTACCTCCTTTATATTACGCACTATATAATTTGTATCTACTAAATTAATATACAGGTAACGATATAGTATCGTGTATTGCGTATATAGTATCGAGTATCGAGTCAAGAAAGATAAAAAAATAAATTAAGGGAAATTAGAGAAAAGATGCAAACATAACTTTTTTATCTAACTACCCTACATTTATAATAAAATTCCATATTTTATAATTAGGAAAATACCCACTTTAAAATATTATTTTTATTACAATAGTTAATAAAAATCAAGACACTAATAAATTCAGTAGGAATTTATAAGCGCTTTTAGTAATGGCATTATTTTTTTGGTTTCTTCTTCCCCCAGTTTGATTAATTTTAATCTTTCTTCTCTTCCCATATTAAAGGGAAGAGGGCCTTTATACCGGGGCTTTATAATAATATCTGCTTTATTAGATGAAACCTCATCCAATTCTTCAAGCATTATATAAACAGATCTATAAATAATAGATATAACATTACTAACATTTGGTGGGGTATCTACTCTAATATCCCCTAAACTTACCCCAATTACTATATCTGCTCCCATTTCTCTCACCACATCTGCAGGAACCGGATCTGTTAGACCACCATCTACTAGTATTCTATTTTCAAATTTAAACGGTATAAATGTCCCGGGTTTTGACATAGAAGCTGCAATTGCATTGGAAATCCTCCCTTTATCAATAACAACTTTTTCACCAGTTACAAGATCTGTTGCAACTGCTTTAAAAGGAATTTTTAAATCATATTCAAAGTATGCCCGGTTGGTTATTCGGTCAATTTCATCTCTTATGACTTTTCCGTCTATTAAACCTTTCAGCCATTTTGGATCTATTTTATTCTTCAATATGTCTGCATAAAACAGGATAAACGGAGTTTCATTTATATTCTCGAGTCTTATATCTTCTCTTTGAAACTTGTAATATTTTCTAAGATTTATACTCAAAGTAAATTCTTCTATTTTGTCTATATCTTCCCATAAAGCATAAAGTCCTCCTATTAGAGAGCCTATACTGGTTCCTGCTATATAGTCCAACTTTATTCCTTCACTTTCGAGGACTTTTAAGACACCAATGTGAGTATAAAACCTTTCACCTCCCTCTCCTAATGCTAACCCGATCTTGGGAGTAGCGTAAGAAAAAGAAGAGATACAAGAAGAGACTAATACAAAAATTATTATAATCTGAATTAAATTTTTTATCTTTCTCATTATAATTTTATTATACATAATATCCAGACTTAACCCTCTCTTCTTTTTAATATCCATACTCTTACTTTTTTTTACCCCAGTCCAGGGCCTTTTGCTCATCTCCCAGGTTAAAACATACATCAATCCTACGTCCTTAAATAACACTTCCACAATCTTCACGACCCTAAAAAAGTGGAATCATATGAGGGCGTATAGCAATACGCCCCTACTTCTTTTTATTAAACTTGAAACTTGAAACCCGTAACTTATTACATATCACTTATTACTCATTACTCTATTCTATACGCTATACGCTATTTTCTATTTCGCCAAGTTTATTACAAATTCCTTCAAAAATTTCAAAATTTCTGCAGATTTAATCCCGGAAAGGTCAATCTGAGAAATTCCGGTCAATCTATACCCTTCCTTTATTAATCTTTGCTGATAAAAAGAAGGCAACCTGCTTAATTTAGCCTTTATCTCAATATTCTCCAGATATCTGAGAATTAACTTATTTTCCTTTATTACCAGAGAACTAATACCTAACTTTCTTAAAAATATCTTCAAATATATTATCTCTAATAAATTCCTTAGCTCCCGAGGATAAATTCCATACCTGTCCCTCAACTCTTCATTTACCCTCTCCAAATCTTCTAATTCTTTAATCTCAGCCAGTTTCTTATAAATTAGGACCCTCTGTTTTAAATCGGGAATGTATCCTCCGGGAATATAGGCATCTATCTTTACATCGATAACCGGAGTAATCTCTTTCCCCTTTTCTTTTCCCTCTTTCTCTTCCTGTAATTCCCTGACCGCTTCTTCTAATAAACGGCAATAAAGATTGAATCCCAACTCGCTAACAGACCCATGCTGCTCTTTGCCCAGCAGATTCCCTGCTCCTCGAATCTCCAGATCACGCATGGCTAATTTAAAACCGGAGCCTAATTCGCTGAACTCTTTAATAGCCTGCAATCTCTTTCTGGCAGTATTAGAAATAGAGCGATATGAAGGATAAAGAAAATAAGCATAGGCACGTCGGTCAGTCCTTCCTACTCTCCCTCTTAGTTGATAAAGTTGAGATAAGCCGAATTTATGAGCATCATCGATAATAATAGTATTCACATTGGGAATGTCTAAGCCAATTTCTATAATAGTAGTACACAGTAAAATATCAAATTTCTTTTCTAAAAAATCAATCATTATATCTTCTAACTGCTCTTCTGCCATTTGTCCATGAGCAATCCCGATTCTGACTTGAGGAAAGAGCCGATTTAAATCCCGTGCTATTTTCTGAATACTCCTTACTCGATTATGAACAAAGAATATCTGCCCCTCTCTATCCAATTCTCTTCTTATAGCCTCTGTTATCACTTTATCATCTCTTCGGCAGATATAAGTAGCGATAGGAAATCTGTCTTCGGGAGGAGTATTTATTACGCTTAAATCTCTGACTCCGATAAGCGACATATGCAGGGTACGGGGGATAGGAGTGGCAGTCAAGGTAAGAGAATCAATACTTTCTTTTAATTTTTTTATTCTTTCTTTATGAAGGACTCCGAAACGCTGTTCTTCATCCACGATTAACAGGCCTAAATCCTTAAATCGGATATCATTTTGAATTAACCGGTGGGTTCCTATAATAATATCCACCTTTCCTTCTTCCAGGTCATCTATAATTTTTTTCTGTTCCCGTTTGGTTCTAAAACGGGAGAGCATATTTATATTTATAGGGAAGGAACTCATCCTTTCTCGAAAAGTATCATAATGTTGTTGAACCAGGATAGTGGTAGGCGCTAAGATTGCTACTTGTTTTCCGTCCAATACCGCTTTAAAAGCAGCTCTTATGGCTATCTCTGTTTTACCATAACCTACATCTCCACAAACTAATCTCTCCATAGGTTTGACTATTTCCATATCAGCTTTAACTTCGGATAAAGCCTGCAATTGGTCGTAAGTCTCTTCATAGGGGAAAGACATCTCCAGCTCTTGCTGCCAATTATTATCTTTGGAGAAGGAAAAACCCCTGATTTCTTTGCGGGCAACATATAAATTATAAAGCTCCTGGGCTAATTTTTGAATTGACCTTTTTGCTTTTCCTTTAGCCTTTCCCCAGGAAATTCCTCCTAAACGATAAATCTTGGGAGTTTTATCTTTAATACCTATATATTTATGAACCAAATTAAACTGGTCTACCGGAACATACAGTTTATCCCCTTGGGCGTATTTGATTAAAAGGTAATCCTGTTTTACTCCTTTGACGGTTAAATTGATAATCCCTCTATATATGCCTATGCCATGATCAATATGTACTACATAATCTCCCGAAGAGATATCCATTATAGTGGAAAAGGGTTCGCTCTTACGCCTGGTTAATCTATATCTTTTATTCCTTTCCTTGCCAAATATTTCCTGGTCGGTTATAAAAACTGTCTTAAGATCAGGAAGTCTGAATCCATAATTTAAGTAACCATAAGAAATGAAGATTGTTGATTTTAAATGAGCATATTCTTCTATCCTTCCTATAGTAAATCTTTCTACTCCTCTTTCCTCTAATATCTCCCCTAAGCGCTGGGCCCGTCCTTCATTCCTGACCAGCATAATAATATACTGTTTCTCTTTCTGCCATTTTTCTAAATCTTTAACAAACAGGTCTAAATTCCCAAAATAAGAGCTAATTTCCTGTCCTTCTAAAGTAAATTCTCTGATATCTTCTTTCCTCTCTTCCTGATTATCGGAAATATCTTCTTTGTTTTCCTCCTGAAGATAGGTAAAATTAATTATTTTTTTAGATTTTAGTTTATCATATATCTCGGAGTTAGTGACGAAATAAGAAGAAGGTGAGAAGATTAATTCCCTTTTATCTTGCTCTATTTTTTGGTAAATGCTTTCGACTTCTTCCAGAAACTCCTCCTCTTTTTCTTGAATTGATTCCGGCTCGTTTTGTAATACTATCAGGTCCTCGGGAAGATAATCAAATATAGTGCTGTAATTATAATTAGATGAACCATCGGCCATTAATTCCCGGGAAGGAAGAAGGGTATAATCAGTCAATTTAAGTATCGACCTTTGAGTGCTCAAATTAAAATACCTGATCGATTCTATCTGATCTCCGAACAATTCTAATCGAAGAGGGTTTTCACTGGTTACGGGGAAGAAATCGATAATTCCTCCCCGGCTGCTAAATTCGCTTTTTTCTTCAACTATCTCTACCGACCGATAATTTTGGTCTAAGAGAATTTTTAAAAAATCGTCTTTTTTTAAGACATCTCCTACTTTTAATTTCCAACTCGTCTTTTTAAATTTTTGAGGAGAGGCTAATTTGGTTAGGAGGGCTTTAATATCAGCAATTAAAATAATCCTCTTTTTATTGTGGTCGTTTATAGAAAGATGTTTCAGGATATTAATTCTTTGCTGGATTATCTGGGGATCAGAACTGATGTCTTCGTAAGGAAGGACATCAAAAGAAGGAAAAAGAAAAATATTCTCTTCCTCACTTTGAGGTTTATTTAAAAAAGTGCCTAAGTCTTGGTATATCTTTAAGGCATTTTCCTGAGCATCGGTAATAATGAGGTAAGATTTTTTTGTTTCCTCTTTTAAGGTTAAGGCAGCGATAAAGAAAGAACGGGCACTATCCTTCAGGCCGGAAAGTAAAATTTTGTTAATCAACTTTCCTTTTATTATTTTTATTATTTCTTCAAATTCTTTAGATTGATTCCATAGGGAGAATATTCCCGGTAAGCTCATTATTAATCCTTTCAGGATTCTCGTATATCGTATGTCGTAAAGAAAATAAGATACAGAATAAAATAGTATACAGTATATCGTATCGCGTCATTATCAAGCGAAAAACCATAATTCAAAACTTAAAATCTATAAAATCTATCAGTCTACCCGTCGTCCAATTTACCAGTCTAAATCAATTAGCCAGTTTGCTAATCTACCATTTTCTTGGTTATCTAATTAGATGGTATTTTTTGCTTGAAACTCGAAACTCATTACTCTTTACTATTTTCTTCTTCACGATATACGATATACGTCCTTTATTTTGCCAACACCGAAGCTAAATCATAAAGATTTTGTTTAATAGTTTTTTGTTGGCTCAGGACTATTTCTAAATCATTTGCTTCAACTTTATTTGCAATCAACCCTACCATTTTAGATGTTTCACCTTTTAATAGATGCTCTACAGCTGCTGCCCCTAAACGGCTTGCTAATATCCTATCAAAGGCAGAAGGTGAACCACCTCTTTGCAGATAACCTAAAATGGTAATCCGTGTTTCATAACCAATCTTATCTTCTAAATAGTTTCTTACTTCATCGGTTTTTCCTACTCCTTCGGCAATAACAATAATACAATGGGTCTTCCCTCTTCGATAACCCTCTTTTAATTTTGAACTAATTTCCGGTAAATTATAGGGTATTTCCGGAACAAGAATTACTTCAACTCCTCCGGCAATTCCGCTCATCAAGGCTAAATAACCTGAATTTCTTCCCATAACTTCCACCACAAATGCCCTCTGATGAGAAGAAGCTGTATCTTTAATTTTGTCAATGGCATCAATAACTGTATTTAAGGCGGTATCTACGCCTATAGCCATATCTGTTTTAGGCAGGTCATTATCGATAGTAGCCGGAATTCCGATAGTCTTTAGTCCTAAAGCGCTTAAATCTCGAGTTCCTCTTAAGGTACCATCGCCCCCAATAGTTACCAACCCATCAATGTCGAATTTCCGGAGTTTTTGTAGAGCAATATCAAGACCTTCTTTGGTCTTAAATTTTTCACTACGGGAAGTTTTAAGAACAGTCCCTCCTCTTTGCATAATTCCGCCTACTGATACCTGATTCATAGGGGAAATTTGTCCTTCCATTAAACCGGCAAAACCCTTTTCCACAGCAAATACCTCTAAATTATAGAATATTCCGGTTCGTACTACTGCCCGAATAGCAGCATTCATTCCCGGGGAGTCTCCCCCGCTGGTAAGAACAGCGATTCTTTTCATTTTCATAACAGTTTTACCTCCAATACATTTGGTTAACTAGTTAGCTAGTTAATTGGTTAATTAGTTAGGATAAAGACTAGTTAGCCGGTTAAATACAGGTTACAAGTTGCAAGTTGCGAGTTTAAAAAAGTTTTTATTTACAGTGAACTGAAAACTGTAAACCGAAAACTGAAAATCAGTTTTGTATTTTAACTAGTTAACCGGTTAACCGTTAACCAACTAACTAGCTAACTAAATATGTACTCGATACTCGATACTATTTTATGCTCCTAGCTTCTGAATTCTGACTTCTATTTTTTTAATGAGATACGATTCACGAGATACGGTCTCACTCTACCGGAGGATTCTGGCTGCTTCTTCCGGAGAAGTAGTATTAATATAAAATCCCGTTCCCCATTCAAATCCGGCTATTTTGGTCAATCGAGGGATTATTTCTATATGCCAGTGATATTTTTTATCTAAATCCGGACATTCTCTGATAGAAAATCCTTCAGAAGGTCCTGTATGAATTATAAAATTATAAGGAGGATTATTTAACTTTTTCTTTATTTTAGATAAAGTATCTTTTAATATTCTGGCTAAACTTAAAATATCATTATCGTTGGTTTTCTCATAATAGGCATTATGATATTTTGGAAGTATCCAGGTTTCAAAGGGGAATCTGGCAGCAAAAGACGAAATAGACACATATTTTTCTGTTTCTTTTATCAATCTGTCTTTAGATTTTATCTCTTGTTTTATATAATCGCAGAAAATGCATCTCCCGTTAAGGTCAAAATATTCTTTAGCCCCTTTTAACTCTTCTTTTATCCTTTGGGGGATAATAGGGGTACCAATAAGCTGAGAATGAGGATGTTCCAAAGAGGCTCCTCCATCAATCCCGTAATTTTTGAATATTAGAATATATTTTATTCTTTTATCCTTGGATAAATCTAAATATCTTTGCCGATAAGTTTTTAAGATTAAAACAATATTATCAACACTTAAATTATCAAAATCTTTATGATGATATGGGGTTTCAATTATTACTTCGTGTACTCCCAGACCGTCCATCTTCCAAAACATTCCGGCCTTTTCCAGGGTAGTTTCCTTCCCTTCCATCTTTAAAGCAGGATATTTATTCGCTACCACCCTTACTTTCCATCCCGGCTTGTTTTTCGTAGTGCCTTCTTCCCGAAAAGCAAATATTTCAGGCGGTGTTTCGCTTTCATTTCCTTCACAGAATACGCAATTATCTTTTTTCTTTTCCTCTGTTTTTATTTTATAATCTAAGGGTCTTCTGCCTCTCTCTGTAGAAATTATCACCCAATTGTCGATTATAGGATCTTTCCTCAATTCAGTCATCTCTATTCCCCCAAGTCTGAAAGATAAAATTTGTTATTCTTTTAAGTTTATTGTATAGAAATTTCCTTTTTCTGCAAGCCCTAATTCGTATCTCGTATCCCGTGAATCGTATCTCGTAAAAATGGTTAGCCAGTTTACCGGTTTGCCGGTTACCCGGTTAAAATCAATTGACTAATTGACCAATTGACCAATTAATTTAGTTAGTTGGTTACCTAGTTAGCTAGTTAAAAATACAAAAAAATACAGCTTATCGGTTTACGGTTCTTGGTTTTCGGTTTAAGATAAAACTAAAAAGTTAAAGCTTAAAACGAAAAACTAATAACTAAAAACAAGTTTTTTATCTTGCATCTTGCATCTTGCACCTTGCATCTTGTAACCTGTATTTTAACTGGCAAACTAGTTAGCCGGGTAACTGGATAACTAATATCCTATACGCTAAACGCTGTACGCTAGGTTATTTTACTAACGACTAATTTATATCGATATTGTATCTAATTACACTTAGTTTGTCCATAAAAAAAAGAGACATGCTAATACATGTCTCTTTTTTAGATTATTATTTTACATTTATTCTTTTACAATTATTTAAATTTTATTAATTACGACTCAACTAATTTTCTGTTGTATTTTCTCATAGCTTTTCCAAAGCCATCTTCTATTACTGTCTTTATTGCCTTAGTAGATAGTTTTATGGTTTCCTTTATTTTATCCTCTTCGTCACCATAAAAATTAGAAAGAACATAAGACACGCAATCAAAATTAAAGTTTACTGAGGGATTACCAATCCCTATTCTCAAACGGGGGATTTCTTCACTGTGCAAATATTGCATAATCGACTCTATCCCTTTATGACCGCCGGCACTCCCTTTTTTGCGAATCCTTATCTGACCCAACTCTAAGTTTAGGTCATCATAAACTATTAATAAGTCTCGGAGGGATATTTTGTAATAAGAAACTACTTTATTTACTGCTCTTCCGCTTAAATTCATAAAAGTTTGCGGCTTTACCAGCATTACTTTATGATTATTTATCATTCCCCGGGAAATTAAAGAATAATAAGATTTTACTTTTTTAAATTCTATTTCTATATCCTGAGCCAAACTATCAACTACTCTAAACCCTATATTGTGCCTGGTAAATTCATATTTCAAACCAGGGTTACCCAAGCCAACCACGATCTTCAATAAAACTCACTATCCTTTTATTGTTCTATTCTTTTTTAGGTTTAGAAGAAGGGGGTTCTTCCTTTGTTTCTGCTTTTTCTTCGCCTTCTTCGCCTTCTTCGCCTTCTACTCCTTCTACTACTACTTCTTCTTCTTCAACCACTTCTTCTATCTTGGTGGGAAGAACCACTGCAGCAACAACTCTATCTAGTTCAGTTAATACTTCAACGCCCTCCGGAATTTCCATATCTCCGACAGAAATATGATCGCCTACTTTAAGTTTACTAAGATCAACTTTTAAACTACCCGGAACCTGTGAAGGTAAACACTCTATTTCTATTTTTCGCAATTCAACTTGCAGAATTCCTCCTTCTTCTACTCCGATAGGTTCTCCAATCAATTCAATATCGATTTCTAATGTTAACTTTTCTTTTAAAGTTACTCCGTAAAAATCAACGTGAACTATCTGCCTTTTCAACGAATTATACTGAAGATCTTTAATTACCGCCAATCGTTTAATTTTTTCCTTCCCATCATTTATCTCTAAATCTATAAGTTTGTGCGACTTAGCGGATAATAATTTTAATAATCCATCATTTTTAACCTTTAATACTAAATTTTCTTTATCATGGGGGGAATATAATACTCCAGGGACAATCCCCTCTCTTCTGTATTTCTTACTACTTTCCTTCCCTATGTTATCTCTTAATTCCACTTTTAATTTTGGTTTTTTCACCCTATTAACCTCCGTTTTCGTATATCGTATATCGTATGTCGTATATCGTTATATAATTCACCCATTCACCAATTGCCCAATCATAGATACAGGCTGCAAATTAGTATAAGTTTTATCCAGTTACCCAGTTACCCAGTTTACCAGTCAAGAATCAATCAATTCCTTAAAATAATTGGTAAATTGGTCAATTGGCTAATTGGCTAATTAAATTTTATTCTGTTTAAATAATGTGCTTATTGATAAATTCTTATGGATTCTGTGAATAGCTTCGGCAAATATCTCTGCTACTGACAAAACCTTAATAACGGGCAAACACTTATCATTATCAACGGGGATGGTATTGGTTACCACTACTTCCTTAAATAAACCATCATGGAAAGATTTTTCTATCCTTTCTTTTGCCGGACCGGCAAACACAGGATGAGTAGCACAAATATAAACCTCTTCTGCTCCGGCATTTAATAAAGCCTGGCTTCCTTTTATTATTGAACCGGCTGTATCAATAATATCATCGACTATAATAGTCGTTTTACCTTTTACTTTTCCCACTATATGCATTATCTCTACATCGTCAAAAGATGATCTATATTTATCGATAATAGCAATCGGTTTTTTAAGACGTCCGGAAAATTCCCTTGCCCTTGCAGTTCCTCCTACATCGGGGGAAACTACCACTACCTTATCCAAATTTTTCTCTTTACAATAACTCGATAATATAGTTACAGCTCCTAATTGATCTACAGGTATATCGAAAAATCCCTGGATCTGCCCAGCGTGTAAATCCATAGTAAGCACCCTATTTACTCCCGCAGAGACCAATAAATTTGCCACTAATTTTGCAGTAATTGGTTCGCGGGGTTGAGTTTTTCTTTCCTGTCGGGCATAACCATAATAGGGAATTACCGCGGTAATTCTTCCCGCTGAAGCTCTCCTTAAAGCATCTATCATAATTAATAATTCCATAAGATACTCATTGGTGGGTGGACAGGTAGATTGAATTATAAAAATATCTTCACCTCTTACGCTCTCCTCAATCTTAACCTTAATTTCGCCATCAGGAAATCTGGAAACATCTGCCTTCCCTAAAGGAATGTTTAAATACTTACATATCTCTTCTGCTAAATCTTTATTGGAATTACCAGCAAAAATTTTTAATACTCTTTTCTCATCAGGTATCAAAATATAATCATCCCCATTTTTTAAATTTTATTATATAAAATTCTTATTTTTATCTTCCTTTTTTTCCTTCTTTTTCTTTTGCCATCCGGAAATATTCGTTTGCCTGGAACGGGCAATGGCTAAATTGCCTGCAGGCACATCCTTGGTAATAGTTGAGCCCGCTCCGGTATAAGAATCTTTCCCTAATTTTACCGGAGCTACCAATGAATTGTTGCTTCCGATAAAAACTCCATCTTCTATGACAGTTTTATTCTTTTTTTCTCCGTCATAGTTACAGGTTATAGTCCCCGCGCCAATATTGACCTTTTTACCGATTGCAGTATCGCCAAGATAGGTTAGATGAGAAGCCTTGCTGCCTTCACCCATAATAGTTTTCTTTAATTCTACAAAATTTCCTATCTTTGCTCCTTTTTCCACGACAGTTTCGGGTCGCAAATGGGCATATGGACCAATATTTGCTCCTTCTTTAACGGTACTACTTTCTATTATTGAAGCCCAAACCCTGACTCCCTTTCCTATATCGGCATCAATTAGATGCGAGTAAGGTCCGATAAGACAGTTACTTTCAATTTTAGTATCTTTTTCAATAATAGTGAAGGGATATATAATGCTGTCCTGACCGATTTTAACTCCCCGTTCTATAAAAGTACTATTAGGATCAATTACAGTTACTCCTTGAAGCATCAAGTCATGAAGAGTCCTTTGATATACTTTTTGGGAAGCATCAGCAAGATCTAATCGATTATTTATTCCTAATATTTCCGAATAATCTTTTACTATTATATTCCCCACAGTTAATCCTTCCCCTAATAATATTTTTACCGTATCAGTTAGGTAATACTCCCCTTGTTTATTATCTTTGGTAACCTTCTCTAAAGCTTGGAACAGTTTTTCTTTATTGAAACAGTAAATTCCACTGTTTATTTCGGTTATTTTCTTTTTATCTATAGATAAATCTACCTCTTCGATTATCCCCTTTATTTCACCCTTTTTATCTCTGATAATTCTACCATAACCTTTGGGGTTTTTTAAAACAGTAGAGAGCAAGGTGCAACAAAAATTATTAGCCTGGTGATATTTTAAAAGCTTTTTTAGAGTTTTAATCGTTAAAAAAGGGACATCACCGGATAAAATCAGCACATCTCCTTTAAAACCCGACAATAATTTCTCGGTTTGTAAAACTGCGTGGGCTGTTCCTAACTGCTCCTTCTGTTCTACATACTCTATTTCGTCACCAATTAATTCTTTTATCTTATCGCTTTTATAACCGACTATTAATATCTTTCTTTTTGCTTCGAGTCGACTAACCGTGTCTAATGTATAATTTAAAATTGGTTTTCCTGCAAGATTATGAAGGACTTTAGGCAGATTAGATTTCATTCTCTTGCCCTTACCTGCTGCCATAATAATTGCGGCAGTATCACTCATAATCATACCTCCAATAATTAGTCGTTAGTTTTAAATACAAGATAAGATAATTGACCAATTTGCCAATTGACCAATTAAAGATAAGAAATACAAAATAATACAATTGACCTATTGCCCAATTAAAAACAATACAGATATAAGGATTGACCGAATATATTAGTTAGCTGGTTAGCTAGTTTAATGCTAATAATTTATTATCTAATTAACCAGTTAACTAAGTAACAAAGTAACAAATCAAAATTAATTTATATGGCTGGGGCGGAAGGGTTCGAACCTTCGAATGCGGGATCCAAATTCCCGTGCCTTACCACTTGGCTACGCCCCAAACCAAAATATTTTATTCTTGTAACTTATTTAGAATAGACCTTCTTCTTTCTTCTCGGCCTCTTCTTCTGTTGCTGTTTCTTCTACTTTTTCTTCTTTTTCTTCTTCTTTGCTTTCTTCTTCTTTTTCTTCTACTTTAGGTTCTACTTTTTCTTCTACTTTAGGTTCTACTTTAGGTTGGGGAGCCTCTTCTAATTCCCTGTTATAGACATCTAAAACTGCATTTTGTATCTTTTCTCTGATCTCGGTATTTATGGGATGAGCAATATCTTTATGATCCCCATTAGGGAGTCTCTTACTGGGCATTGCTACAAACATGCCCTTATTGCCATCAATAACCCGTAAATCATGTACTACAAAAGAATCGTCAAAAGTAATTGACACATACGCTCTTAATTTTCCTTCTGTTTCTATTTTTCTAAGTCTAACATCTGTAATTTCCACTTATTGCACCGCCTTTTTTAATTTTTATTTTTTAAGATTATCAAGATTAATTATATTCTCTGTTTGTAGTTGTTTCTTATAAATACAATCTATTCCTGCTGATTTACTACTAAAGTTTTTTGTTTATTAAAACTTATTCCTAACCATAACCTCCTAACTATTCATTTTGACTAATTTACTCCAGATTATTCACATAGTTGCTATTACCTCCCTATTTCAGTAAATGTTTAAGTATTTATTAAAAAATAAACACAGCAATAATAACTACTGTGTTTCTGGAATAATCTATTTAATATTTATATTTTTCTCTTCTTGATAAATTATATCTGTCTTTATTTTCTGCAATGTTATTAGTCAGCACTGTTAATTCCCTGTTCTTTTCTGTAAGGTTTTAGTTGAAGAAATTATAACATGATAGAATTTTATTGTCAAAAAAAGTAATACAGTATCGAGTATTAAGTATCGAGTTAAGAAAGAGAAAAAATAGAAAAAGCACAGAAGCTAGAATAAAATACAGTTTACATATGCCTCATCATCTTTTCTCTCTGTCTTCTGAATTCTGATTCCTGGCTTATGTCTTTTATTTTCTTCACGCGATACTCGATACTTGATGCTATATACTACTTTCATAGACAGGCGTTTCGCCTGTCTATGAAAGTTTTTTCCCCATCACCATGCTCAGCTTAGCAAATTCTTCTAAAGACAGGGTTTCTCCTCTACGATTCTTATCAATACTTGTTTCAGTTAAAATATCTTCTATTTCCGCTTTAGCGATCACCCCCTTAAAAAAGCTAGACAAAGAATTGATTAATCTCTTTCTCCTTTGTTGAAAGGAAGCTCTAATAATATTAAAAAATAGTTTTTCGTTACCTACTTGTACTTGTGGCTTTTTATAGATATCTAATTTTATTATCATCGAACTTACTTTGGGTTGGGGATAAAATACTGTAGGTGGAACAATATGCACTTTTTGGGGCTGAGAGTAATATTGGGCAACAAGGGATAATATGCCATAATTTTTATTCCCTGCTTGAGCCATCAATCTTTCTCCTACCTCTTTCTGGACAAGAAATACAGCTACTTTTAGATATCGATTAAGTTCAAGAATCTGTCTTATCAAGGATATGGAGATGTAGTAAGGAAGATTGCCTACTATTTTTTTAATATTTTCACCTTCTGTTCTCTTCTGCTCAAAAAAATTAACCAGATCAAAATTCATAATATCTTCAAAAATAATCTCTATATTGTCAAATGAGGAGAGACTTTCTTTTAAAAGGGGAGTTAATTTTTTATCTTTCTCTACAGATACAACCTGTTTGACCAAGGGGGATAATGCAGAGGTTAGAGTTCCAATACCTGTGCCAATTTCTAAAATGCAATTTTTTTTATCCAATTTTATTGAATTAATAATTATTTGTAAGGTGTTTTGATCTACTAAAAAATTCTGACCTAACCTTTTTTTACATTTAAAATCATATTTAGCAAGAAGTCTGGTAACTTCTGCAGGAGAAGTTAAATTAGGGTTATTCATTTTTACCTCGCTTAATTAGTCAATGTTTCGAGGTTTCAGTTGATTGTGAATAATATAGCGGGTAGCGTATACATTTAGTTAGCTGGTTAGTTGGTTATTTGGTTAGCTAGTTAAAAATACAAATACAAATACAAAATTAATTAGTTAGTTATTAGTTAGCTTATTTGCCATTTTATCTAGTTAGATAACCTAAGATTAAATCCTTAACCAATTAACCAGTTAACTAAGTAACTAGCTAACGAATTTTGGAGCCGGCGATCTGAGTTGAACAGACAACCTACGGATTACGATTCCGTTGCTCTTCCAATTGAGCTACGCCGGCATCATATCCTCTTAAAAAAAATGGTAGGCGGAACAGGACTTGAACCTGTGACCCCCTACATGTGAAGCAGGTGCTCTGCCAACTGAGCTATCCGCCCATTTTTTATAATAAATAAATGGTGCCCCCAAGGGGATTTGAACCCCTGTCGCCGCCGTGAAAGGGCGGTGTCCTGTCCCCTAGACGATGGGGGCATTTTTTTCGATGGGCCGTGCAGGTTTCGAACCTGCGACCCTCTGATTAAGAGTCAGATGCTCTACCAACTGAGCTAACGGCCCTAAAAATATTTAAAATTAAAAATTTTTGCTTCTAAATGTTACTATATTTTTTACTACCTGTCAATAACTAATATAGTATCGAGTATATAGTATCAAGTATCGAGCTAAGAAAGAGAAAGAAAGTTTTTGTGTAACAGATTATTAGTCTATCGCTACTTAATACTCTCTATCCTCTTCAGGAATTCGAGCTAAATTTTCAAATTTTGCATATTCTTTTACGAAAGCTAAATCTATTTGACCTGTAGGACCATTTCTCTGCTTACTAATAATTACCTCAGCAATGCCCTTCCTTTCTGTTTTTGGCTTATAATATTCCTCTCGGTATAGAAAAACAACTAAATCAGCATCCTGTTCAATTGCCCCGCTCTCCCTTAAATCAGAAAGACGGGGTCTTTTTCTTTCTCTTTGTTCCACTGCTCTGGATAATTGGGAAACTGCTATTACCGGAACATTTAATTCTCTCGCCAAACCTTTAAGAGAACGAGAAATTTCTGAAATCTCCTGCTGCCTATTTTCTACTCTGCCAGAACTTGCAATAAGCTGTAAATAATCTATTATTACTAAACCAAGATTGTGTTGAGCTTTTAATCTCCTGGCTTTAGCCTTAATTTCTAAACAAGAAATCCCGGCTGTATCATCAATAAAAATGGGAGCAGAAGCTAACCGACCTGCTGCCATAGAAAGTGTAGGCCAATCTGATTCTGCTAATCGTCCTTTTCTCAAATTATGGGCATCAACCCGAGCCTCTGAACAAAGCATCCTTTGAACCAATTGAGATTTTGACATTTCCAAGCTAAAAAGGGCTACCGGTACATTCTTAGAGACCGCAATATACTGGGCTATAGTCATACAAAAAGCTGTTTTGCCCATTCCGGGTCTACCAGCAATAACAATAAGCTCGGAGGGTTGAAACCCGGTAGTAATATCATCAAATTCGTCAAATCCACTGGGAACCCCGGTAATAAATTCACCTCTATGATATAGGCTTTCAATCTTCTCAAAACTATCCTGAAGTATCTCTTTGATAGGAACGAAAGATTGCCCTAAATTTCTCTCTGAAACTTCAAATATCAAATGCTCTGCTTTGTCCAATAAAATTTTAGCATCTTCCTTTTCTTCGTAACCCATAGAAATAATTTTAGTAGCACTAATAATTAAATTACGTAAAATAGATTTTTCTTCAATAATTTTAATGTAATACTCAATATTCGCTGCAGTAGGGACACTATTAATTAGATTAGTTAAGTAGGTAACTCCCCCGATATCTTCTAATAAATTTATCCTATTTAATTCCTCAGTTAAAGTAACTAAATCAACACCTCTGCTCTTTTCAAACAGTTCAAGAATACACTTAAAGATAATCTGGTGAGATTTTTTGTAAAAATCTTCAGGTCTTAAAATATCCACACCATGCAAAACAGCATCTTCCTGAAGCAACATTGAACCTAAAGCAGCCTGTTCTGCACTAATATTTTGTGGAGGATTCCTGCCTAATTCCATTTACTTTTCTCCGTATTTATTAGTCGATAGTGAATATAATTCGTATCGAGTATCGAGTATCGAGTTAAAATACAAGATGCAAATATAATAATTGCCCGATTGACTGATTGCCCAATTTGCCAATTAGGATAAAAACTAATTAGCCAATTAAAAAACAAAACTGGTTTTCAGTTTTCGATTTACAGTTTTTAGTATAACAACTAAAAAATAAAAGCGAAAAATTATAATTCAAAATTCAAAACTTCTTTTGTATAAACTATTGCTTTTAATGTGGGGGTCGAATTTATTCGACCCGAGTTTTGCGGGCTTGATAAATCAAGCCCCTACCTTGACAGGCGAGACGTCTGTCCTACGCTAATAATCTTCTGACTCCTAAATTCTTAATTCTATCTCTTCTTTTCTTAATTATATACTATATAATGTATTAACTGGTAAATTGGATAACAAGTATTCTATACGCTAAACGCTGTACGTTCTATGCTAAAAATTAAACGCTATCCGTTAGAATACAATATACGAATCTATTCCTTTTTAATATCCCTTGTTTCCTGCTCAGATGGGGAATCAGAAATTAAATTAACTTTAATTTGAGGAGTTATATCTTTATATAAGTTAACTGGTACAGTATGGACACCCAATTTTTTTAAGGATTCTTTTAAATTAAGTTTCTTCTTATCTAATTCAATTCCGTGTTCCTTTAATAGAACTTCCACAATATCTTTGCTGGTTACAGAACCGAAAAGCTTTCCTTCTTCCCCAGCTTTAACTTTAATTTCCAGGGAGATATTATTAATTTTTTCTGCTAATTCCTTAACTTCCTTTAACTCTCCCTCTCTTTGTTCTGCTTCTCGTTTCTTTAAAGATTCTATTTGTCTAAAATTACCTATGGTAAAAGAAATTGCTTTACCTTGAGGAATTAAAAAATTACGGGCAAAGCCATCGCTTACTTCAACTACATCTCCTACTTGTCCAATTTTTTCAATATTTTGTTTCAAAATTATTTTCATATTCTAAGCCTCCCTACTCCATTCTCTATTTATTATAAATTCTTCCATCAATTTTAGCAAGATAATTTAGTTATATTAATTTGCCAATTCGCCGATTGACCAATTCTCCAATTTATCAATTTACCAATTTACCGACTCTCTGATTAAATTAGTTAACCAGTTATCCGATTTGCTAGTTTACCAGTTAAATTAATCGTTAGTGAATAATCGTTAATTTAAGCTATAGCGTGGAGCGTACAGCGTATAGGCTAAAAGCTTAAAGCTAAAAACGAAAAACTAATAACTAAAAACAAGCTTTTTGTCTTGCACCTTGCATCTTGTAACTTGCAACCTGTAACCCAAAACTTACTACTCGTCAAATATTACTCATCACTTATAACTGTATTTTAATTAGCTAACCAGCTAACTAAATGTATACGCTAAACGCTCTACGCTAATATTCTAAATACTATTCACTATTCACTAACGACTATTTTAGTCTTTTCTGGCAACAAGTAATCTTCTAAAATCTATCCATATATCTAGCATGGCTGCCCAGGTAACAATTTGGGATAAAAACGGTTGAAAACACACCAGAATATATATAACCCACTTCAAAAAATTTTTAATTTTAAACCGCTCTAATATAAAACCGGTTAAAGAAAGACCATAAATCAAAAATACCACTGCAAAAAAAACTTGTATATTAATTCCAATTTTATTCATAAGAGGTATCTTGTAAGTTGTTCCCAAAATTATCAATACCATCCCTAAAAGATAACTCCAAAAAAAAGACTTGGAAGCTCTCCAGTTAGGAAAGGGCGAAAAGTTAGCTAATTTATATCCAAACCTCTTAAAAATCAAACGAGCTACCCAGTAATTTAAAATAGTATCAAAAATTGAAGCAAGAATAATCATTCCCGGGAATGCTATCCTAACAATATTAATGGTTTGGGTTAAGGAATCTTTCAGGGTAGCTAATTGTTCCGGAGATAGTCCCATATTGCTATAAAAATTCAAAGATTGAGTTATAATTTTATCTATCTCTTCTATATCAAATAATACGGTGTTGAGATCTAAAACCCAAAAGCCGATTAAAAGGATTAAACCTTTAGAAACAAGAGAAGCTACACTTCCAACGATAATGATATCGGTTAAGGATAATTCTTTTTTTATACCAAACCCTAAAGTCAATCCCAATATTCCGAAACCTAATAGAACCATAAGCCCTTGCATGGGACCAGCTAAAATAGTTACCAAAACCCCTGATATAAAAGTTGAGATAATGGCAAACTTTATGCTATGGCGTAAACATAAAATTATAATCGGTAGAGGGCACAAAAAACTTACCAGTGTACCTAATAGGGGAATGTAAATACTGATAATAAATAAAACAGTAGTAATTGCAGCTAAAAATGCACCCTCAACTATCGATTTAGTTGGAATTTGTTCAGTCAATAAATAAACCTCTTAAATTAAAAATTTTAAGATAAACTAGTTATCCGGTTAGCCAGTTTACCGGTTACCCAGTTGAAGAATTAAAATCATGTTAGTTAATTGCATCAACTAACTCTCACCTTGTAACTAAGAACCCGTATTTGAAATTAACAAATAATTTAACTGGCCAACTGGTTAACCGGGTAACTGGATAACTAATATCCTATCCGCTAAACGCCGCTATACGCTCCACGCTATTCTTCACTATAACTATATACTAATTTATTTCGCCACATAAGGGAGAAGTCCTATTTCTCTTGCTCTTTTTATAGCTATAGCCAGCGTACGTTGGTGTCTTGCGCAGTTTCCGGTTGCTCTACGAGGCAGCATTTTACCTTGTTCAGTAATAAATTTTCTTAATAAATCTACATCTTTATAATCGGCTACTATTTTCTCTTTGCAAAAAAAACAAACTTTCCTTTGTGGTTTTCTAAAAAAACCGTATCGTGCCATTAATTTATATTTTCCCTCCTTCTTAATCTATTTTCTCTTTTTAGTATTTCTTTAAATAATTAATCGCTATCTTTATTTTGAATTTTTTCTTTATATTGTAAGGTTAATAAATATCTGATAACTCTCTCTTCTAACTTTATAACTCTTTCAAGTTCAGCAATAATCTTCTCATCCACATTGAAATTTAAAACGACATAAATCGCCTCTGTGAAATCCTTAATTTCATAAGCTAACATTCTTTTGCCCCATTTATTTGTACTAGTTATTTCTCCCTTTGCGTTGGTAATAAGCTTTTTTAATTTATCTAATAAGGAATCTAGTTCTTTATCTTCTAACTGGGGATTTATGGCAAGCATTACTTCATAACTTCTCATCTGTTACCACCTCCTTTCGGTTTAATCAGCCCCCGAAAGATTCTTCAGGAGCAAGGAAATTAGAAATTAGAAATATAAAACGATTTATATTATATCACAGATATTTTCGATATCAAGCTTTTTAAGAAAGTATTGAGTATCGAGTTAAGAAAGAGAAAGAAAACAAATTAAGGGAAAGTAGAGAAAAGATGCAAATAACCTTTTTATCTAACTACCCCACTAAAGCTTACATTAACAAAGAAAGTATCGAGTATATAGTATCGAGTATCGAGTTAAGAAAAACTAAAGAAAAAAGAATGGAAAAAAAAGCGAAAGAAAAGATATAGGATGTAAAAGTAAAAAATACTATTTTTTCTTAATCCCGGGGGATGATTTCTCTAATTTTCTTCTCTAATTTTACCCGGGGAACCAGAACTTTTCTGCCGCAACAAAGACATTTTAAGCCAATATCAATACCGGTTCTGGTAATTTCCCAATGGAAACCACCACAAGGGTGTTTCTTTTTTAATCTAATAATATCTCCCATCCCTAGTTTTAAAGGCATGTTATTGTATCCTTATTTACCAATTTACCGATTGACCGATTAATTTAGTCGATAGTGAATAGCCGTTAGTATATAATACAGCGTAGAGCGTACAGCGTTTAGCGTATAGGCTAAAAGCTTAAAGCTAAAAACGTAAAATTATAATTCAAAACTCTTAAATAGTCGTTAGTATATTATATCACGTCAAAATACAGAAAAAATTAGTAGGGGACAGACCTTGTGTCTGCCCGTAATGAGTAATGAGTTTATGTTTTTAAGTTTACAAAGACAGGTTACTTGTCACACATTACTCATCACTTATCACTGTATTTTAACTGGCCAACCGGGTAACCGGAAAACTGGTTAAGTGTATAACCAAATTAAATCACAATTTCTGCAAAAGAGAATTATACTCTTCTTTATTCTTTTCTTTGAAGGGGCCAACAATAGATAAATTTATTTTATCTTTGCTAAAAATATTTTGAGCCATTTTCTGAATATCTTTCACTTTTACTTCTTCAATTTTTTCTTTTATTTCGTTAAAAGTTGAAGGTCTGCCATATAAAAGCATCCTATTCCCCAACCAAAATGCCCTGCTTAAAGTACTTTCCAAACTTAAAGATAGTGCGCCTTTATACATTTCTTTTGCTTTTCTCAATTCATCTTCTTTTAAATTATTATCTTTTATTTTATTAAGCTCCTCTAAAATTGTCTGGATAGTTTCCCTCAGTTTACTTGAATCGATACCGGCATAGATATTAAAAGAACTGATATCGTTAAAATACTGAATAAATGAATGAATATCATAAGCTAAACTTTTTTTAACTCTTATTTCTTGAAAAAGTCGAGAACTTAATCCCGAGCCCAATATTATATCTAATAAATCCGCGGAGTATTTATCGGGATCTAACCGAGAAATTCCGGGAAAACCAAAAGAAAGATGAGTCTGGTTGCTCTTTTTAAATTTTATTCCTATTTGAGTATTTTTCTGATTACCCTTTGCGGCTAAATAATTTTTAACTTTACCTTTTTCCATTATTTTAAAATATTTCTCGACCTGCAGAATTACTTCTGCTGTCTTAATATTACCAGCAACACTTATAACTAAGTTATTAGGACGATAAAATTTATTTATATACGATAAAATATCTTCTCTTTGCATGTTAATCACACTTTTTTCATTTCCGAGAACAGGTCTGCCCAGAGGATGATTTTTCCACATTATTCTGTCAAGCAAGATTTCTACTAATTCTTCTGGTATATCCTGATATTTCTTAATCTCCTCGATAATTACATCTATTTCCTTATGAAGGTCTTCTTCTCTCATTAACGAATTTAATATTATATCAGCTAACACATCAAAAGCAATTTTAAATTGTTCCTGAGGAACTTTAGTATATAGATGAGTTGTCTCTTTAGATGTAGAAGCGTTTATTTCTCCGCCGATACCTTCTATTACCTGAGATATTTCTAAAGTACCCTTTCTCTTGTTGGTTCCTTTAAATAGCATATGTTCGATGAGGTGAGAAATTCCTTGATATTTTTGTGCTTCGTACCTTGACCCAGCTCCTATTCCGAAAACAATAGCTACGGACTTCATGTAAGGCATTTCTTCTACTACTATTCTTAAACCATTTGCTAATTTTATTATTTTGTAAATGATGATTCCTCCTTAACTTCATTGACCAATTGACCGATTTGCCAATTACATCAGTTAGCCGGTTGCCTAGTTTACCAGTTTACCAGTTAAAATCAATTGACCAATTAGTCAGTTAATTTAATTCATACATGTGGGTAGAAATGCTCTGGATTCCTGCTTTCGCAGGAATGACAGAAGAAACAGACGGGCTTAATAAATCAAGCCTCTACATTTAGATAGACAAGCGAGACGCCTGTCCTACGGTTTTATGATTATTGCGGGCGTATGCAATACGCCCCTACATGCTCAGTATTTTCTTGCAACTTGAAAATTGTAACTTGCAACCTGTAACCCGAAACTTATTGCTTGTCATATATTACTCATCACTGTTTCTCTCTGGCTTCTGACTCCTATTTCTTTCACGAGATACAAAATTAAATTTTAATTATCCTTATTGTTCTAATCCAATAAAGTTTTACTCAGTTTTTTTCACCACAAATACTTCTTCTAATTTAGTAAAATCCACCTCTGGTCTTACTATTACTTTTTGAAATAAATCATGACTTTCCTTTTTTATCCCTACTATCTTACCAATAATAATTCCCTTGGGAAAGATGCTTCCTAATCCGGAAGTAATCACCACATCATTTATTTTCACATCAGCATCATGGGAAAGATATTCTATATAGCAATAATTACTTTCGCTTCCCTTTACTACCCCTATATCTCTTGATCTCTGAATCATACTTCCCACAGCACTTCTTTGATCCAATATCAATAATATTTTTGCTGTTCGGGAATCGACGCTAACTACCCTGCCTACCAATCCGCGATGGGTTGCTACCGCCATATTTTTCTTTACTCCATCACTTATTCCCTTATCAATAATTATACTATTAAACCAGTTTCCTGGTTCTCGGCTGATTACTAAAGAGGGAATCATTTCATAAGAAAAAGTTTCTTTAAGTTCTAACAGTTTTTTCAACCTATCATAGGCTATCAATTTTTCTTTTAATGTAGCGTTTTCCTGATAGGTAATTTCAATTTTTTCTTTTAGCTCTTTATTCTCTTCTTCCACTCTCTTAAATTCAGCTATGGCCTTTAAGTAGTTTTTTGTATTGTCAGCAACTAAAGTTATCCCCCGATTAATTGGGGAAAAAAGTTTTAATCCGATACTCTCTAACCAATTAAAATACATTTTGCCATGATAGTCTACAGTCATTATAAAAATAGTTATAATAATTAATAAAATAAAAATTATCAAAGTATTATTTTGAGAAAAAAATTTTTTCAAATTCCTAATTCCCCAATTATTCAATTTACCAATTCACCGATTGACCAATTACATCAGTTAGCCGGTTGCCCAGTTTACCAGTTTACCAGTTTACCAGTTAATTTAATTCATATATGTGCGTATAAATGCTCTGGATTCCTGCTTTCGCAGGAATAACAGAAGAAACAGACGGGCTTGATAAATCAAGCCCCTACATTTACATAGACAGGCAAAACGTCTGCCCTACAATTTTATCTTTTATTTTATATCTCATAACCGGGTAACTAGATAACTAATACCCTATCCGCTAAACGCTATACGCTCTACGCTAGTTTAAACTGTTTTGGATGTTCTAATTAGCACTCTTTGGTAAAAATTAAAATCCTCCAAGACCTTTCCTATCCCCTTAATCACACAGTATACCGGTTTTGGAGATACAAAAACTGGAATACCTATCTCTTCTTGTAAAAGTTCTGGTAAACCTATTAAAAGTGAACCCCCCCCAGTCATAATCACTCCCTTATCCACAATATCTGAGATCAATTCAGGAGGTGTTTTTTCTAAAGCCATCCTCACTGTATTAGCAATTATTCTTAGGGGTTCAGAAATGGCTTCCCTTAATTCATCTTTAGAAATTTTAATTATTTTAGGAAGACCCGTGACTTTGTCTCTCCCCCTAATCTCGTAATCACCATTTTCTCCATCTACCTTATTTGTAGACAAACCAAGCTTAATTTCTTCAGCAGTTAATTCACCAATATATAAATTATGTGCTTGTTTAACATATTTACTAATGATTTCATTGATATAATCCCCGGCAACTTGACTTAATTCGCTTACCACTATCCCTCCTAAAGATATTATGGCTACCTCGGAAGTTCCTCCTCCTATATCTATTACCAAATTTCCCATAGGTTCAAATATAGGAAGCCCTACGCCAATAGCTGCTGCTATAGACTCGTCTATCAGAAACACCCGTCCTGCTCCGCATTTATAAGCAACTTCCGATACTGCTCTTTTTTCTACCTCCGTAACCCCGGAAGGAACACAAATTACAACCGATGGCCTTGTAAAACGATTAGAATTATGAACTTTTTTAATAAAATATTTTAACATTTCAGCAGTAACTTCAAAATCAGCTATTACACCTTCTTTTAAGGGTCTGACGGTAAATATATCTCGGGGAGTTCTCCCCAGCATCTTTTTCGCTTCCTCCCCAACTGCTAATATCCTATTCCCTCCATCTTTAAAAGCAACAACTGACGGTTCGTATAAGACAATTCCCTTCCCCTTGATATGTACAAGGGTGGTAGAAGTGCCTAAATCAATTCCTATATTTTTTGAAAATGATCCAAAAAGAAAATCTAACCACATTTTCTGGTTCTCCTTTTTCATAAACATATTTTAAAATCTTAAAATATGTTTAACTTTATTAATTCACTAACAAAAATTATATGTTATAATTTTTGTTAGTACATTCTACAGCCAATTCGGTCTAACACTATTTTTTTAATCCAGTAATAAGTATTTTAAGGAATTATAAAAATGATTAAATTGACTCTTAGCTTAATTGTTTTAATTATAACTTATTTTTTAATATTTACCAACCGTCGTATTAGAACAACCTCTGCCTTTTTTGGGGCAATTTTGACTATTATTTTAGGATTAATAACCTTTGACAAAGCCATCACTTATATAGATTTTAATAAATTGGGAATTATCATTGGAATGATGATCTTTACTATAATAGCAAAAGAGAGTGGGATATTTCAATATTTAGCTCTAAAAGTTATTAAATATAGCAAAGGAAATCCTTTGATTCTTCTAATCACCCTTTCTTTGTTGGCTGGTTTTCTCTCCTCAATATTAGATGAGATTACAACACTGCTTTTTCTAGCAAATATTACTTTGGCTATTACATTTATCTTAGGAATATCCCCCTTGCCTTTTCTAATTTCAGAAATTATATTTTCCAATATCGGTGGATTGGCGACTTACATCGGAACTCCAGTCGATATTATGATAGGATCTGCTGCTAATCTAAATTTTTATGATTTTATATACCATATGACTCCAATATCATTAATACTCGTAACAGTAAATATATTTTATCTCACTAATCTTTTTAAATATACTCTTAGAAAAAATAATATACCAACAGAAATTATTTCCCGTCTTAATAAAATTGATGAAAAAAAGGCTATTACTAATCCTGCTCTATTTAAAAATTCTTTATTAATCTTAACTATCGTTCTTATAGCATCTTTCTTTTCCCATATAATCAATCTAAATCTGGCTATAATTTATTTATCAGGTGCAATAATTTTATTAATCATTAGCCAAGATAGACCAGATGAAATCTATGCTCAAATTGATTGGAGGGTAATTTTCTTTCTAATTGGATTAAATATCTTAGCGGGGACTCTTGTGGAAAATGGATTAATTAAAATTGTATCTTCTAAACTCTTAAGTTTTTCAGGGGAAAATTTAAACTTTTTAAGTTTTATCACTCTTGGATTATCTACCTTCATGTCCTCCTTCTTCGATAATATACCCATTGTAGCCTTAGCTATTCCTGTAATTAAAAATATTTCCCATCATCTTGGGTCTACCACCATTACTGTACTATGGTGGGCGCTTGCTTTAGGAACGAATATTGGGGCTAATGGTACCCTAATTGGGACAGCCTCTAACTTAATAGTTGCTGATATTGCCGAAAAAAATAATCAACCTATCCCCTTCTGGTATTTTGTTAAAATAGCTTTCCCTCTGGTTATACTTAATCTTATCATCGCTTCAATTTATATCTATTTGAGATATCTTTCTTGATTGCCCAATTGACCAATTAAGATAAAGATTAATTAAATAATTAACTAAATAATTTATTGGCTACTAATATTTTGAGGAAATATCGGCTATAAGGTAGAAAAAGGGAAATTTATAAAAAACTAAGCTATTACAAAGAATAATGTCACAAACAATACAATTAAAGTCAGAATTACCCAGGATAGGTGTATATTCAAATCTCGTGATTGTATACTGTCGAGCTTTTTACATAGTTTATCTATTAATGTAGCAATATTACAATAAATTCTATCCACACTTAAATACTTGACCAACTTTGCCATAAAGCTATCTATCTCAAATTCTCTCTTTTTTCGATCTATTAACCCCAGCTTTGAAGCTACAATATAAACAATGAAGCCTAAAATTGTAATAAGTAAACTATTTAAAGCTGCGCCTTGTGTCCAGAATTCTACCTTTGAAACCGATTGGGAATGAGCTAGACCGGATATTGTAAATGTTGTGAATCTATCCAGCACAAATTGTGCGTTTATTCCTAAAAGTACACATAGAATAGCGAGCACTATCATAGGTAACTGCATTAGTATTGGTACTTCTTTGATGGTTATCAACTGCTTCTTAGGTTCACCGAAAAAGGTAAAGCTTATTAATTTAAAAAACGAGGCAAAAGTTAATGCTGCAGTGACAATCATGACAAACTTAAGCACAAAACTAAAATCGGTTACAGCTTTTGCAAGCACTGTTTTGCTTGCAAATCCATTAAACGGTGGTATGCCTGAAATAGCTAATGCAGCGATAATACAGGTTGATGTTGTTATCGGCATTCTCTTCCATAAGCCACCTAAATTATCAAGCTTCCTTGCACCGGTCGAATAGATGACTGCACCCATACACAGAAATAGCAATCCCTTAAATATGGCATGGTTCACCATGTGATACAACCCACCAGCCAGGCCAAGTTCGGTGCCCAACCCTATACCTAAGAAAATATATCCTATCTGGCTTACACTGTGATATGCTAATAATCGCTTAATATCTGTTTGTGCCAAAGCTAAGAGCACGCCTATCAACATAGAAGCTACAGCGATATATATAATTAGCTTACTCAATGGCTCTCTAAAATTATTAACATATAAATCGGAATTTAATATAGGGAAGATAAACCTTATTATGCCATAAGCGCCTATTTTTATAACTATACCAGATAGAAACGCACTGACAGGTGATGGTGCAGCAGGATGTGCATCTGGCAACCAGGTATGTAATGGAACTGCACCAGCCTTGATAAAACAACCTACTAAAAATAGTAGAGGTGACACAAAGCTATTAGACTCAGAAAACCCAGTTACTCCGTAATTACCTGTATCAACATAGACCAAAATGATAGATAATAAAATAAGAAAAGCGCCGATTAAATTCATGAGTATATACTTGTAACCAGCTTGTAACGCGATAGTACTTCTTTTATGTATTATGAGAAAATATGTAGTCACAGTCGTCATCTCGAGGAACATATAGAAGTTTATAAGATCTTTGGCTAATACCGTGCCTTGAACGGCTCCCAGTAAGATCAATAACAAAGAATAATACCTAACCAGATCAGTTTTGATATAACTTGTAGAATATATAGAAACTGCAAGCCATAACAAAAAGCCAACTAAAGCTATAATAACACTTAGCCCATCTACCTGGAAACATAGTTCAAAGGGAACCATCTGTGGCCAAAAAGCACTATAAATCGTGTTGCCTTTGAGAATAGAAAATAACATAACCCCAAGTAAACAAGCCATTGTTATCGCTGCAATAAATATAATAACCAGTATCAGTCGAAGCTGTTGAGCTCTATAGAATCGCTCCCTGACGAACGACACTACAATTATAGCCAAGAAGAAAGGTATAATTACGGCTAAAAGTGGAAGATTAGAGTTCAAAACTGGAATTCACCGCCTTTAAATAATATCTTTATACGTAAACTTATTTTTTACGGGATGACATGGGATAAGAGCAAGCTCACCGCTGGTTTTACCATGGAGATGCCCAGAGCCGGTACAAGCCCAAGTAACAGACATCCAGCCACCAAAATGTAAATCGTCCAGGTTCTAAAGAAATTACCTCCATGAATCATCTGTTCCCCTTTATAGATAAGCACGGAGCTCTGTCTCGGTGGACCACTAAAAAGCACTTGTATCACCCGAAAATAATATGCAGCAGTGATCGCACTTGCCATAAGTATGATCACTGCAAGAACAGCGTAACCAGCCTCTACGGCTGCTAAACATATCAGCCACTTACTTGCAAAGCCGTTAATGGGTGGTATGCCGATCATACCTAAAGAGGCTATGATAAAGGCAAAGACTATAGCCGGTTGTTGCCTACTAAAACCACTGAGCCCTTGCACATCTCTTGTTCCAGTCTCAGCAATCATTATGCCTGCACAAAAAAATAGAGTACCTTTCATTATAGCATGGTTCAAAACATGAAATAGTGCACCAGTGAGTCCCAGCTCGGTTCCGATACCCAACCCGATAAGTATAATCCCAATCTGGTTAATAGTCGAATATGCCAACAATCGTTTCAAGTCTGTTTGTATCAGTGCCATACTGGTACCAAATAAAAGTGTAACTACACCCAGAACTATCAGTATAGTATGGCTACTAATAAGAATAGAAAATGTTTCTGTACTGAACACGCTATAGATCATTCTAATCAAGCAGTAAACGCCTATCTTCACAGTAACACCAGAAAGTAATGCACTAACAGGTGACGGTGCCATAGAATGTGCATCTGGCAGCCAACCGTGAAGCGGGAACACAGCTATTTTTATGCCCATACCAGTAGCTATGAGCACAAAGGACATAAGCAGCATCCGCGTGCTGGAATTAAATGCAACCGGCAGCCTTTCAGCTATATGGAATATATTCAATGTACCAGTCATAGCATAAAGAAAGCCAATCCCTAACAGGAAGAAAGATAGCCCTACACCACCCATTATAAGGTAATTAAAACTCGCCCTTAAAGTCACTCCTGTCTTAGGATAGGCAATGAGCAAATAGACAGCGAGCGATAAAAGCTCGTAGAAGACATACATATTGAATATATCAGCAGTATAAATGACACCAATCATACTGCTTAACGAAATAAGCAGTAAAAAATAATATGTTCTGCCATAGCGCCTTTCAGGTATAGAGTATATAATAACTAATAGCCCTAAACCCAGTGCTATCAAAGAGAAGAAAAAGCTTAGCCCATCTACTACCAAGCTGATACCTAGCGGACCTCGCCAACCTCCAAGACGATATATTACCTTATCTCCAGATAGAATCTGGGACGAGAGGGTCAATATAAACACAATTGAAGTTATGATACTAGTAGTCGCTAATATAATCTTATACTTTCTGGTAAGTAACATAAGAAATGCTGCCAGAAGCGGTGATATTATAATCAGAATGGGCATATGAATTGCCAAATAATTATCGCTCCTTTGAGAGTTGTTGGATGTCTAAAGTTTTGTATTTTGCATAGATTCTCACAATCAGCGCTAATGCTAAAGCAGTTATAGATATACCGATAACAATTGCAGTAAGCATCAGTGCTTGAGGTAATGGGTCAACAAGTATAGTAGTGGGGATACCGCCAGTCGTCCCTTTCTCTAATATTGGCGCTAAACCAGCTTCCTTGTAGCCGATACTTATAAAAAATAACACAATACTACCATTCATTATGGTTAACCCCATGATCTTTTTAATCAAATTGTTCTTGCTCATTACACCATATAAGCCAATCATAAAGACTAAAAGGCTGATATTTATAGGAGTCATATTTCACCTCTATATTTAACTAATGCATAAAATATAATTGAAACACCTGTGGCTACTTCGATACCAATGGCTATATTAAAAAGCAACATCAATCCACCACTTGCAATCTGACCTGGCTTACCCAATGGCAAAAAATTACCTAGAAAGGAGTGGCCCATAAATATACCCAAAAAGCCCAAAAAGATAAAGGTTAAGATCCCTAATTTCTCCAACATGCTTAGCCGCTTATTCTCAAATTTCTTTTCTGTTTTCTCTATACCATAAGAGAGCGCTAAAAGTATTATAGCTGTACCTATCACAACTCCACCTTGAAAACCACCACCTGGAGATAGATGCCCATGTGATATCAGATAAAGACCAAAAAGCACAATGAAAGGAAATAACTTCTGAACTATAGTCCTAATTATCTTTGAGCTTCCCATCTATCTTTTCCCCCGCAAATAAAATACAACTCCTGTTACTGCCACAAATAAGACTATTGTCTCAATAAGGGTGTCATAAGCACGATAACCAAGATATATGGCTGCAACCAGGTTAATTGCACCGGTATCGTGAAGACCCTGATCAACATAGTAGTTAGCGACATCCAGGTTCTTCGGATTGCCATATTCGATATCGACAGATAAGATAAATAATATGGTCATTACAAGTATTATAATAATAAAAAAAACTTTTTTCATTTCTTTGAACATCCACTGTGCTCCATAACATATTTTTTAGTGAAAGTACTTTCTATATACCTTTTTATAGGTGCCATCCTTGTTGATCTCTTTTAAGAAAGAATTCAATTCGACTAACAGCTCTGGCTTATCTTTAGATACACCATATCCGTACTGTTGCAAGCCAGTAATGGTATCAATAGTTTTCAGATTAGGATAAAATATGTGCCCTATTAATGCCTCTGGTAGGTCAACAGCAACGACGTTGATTCTACCTTCAGATACTGCTTGTAATAATGTATTTGGGTCGGAGAAGTTAGTATCAATTTTGATGCCTTCAATTGATTGCAATGCAGACAGATAGGAAGTGTCTTTAACGGAAGTAACAATTTTACCCTTTAGATCACCAAGAGAGTTCAGTGCGGTATTCTCTATGTTAGTTACTATTACTATTTTAGTTGGGAAATAGCCATCAGAGAAACAGATCTGCTCCATGCGCTTATCCAGGCGAGTCATGCCGGCACCTATAACATCTCCTTTGCCTGATATGAGTTGTGGGATGAGCTCTCGCCAATCCCGAACACATCTCACCTCCAACTCGATGCTTAATTTTCTGGCAAATAGCGATAAAATATCGTAATCGAAACCCGTTGGCTGACCTTTATCATCATAATAGAAAAAGCGACTGTGCGGATAGGTTAACATGATAAGCACACCTCTCTTCTTAATAGCGATTAGGAATATAACTGTGGCAAATCCAGAGCCTATCGCTGCTTCAGCAATAGCCACATCAGGTGCATGTAGATAATAAAATATCAAAGATAACACGAGACTAAATGCACCCAATACTATAACTGCACTCAATAGATTTTTTATTTCAAGTGCTACTAAAGCAAGCACAGGTAACATTATTAAAAACACAATTAGCATAATTTCGTAGCTCTAATTTGCTACCCCCCCCTTAACATTTTTTTTCTTCCGCCAAGGCTTTATCCCTCTGATAGCAGCAGAGCGTGCTATGGCATGTGAGGCGACCGGGTTGGTCAATAGTAAAAATACCAGTATTATTAATATCCTCAAGGAGAACGAATCTAACCCTTGCTTCAGTATTAAACCGACAAGCAACGCTATGGCACCTGCAGTATCGCACTTTGAGCTGGTCTGTAACCTAGTGTAAATATCAGGAAAGCGAATAATGCCCAGTGTACCAAAAAACATGAAAACTAAGCCCAGAAATATAAATAGGTAGGCTATCATTTTTTGTTGGTTCCCTCACCTTCTAAAAATTTACTAATAGCGATTATACTAACAAAACCTATAATGGCGTATACCAGTGCCACATCCAGATATATCCTTCGTTCGAAGAATACTGCAGCAGCTACCATGATCATAATTACCTTAGATGAGATAAGATTAACAGCTATTACTCTATCCCATGATGTAGGCCCAAAAATAACCCGATAAAGAGCAAGTGAAGCAGTCACACCTAATACAGTGATGATAATGGTCACAGCAGTCATATGAATATTCTCCCTAACCAGTGTTCGAATCGTCCTTTGATCAATTCTGCTGCACGCCCAAAATGGGTAGTACGTGCATACAACCAGTGCACGTAAAGATGATCGCCTTCGATATCGATGGTAATAGTGCCAGGTGTTAGGGTTATAGAATTTGCTAATAGCACGATACCCAAATCTGATTTTATATCTGTCTTTATCATAACCACCTCCGGATTGATATCCATAGTTATAACTCGATAGACTACATCAAGGCTTGCAAGAAACATCTCGTAAAGTAGAACAAAAACATAAACAAGTAACAGCCAGATAGTTCGAATAGCTCTACCGCGTATGCCCTCGTCTGGCTTCACAAAGAAATCGTAACTCAATAAGGCAACCAGAAACGAAAAAAGAGCACCAACAAGTAATGAAGCTGGTTGAAGATTTAGACTGAGAACCAACCAGAAACTCATAAGCAGAAAAAAGGTTAAAACTAATCTGACACCCTTCTTATACATAATATATATAATTATCCTCTACTTAATCTATATGCTTAATATTTTATTAGTTATTATTAGAACAAGGTATCAATATAATAAACCTCAAGAGTTGAGTATATGTCAAGCTAGATTGATTTTGAATCCAGTACCTGCTTATATTTATTCATCTTACCTCTTTTAAAAGTAGCAAATGTTCATAAAAACTATTAGAATTGTTCCAAATTTGTGATCCATGGTTAAAAAATAGAGAAAACAGAATTTGCTTATACAAAAAAAGAGGTACACTCTACAAAACAGGAAGTCAATATACCACTAAGGAAAATATAACAAAAGGGAAGGCTAAAAGTCAAGTTTTCGAATTAATGTAAACTTAGTAGTGTCATGTCAAGTCTCAATTGACGGATAGAGACGTGACAACTTAATTCTGGCGTCATCAGTGGTAAATTGCCAATTGATTTTTGCATTTTTGTTATTTCTATGGCTCTGCCATGCAGCGGCTTC